>Ga0075433_10002481_pt1 | contig 14036 bp, 10 predicted proteins | sample RhiMethybrSRZTD2_FD_75299 | JGI IMG/M metagenome (GOLD analysis project Ga0075433, IMG submission 75299) | Populus rhizosphere microbial communities from Tennessee, USA - Rhizosphere MetaG P. TD hybrid SRZTD2 | ecosystem: Host-associated > Plants > Roots > Rhizosphere > Soil | place: USA... | reverse complement strand
TACTCCGTGCCGCTGGCAATTCATCCTAAGAAAGCCAATGTCCTTTACTCGGCCATTGCAAACGGCCAACCCGGCCAGTGGAGAAAGCGGGAGACCGGCGCCGAAGCATTTCTGATTCAATCGACGGACAGCGGCAAAAACTGGCACAAGCTCGAAGGAGAGATCTCGAAGGCCAACAAGAGTTTCGTCGAAAGCTTCGCTTTCGATCCCGCAAGCACGGATCGCATGTACGCGGCACAGCGAGACGGCGATCTTTTCAGCAGCGATGACAGCGGAACGAGCTGGTTCAAGGTGGACATCAAATTGCCCGAGCTTTCAGACATGAAAGCGGCACACGCGTAGAAAGGAACTGGGGGATTGGAGTGTTGGAGTAATGGAGTAATGGAGTATTGGAGTATTGGGCTTAAACCCATCGCTCCAACACTCCAATACTCCAAAATTGTTTGAGGCAATTGAGCTTATAAATTTTATTCAGTGGTCTGTTAGGAACCTGCTATGGCAAATCTCGTCGGTTGCATGGCCATGTCCCATGCGCCACAGTTGATGCTCAATCCGGACTACTGGCATTTGCTCAATAATCGCGCGGGAGAGCAGCTGCCGGAGAAACCGGGTATGGAAAAAGAGACCCACGAGGTCAAATGGGCTAAGTGGAACCGCTGCACGGACGCCATCGCCAAGTTGCGCGCGAAGATCGACGCGCTGCGCCCCGATGTGCTGATCGTTGTCGGCGACGATCAGCATGAAAATTTGATCGACGACAACATGCCGCCGTTTACGATCTTCGTCGGCGCCGAAGCGGAAGCGAGCGTAAGCCTGCGCTATTTGAATCAGCTCACGTCGGAAAATCGCACCAAATATCGCATCGACGCCAAGTTGGCCGAAGCTCTCGTCCACGGCCTGATGGACGAGGGTTTCGATCCGTCCTATTCCAAAAAGACCCGTTACGAAGGCGGCCTAGGTCACGCCTTCGCACGCGTGCTCAAGTTTTTAAGTCCTCAAGCCCATCACGCCGTCGTGCCCGTCATGGTCAACACCTACTATCCGCCGGCGCCGTCGGCACAAAGGTGCGTTAACTTCGGTCGGGCGGTGGCGCATGTGTTACGCCGGTTTCCCGGCGATCAACGCATCGTCATCATCGGCTCCGGCGGTCTCAGCCACACCAGGATCGATGAGAATCTAGATCGCGACTTCGTCGGCGCGCTGCAGCAAAGTGATTTGAATTACATGAGCGCCATGCCGGCTGAGATTTTAGTCGAAGGCACCTCGGAGATTCGCAACTGGATCGTCACCGCGGCGGCGGCTGATCGACCGGGAACCATGATCGAATATTCGCCGCTCTATCGCACCACCACCGGCGTCGGTTGCGCCATGGGTTTCGCTAATTGGGATTTGAACTAAGCTAAAGGACTGCCTTGCCTTTTTCCCGACTGTCATCCTGAGCGGCAGCGAAGGATCTCTCTCTCCCGCCGTACACAAGAATCGGAAGATTCTTCGCCTGCGGCTCAGAATGACACCTCCGACTCCTCCGATCCGCATTAGAAATATTGCCCGCCAATGACCAATGAATCTTCTGCACCCAACCCCCAATCTGTGGGCCGGCTAGCCGCCTTTCGCTATCGCGACTTTCGACTGTTTTGGTTCAGTCTGTTTATCTCCAACATCGGCACCTGGATGCAGATGACGGCGACCAACTGGCTGCTTTACCAATTGACCAATTCGCCGCTACAGCTCGGGCTCAACGGCGTGTTTCGCGCCGTACCCGCCATCGCCCTCGGACTGATTAGCGGGACTTTCGCCGACCGCTACGATCGGAAACGGCTTTTGCTCTGGACGCAGGTGATTCTCGGCGTGCTCACTTTCGGGCTGGGCATACTCGATCACGCCGGCCACATCCAAGCATGGCACATCTATCTATTTACCTTCATCAGCTCATCGGTGGGATCCTTCGACGGCCCGGCGCGCCAGGCGCTGTTTCCCTCGCTTGTGCCACGCGTGGTGTTGCCCAACGCGGTCGCGCTCAATTCGCTTCTTTGGAAAGGGGCGGCGCTGCTCGGCCCAACGCTCGGTGGTATTGCCATCGCCGCCATGGGCACCGCGGGCGCTTTTTACGCCAACGCGGTCAGTTTTTTGGCAGTGGTTGTCGCGTTGCTGTTCATGCACGCGCCGTCGCCGGCGCGAGAGAGACAACGCGATTTCCTGGGGGAAACCAAGGCGGGATTTTCTTATATCGTCTCGCAACCGGTGATCCTTGGCCTCACCGTCATGGAAGCCTTTGCTTCCGTTTTTGGTTTGGATCACGCGATGTTGACCATCCTGGCCAGCGACGTATTTCGCGTCGGAGCGCACGGATTTGGCTTCCTGCAGTCGTCCCGGGGTGTCGGCGCCGTGATCGGCTCGAGCTTATTTATTGCGATGGGAAACCGCTCAGGCCAGGGAAAGATTCTCTTAGTTTCGGCGGTTCTTTATGGAGCCGGTTTCGCGGCCTTCGGTCTATCGCCGTCATTTCCGGTGGCGCTGGTGCTGCTCGCTTTCGTCGGCGCTACCGATACCATTTGGGGCGCTGCCCGCGGTACGATCATGCAAATGCTCGCTCCGGAAAAATTTCGTGGGCGTGTTATGGGCGTGTTTCAACTGAGCAATCGCGGGCTCCACCCGTTGGGGCAAACCGAAACCGGCCTGGTGGTGCCCTTGTTGGGCGCGCGCGAAGCGACCGTCATGGGCGGCGTGATCATCACGATCATGACCCTGCTCACCGCCTGGCGCATACCCGGAATAGCGAAATTTACCTGGACGCAACTTGATAGCAACGTACCGCCGGTCCGCGGCACGCAGAAAGAACGAGCGGCGAGTTAAGCGATCTGCGCCATTGTCCAAACCGTACAATTTTTTTCGCCATCATCTACACGGTTGAACCGCTTGAACCGCGCCGTAGCGCCGCTCACGGCAGCGGCTTGCCGGCATCCGCCAACGGCTTAAAGCGCTGCGAATAGCGCCGGCGCATTCCCTGGGTTCCCATTCGGCCGGTGAGAAATGCTTCTCTGCTCTCAGTGGCGAGATCGAGGCGAACGTTTTTCGCCGGATCGCGAAATGTGTTCAATGGATCTTTGCCTGCGGCGATGAGCTTAATTTGATTGTCGAGCAAGTGGCGGTAAAGCACGACGCCATGATCGGATTCGCCCAGGGTCTCTTTCGTACGATCGACGACCGCTCCCTGCGAGGCGAAAATCGCGTTGTCCTGTGGATCAACGTCGTTATTTAAATATTGAAACTGCGGCTGGCCATGGCGGTCGAGCTGCGGCGACGGCATGTGATAAAGCGGCATCTCTTCCGCCGTCTGCCGTTCGCCTTCACCAAACGGATGGATCGAGTAGTACCACTGCGCGGTGTGCGTCTCGTCCACCGGGACGCGAAAGCGCAACATGTCGGGCCCTTTTTGAATCGTTGGAAAAACCAACCAATGGCCGATTTTCCAGTCGTCGGACTCCTCGGTCTCGCCTTCCAAAATGCGCCGCTTGATGATGCCGTACTCGGCTAGATCGAAACCGATCCTTTGATGGCGAACGCGTTTGCGCTTCAGTTCGTCATTGCCGGTCCGTTCCGCGGCGTAGTTGCGAAACACGCCGTGCAGCCACTCGACGTGCACCGGATCCATGATATTCTCGACGGTCTGCAGCCAGTTGCAGGCCGTCATGGTATAGCCGATCTCACGCCAGTAATTGTCTTCCACCAGCAAGTCCCAGCGCGGCACCAGCGGCGCAGGTTGGGGTCCAAGGTAGGCAAAGATCAAGCCGCCCAACTCGTCGGCGGTATAGTGGGTCAACTGTATTTTGTCTTTGAAGCCGCCCGGCTTGACGGTCTCTTCAAAAGGTTGTTCGAGACAACGGCCCGCGTGGTCGAACTTCCAGCCGTGATAACAGCAGCGCAGTCCGTCGGCTTCGGCCATGCCGTAGACCAGGTTCGCTCGCCGATGCGCGCAGTAGGCATCGATCAGTCCCAGTTTTCCCTGGGCATCTCTGAACAGCACTAACTCTTCGCCCAGCACCTTGATGAACTTAGTCGGGTGGCGCGCTAGTTCGGAAACCGCCGCGATCGGATACCAATAGCGGCGCAAAAGATCGCCTATGGGCGTGCCCGCTTTTACTTGCGTAAGTCGTTCGTTATCTTCCCTGCTGATCATGATGTACTCCCGCTTTCGTGATGGGTACGCTCTGTTATGATAACTAAGTCCGTTGCCGGCTGCCACTCAGTAACGGGAGACCGAGGATGGAGGCCTGTCCTCAGCCCTTCGGTTATGCTCAGGATGAACTCCGCCGAAGAGATAGACAATCCCGATCTTCCATCCTCGATCTTCGATCCTCAACCTGCTATGGCTTGCTCCCGCTCTTCGCCAACGCCTGATTCACTACTTTTTGCATCGGCTCGGCGTCCATCCACTCCGCCTTCCAGGTCACCATATATTTCGCGCCCTCTTTACGACGGGCCATCGGACGTAAATCGGTTTTTGGAATATCGACCCGCAGCGAGTCGTTCACTCCGCCGTCTCGCTGCACCGCCATTTGTCCTTCGCGCGATAGCAACCAGTTGATGAAAACCTTGGAAGCGTTTGGGTGAGGCGACCGGTCCAGCCACGCCAGCGTAAAGGCCCCCGGCTCCAGTGCGCCGCCTTCTTTCCATCCACTCGTGTCGAAAACGTTGATCGGCAGGCCTTGGGCTTTGGCTTGCAGGATATCGTCGCCGTTGCCGAACAACAGGATCGAAAACCGCTTTTGAGCTACCCAATCGATGGCTTGGCGGTAATCGCGCGAAACCATCACCACTTGTTCGGTAAAGAGCCGGCGCAAAAATTCCGGTCCCAATTGCGGATGATAATAGACCGTGCGCGCGCCGCTGCGCCCGTAGCCGCCCGAGCGCGGATCAGTGACAACGATCCTGGCGCGCCATTTTTCGTTTAGGAGATCCCAGAAAGAGCGTAGTTCGGTCGGCGAAACCAGCTCGGTATTGTGCGCCACCATGTTCACCGAGACGCTGCCGACCGGCACGAAAATATATTTGCCATCGGCGTCGATATATTGATGCTTGCCCGACCACCATTTCGACTCGTCTTTGACTTCGGGGAGAACAAACGCACTAGCGATCGGCTGCAGCGCCTTGGCTTGATACAGCGAATAAGGCGACGTATTGCCGATGCGCGCCACGTCGGCGAGAAACTTTCCTGCGCGCCGCTCTGACATGATGCGCACGAGCAATTCGTTGCCTTTGCCCTGCACGACTTTGACCTTGACACGTGGAAATCTCTTTTCGAACTCGCTCAAAAAACCGACCTCGCCCAGCGTGTAATACGAGAATTCGCCTTCCTGCTCGGCAGCTTTGATCGTTCGCTCCCACTCCGCTGTCCATGCTTCAGCGCCACGAGCATCTTCTCTGAGTGCAAGGACACACCCGATTATCAAGTAGAGAACAACTGACATCTTCTATTTCGCTTCCTCATGCCGTGATTCAGGGCACGCCGGCGATCCCCGGCGCTACTCGGATTCGTGGAATGTTACTTCCTGATAATCTCCTTGAGCAGCTTGTTCACCGGCTCTTGGTTGCTCCGCTCCGGCGTATCCATGATGATGTATTTTGTTCCCGCCACACGCCGCTGCGTCGCCGGCACCGAGTCTTTCGCAATATCGACGCGCATCGATTCGACCAATAGATCGGCGGAATTCATGATCTTTTGAAACGAGGCTTGACCTTCCCGCGACAACAACCAGTTGATAAACACCCGCGCGGCATTGGGATGCGGCGCCTGATTCATCAGCGCAATCGAACCGTTGCTGCCGGAGGAGATCGCCGGGGTTTCTCTCCAGCGATAAACTTCAAACTCGGCGACCGGTAAACCTTGCGCCGTCGCCGCTTCGATATTGCCGCAGAATAAACACAGCGCATATTTTCCGACCGCGAGCCAATCCAGCGCCTGGCGATCCTCGCGGCTCAACACAACATCCGTCTCCGTGAACAGGCGTGTTAGAAATTTGTCGCCGAGGTCGGGGACATTGTACAGTATGCGCGCGCCGACGCGCGGTCGGCCGGGCTGGCGCGGGTCGACGGCGACGATTTTACCGCGCCACTTGGTTTTGATCATATCCCAGTAGGACTTGAATTCATTGGGATCGACCAGGTTCTTGTTGTAGAAGAGATTCGGCATATCGACGCTGCCGACGAAAACGAATATGTGATTTCCTTCCGGGTCCATGTAGTGGTGTTTACCTTCCCACCACTTGGTCACGTCCGTAACTTCCGCAAGCAGCAACACCGGCTTGATGGGATCCAATGCTTTCGCCGCGTAGAGCACCGCCAACGGCGTTGTCGGTCCACAGAGACAGACGTCCCAGAGAAATTTGCCGGCGCGCCGCTCCGCCATCAGACGCGGCCCGGTCTCCGCCGCCGGCGTGCTCGCGCTGACAACTTGAATATCGGAAAATTTTTTTTCGAAGACTCTGACTGCGGCTTCGATGTTCTCACGCTGATACAGGAATACGCTGACTTTGCCTTCTTTTTTCGCCGCCTCGACGGTGCGTTGCCACTCGCCGTCACTCCCTAATTCAGCGCCACGAACGACATCCGTCAGAAAAGGATTAAAACTCAGATTGAACAGCAACAGAGCGCACAGCCGAACCAAAAGGCGAACTTTCAGCGAAGGCAGTTTCATGGACGTGGTAGGGCGATTACTTGACGACGCGTGCCGTTGCGGCATGGTCGATCCGTTGCACGGCAGGCCACTCTCGCATCTCGACCGTCGCTTGAACACGAGACTCAAAACACGAAGCGGCGAAAGCGTTTAGCTTTCGCGCGGCCACAAAGTGACGCCCTCCGGCTTGAGCTCGAGAAAAACTTTGCCGCCCTGCTTGAGCAGTTTGGCCTCCGGCGAGACGATGACCCGCGTTTCCGAGCCGAGTGTAACGGTGTACTCGTAACGATCGCCAAGGAACAGCGTCGCTTGCAGGGTTCCTTCGACGACGTTGCCCTGCCCTTCGCAGATCTTTTCGGAGAGAGTCATTTTTTCAGGCCGGATGGCGACCATCGCCGACTGGCCGACGGTGGGAAATCCGTTGGCGGACGAAATGACATTATTCCGCTGCAGCGTGAGAAAAGAAGCGCCGACTCCATGGACTTCGACCTGCACATGCTGGTCGGAAACTCCAATCACTTTTCCCGTCAAAAGAAAGGTCTTGCCCAGGAAGTCACGCACGAACGGCGTGGACGGTCTATAGTAGACGTCTTCCGGCGTCCCGACCTGTTCGAGCACGCCGAATTTCATGATGGCAATTCGATCCGACAGGCTCAGGGCTTCGATCTGGTCGTGGGTGACGAATATCACCGTGACGTTTATGCGCTGCTGCAAGGCTTTGAGCTCACGGCGCATTTCTTCGCGCAATTGGGCGTCGAGATTGCTCAGTGGTTCGTCGAGCAGCAAAACTTTCGGCGAAAATACCAGCGCGCGGGCGAGCGCGACGCGCTGCTGTTGCCCGCCGCTCAGAGCCGGCGCCGGCCGCTCTTCCAGCCCGGCAAGACCGACGAGCGCCAACACATCGGCGACTTTCTTGCGCGCTTCCGCGCCTTTCATGCCGCGAAGTTTGAGCGGATACGAGACGTTCTCAAAAACCGTCATATGCGGCCAAAGTGCGTAGGACTGAAAGACCATCCCCATGTCGCGCTTTTCCGGCTTGACGAAAAGTTTTTGCGCGTCCGAGACCAGGCAGCGGTCGCCGAGAAAGATCGCGCCGCCGTCGGGTTTTTCCAACCCGCCGACCATGCGCAAGGTCGTTGTTTTGCCGCAGCCGCTCGATCCCAGGAGCGTGAAGAATTCACCTTCGCGAATTTCGAGATTGATGCGATTGACCGCGACCACGCGGTCGAAAGTTTTGTAGAGATTTTGAATTCGTAAAAAACTCACGCGCTCTATCCTTGCCGATTAATGAGAACCGAGGATCGAAGATCGATGATGGAGGATAGCAATATTCATATTCGATCTTCCATCCTCGACCCTCTATCCTCGACCTTCTTTAAACGTCACTCCGCCCGGATGCCAACCTTGAGGCCGAACGATCTGGCGACGATCGCCAATCCAAGCGTGAGCAAGGTAACCAGGATGATGGTTATGCTCGCGACCTCGCGATATCCCGCCGCCACCTGGTCCAGAGCGAGCAGCGACAGCGTTCTCGTTTCCGAAGTTGCCAGGAGAATGATTGCCGAGTTATGCTGCGCGGCGAACATGAATTTAATCACCCCGACCATCACCATGGTTTGCGCCATCAGTGGAAACACGATGCGTAAATAGGTGCGCCAAAACCCCGCGCCCGACATGCGCGACGACTCTTCCAACTCTTTACCCAGCTGAACGAAGTTTGCTTTGAGAATTTGTGTGGCTATCGTGATGCCGCCGAGAACTTGGGCAACCACGAGGAGGACGATGGTGCCGTAGAACGGCCGGAAAAAAGGCGTGCCGAGAAACATCCATAATAAGCCGAGCCCTGACAACACCCCGGGGATCGCCGATGGCAGCCAGCAAATTGAATCGAGCACCGAGCGGCCGGGAAGTTTGGTGCGCACCAGAACATATCCGATCAGAGAGAAGGCCAAGGCGCCGACCAGGCCGGCGCTCACCGCTACGATCAATGTGTTGTGCAAGCCATTGAGAATACGCGGATCGTTGAGCGCCATCCTCCAGTATTCCAAAGTCCAGGTCTTCGGCAGATTAAAAAAACCGAACCGCGTCATGAAGCTGCCGCCCAAGACGCTCAAGAGCGGCACTACGTCCAGGATAAAAACTATCAAGGCGACAAACGCGGTGGCGGGGTAGCGCCACGCGCCGAGATCGATAATCTTGGGTTTGAATTGGCCCGTGACCGTGGTGAACTGGCGGCGCGTGATCAATTTGCGCTGGATCGGTATAAACGCCGCGAGAAAGATCAGGATAACGCTGCCCAAGGCCGCCGCATGACTGACCAACGGTGGTTCCTGACGTGCCAGATCGACGATCTTCGTCGAGTACACGTAGAAGCCCCACGGCACGCCGAGCAACAGCTCGATCTCGAAGCTGCTGAAGATGCGGATCACGCTGAGCAAAAAGACCACGATGATCACGGGAGTCATAGCGGGAACGGTGATCCGCAGCATAGTCGTCAGCGCGCTGGCGCCGGACATCCGGCTCGCCTCTTCCATCGACGCGTCCATGCGGCGAAATGCCGGTGTCATCAGCATCACTTTCGTGGATATACCGTTGCTGACCAGATGAACCCAAATGATGCCGGCGAAAGTGTAGATATCGAAGTTAAGCCCGCTCAATAGGGGAAGCTGACGCAGCCAGGAATTAATCAGTCCGGTGCTCGGATCGAGCATCAGCATCCAGCCGAACGTGGTCGCCAGCCCGGGCATAAAGAACGAAATCCAAAAGCCGAACTCCAAGGCGTTGCCGAAAAGAATATTCGTGCGTGCGAGCAACCAGGAAATAAAAATCCCCATCGGCAAAGCGATTATTTGGAGCACGATGCCGATTTTCACGCTGTTCCACAGTGAACGCCAGATGCCATACTCGCTGAACGCCTCGCGCCAGGCCTTGAGGCCGTAGACCGGCGGTTCGGCGATCGTCGCGGTATTAAAACTGTTGATAACAATCAGGGTCAATGGATAGAGCACGTAGAAGCCCATAAAGCCGATCAGCACGGCCATCAGCGCCGTGCCGCTATCCATCGGCGGCAGCCAAGAACGGCTGATGGATACAGGGCCAATTGTCTCGGTTTTTGCCATATTGAAACCCTCTATAAGCCAGCGAGTTTCTATCGCGTCGTTGTGCGAAGTTCAAGACTAAGGAACAATAACGGATCTTGCGATCGAGTGATCATTACGGGCTCGGCACCTGATGGACGACAAGCTGTTCGCGCTTGTGCTCACTCGACTGAAGTATCGCCAGGCAAACCTCCAGAGTCGCCTTGCCCACTTGCCATCAGCAACACGAGCCGGTCCGTATGGGCTGGAACTATTGGAACGGCTGGAACGTTTGGAACCGTTGTTTAATCTCTCTTTTCCGTTCGCTCTTCCTGATCGAGGATCGGGCTGTACTTGGTAGCGCCGCCCTGCCGGCGCGGACCCGAGCGAAAACTTCCACTATTGAGTTTGGCATCTTCCAGGCGAAGCTTGATATAGCGATTCTTCGCGGGATCGCGAAAAACGTTTATCGGATCTTGCCCGGCCTGGACCTTTTCGAGTTGTTCTTTCAGCATGCGCCGGTAAAGTATGACGCCTTTGTCGGAAAGCCCCAGCGATTCCTGTGTCCGATCGGCGACGCCCCCCTGGGTGATCCATGCGATCATGTCTTCGCCGCTGTTGTTGTCCAACAACGACCACTGCGGCTCGCCGGTCGCGTCGATGCCTGGCACGGGTACGTTGTAAAACGGTATGATTTCTTGCGGCTCCTCCTTGGCGTCGGGACGGGCGTAACAGGTGTACCAAAGGTGTAGCGTATGCGTGTCGTCGACCGGTACACGGATCTGAAAAGTGGGCCGGTTCGTGCTCCCGCTCAAAAGTATATTGGGGAACAATACCGGATGTCCCACCTGCCAGTCTTCGTTGTCTTCCGTCTCGCCTTCCAGCATCCGAGTCTTGATGATGCCGTGCTCGAATACGCGGAAGTTGATCATTTTGTGGCGCACCGGCTCGCCCTTGAATTCGGAGCGTCCCAGCCGTTCCTGAACGTAATTGAAGAAATGCTGATGAAGCCACTCCACATGCACCGGATCAAGCGAGTTCTCCATGATCTGCAGCCAATTACACGGAATCACGGCGCTGCCGATATCACGCAGCACGCCATCGCGAACGAGTAAATCCCAGCGCGGCAATAGCGGTGCAGGCTCAGGGCCGAGGTAGGCGAAGACCAGCCCGCCAAGTTCCTGCGCCGGGTAAGCCGTCAACCGGACGCGGTCTTTAAAAGTACTGTTGGGATCCTCGGCATGCTCGTACGGCTGTTCCAAGCACTTTCCGTCGCGGCCGTATAACCACCCATGATACGGACAACGCAAGCCATCGTTCTCGGGAATTCCAAGCAGCATGGACATGCGCCGGTGCGCGCACTGTGGCGCGATCAATCCCGGGCGGCCCTGCTTGTCGCGATACAACACCAAGTCCTCGCCGAGGATTCGCACTGCTTTCGTGGGCCGCTCGACGAGCTCCGAGGAAGCGGCGATGGGATACCAGTAGCGTCGCAGCAGTTGTCCCATCGGCGTACCGCGCCCGGTTTGTGTCAGAAGTTCGTTTTCTTCACGGCTAAGCATAAGTCCATCTCCCCATGCGATCTAAATCGATCGAAAAAATTGATCTACACCACGAAGAACGCGAAGGACACGAAGAGTTTGGATATTCATACTATTAACCTTCGTGTTCTTCGTGACCTTCGTGGTTAACATTCTTCATTTCTTCCCCGCCTCGGCCTGTGCTTCACTGATTAACTTGGCAATCGCCTTCATGTCAAAGTAATCCGGGTTCCACTGGGGAATATAATTCACTTCCGGGTTTAGCCGATTGCGCTGTGGGATGTCGTCTTTTGGAATGTCGATTCTAAGCGAGGCTTCGGCGCCGGCATCGACAAACTTTGCCGAGGTCTTTTGAAAATCGCTTTGCCCCTCGCGCGAGAGAAACCAATTGATAAACACTTTAGCCGCGTTGGGATGCGGCGCCTTGTTTACCAGCACCAGCGTCTTCGCCCGGGTTTCGACGCCAACGCCTTCTTTGAAAAGAGCGGGATCGACCAAATCCACGGGCAACCCTTGGTTTTTTGCTTCGCTGATCGATTGATGACGGCAAAGGCATAGTGAGTATTTGCCCGCCGCTAACCAATCTTCCCCTTGGGGATAGCGAGCATACAAGGTCAAGCCCATTTCGCCATAGAGACGCCGCACGAATGTCGGGCCGAGCTCTGGATGGTGATAAAAGAAGCGATCACGAGTCGCGGCAAACCCTCCTGCTTTCGGATCGAAGGCGACAATTTTTCCTTTCCACTTCGGATCCAAGAGATCCCAATAGGATTTAAACACGCTGGGGTTCGTCAGCTTTGTGTTATACCCGACCAAAAACAGCGGCGCCCCGACATAAACGAGAATATACTTTCCTTCGGGATCGATGAAGTGCTGCTTTCCCTGCCACCACTTCGACTCGTCTTTGACTTCCGGCAAAATGTACGCGGCGGCTATCGGATCGAGCGCCTTACTTTGATAAAGCGTGTAAGGAGAGGTGTTGCCGAGATTGCCGACGTCGGCGAGAAATTTTCCTGCCCTGCGCTCGGCCATGATGCGCGACACATGCTCACCGCCGCGCGCTCCCACGACGGAAACTTTGATCTTGGGAAATTTTTTCTGGAATCCGCTGTTGGCAATCACATCGCCGACTTCGGAAAGGCTGTACAGCGCAAGCTGTCCTTCCTGCTCCGCCGCCCTGACAGTCTTCTCCCACTGGTTTTGCCACGGTGCTCCGCCTTCCGCCGCAAGGGTGCGGTGGCCCATGGGAAGCGCCGTGATCGACAAAAAAGTCACGGTGGCGACCAGATTGTTAACGCGCGCCTTTCGCGATGAATACCCCATTAACACTCCCTGAAACGACCATTTGGAACTAAGCCACACTGCGAACCTCATGACCTAGCGTAATCTCGCGCCCCTCTCGGGAGGACTGGAGAATTGCCAGCAACACTTCTAACGTAGCTTTGCCCCATTTCCCGTCGGTAAGCACTGGACGATGGTTAATAACGGCCTCGACTAGCCTCAGAAGCGCCTCACCCCGATCGAGAAAAGCCGGACAGGGGATCTCTCGGCATCCATTTCCCGTGTAAAGGTACACGCCATCAGGCGACTGGCGCATGTCGCCGTTCTCGCAGCTCACCAGAGTCAATCCATATATAGGCTGTTTACGATCGCCGACGCGCCGACGCGCCTGAGCGCGCAGAGGCATCGAGTAACGGACCGATGCTTCAACTGGCGTCTGTGGATCGGCCTGGCGATTTTCTTGTCGTGAAGTTTGGTAACCGCCCTCCCCAATACCCCAAGTCAATTCGCTCGTATCAAAGAAACCGTACCCGTTGAAAACTAGCGTTGCTGGGAGACCATTGTCGAATTCCAACATCGCCGTAAAATTTCCTTCGGTATCGAAACGCGGATGCCACTTCCCTGCAGTCGCGCGAACGCTTCTAACTCTCCTCCCACCGAGGGCGCGCACAATGTCCACCTGATGGGGTCCCTGTCGGAAGAGGACGCCTCCTCCTTTGGCGCTATCCAGCTCCGAGGGAAGACGGGCGCTTTTAAGCCAACCTTTATAGCTCCACGTGTTGATCTGGATCACCCGGCCTAACTCCGCGCTATCGATCATTTCCCTCATTTTGACGATCGGCGGATCGATGGCCTTGCTATGCATGAGCAAAATCAATCTGTTCTTCTCCGCCGCTTCGATCATCCGGTCACAGTCATCGAGCGAAAGAGCCATGGGCTTCTCACAAATGACGTGCTTTCCGTGCTCGAGCGCAACGATGACATGTTCGGCATGGAATTCCGTGGGCGTGGCAATCCAGACGGCATCGACTTTATCGCTGCTGCACATTTGAGCGATGCCGTCATAGGTGCGGACGGAGTCATTTTCTTTTTGAAAAATCTCCAACGCCTGTGCTCGGACATCGGCGACCGCCACAAGCTCCACGCCTGCGACCTTGTCCACATCGCGCCACACCGCATGTCCCGCATTGCCTAGGCCCGCAATACCGAGTGATAGCCGTTTGCCTTGCATCGTTTGATCCGAGAATTCGTTGCTAACGTTTTCGTACTACTAGGATTCCTTATGAGCGCGCCATTCGACGAAGGACCTTCTAACCACGAAGGCCACGAGGGCGTCGTATATGTTGTAATTCAAACTTCGTGCCCTTCGTGACCTCCTTCGAAAATTAGGGTAGCCTTTGCCGCCGGTCGCCATCGAGACTTGGCGCAATGTCATTCTGAGGAGCGCAGCGACGAAGAATCTGC
>Ga0075433_10002480_pt1 | contig 14037 bp, 14 predicted proteins | sample RhiMethybrSRZTD2_FD_75299 | JGI IMG/M metagenome (GOLD analysis project Ga0075433, IMG submission 75299) | Populus rhizosphere microbial communities from Tennessee, USA - Rhizosphere MetaG P. TD hybrid SRZTD2 | ecosystem: Host-associated > Plants > Roots > Rhizosphere > Soil | place: USA... | reverse complement strand
CTTTACTAGACCTTAAAAGTAGTAATGTTTAAATGCGCGGCCTGTTTATGTTTAATTCAGTCAACCTAACACATATTAGTTGATGAAAGGAGAAAAGCAGATGGCAGTCACAACTTATAAAAGTCCCTTGCACGAAACCGTCAGTACGACCCCAACGGATGTATGGAATGATTCGTGTTCCGTCGAGGAACTGACTTACGCGATCGAACATGGCGCCGTTGGGGCGACAAGCAACCCCACGATTGTTTTGCAGGTACTCAAAAAAGAGTGGAAATTATGGGAAGGTCGCATTTTTGAAATTATTGCAGATCATCCCACCTGGACAGAAGAAGATGTCATGTGGAAGGTCTTTGAAGAAATAGGGATGAAGGGTGCCGAACTACTATTGCCAATCTTTGAACGAGAAAATGAATGTAAAGGACGTCTTTCCATTCAAACCAATCCTGCCAATTATCGCAATGCAGAAAAAATGGTAACACAGGCCATCCATTTTCATGGCCTGGCTCCCAATATGCAGGTAAAAATGCCTGCCACGAGCCAGGGACTCATCGGTATGGAAGATGCTACTTATCGAGGTATCAACATCAACGCTACTGTCAGCTTTACGGTACCGCAGGCTATCGCGGTTGCTGAAGCAATTGAACGAGGGTTGAAACGACGGGAGGCAGAAGGATTGCCGATCGACAAAATGTCACCGGTATGCACCATCATGGTGGGCCGTAACGATGATTGGATGTACGCAGTGACCAACCGTGATGGCATTATCGTCAACCCGCAATATATCCCCTGGGCTGGCGTAGCAACGTTCAAAAAGGCCTATAGAATCTTTCAGGAACGTGGTTACCGTACGCGCCTATTGGCTGCGGCCTATCGTCACCATTTGCATTGGTCGGAACTTATCGGCGGGGATATTGTTTTGACTATTCCATCCGAATGGCAAAAACTGTTCAACAACTCAAAAGTCGAGGTCAAGCCGCGCATGTCGGATCCCGTGGATCCCGCCATCATCACTGAATTGTATGACCGCATCCCGGATTTTCGCAAAGCTTACGATGAGGATGGCATGACCGTGGCAGAATTTGATACTTATGGTGCCACCGTGCGAACTCTGCGCGGCTTTATCGCCTCGTATCACGAACTTATCGGTGTCATCCGCGAAAAGTTTATGCTCCCAAACCCGGACGTAAAATAGCATAAGCCATGACCAGAGAATATATAAGTGCTCTTGCTTATGTCAGAGAGATCTGCAGCGGCAGGCTTTTCAAGGAATCTGTAAAGAAATAACAATTGTGATCCTTTGTGTTTCAAGACTTCACACAGAAAACACATACTTCTATTCTCGGTTGTTGAAGGAAAAGAATGATTACAAAACGATTAACTATGGCCCAGGCGATCGTCGCCTTCCTGAAAAATCAATACGTGGAGCGCGATGGAAAAGAACAGTCGTTTTTCGCAGGATGTTTTGGAATTTTTGGACACGGGAATGTAGCCGGCATCGGTCAGGCGCTGCAGCAAAACCCCGATTTTCGCTATTACCAAACCCGAAACGAACAGGCAATGGTCCACAGTGCTGCTGCGTATGCCAAAATGAAAAATCGTTTGCAGACATTGGTCTGTACCACTTCGATAGGGCCGGGAGCTACCAACATGATTACCGCAGCGGCAGGTGCGACCATCAACCGGCTGCCAGTCTTGCTTTTACCGGGTGATATTTTCGCGCGGCGCAACGTCGCCCCAGTCCTCCAACAGTTGGAATCGGAACATAGCCAGGATCTTTCAGTGAATGATTGCTTTAAGCCGATCAGTCGCTATTGGGATCGCATCAACCGGCCCGATCAAATCATTACAGCGCTTCCAGAGGCGATGCGCGTGTTGACGAGTCCGGTGGATACTGGAACAGTGACTCTTGCCCTACCACAGGATGTTCAGGTGGAAGCGTTCGACTACCCGTCTGGTCTATTTGAAAAACGGGTCTGGCATGTGGCACGTAACCGACCCGATCAAACTAGTGTGGCGCGAGCAGTGGAATGGACAAGACAGGCAAAACGACCACTCATCATTGCCGGAGGTGGAGTCATTTACAGCGAAGCCACCCAAACCTTGCGCCAGTTCGTTGATCAGACCGGCATCCCAGTCGGGGAAACGATGGCAGGCAAAGGGAGTTTACAGTACGACCATCCATTATGCGTGGGCGCAGTTGGGGCGACGGGCACATTGGCTGCCAACCGTTTAGCCAAAGATGCGGATGTCATTATCGGCATAGGCACACGCTACAGTGACTTTACAACCGCCAGCAAAACCGCCTTCCAGAACCCAGATGTGCGATTTATCAACATCAACGTGGCCGAATTTGACGCCTACAAACACAACGCGTTGGCCCTGATTGGGGATGCCCAGGTGACGTTGACAGAGTTATTGGTTGCCTTAGGTGATTATCGTGTGGAGGGTAATTACGAAGCGATTGCCAGTGCATTACACGAGGAATGGGAAACTGAGGTGCAGCGTATCTACGATATTCGCAACAAACCGCTGGTTAGTCAGGGAGAACTGATCGGGGCGATCAACGATGCGGGTGATCCGGACGCGGTCATGGTCTGCGCAGCAGGCAGCCTGCCCGGTGATTTGCACAAATTGTGGCGCAGTCGTCATCCCAAGCAGTACCATCTCGAATACGGCTATAGTTGTATGGGATATGAAATTGCTGGCGGTTTGGGAATCAAAATGGCAGACCCGCAGCGAGAGGTCTATGTGCTGGTTGGGGATGGCAGTTATTTGATGCTCTCTGCCGATATCGTTACTTCCATTCAGGAAGGTTACAAACTCACAATTGTATTAATGGACAACAACGGCTACAAGAGCATCGGCGCGTTGAGTCGCTCCCTGGGCGGTCAGGGGTTTGGCACACGCTACGTTTTTCCCGAAAACAATCGTCTTCCAGATGATACAGCCGAATCGGTGAAGACCCTTCCTGTAGATTTAGCTGCCAACGCCAAAAGCCTGGGAGCGCATGTTATCCGATGCGAGACATATCAGGATTTTTTGACTGCATTGGAAACAGCCAAAGGAATGGATCGCACTACAGTCATCTACATCCAGAATGATCGTTACGTTGGAGTCCCCGGCTACGAAAGTTGGTGGGATGTTGCTATCGCCGAAGTGTCGGAAATTGACACCGTAAATACTGCCCGCGCGGACTATGAACAAGCTGTCCAAAAAGAACGATATTTCCTTTAGCATGATCTGAGTGTTATGCCGTTGTCTACGCTGCCGAAATCAGTACCTTTGTGGATCGTATAGTGGAAAATCGCCCCTCTCCTGTCACTAGGGCAGCGCACGTGCAGCTACCGCCATCGCGATCGCTGCGATCCGTTCTTTGGATGAAGGCGCCCCGTAACGATAGCCGAGACCGGAGCGTAAGTAAGGAGATATTTGATTAAACTCTTGACGTTTTTTTAATTTCCGATTAATATCCGTGCGTTCTACCCGTGTAGACTACACGGGTAGAACCTCCCATAGTCATCAAAACAAACCTGATTTTTCATGGAAATAAAACCAATCACTCGTAAGGAAGTTGCTGAACGGGCCAACGTGTCTGTTGCAGTTGTTTCTTACGTTGTAAACGATGGTCCCAGACCGGTCTCGCCGGAAACAAGGCTCAAAGTTGAGCGCGCGATCGAAGAATTGGGATATTATCCCAACGAATTGGCCCGCAGTTTGAGCGGTAAGCAAACGGCCATTATTGGTTTGATTATCCCCAGCCTGATTAACCCTGTGTATGCTGAAATCGCCGATAGTTTGACGCGCTATTGTGCAACCGAGGGGTATCGCGTGATCTTAGGCAGTAGCGGTCGTGATCACCAAACCGAAGTGGAATTTGCAAAATCGCTGCGCGCCAAGCGAGTGGATGGTGTGATCATCGTTCCGAGCGAATCGCCTGAGGAGATCCTTCAACCTCTTCAACAAGCTCACATTCCCACTGTTGTTTTAGAACATGAACTCCCTGATACTCATTGCATTGCGATCGATGACCTGCAAGGCGGGCAGTTAGCCACCCGGCATTTATTAGCATTGGGTCATCGCCGCATTGGGATGATCAGACGCAAGCCAACCAGCGCCTTAAGTCACCTGCGCTATGTGGCCTTTCGAGACATGTTACAAGCAGCTAATATCCCCCTCGATCCGGATCTGGTTATCGTAAGTGAAGCCGGGCAAGCGAGTGGTTATGCCTCCATGCAGAAATTGTTAGCCTTGTCACAGCCGCCGACTGCTGTTTTCGCACATAATGACGTTTTAGCCATGGGGGCGATCAGCGCTATATATCATGCTGGTTTAGCAGTGCCGCATGATCTTTCCATTGTCGGTTACGATGACACTATCAATGCCGCTTACCTAAACCCTCCCTTGACAACCGTCAAATTGCCCATTGCCGAGATGGGGCGTGTGGCGGGAAAAACAATTCTAGATCTGATTAAAAACGGCAACTCATTTTCCCCGAACACTGCAACCCTGCCGGTTGAACTTATTGTGCGGGCCTCCACGGCGCCATTGCGCGCGGATAGCTCCTAACGACCAAACCATTTTCTCGAGAACTTACACAACGATTCAATCAGGAGTATGTCGATGAAATTAGGCGTTTATAGTGCAACCAGCATGACATCAGATTTACAAACAAATGTGATCCCTTTACTTGTTGACATAGAAATCATTGTGAAAGAGCCGCGACAATCATCGCATGGCGCTTGATGCTTCTAATTTATGCATTAAGGGAGCCTGATCCATTGAACTGTTCCGCTCCGAAGCCTGAGGGCAGGAACTCCAACGGGCTGGCTGTTACAGCCAGGAAAGCGGCCTTAAATATCTTATCTCCATAGAAGTGGAGTAAGTGGCTGATTTACGTAGTGCCGCGCGCAGCGGTAGATAAGGAGGTTGCCTGGCAAAAACTAATACATACACTTAGGGCTACACTTCACAAATTAGATCAAACGTTAGAATGAAGGAGAAGATTCCATGTTGTTCAAAAAAGTAAACCTGTTTTTGGTGCTCGTGATGTTGCTGAGTGTTTTGTCAGCTTGTGCTCCTGCTGCCGCACCGACCGAGGCAGGCGGCAATAAACCAATCAAGATTGGGGTAAGCATGAAATTCGACGATCTGTGGCTGACAACGCTGCGAGATGCAATGACAAAATATGCTGCAACCCAACCCGGTGTAGAACTGGTCATGGTTGATTCCAAAGAAGATGTAGCAACCCAGCTGAGCCAGGTCGAAAACTTTGTAGCGCAGAAAGTAGATGCCATTGTGCTCATTCCAGCCAACACAGATGCCGCCGATCCTATGACGAAAGCTGCCCAGGACGCAGGCATTCCCTTGGTGTATGTCAACCGCATACCTTCGAACTTGCCTGATGATGTGGCTTATGTTGGGTCCGAATCCATTCAGGCTGGAATTATGCAGGCGCAATGGATTGCCGATAAACTAGGCGGCAAAGGAAATGTCGTCATCATGAATGGAGATTTGTCTCAGGAAGCTGCCCAGAAGCGCACCGAAGGGGAAAAACAAGTGTTTGCCAAATACCCTGATATCAAGATCATCAAAGAAGACACTGCCAACTGGAGCCGTGATCAGGGCCTGGCGTTGATGGAGAACTGGCTCTCCACTGGTGACCAGATTGATGCGGTCGCTTCCAACAATGACGAAATGGCGATTGGGGCGTTGAGTGCAATTGAAGCTGCAGGCAAATTGGGTCAGATTATTGTCGGTGGCGTAGATGCTTCGCCTGATGCATTAGCCGAGATGGACAAGGGTCGGTTGAATGTCACCGTCTTCCAGAATGCAGTTGGGCAGGGTGAAGGTGGCATCAAGGCAGCAATTGCAGTAGCTCGAGGCGAGAAGGTTGATCACCTCACCTGGGTTCCCTTCGAATTGGTGACCCCTGAAAATTACAAAGACTACATGAAGTAGACAAGGCTAACGGATAATGAGCTGGTGGAATGGTGAATGCTATTCCACCAGCAGATCCGATAACAGGAATGGAAAGCATGGACGAAAATGTGATTCTTCAGATGGAGAATATCTCAAAATCATTCCCAGGGGTTAATGCTCTGAGTAACGTAAACCTGGCAGTACGCCATGGAACCATCCATGCCCTGATGGGAGAAAATGGCGCTGGAAAGTCCACTTTGATGAAGATACTCGATGGTATCTATACTCCAGACAGCGGTCAAATCACTTTCCAGGGACAGCCTGTCTCGATCGACACCACACATGCGGCTCTAAAGCTGGGTATCTCCATGATTCATCAGGAGCTTTCACCGATTCCATACATGACGGTGGCAGAGAATATCTTCCTCGGCCGCGAGCCGTTGGGCAAGTATGGCTTGATTGACAAGCGTAAGTTGAATGCGGATACCAAGGTGCTTTTGGATCGGCTTGAGATTGGTATTAATCCGACGAGTATCATGAAAGACTTGAGCGTTGCCAATACTCAGATGGTTGAAATTGCCAAGGCGATTTCCTACGACTCTAGTTTGATCATTATGGATGAACCAACCTCTGCCATTACTGAACGCGAAGTAGCTCATCTTTTCAGAATGATTCGCTCTCTCAAGGAAAAGGACGTCACGGTTATTTATATTACTCACAAGATGGATGAGGTTTTCCAGATTGCGGATGATATCACCGTGTTGAGAGATGGCAAGCATGTTGCCACTGTCCCTGCCTCACAAACGAATAAACACAATTTGATTACCATGATGGTAGGGCGTGAGCTTACTGAAATGTTCCCGAAAGAGGTTGCTCCCATCGGGGAAATTGTCTTGTCCGTGCACAATCTGACTCGTGAGGGCATTGTAGAAGATGTCAGTTTTGACTTACGTCGTGGCGAGATTCTCGGGATCGCGGGTCTGATGGGAGCAGGACGAACTGAGGTGATCGAAGGCATTTTTGGGATTCATAAAATTGATACAGGTGAGATTACTATTAAGGGCAGGAAGACCCAAATTCACACACCTGCTGATGCGATTAAGAATGGGTTAGCTTTGCTGACGGAAGATAGAAAGCTAACGGGTATTATGGGTGTATTGCCTGTTCGAGACAATATGATGATCGCCAGCTTGCCTAATTACGAAAAAAGGGGATTCCTGGATGGGCGGCTGATTGAAACAACTTATAAGCAAGAAAAGAGTCGTCTGGATATCAAAAGCCCCAGTATGCATCAGCTCATCAAGCTGTTATCCGGGGGCAATCAGCAGAAGGTGTTGGTTTCAAGGTGGTTGCTGACCTCGCCCGACATCCTTATTCTAGATGAACCGACGCGGGGAATTGATGTGGGCGCCAAGGCCGAAATTCATCGGTTGATGAGCAAACTGGCGCAGGATGGCAAAGCAATTATTATGATTTCTTCAGAACTCCCGGAAATTCTGGGCATGAGTGACCGAATCCTTGTGATGCACGAGGGCAGAGTAGGGGGTATATTTGAACGTAAAGATGCTACCCAGGAGTCTATTATGCAGGCTGCTACCGGCCACGGTCTTGATGCCCAGGCTCGGCAAGAGGAAATGACTGTGTGAAGGTAGAAGGAGATTAGTCATGGCGAGTACAACAACACCACAAGCATTGGAAAGAACCTTCAACCGTGAGTGGTTTAATGCATTCATCAGGAAGTATGCCATAGTCATCATTTTTTTTGCGATGTTTGTCGGGATGTCGCTGCTTTCTGATGCCTTTCTTCATCCCAGAAATCTGGTAAATGTTATCCGCCAGATTTCCGTTGTCGGCTTGATTGCTATTGGCGTTACGATGGTCATCATTACGATGGGTATAGATCTGTCCTCTGGTTCCGTGTTGGCCCTGGCGGCAGTCTTTGCTGCTAGCCTGGGGCAGAGTCCAGGCTGGCACGATGCGAAGTATCCCGGCCTGATGCTGCCTGTGATCGTGCCGATTCTGGTGGCACTCACGATTGGCGTAGTGTGTGGCGTTATTAATGGCAGCCTGATTGCCAGATTTAAGATTCCGCCTTTTATTGCCACGTTAGGCATGATGACGGTCGCGCGGGGTTTTGCGCTGCTCTACTCCGATCGGCCTGTCAGCGGTTTGACGGACACTTACAACTTCATCGGGCAGGGTGAGATTCTCAAAGTCTTTCCCATCCCGAATCAGCCTCCTCTGGGTATCCCAATTCCCGTCATCATTCTCGCGGTCGTGGCTATTAGTGCCCATGTTATGCTCAACCGTACTCGCTTTGGACGGCACATCTATGCCATCGGCGGGAATGAGCAAGCCGCGCTGATCTCCGGATTGAATGTTGGACGAATCAAAATTGGTGTTTACGCAATTGCTGGTCTGCTAGCTGGTCTGGCTGGTTTGGTGCTTTCCTCGCGTGTTGGCTCTGGACAGCCCGGACTTGGCGTTGGTTATGAGCTGGATGCCATCGCCTCAGCAGTCATTGGCGGTACGAGTCTGTCTGGTGGTGTTGGCACAATTTGGGGAACGATTATCGGCGCTTTGATCATTGGTGTCCTCAACAATGGTCTGGACCTTCTGAATGTATCTGCTTACTGGCAAACTATTATCAAAGGGTCTATTATCGTTGTGGCTGTGATTATTGATGAACGCAAGAATCGCTAAGCTAAGGAGAAATGAAATGTTGGTAAGAAAGTTTGAAAAACAGGATTATTCGCTCATAGGCGCGGCGTAAAATGTGGTTTGCCTGATTGCGGATTGTGCTGCAGATCCTATATACAGTGAAATTTTAGGAAGGATTCAAATATCTTACACGATTTCCCCTGCCGGTATTGTGACCACTTCTGCAAATGATAAAGAAGATTTCTCATTCAAAGAATGAAATATAACTGATGAAGTTGTCTGCCGCTGCCGGATCTGCAAAGAAATGTCTGCCCTCGACAATCTTGGAATTTTCAATTTTCCACAACACACAAACCAGATGATCAAGCTTGTCGCCATCTTCCGCATTTGTCCAAACGCGCAGGCACTCGATCACGTAGTCGTCATCAGCGCACGAGATAAGATTTTCGACTCGATTATTGGACCGGCTCGTGATTGCTCCCATGAGATCGAAAAAGGCGATCACTTCATCAAAACCCTCGCTTATCCCACTATATGAGGTTTGCCCAAGAGATACCCACCTTGCATTATCGTCTAATACCAGTCTGAGGTCGTTCATATTACGTTTGCTATATGCATCAAAGAACGTGTTAATGACGTTGAGGTTGGGATGCGACATGGCGTGCTCCTTGCCAAATCGGAACTGATCAATGACACCTGTATACAGCAAATGAACCGTTTTGTCGAGGGAACTTCATCTGCTTCATACCGGAAGCTTCATAACGGAATCTTGAAGATCTGATACGCCAGATCACGGGACCAAAGAGAATGTGCAACGCCGATGGAAATTAAGATCAAATCTTCATCTTGTAAGATGTTTCTATATAAGTCTGATTCGGAGGTTGAAGCTTCAAAAGACTGACAAAAGGAGAGTTCGAAATGAATGCAACAGTAAAATATGAACCGCTGTCAGAAGTGCGTAAAGAATTGAAAGTGAAATGGATACGCCCCAAAGTCCCGGTGGAAAAGTTGCAGGAATTAAATCAACGCAATGATGCCCAGGGATGGTTTCAGGCCCTGGGCCATCTGGGTATTTGGATTTTGACTGGGGCCGGCGTGTATTATTTCTGGGCGCACCAAATGTGGATTGCTTTCCTGGTAGCCCTATTCATTCATGGTACAGTTGCCAGCTTTTTTGTCGGTATCGCGCCGCATGAATTGGGCCATGCAACCGTCTTTAAGACCAAGGTTCTCAACCAAATATTCCTTCACATCTACAGTTGCCTGGGTTGGTGGGATCAATTTGATTATGCGGCCAGCCACACCTATCACCATCGTTATACACTGCACCCCGAGGGAGATCGGGAAAACCTGTTACCAATATCTCCCTTGGTGGGTTCGTTCTTTTTGGTACAGTTGCTTACCATTAATCTGCTCACCCAGCCGGGACGTACCTTTGGCAAAGGTGGACTGATTTCAACCATTTACCATACTATTTTGGGAGCGTTCGGTCGTGTCGGGGACACTGATATTCCCAGCCAGGAGTGGTTGACGGCGTTGCATGAAGATCAACCTGAGCAATATAAGAACACCATTTGGTGGGATCGTGTACTTTTATTGTTCCACGGTACTGTGATCCTAGCTTCGTTTTTGAGCGGTTACTGGGTCTTTGCATTCATCATTTCATTTTCACCGTTCATCGCCAACTGGGGCGCGTATGCACTCGGTATGACCCAACACTGTGGATTAAAAGAGAATGACAATGATTTTCGCAAAGCCACGCGGTCCGTCAAGGTGAACCCATTGGCTGAGTTTTTGTACTGGCATATGAACTGGCATACGGAGCATCATATGTTTGCCGGCGTGCCGTGCTACAACTTGAAGAAGCTGTACAATGAGATTGCCGACCAGATGCCAGAACCACGCACCCTTGTTGGAGCCTGGAGGGAGATGCGGGATACCTGGGACAAGCAACAGGAAAACCCTGGTTATTATTTTGACACACTGGTTCCGCCCATTGCAACGGTTAAAAAGGCCCTGCCGGGTGATGACGCTTTGGAAAGCTCGATCGGAGATTTGGCGCCGAAAGGATTGCAATAAGCCATGAGCATGTATCATAATCGCCCGACCGTTGCAGATATGCGGGCAATGAAGGCCCGCGGCCAAAAAATTTCTATGCTCTATGTCACCACTTTGGAAGAGGCCGCCGCCGCTGCTGCAGCAGGCATTAACATGCTGTCCATCGAGGGCCGCTTCTTTTCTCCCGAAATGCGCGAGGCGGCGGGCGATTGTTTTGTGCAAGTTGGCTTGCCCTATGGGCCGCATGGAAATCTGGCGACTGCTGATGATTATTTGCGCGCGACCTTTCACTTCATGAAGATGGGTGGTGACTGTTTCTATTGCGCCGCCTCGCTGGATATACAGAAAGCACTCTGTGACAATGCCGTGCCGATTGTTGCTCATGTCGGGTTGATTCCCTCCCAAAACACATGGACGGGTGGTTTTAAAGCGGTAGGCAAAACTGCTAAAAGCGCCAAAGCCGTCTGGGATCATGTAAAACGGTTGGAATGCATTGGGGCTTTTGGTGCCGAGTTAGAAGTTGTGCCAGATCGCGTGGCTAAAGTTATCACGGAAAATACACCCATGATCATGTTGGGTATGGGCGCAGGCCCCTGGGCCGATGGACAATATCTGTTTGCGGAAGATGTTTTGGGCTATAACCCCGGGCACAAACCACGCCATTCCAAAACCTACCGCAATTTCAGGGCTGAGTATGACAGACTGCAGGAAGAGCGCATTTCTGCTTTTAAAGAGTTGATTGCTGATATACAAGATTGCACATACCCTGAGCCAAAACATGTGGTGCCTATCAAAGATGAGGAATTTGAGGCGTTTTTGACGCAGGTCAGCGGCTAAAGATGCTGTAAAGAGAAGCTTCAAAAATCGTTCCGTTTTAAAACAACAAAGACTTATTTTGCAGAGAACCAAACATGACATCACAACTTAGCTACGCAGTTTTTGGGGTTGGGCGCACAGGTCGTGTTCATGCCGCCATTATATCGGAACAGGGACATTCGATTGTCGCCATCGGCGATGAGGTGGATCAGGCGATTGCTTTGGCGCGAGATTGCGGAGTATCATTCCTTGTGTGGCAAATGGGTTAATGAAGCTGTAATTGAGAAATGAGCGTGATGACAATAACCAGCGACGAGAAGATCATTGGAAAGTGAGATTTTTTGTGACAGACAATACTTCTTTATCCCGCAAATATGCCATCGTTACGGGGAGTTCACAGGGGTTGGGGGAAGCTATCGCCCGCCTGTTTGTGGCGCGTGGCGTCGCAGGGCTGATCATCTGCGGACGCAACGCGGAACGGGGTAAGGCCGTTGCGGCTTCTCTCCATTCCGACGCCTGCCCGGTATATTTTGTACAGGCTGATCTGGCAAATGTGGAGGATTGTCGCCGCCTTGTTGCGGCTGCTGATGAAAAGTTTGGCAAGATCCATATTCTGGTCAACGCAGCCGGTGTATCTGACCGGGGAACGATCTGGGATACCACCCCTGAATTGTGGAATTGGATTATGGCGATTAATATTCGCGCGCCGTTTATTTTGACTCAAGAATCGATCAAGATCATGCGCAGGGAAGGCATCGAGGGATCAATTGTCAATATTGGCAGCGTATCGGCCTATGGTAGTGTGCCTTTTCTAACGGCCTATGCCACTTCTAAAGGCGCATTGATGACCTTTACCAAGAACGTAGCTTATGCCATTATGCGTCATCGCATTCGAATCAATATGCTCAATATCGGCTGGATGGACACGCCCGGTGAAAATGTCATTCAGCACAAATACCACGACGCCGGAGACGATTGGCTTGATAACGCAGAGGCAAGGATGCCATTTGGTCGTCTGCTCAAACCAGAAGAAGTTGCTTATGCAGTTGCATTTCTTGCCTCAGATGAATCCGGCATGATGACAGGCTCGATCGTGGATTTCGACCAATCCGTGCAGGGCGGCGGCCCACAACCGATACCCCCAGCGGACGCAGCCTGATTTCTAAAAAAGATTTTCCTGTTGTAGAACCGTGAATAATTCAACGTGAAGACATCCAAAGCTACATGGAGATAGATCATGATCAAATTTGCACAGTTTGGAGCCGGATTTATTGGCAAAATTCATGGTGCCAATATCGCCAAACATCCCAGGGCTGAACTGACATATGTTTATGATGTCTTTCCAGCAGCGTCAGAACAACTGGCAGCCCAATTGGGCACAAAGGTGACATCCAGCCCGGAAGAAATCTGGGAATCGGACGTGGATGCGGTATTGATCGCCTCTTCCACCAACACCCATGCTGACTTGTTGAGTAATGCAATCAAGGCGGGGAAGCCGGTCTACTGCGAGAAACCGGTTGATCTGGATATTGAACGGGTGAAGGCAGTAGTTCAGCAAGCCCAACAGACAGATTTGCCGATCCTCGTTGGCTTTAGTCGGCGCTTCGATGCTAACCATTTGAGGATTCACCAGGCTTTTCAAAACGGCGAAATTGGCAAGCTGGAAATGATGCACATCACGGCCCGCGACCCCAAACCGCCCGCGTTGGCCTACATCAAAACTTCAGGCGGGCAATATCGAGATCAAACTATTCACTTTTTCGATATGCTGCGCTGGCTGGCTAGGGAGGACCCCGTAGAAGTGTATGCCACCGGTGCAGCACTTGTGGATCCTGCCATAGCTGAAGCCGGAGACGTGGATACCTCGATGCTCATTTTGAAGTTTCCGAGCGGGGCGCTGTGTCACATCAATTGCAGCCGCCGCGCCGACTACGGGTACGATGAGCGGGTGGAGTTATTCGGCTCGAAGGGGATGGCGGTCTCCCGCCGCAAACCCCGCCGGGAAGTGTCGTTCTACAAAGGCGAATCGGTCATATCCGATGGCATGTACCCTGGGTGGTTTGAACGCATGGAACCAACCTTTTATCAGGCGTTGGACACATTCATCAAAGCTGTGGAAGGTGAAACAACTGAGTATCCCAATTTAATAGATGGCTTGAAAGCCCAAATGATCGCAGAAGCCGCTGTTGAATCTTTGAAAACAAATCAGCCTGTCAAAATCGCGTATTGGTTGCCGGAATAGTAACAATCGATGGAAGCGAATCAAGATAAATGATGTCAGCACTAGAATGAAATCCTATCTCGTTCCACATCAGGAAAGGATCATGACGAATACCTACACAGACGTATTTCGCGAACATGACTTTATGGCGCGCGGCTTTGTGAGCGCGATTGCCAACGACACCTCTGTGGAACCGTTGTTTCGAGACGGAGCTCGGATTCAGCGTTACCTCCAAGCAGCGCCTTTGAGTGCACAAGAAGGGCGGCGCGTGGAAGTGAACGAAATTCAAGCGAAGGAGCAGGATCTATGTTCAGAATAGCAAATGCCCCTTGTTCATGGGGCGTCATCGAAGGGATTGACGG
>Ga0075433_10002477_pt1 | contig 14047 bp, 13 predicted proteins | sample RhiMethybrSRZTD2_FD_75299 | JGI IMG/M metagenome (GOLD analysis project Ga0075433, IMG submission 75299) | Populus rhizosphere microbial communities from Tennessee, USA - Rhizosphere MetaG P. TD hybrid SRZTD2 | ecosystem: Host-associated > Plants > Roots > Rhizosphere > Soil | place: USA... | reverse complement strand
TCAAGTTCGGTGCGGCTTCGATGATTGGCGCGGTCATGGGGTTGTTCGGCGGGGCGGTCGGGTGGATTGGACACGGGCGGCACGTCAGCACTGCGCGCGCCTCCTAGCGCACGTCAGGGTCCTCTTCATCAGAGCGTTGTGGCCCCCTCCGTCGCCTTCTACATCTCCGGTCACGGCTTCGGCCACGCGATCCGGCAGATCGCCGTCATCAACGCGCTGCACGAGCTGTCCCCCTCACTGCCCATCATCGTCCGCACCTCGGCGCCGGAATGGCTCTTCACGCGGACGGCCTGCGGCGCGTCGGCGTTCCTGCCCGGCGAGACCGGTACCGGCGTTGCGCAGATCGACAGCCTGCGGCCGGACATCGACGGAACGGTGCGTGAGGCGCGCGCCTTTCTGGATCGCTTCGACGAGCACGTCTCGCGGGAGTGCGGAATTCTGCGGGCGCACAGCGTTCGCCTGGTGGTGGGCGACGCACCGCCGCTCGCCTGCGCCGCCGCGGCCGCCGCGGGCGTGCCGTCGATCGTGTGCGCCAACTTCACCTGGGACTGGATCTACCGCGAGTACGCCGAGCAGCCAGGGATGGAAGACATTGCGAACGCGATCGCGGACATCTACGCGCTCGCGACCGCAGGATGGCGGCTTCCCATCCACGGCGGGTTCGACACGATCGCGCCGGTGCTCGACCTCCCGTTCGTGGCGCGGCACGCGAGGACCGACCTGGACAGGTCCGAGGTTCGTCACAGGCTGACCCTGCCGGCCGGGCGGCCGCTCGCGCTCGTCTCGTTCGGCGGGTATGGGCTGAGTCGACTGCCGCTCGATCGGCTCGACTGTCTGAGCGAGTGGGACGTCGTCCTGACGAGCCGCGGTGGGATCAGCGGAGACGAGCCTCAGGGCGTCCACGTCATCCCCGAAGAGCGTCTCTACAGCACCGGCCTGAAGTATGAGGATCTCGTCCGCGCCGTCGACGTCGTCATCTCGAAGCCGGGCTACGGAATCGTCGCGGACTGCATAGCGAACGAGACCGCGATGGTGTACACGCCGCGGGGCCGCTTCGCTGAATACCCGGTGATGCTGAGGGAGATGCCGCGCTACCTGCGGTGCCGCGCGCTCGGGCTCGACGCGTTCGAGGCCGGCTCCTGGCAGGAGGCGCTCGTGGCGGTCGCGAGTCTGCCGCCACCGCCCGAGCGGCCGCGCACGGACGGCGCGCGCGTGGCGGCCGCCATGATCGCCGAACGGATCAGTGCGCCTTGACGGCGGTCACCAGCGACCAGATTCGGGGGAAGTTCACCTTCTCGATGGAGATGGGCTGCAGATCCGCCTGAGCGAGGAAGGCAGGGAGATCGAGATCCGACTTGAAGCCGATGTGAATCGTCAGGGGCGAGATCCAGCGTTCGACGCGCGAGAGGATCGGATTGGCGCTGAGGAAATGGTTCAGGAACACGATCCGGCCGCCGGGCCGGCAGACCCGCCGCATCTCCTGGGCGACCTTGACCGGGTCGGGGACGACGCTGATCAGGTACGGGGCGTAGACAATATCGAAAGAATCGTCGGCAAATTTGAGATCGGCGGCATCCATCTGCAGGAGGCGCAGATTGTGCGGCACGTCCTTCCGGGCAGCGCGCTCGCGGGCCTTCTCGAGCATCGAGGACGAGAAGTCGATGCCGGTAACGGTCGCCTCCCGCGGGTAAAGGGAAAGATTGATGCCGGTGCCGACGCCGACCTCGAGCACGCGGTCGTCACCGGTGATACCCATCCGTTGAATGGCCTGGAGGCGGCCGGGGTGAAGCGTCGGCCCGAAGATCAGGTCGTAGACCTTTGCCAGTTTGTCGTACACCCCCTCGACAAAATCGTTCTCGACGGCAGCCACCGAGAGCGCGCGCGACCCCGCGTCAGCCCCCGCGACCAGGTCTTCTTCGCGCTCAACTTTACGGTCGAATAAGGCCATTCTTTTCCTCAGTCCGCCTGAGCCCGCCACGGACCCCGGTCCCGCGCGGGCCCGGCGGCCTTCGAGCTGCCTGCAAGTCGAAGACCGTTAACGTTTTACGTACAACAGCTCGCGACTATACCGCGACCGGCACGGGCGGGCAAGCGCGGAAAACTTGCCCCTTCTGATCAGAACGCGGCCGCCTCCATGACCTCGAGGGCCGCGTCCACCGCGCCCGCAGCCGTCGAAATCTGTAATCCCTGCACGAGCGGCCGGATCTCGGCGGCCACTTCGCGCGCGATCAGAATCCCTTCGGCCTGCGCGCGTCCCGCGCTCTCCGCGCGGCGCATCCGATCGACCACCGCGTCGGGCACCTGCACGCCCGGCACCTCGTTCGCCATGAACTCCGCGTGGCGCAGGCTCTCGAGCGGCATGATGCCGGCGAGGATCGGGATCGGCGTCCCGCCGGCCTGCCGGAGCACGTCGGCGAACGCGGGCGCGTCGAACACCGGCTGCGTGATCGCGAACTCCGCCCCCGCCTTGACCTTGTATTCGAACCGCCGCAGCTCCGCCGGCAGGTCGATCGCGCCGGGATTCAGCGCGACGCCGATGTGGAACGCGGTCGGCTGGCCGATCGGCTGCTCGCCGATGTCCAGACCCGCATTGAGCCGGGCGACCACGTTGGTCAGGCCAATCGAGTCGACGTCGTAGACGGCCGTCGCATCCGGGTAGTCGCCAACACGCGGCGGATCGCCGGTGATGATGAGCAGATTCCTGATGCCCATGGAATGCGCGCCGAGCAGATCCGACTGCATGCCGAGCAGGTTTCGATCGCGGCACGCATAGTGGAGGATGGTCTCGATGCCGGCCTGCTGCTGGACGACGAGCGAGGCCGCGAGGGCGCTGAGGCGCGCCGTCGCACGGGGACCGTCCGGAATGTTGACGAAATCCACGCCGTGAATGCGCAGCTGCCGCGCCTGCTCGACGATCGCGGCAGCGTCGTGGCCGCGGGGCGGAATCAGCTCGACGGCGACGACGAACTCGCGGCGTGCGAGGGCGTTGGCGAGGCGCGACTTTGACGGCCGCGGGATCGGCTCGGCCCCTGCCGGCGGCGCCGGAACATCCTTGCGGCCGCCCACCGGCGCCGCGGGCCTCGCGGCCACCGTCAGGGCCCGAACCGCGGCCTTGATATGGCGCACGTGCTCCGGCGTCGTCCCGCAGCAGCCGCCGACCAGGCGCACGCCGCTGGCGACGAAGCGGCGGGCGTACGACGCCATGTATTCCGGCGACGACAGATAGATGTTGCGGCCTTCGATCTCGCGGGGCCGTCCGGCATTCGGCTGCGCCGAGAGCGGCACCTGGGCCACCCGGGCCATCCGCTCGACCGTCTCCAGCATGCCGGCCGGACCGACGCTGCAGTTCACGCCGATCACCGTGACCCCGAGTGCCTCGAGCTGGGGGACGAAGGCCTCGGGCGGCGCGCCGTCCAGCGTGTTGCCGTCTTCTTCGGTCGTGACCTGCGCGACGATCGGGAGATCCGACAGCCCGCGCACGGCCCGGATGGCGGCCGAGATCTCGTTGACGTCGTGAAAGGTCTCGAGCACGAACAGGTCGACGCCGCCCTCCAGGAGGCCCTCGATCTGATCGCGGAAGTACGCCTCGGCTTCGTCGATGCCGGTCTTGCCCCACGGCTCGATGCGGATGCCGAGCGGGCCGATCGATCCGGCGACGAACACCTGGTCGCGTGCCGCGTGGCGGGCAATCCTCGCCCCCTGCGCGTTGATCGCCTTGACTTGATCGCCCAGGCCGAAAGGCGCCAGCTTCACGCGATTGGCGCCGAAGGTGTTGGTCTCGATGACGTCGGCGCCCGCGCGAACGTAGGCCTGATGCACCTCGGCCACCAGATCCGGCTGCGTCAGGTTGAGCTCGTCGAACGACCGGTTCAGAAAGATGCCCTTGGCATAGAGCATCGTGCCCATCGCGCCGTCGCACACGAGGACGCGGCTGGCGAGGGCTTCGGTGAAAGAAGGTCTGGTCATTGATGTCGGTCGTACCGGAACGTGCCCGCGTCGATCAGCAGATAGGAATTCCCGACGAGATCGAGGCCCACCGACCTGACGCCCTGGCGCTCCTGCTCGGTGAACCGGTGATGGTGACCGAACAGGTGGAGCCGGGGCTTCATCGCCGCGAGGATCTCGTTCACGGGCGTCTTCCCCGCATCGTTCCTGCGTGGTCCGCCGCCGGCGAAGTACGGCCGCGGCGCTTCATGCGTCAACAGCACGTCCACCGCCTGCAGCGTCCTGCAGGCTTCCACTTCTTCCCTGACGAAATGGCGCCGCTTGTCGGCGAGCTCGGTCGCCTTGGCCGAGCCCTTCCGGGGATGCGGCAGCGAGGCTGCCACGGTGTCGTACCACGATGGGGCGAACGTGCCGCCGAGTCCCGCAACGCGAATGCCGCCAATCTCCGAGAGACGGCCGTTGGGGAGGTAGTGCAAATTGCCGGGGAAGACGCCCGCGTCGATGACGTCGAAGTTCTCGTTGTTCCCTTTGATCCAATACAGCGGCGCCGGCAGCGCCTGATACCGCCCCTCGCCGTCCGCCAGGTCGCCGACGCAGAGCCAGAACGGCACGTCGGGATGGCGGCTCATGACCCGCCGGGCGCTCTCGAAATCTCCATGAATGTCGCCGAGGGCGCCAAACTTCATTGCCAGCAATGCCAGAATTGCCAACATTGCCAACATTGCCAAGGCATCACGAGCTCGCACCCAAATGTTGGCAATTCTGGCAATGTTGGCAATGTTGGCAATGTCAGCGTGCCGGCGACGGCGGAGGCGAAGCCGAAGCCGTCGCCGGCACGAGCAGGTCCTGCTTGTCCCAGATGAAATCCTTGTTGCTGTAGACCGCCAGCTCGTAGTCCTTGCCCATGAAAATCGCGGACACCGGGCAGGCCTCCTCGCAGTAGCCGCAGAAAATGCAGCGGGTCTTGTGAATCTGGTAGACCTTCGCGTACCGCGGACCGGCCTGCACGCTGCCGTCGTTCTCCGCCGGCTCGAGATAAATGGCATCGGCCGGGCACGCCACCGCGCAGAGGCCACAGGCCACACACTTCTCCAGCCCGTTCTCGTCCCGCATCAGCACCTGCTTGCCGCGCCACTTTGGAAAGACCGGCACCTTCTCGTCCGGGTAGTTGACGGTGATGGGCTTCTTGAAAATGTGCTTGAGGGTGGTCGCAAAGCCGACGAGGAACGGACGGATCATCCGGCGATCATAACAAGGAGCGGCCAAAAGGGAAATGCAGCCGGCCCCTCCTGCGGGCTTCAACCCCCGCAGAATGCTATAGTTAGCTCACTTCGTCGATCGCGGGATCGCGGTTGAATGCACCCAAACCTTACTCCTGAGCAGTTCCTGCTCACCCTGCTCGCGCAAATCGCGATCGTCGCGGTGCTGGCCACGATGCTGGTGCGGTTCCCGTGGTTCCGCAAGATCCTGCTGACCGAGAAGCGCGACTGGCCGGAGCGGCTGATTTTCGCGAGCAGCCTGGGTGTGCCCCTCACCTTCGGCGTGCTGTCCCGCCTCCTGCTGAATTACGACGCCGCGGACCTGACGCTCGCCGGGTCGTTCCTCGCGGGACTGCTGGCCGGACCGTATGCCGGCGCGATTGTCGGGCTCATGGTGGGGGTGCCCCCGCTCTTCGCCGGGGAGTGGATCGCCCTGCCCTTTGCGGTGGGCTGCGGGTTCGCAGGCGGCGGCCTCCGCGAGATCTGCCCGAAGGAAGCCATCTGGCACTTCTCGCCGCTGTTCTTCACCGACCTGCACCGCAACGTCTGGCGGCTCGTGCGCCGTCTGCAGATCGACTGGGTCGTGATCCTGCTGGCCGCGCCGATCGGACTCGAAATGATCCGACAGGCGCTCGGCGCCCGCTTTCACAACCCGGAGCGCATCTTCTACCACAGCCCCCCGAACGGCTGGTTCATGACCCTCGTGATCTTCGCGACGGTCCTCTCGGTCGCGGTGCCGATCAAGATCTGGAACAGCGCGCGCATCGAGCACCGGCTCCAGGAGCAGGAGAAGCTGCTGATGGCGGCGCGCGTCGAGGCGCTCGCCAGCCAGATCAATCCGCACTTCCTCTTCAACACGCTGACGTCCATCTCGTCGCTGATTCGGTCCAAGCCCGAGACGGCGCGGATGCTGATCGTCAAGCTGTCCGGGCTGCTCCGCCGGCTGCTGCGCAGCCAGGAGCATTTCGTCACCCTGCGTGAAGAGCTCGAAGCGATCGACGAGTACCTCGACATCGAGAGCATCCGGTTCGGTCCGCGCCTGCATATCGAGAAGGCCATCGACCCGGCCAGCCTCGAGATCGTCGTCCCCAGCATGCTGCTGCAGCCGCTGGTCGAGAACTCGATCAAGCACGGGCTGTCGCCGAAGGTCGGCGAAGGACGCATCACGCTCAGGAGTCTCCGGGAGAAGGGGCACGTCATCATCGACGTCATCGACAACGGCGTGGGTGTCGGCTCCGCGCACGCCGAGCGGGCGCAGGCCGGGGGCATCGGGCTGCGCAACGTCAACGAACGTCTGCGGGTGATCTACGGCGCCAACTATCAGCTGCAGCTCGACAGCGTACCGGGCGAAGGCACCTGCGCCCGCATCGTCATTCCCGAGATGGTGGTGCCCGCGAGGATGTCGGCCTGATGGATCCCGCAGCCCCCCTGCGCGCGGTGGTCGTCGACGATGAGCAGCTGGCGCGGGACGAGGTGTGTTTCCTGCTCGGGGAAATTGGCGGAGTGGAAGTGGTCGGCCAGGCGTCCGACGGTGTCGAGGCGCTCCAGGTCGTCGAATCGGCAAGCCCGGACCTCGTCATGCTGGACGTGCAGATGCCCGGGCTGTCCGGCTTCGAGGTCGCGCGGCGGCTTGCCGAAGCCGGCGTCGAGGCACAGCTGGTGTTCGTGACCGCCTTCGATCAGCACGCGATTCACGCCTTCGAGGTGAACGCCGTCGACTACCTGCTCAAGCCGGTGGAAGCCGACCGCCTCACCATCGCCGTCGACAGGGTCCGGCGGCGGCTGGCGTCCGAGCGGGGCGCCGCGAAGCCGGCCAACGGCGAATTGGATCGCCTTCTGCAACTGCTCTCGCAGCGGCAGGAACACCGGGAGCAGCTCGCTGTCAAAATCTCCGACCGGTTCCTGCTGATCCAGGCGGATGAGGTGGTCCACGCGTCGGTGGAGGACGACGTCATCACGGTTGTAACGAACAGCTTGTCAGGAACGTCCAACTATCGGACACTGGATGAGTTGCAGGCGCGGCTCGATCCCGCGGTATTCTGGCGGGTCCACAGGTCGCACCTGGTCAACATCAACAAGATCAAGGAAATCGTCCCCTGGTTCAGCCGGAATTACATCCTGAAGATGAAGGACGCCAGGGGCAGCGAAATCCCGGTCAGCCGATCGCAAACGAAGCGGCTTCGCGAATATCTGAAGCTATGAGCGACTCCAACGACGATTCCCGCAACCCCGCTGCGCCCGACCAGCCGGTCGTGCCGCCGACGCCGGAGCCCGTGATGCCGGCGGAACCCTCCTGGCGCCAGCTGCTGGCGACCCGGCCGACCGAGGTCACGGACGCGGCCGCCGAAGCTCCGGCTGTCGATACCACGATCGGCACGCTCGGTGACGAGCCGATGGGCGGTGCGCTGCGCGAGGAACCGGGCGTCGAGCCACCCGCGCCGAGCGAGGGCGCCGAGCTCCACGCGCTCATGCCGTCGCCGGAACGGCCGCAGCCGTCGGTCGCCAGCCGCGTCGGCGAAGAGCTGTTCGCATGGTTGAAAACGCTGGCGTCGGCGGCCGTCTACGCCACGTTGATCGTCACCTTCGGCTTCCAGGTCGCGCGCGTCGAGGGGCAGAGCATGGCGCCGACGCTCGCCGATCAGGATCGACTGATCGTCAACAAGCTGGCGTACCGGATCGGCACGCCGCAGGTCGGCGACATCGTGATGCTCTATTACCCGCTCAACCCCGACAAGTCGTTCGTCAAGCGGGTGATCGCGGAAGAGGGCGACCAGATCCGGATCGTCGACGGACGGGTCTTCCGCAACGACGTGCCGATCAACGACGACTACGTCCCGAGCGAGTTCCGCAGCCACGACGACTACGGCCCGCAGGTCGTGCCGCAGGGCTATTACTTCGTGATGGGCGATCACCGCAACAACAGCTCCGACAGCCGGCACTGGGGCTTCGTGCCCAAGAAGTACATCATCGGCAAAGTGCAGCTGCGCTGGTGGCCGATCCCCCACGCGCTGGTCTTCTGACCAACAACACCCCCTCGGCTGATGCCCGGGGCGCCCTGAGCTACGTCGAAGGGCGCACGCGGGGCGTCACCCGCGTGCTCGTTCGCGTCTTCATCCTGAACCTGGCCGTGGCCGGAGCAAAGCTGATGCTCGGCTACGCCACCGGCGCCATCAGCATCGTCTCCGACGGCTTTCACTCGCTGACAGACTCGGCGTCCAACATCATGGGCCTGATCGGGCTGCGCATCGCCCGGAAGCCGCCCGACGCCAACCATCCCTACGGCCACCGGAAGTTCGAGACGCTGGCCGCCGCGGGCATCTTCGTCGCGCTGCTGCTGGTCGTGATCGAGGTCGTCCAGAGCGCCTTCTCGCGGCTGCGGTCCGGCGCCGCGCCCGACGTCACGCCGCTCAGCTTCGTGGTGATGATGGCCACGATCGCGACGAACCTGCTCGTCGTCCGCTACGAGACCGGACAGGGACGCGCGCTCAAAAGCGAGCTGTTGCTCGCCGATGCCGCGCACACGACCAGCGACGTGTGGACGTCGTGCACGGTGCTGCTGTCGCTGGTGGCGGTGCGGGTCGGCTATCCCATGGTCGACGCGATCGGCGCGCTGGTCGTCGCGGTCTTCATCGCGCGGGCCGGCCTGCAGATCGGGCTGGAGTCGTCCAACATCCTCGCGGATCGCGTCGTGATTGACGAGGAACAGATCCGGCGCGTGGTCATGGACGTGCCGGCGGCGCTCGGCTGTCACCAGATCCGCACGCGCGGCACCTTCGACCACACCTTCCTCGACCTGCACGTGTGGTTCGCCCCGGAGACGACGCTCCACGAGGCGCACCGGCTGTCACACGTGGTGAAGGATCGGCTGATGGAGGCGTTCCCGCAGATTGCGGACGCCATCATTCACATCGAACCCCCGCCGCCTTCGGAGGCAGACTCCCAGGCTCCAGGCTCCAGGCTCCAGTGACTTATTCAGCGTAGAGGCCCTCGATCTCCCTGGCCCACTTCTCTTCGACCACCTTCCGCTTCACCTTCAGCGACGGCGTGAGCTCCCCGCTCTCCATCGTGAACTCGCGCGGGAGGATCGCGATGCGCTTGATGCGCTCGAACTGCGAGAGCTCGCGGTTGAGGCCGTCGATGATCTCCTGGTAGAGGGCCTTGACGTCCGGGCGGGTCACGAGCTCTGCGCGCTCGCGCTCGGACGTGCCGGCAGCCGGGGACGGCGCGCGTCCGAGGTCGCGCAGCCGGCGCTCGAGCGCGGCGAAGTCCGGCACGATCAGGGCGGCGGCGTACTTGCGCCGATCGCCGAGCACGACGGCCTCGGCGATCAGCGGGCTCTGCTTGAGGACGTTCTCGATCGGCTGCGGCGCGATCTTCTTGCCGCCGGAGGTCACCAGCAGATCCTTTTTGCGATCGGTGATCCGCAGATAGCCGTCGGCGTCGAGGCTGCCGATGTCGCCGGTGTGGAACCAGCCGTCCTTGATCGCGTCGGCGGTCGCGTCCGGCTTGTTGTAGTAGCCGGTCATCAGGTTCGGGCCGCGCGCCAGGATCTCGCCGTCCGCCGCGATCCGGAGCTCGACCTCTTTCACCGCCTTGCCGACGGTTCCGCCGCGCGGCGCGGCAGGTGGGTTGACGGTCAGGATCGGAGCGGTCTCGGTCAGGCCGTAGCCTTCGATGATCGGCAGGCCGACGCCGTGGAAGAACTCGTTGATGGCGGTCGACAACGGCGCGCTGCCGGAGACCAGGTATTTGACGCGGCCGCCGACCCCTTCGCGGATCTTGCTGAACACGAGCCGATCGGCCAGCGCCGCCTGCAGCGACAGCAGCGGCGACGGCGGGCGGCCGGCCAGCGCCGCGCGGCCGCGCGCCATGGCCACTTTCATCGCCCAGCGGAAGACCGCCGCCTTGGCCGCGGAGCCGGTCTGTCCCTTGTCGGAGATCCGGCCGTGCATCTTTTCGTAGACGCGCGGCACGCCGGTCAGCACCGTTGGCTTGACCAGCGCCACGTCGCGGCCGATGGTGTCGAACGACTCGGCGAAGATCACCGTGACGCCCCGCACCAGGTAGATGTAGGCGACCGTGCGCTCGAAGGCATGGCTCAGCGGCAGGAACGAGAGCGCCACGTCGTCCTGCTGGACGTCGAGCGGTTCGGCGCCGGCGAACATGTTGGCGACCAGGCTGCCGTGCGTCAGCATCACGCCCTTGGGCTCGCCGGTCGTGCCCGAGGTGTAGATGATGGTGGCAAGATCCTCGGGCTTCACCGCCCGCGCGGTGTCGCGGAACTCGCGCGCGGCCCCCCATTCGGCCATCAAACGGGCATGGCCGCGGTGCATCACGTCGGTGAACGACAGGATCGACGGGCTGCCGTCGCCCGCTTCGGTATCGATCACGATGACGGCCTCGATCGCCGGCAGCTGGTGGCGGATCTCCTGGATCTTGTTCAGCTGCGCGCGCGTCGAGACGACCGCGATGCGGGCGCCGGAGTCCTGGAGGATGTAGCGGGCCTGCGCCGCCGAAAGCGTGGGATAGATCGGCACGGTCACCGCGCCGGCCGCCGTCACCGCGAGGTCGGTGAGAATCCACTCGGGCCGGCTCTCGGAGACCAGGGCGACGCGATCGCCGCGCCCCATCCCGAGCGCCGAGAGCCCGAGGGAGAGATCGCGAACCTGCTCGAACAGCTCCTTGCTCGAAATTCCCTGGACCTCTCCCCCGCGCACGCGTCCCATGACCAGCGGCTTCTGGAAGCGGCCCATCGCGTGGAACGGAAGGTCGGCGATGGTGCGGACGTCGATCTCGGGCTCGGCCGGCGCGAGGGTGGACACGGGGCGAATTATACCGACGTGCTACGTGCTACGTGCTACGTGCTGCGTGCTGCGTGCTGCGTGCTACGTGCTTCAGTACCCTGCGCTCTTGTCGACGACGTTGAGGAGCGGCTCGCCGTGCTCGAATCGCCGGCGGTTCTCCGCGAAGAGCGCGATCGCGGCCTCCCAGTGATCGCGGCGGAAGCCGGCGATGTGGGGCGTGATCAGCAGATTGGGCACGTCCCACATCGGATGGCCGGCGGCCAGCGGCTCGTCACGAAGGACGTCCAGCGCCGCCCCGCCGAGGTGACCGGAGCGCAGCGCGCGCGCCAGCGCCTCCTCGTCCACCAGCGATCCCCGGCTCACGTTCACGAGGATCGACCCCGGCTTCATGCGGGCGGTCTCGGCGGCGCCAATCAGGCTGTGCGTCGCCTGCGTGTGCGGCGCCGAGATGATTACGGCGTCGGAGTCGCCGAGCAGATCGGGCAGCGCCTCCGGCGGATGGATCGACGCCACGCCCGGCACGGGCGGCGCCTCGAGGTTGCGCCTCACGCCAATCACCGTCGCCCCGAGCCCGTGGAGGCGCCCGGCGGTTGCCGCGCCAATCGCCCCGAGCCCCACGATCAGGAACCGGCTGCCCGCTATCGTGCGAGGTCCGCTCAGTTCGTCCTGCGCCCAGACCTGCTCTCTCTGACGTGCGAACGCTTCCGGCAGGCGCCTGAAGAGCGCGAGCACCAGCGCGAGCACGTGCTCGGCAATGTTCTCCGCGGAGGTGCCACGTCCGTTGGTCATGGTGATCGCTCGCTGCACCATCGCCGGGTAGAGCATGTTGCCGACGCCGGCCGCCGGGCTGTGCACCCACCGGAGCCGCTCGGCCGCCGCGAGCTGTTCCGGCGTAACGTGGCCCGAGAACGCGATCTCGACGTCGTGGATCATCTCTCGCGCCTCGGCGTCGCTGCGTGCGTGCCGGACGACGTCGCCTGGGCAGAGACGGCGCAGCGCCTCGACGTATTCGTCGGGAATCGTCCACATCCGGAAGCTGCTGTGGATCGAGACGAGGATGGTCACGCCCGGTAGTGTCCGCTGCGGCCGCCCCGTTTCTCCTTCAGGCGGATGTCGGTGATCGTGATGCTCTTGTCGATCGCCTTGAGCATGTCGTAGACGGTGAGCGCGGCCACCGAGACCGCGGTCAGCGCTTCCATCTCGACACCGGTCTGTCCCGTGGTGCGCACGGTCGCTTCGATCGTGTAGCCGTCGCGGCGAGGCGTGAGGGCGACGTCGGCGAACGTGAGGGCGAGCGGGTGGCACAGCGGGATCAGCTCGGACGTGCGCTTGGCGGCCATGATTCCGGCGAGCCGCGCGGTCTGCAGCGGATCGCCCTTCTTCAGCTCGCCGGCCTGGATCCGCCGGATCGTGGCAGGCGACATGCGCAGCCGCCCGGTGGCGATGGCCTCGCGCGCGGTGGCCGGCTTCGCGCCCACGTCCACCATTCGCACGCGACCGCGTTCGTCCACGTGCGAGAGCGCCGGTGCCGGATTCGGTGGGCGGCGCGGGCCGGACGGCTTACTCGGCATCGGTCTGCCCCTGGGCGAGGAAGAATGACAGGCTCTCGAGCGACACGGTCAGGTCCACGCTCTTCACTTTCACGTCGGGGGGCACTTTGAGCGTGCCGGGGGAGAAATTCAAGACCGCCTTGATGCCCGCGTCGACGACCTCTTTCAGCACCGCCGGCGCCGACGGCGCGGGCACGGCGATCACCGCGATCGCGATGCGCTCCCGGCGCACGGTGCGGCGGAACGTCCGGACGTCGAGGATCGGGACGCCGCCGCGCGAGCGCTGGCCGATCTTCTCGTGCTGGGTGTCGAAGAGCGCCGCGATCTCGAAGCCCTCGTCGCGGAAGCCGGCATAGTCGGCCAGCGCGAGCCCCAGGTTGCCGGCCCCCATGATCGCGACCCGGATCCGCCGATCGACGCCGAGGATCTGGCGAAGGTGCGCGCGCAGCTCTTTCACGTAGTAGCCGACCCCGCGCACGCCGAACTCGCCGAAATTGGCGAGATCCTTCCGGATCTGCGCCGCGTTGAGATGGAACTGCTCCGCCAGCGCCTGCGACGAGATCGTCTTCACCCCGGCCGCGTCGAGGCTGTTCAGGCAGCGCAGGTAGACGGACAACCGGTTGGTGGTCAGCTCCGAGACCGGCTCCAGGCCGTCCTTGGGGAAGGCCGCCGCGGCGGCCTTGATCTCCTTCTTCACAAGCCGTCGATTTTAACCGCTAGTCCGCGGTCCGGTGTCCGCTGTCCGCGCGGACGAGCGGACCAGCGGACGACCGGACCAGCGGACCAGCGGTCCTGAGCTAGAATCGCCGGACCTATGGCCCACGCTTCCAAATCTGCGACCGCCGTTGCCGAACCCCGCCCCACGTTTCAACCGTATGTCCCCGCCACGCAGTCTCCCGCGGAGTTCACCGCGAAGGCGATCGTGCTCGGCGCGGTCTTCGGGCTGATCTTCGGCGCCTCGACGGTCTACCTCGGACTGCGCGCCGGGCTGACCGTGAGCGCGTCCATCCCGATCGCCGTCCTGGCGATCTCCGTCCTGAAGCGGTTCGGCGGCTCGACGATCCTCGAGAACAACATCGTCCAGACGATCGGGTCGGCCGGTGAATCGGTGGCGGCGGGCGTGGTGTTCACCGTGCCGGCGCTGATCTTCTTCGGCGAGCGCGGGTCCGGCTATTTCAATTACTTTCAGATCACGATGCTCGCGCTGGCGGGCGGGATCCTCGGCGTGCTGATGATGGTTCCGCTCCGGCGCGCCCTCATCGTCAAAGAGCACGGCGTGCTCCCCTACCCGGAGGGCACCGCCTGCGCGGACGTGCTCGTCGCGGGCGAGCGCGGCGGCGCGCTGGCCAAGACGGTGTTCATGGGCCTCGGCGTGGGGGCGTTCTGGAAAGCCCTTTCCTGGATCGTCCAGATCTTCCCGACCGCGATCGGCAAATCGATCAGCCGGACCGGCGTGCTCCCCAACGCCACGCTGAACGTGGACATCTCC
>Ga0075433_10002475_pt1 | contig 14052 bp, 9 predicted proteins | sample RhiMethybrSRZTD2_FD_75299 | JGI IMG/M metagenome (GOLD analysis project Ga0075433, IMG submission 75299) | Populus rhizosphere microbial communities from Tennessee, USA - Rhizosphere MetaG P. TD hybrid SRZTD2 | ecosystem: Host-associated > Plants > Roots > Rhizosphere > Soil | place: USA... | reverse complement strand
GTGCAATACGACGACGGTCGCACGAAGATTCCGCACGACGTAGCGCCCGGCGCGGCGATCACGGTCCCGCTGACGATCACGGCACCTGAGCAGCCGGGCCAGTATATTCTTGAGCTAGATGTCGTGCAAGAGCTGATCACCTGGTTCAAGGACAAAGGCTCCGCGACCTTGCGCCTGCCGATCACGAACCGACTCGGCAGCTTCGATAGGCTGTCCGCCGCGATCCTCGGTCGGCCACGCGGGCGCCGAGCCGACGCCGAGCGGCCGCCCCCGCAAATGGAAATGTACTGCATCGAGCAGGCCGAGGTGATCGACTTTGTGCAGCAGCAAGGCGCGAACGTCGTTGCGGCGCAGGAAGATTCGTTCTGCGGCCCGGCCTGGCGCAGCTTTAGCTATTTCGTGACCAAATAGGGTAGCGACGATGGCCGTTCAGGCAGTGATCGAATTCGAGCATGTCTCGAAGCGTTTTATGCTGCATCACGACCGGAGCAGGTCGATGCGGGAGCGCTTCGCCGGGCTGCTACGCCCGCGCGCGCGCGGCGAGGAGTTCTGGGGGCTGCGCGATGTGAGCTTCGCGGTCGGCGACGGCGAGAGCCTTGGGCTGATCGGCCAGAACGGTGCGGGCAAGAGCACCGCGCTCAAGCTCATGACCCGCATCCTTGAGCCGACCAACGGATCAGTGCGGATGCGCGGGCGCATTGCGGCGCTGCTTGAGCTGGGCAGCGGCTTTCACCCCGACCTGAGCGGGCGCGAGAATGTGTTCCTGAACGGCTCGCTGATGGGCTTCAGCCGCCGCGCTATGCGGGCGCGCCTGGACGAGATCGTTGATTTCTCCGAGATCGGCGATTTCATCGATATGGAGGTCAAGCACTACTCGTCGGGCATGTACACGCGCCTGGCGTTCGCGGTGGCGACGACGGTCGATCCCGATATTCTGATCACCGACGAGGTGCTGGCGGTCGGCGACGAGGCGTTTCAGCGCAAGTGTATCGAGCGGATCTATCGCTTTCGTCAGACGGGCAAGACGATCGTGTTCGTCTCGCACGGGCTGGATGTCGTGCGACAGCTTTGTGATCGCGCGGTCTGGCTGGATCACGGCGTGGCACGCGCGGTCGGCCCGGCTGCCGAGGTGATCAATGAGTATCTCGCCGAGACGAATATGCGCGAGACAGCGCGCCGCAACGAGGCTGGGGAGTTGAACGACCCAGCCGCACCGAGCCAGGGCTGGCGCCACGGCACGCGCGAGGTCGAGATCTGCGCAGTGGAGCTGCGGGATGCAGACGGCATCCCGCGCGATATCTTCTATACGGGCGAGCCGCTGACCGTGCGGATGCACTACGACGCCCATATTCGCGTCGATCAGCCGCAGTTCGGGCTGGCGCTCTATCACGCGAGCGGCGCGCACCTGAGCGGCCCGAATAACGTCGCCGCCGGCTACCCGATCGCGACGATCTACGGGCGCGGCACGGTCGATTACACAATCCCGCAGCTGCCGCTGCTGCCGGGGATGTACCAAATCAGCGTCGCCGTCCACGACGCGACCGGGCTGCGCGCCTATGATTTCCACACGCTGCACTATAGCTTCTCCGTGCGCACACGCGCGCTCCAGCAGAGCTATGGCATGCTCGAGATCCCAGCCAATTGGAGCCACCAACCAGGGGGATAGCGGTGGAAGTGGACGACCTCAGCACGCTGCCGGCTCGCCCAGATCGCGATTCGCCTCGACGAGCGTCGGCACGCTTCGTCGCATCGCTTCGCAGCTGTCTGCGCCGTGATTGGCTGGCGCTGCTGATCTTCACGCTCGCCACGCTGGCCGTGCTCGCCCCGATCATTCCCGCGCTGCGCTCGCGCGTCGTCGGCTGGGCCGGCGAAAACGTGCAATATGCCTACATGACCGGCTGGATGGCGCAGGCTCCGCTGCTCGGCCAGTCGCCGTTCGTCGATCCGCGCCTGAACTACCCCGACACGCTGCTGCTCACCGCGACCGACGTGCCCTATGTCAGCAACCTGCTCATCGCCCCGTTCGCCTGGCTGCTCGGCCCAACCTTCGCGTACAACCTGATCATACTGCTGAGCTTCGCGCTCTCTGGCTACTTCACCTACCTTTGGATCGTGCGGCTCACCGGCAGCCGCGCCGGTGGCCTGATCGCCGGGCTGGCCTTTCTGCTGGCCCCCTATCGCATCGCCCAGAGCTACGGCCATCTGCAAATGGTCTGCACCTATGCGCTGCCGCTGTTCTTCTGGGCGCTCGACCAGGCGCTCGAACCGCCCGCGCCGACCTGGCGTGCGCTGCTGCTGCTGGCAGGCGCAACGTGGCTCGTCGGCGGCGCATCGCAATATTATCTGGTGATCTGCCTCGTCTGCGGTGCCGCCTACGCGCTCCTGAGCGCGCTGCCGCGCCTGGGCTACCTGCTGCGCCACGGCTGGCGGCTCCTCGCTGGCGTGGCGATCGGCGCGGCAGCGAGCGCGCTACCCTATTTCAGCGCGCTGCGGAGCGATCTCTACAGCTCTTATCAGATAGCAGACACGCGCATCTGGTCGGCCGACCCACTGAACTTCATCCTGCCCGCGCGCCTGCACCCACTCTGGGGCAGCCTGGTCGAGCGGGTGCGCCCCGAGCGCTTCTGGATCGAGAAGACGCTATACATCGGCGTTGTCGCGGGGCTGCTGGCGCTGCTGGCGCTGATCTGGCGGCACAATCCGCAGTGGCGGCGCAGCCTGATCTGGCTTGGCGTGGCGATCGTCGCGGCAGTCTTCGCGCTCGGCACCGACCTGCACATCAACAATCAGCCGCTCCAGGCCGATGCCCCGGTCTGGCTGCCGGCCTACTACCTCGCACACTTGCCTTTTATCGGCTTCATGCGAACGTGGGCGCGCTTCGGCATCATCGCGGTGCTGTTCATCGCGCTACTGGCTGGCATGGGCGCGGCGCGGATCACAAGTGGAGTTCGCTGGCCGCGTGCTGCGCTCGTGCTGGTCGGCGCGCTGTTGGTGCTCGATCTGCTGCCTGGCACGGTCGAAAGCTCGCCGCTCGCGCCGCGCCCAGTCGATCATTGGCTGGCACAGCAGCCGGGTGATTTTGCCGTCGCCGCCCTGCCCGCGCGCGACAGCCTCACGAACTATCAGGCGATGTTCGGCTCGTTGTTCAATGGCAAGCACGTCACCGCCTACAACCATCCTGAGCATATCCCTAGCGCCTACAGCGCCTTCGCCGAGCGGGCGGCGACCTTCCCCGACGCGCGATCGATCCAGGCGCTACACCGCATGGGGCTGCGCTATCTGCTGCTTGAGAAACGGCTCTTCGACGGCGCGCACAGGCCAGCCTGGAGCGAGGTCGCGGCCGCGCTGGCGCGCTCATCCGAGGCGCGGATCGTCGCCGATCTCGATGGTGTCGTGGTCGTGGGGTTCAACTAGTAGTACAACGTCACTTCAGCGGGGAGTATTTGCACCACAAAGGCACAAAGGGCACAAAGGTCCACACTCTCTTTGTGTCTTTGTGGTGAGCTGCATGGGCAACTCACATTGTAATACTAGCGGCGTCGAACGGGCCGAGCGCGGCGTCGGCGCTGATCGTCAATCGCGGCAGATACGCGCGCAGGCCGGGGAGTAGCTCGGCCGCCTGCTCGGCCGTGACGATCAGCGGCACATGTAAGACCGCGCCGGGCGGCGCTGCCGCATTTAGCCTGCTCACGGTCGCGGGCGCGGGCGCGCTGGCGCACAAATGAAGCTGGATCGCCGTGTGCGGCCTGACGTGCTGGAGCTGGTAGACCGCGAGCATTTCGTCGATGCCGAGCTGTCCCGCAGCCGTCGTGCTGGTCGTCGCCACTGCGCCATATGTGAGCAAGCAGGTTGGGAAGCACGGTGCGAGCAGCCGCGTCAGCTGCCCGGCCGCGCCCATGGCGATTGCGATGACCGGCCCACGCGCGCGCGCCAGCAGCTCGAAGATCGGCAGCATATCGTGCGGGCGCGCAGCCATGCCGACGAGCTTGACGACGTCGGCCTGGTCGCGCAGCTCCTCGTAGATCGACCAGAGTTCGTCGGGCATGCGATCAGTCCAGTGGCGCGACACGATCACACGCGTGCCTGATCGCTCGCTGAGCGCGGCGATGCTGTCCCATTCGACATCGACATACGCCGCCTCTAAGCGGATCGCCTGCGCGAGGATCGCCAGCCGCTCGGCCTCGCTGCCGGAAAAGCGCCCCATCTCGCGCCGTGGCCGGCAAGTCAGGATCAGCGGACACGGCGCGTCGGCGATCAGGCGCGCGAGATCGAAGCGCTCCATCAGATCGAGGCGTATCTCGGCCATGCCAATGCGCGGCGCGAGCCGCTGGAGCGCCGCCAGGCACGCCTCGGTATCCGGCAGCGCCAACGAGACGGCAACTCGGTTCGGCAGCGCCGTTCTTTCACGCAACGCCAACTGCCCGCTGTGCATACGCCTGCACCTTCGTGATCGCGCGTACCAGCTCAGTCACATCCTGCTCGTCGCCGAGCAGCGCGCTATGATGTAGCCACACGCCATAATCGCCTAACGCCTCGGATACCGGGCACTGCACCGCATTGTAGTCGGGCAGCATGTGCTCGTCGCCACGCCAGCGCGGCCCGAAGGTGCGGTCGCGGAACAGCGGCGTGCGGTGCAGTGCCAGGTAGGCCACAAAGGCCGGGATACCTTCGGCGATCAGCATATCGACGAATTCCTGGCGCGGTAGCCCGCCAAATGCCGCCGGGTCGTAGCGGAACATGTACATATAATGGGAGTGCCGCGTGACCCGCGCGTCGCGGTGCTGCGGCTGAATCCCCGGCACCTCGCAGAGCATGCTGTCGAGCAGGGCGGCGTTGGTCTCGCGGCGCGCGATCTGCTCGTCGAGCCGGCGCTGCTGCACGCGCAACACCGACGCATGCAGCTCGGACATGCGGCAGTTCGTGCCGAGCAAGCTGTGCTGATAGGTGCGATCGCCGCGCGGTCGCCCGCAATTGCCATACAAAAAGCAGCGCTCGATCAACGCCTCGTCGTTGGAGAGGATCAGCCCGCCTTCGCCGGCGGTCATCAGCTTGAACGCCTGGAAGCTGAACGTGCCTACGTCCTGCATTGCGCCAACGCGCTGGCCGCACCATTCGCTGCCCTGCGCGTGCGCCGCATCTTCGATCACCGCTAGGTTGTGCTGACGCGCGAAATCGGCGATCGCATCCATGTCCGCTGGGTGACCAGCCATATGCACCGGGATGATCGCGCGCGTGCGTGGGGTGACGGCAGCGGCCAACGTGGCCGGGTCGATACAATAGCTATCGGGGGCGACATCGACCAGCACCGGCGCTGCGTTGACGCTGAGCACCGCGGTCGCCGTCGAGATAAAGGTGAACGCCGGCAGGATGACCTCGTCGCCGCGCCCGATGTCGAGCGCCGTCAGCGCCAACTCGATCGCGTGGGTGCCGTTTGTGACGGCGAGCGCGGCCTTGGCACCCTGGTATGCGGCGAATTCGCGCTCGAACTCCACGATCTGCGTTCCATTGCCGCGCCACCAATGCCGGCTTTCCAAGACGTTTGTGACAGCGGCGATCTCACCTTCATCGTACATTGGCCAGGCCGGAAACGGACGCCGCTTGGCCGGCGGTCCACCGTTGATCGCAAGTTCTTCGGACGACATCTTGGTCTCCTTTTGCTATGAGCCGTGAAACGTGAAAGCTTTCCAACCCTCGCCCGCCCAGACCATCGCGCGCAGTAGATCTTCGAGCAGCGCGGCGGGCACATCGTGCTGATCGACCAATATCACCTGCCCAAGCGCCTGTGGCAGCACCAAGCGCAGCCGTCCGTGACTGCGCTTTTTATCGCTGTGCATCGCCTGAAGCATCTGTTCGGGCGAATAGCCAGTCAGCGCGACCGGCAGACCCAGCGCGAGCAGCGTGTACTCGATCCGATCAGCGAATGCCGGCGCGCACAACCCCAGCGCGCTCGCCAACCGGCTGGCGATGTGCAGCCCAACCGCGACGGCCAGGCCATGCGGCAGCGCGAAATCGCTGAGCTGCTCCAGCGCGTGGCCGAAGGTGTGGCCGAGGTTCAATCGCGCGCGACTCCCCAGCCGATCGAATGGGTCGGCCTCGACGATCGCGCTCTTGCACTGGATCGCGGCGATGATCAGCGCGCCCAGGTCGGCCGTCCCGTGAGCCTCTAGTTCCTCGAACAGCGCGGGTGCGCCCAGCACGCCGACGGTGATCAGCTCGCCCAGGCCGGATTGGAATTCGAGCTTCGGCAGCGTGTCGAGCGTGTCCAGGTCGATCAGCACAAGCGTCGGCTGGTTGAAGAGACCGATCTGATTCTTCGCGCCGCCGAAGTTCACGCCGACTTTCCCGCCGATGCTGGCGGTGACCTGGGCCACCAGCGAGGTCGGCACCTGGGCGAACTCCAGCCCACGCAGGTACGTGCCCGCCAGCATGCCCGCCACATCGCCAACGACGCCGCCGCCGACCGCGATCACCATGTCGCCACGCTCAACCTGCAATTCCTGGCAGGCCGTGTAGAGGTCGATCAACGTAGCGAGCGTCTTTGCATGCTCGCCCGGCGCGATCGTCAGCACCGACGCCGTGTACCCGGCCTGCGCCAGCCTATCGCGCAGTGGCAGCGCATACAGCGGCGCGACATGCGCATCGGCGACAAGCAGCAGCCGCGCGTCCCGATAGGCACTCAACAGATCAGCGCCGCGCGCCAGCAGGCCGCGACCTATCACCACGTCAGTCCGGGTTGGCCCCACCGACAGCGTTAAATGAGTTGGGTGAGCATCGTTCATCGCGTGATTCGTACTCCAGCGCACGGTTTGGTTCGCGTGACAGGATTAACAGGATTAGTTTGCACCACAAAGGCACAATGGGCACAAAGGTTCACGCGAGACTGGCGTGTCCTTGGTGTCGCCCAGAGGGCACCCGGTGGTGAGCAGCATGGGCAACGCACGTTGGAATACTATTGCGCTGTACTATGAATATGTCGGCACCAGGCCAGCACATCGCTAAAGTGTCGCCCTTCCAACACCCCAAACAAGCCATGCTTGGACAGTTTCGCCTGGGTCAAGCGCGGGCTGCTGAGGCCGCACAGAAAGCGTGCCTGCTGACGCGGATCGCCAAGCGCCGCAGGTGCCGTGTCGCACAGCGCAGCGAACACGTCAGCATCGAGGACGGTGTCGATCGCGGGCTGCGGTGCCGGCTCAGGAAATATGATCGCCCGCTGTGTCTTGCAGAAGCTGCAGTGACCGCAAGTTGCCGTTCGATATTCGCCGAAATAGTCCAGCAGCATGTTCGTCTGGCAGCCGGCGTGCGCGATGAGCGCGACGACCTGGCCAACGCGCGCGACCTCCTGCGCCTCGCGGCGTGCGAAGCGCTCCAAGAGATCGACGGCGAGCGCAGCGCTATTCGGCTGCTCGACCAGCCGCGTATAGCGCTGGCGCGCATCGGCGACTTTGAGCTCGATCCAGCCCTGCTCGCCGAAATATTCCAGTGCGCGCACGATCCGCTGCCGATCCTGGCCCAGCGCCTCGGCGATCTGCGTTGGATCAAGCGAGTACCAGGTGCGGCCCTTCTGCGCCAAGGCGAAGATGTCCTGCACGAACTGGGCGCGCTCCCCCGCGAAACGCGCGGCGATCTCCTCAAGCGCCAGCAGCGGGCGCGCGCGGTAGCCGGAATAGAACGGCGTGCCCTGCTTGAGGATGCCGAGCAGCTCCAGGTAGGTCAGCGCGGTGCGCAACACCAGCGGCCGGATGTCGTGGCGGTTCGACAGCTCAACGATGCCAATGTCGAACGCCGCGCCCGCGCTCAGCACCTCGTCCAGCAGGCTGCGCAGCGCCGCATCGGTCGGCGTATCGCCATACGCGAAGTTCTCCAGCACCGCTACATCCTCCAAGCTGCCCAATATCTCGACGATCGCCGGTGCGCCATCGCGCCCAGCCCGACCGATCTCCTGGCTATAGCTCTCCAGGCTCTTCGGCAGGTTGTAGTGATAGACGTAGCGCACATCGGCCTTGTCGATGCCCATGCCGAACGCGATCGTCGCCACGACCGTCGCGTGGTCGGACGCCTTCCACCACTCCTGAACCGACGTGCGCTCGTCGTCCTCCATGCCGGCGTGGTAGGCGCGCGCCGCCAGGCCAGCGTTCGCCAGCTGCGCGGCCACGCGCTCGGCGGTCCTTTGCAGCGTGACATACACAATTCCTGCGCCGGGTGGCCGGCGGCGCAGCCGCTCGATCAGCGCCGCGCCGCGCTCTTCGGCCCGCTGCGGCGTCGTGCGCAGCAGCAAGTTCGGTCGGTGAAAGCCGGTAACAAACGCGCAATCGCGCGGGATGTCGAAGCTCGCGCAGATGTCGTCCACGACCGCTGGTGTTGCGGTGGCCGTCAGCGCCAGCACGCGCTCGACCGCCAGTGCGCGCGCCGTATCAGCGAGCTTGAGGTAATCGGGCCGGAAGTTGTGGCCCCACTCCGAGATGCAATGCGCCTCATCGACGGCGAACAGCGCGATACGTATCCGACCGAGTTGCTCCAAAAACCGCTCGTTGTTGAAGCGCTCCGGCGCGACATACAGCAGTTTCAGCGTGCCGGCGCGCAGCTGGCGGTTGACATCGAGAAACTCCTCGTCGGAGAGCGAGCTGTCCAGGCGCGCTGCGGCGATGCCACGCGCGCGCAGAACATCGATCTGATCCTTCATCAGCGCGATCAGCGGCGAGATCACGACGGTGACACCCTCGAAGAGCAGCGCGGGCAGCTGGTAGCACAGCGACTTGCCGCCGCCGGTCGGGAAGACGGCGAGCGCGGCACCCTGGTTGAGCAGCGCGTCGATGACCTCGCGCTGGCCAGGGTTGAATTCGGCCAGCCCGAAGTGGGTTTTGAGCAGCGTTGCGGGCTGGGCAGGCGGAACAGCGATCGGAGCCATAGGGTGATTTCCTTATCCCTCGGTTAGGAACCAGCGATCGCCGATGCGGACCACGGGAATCGCGCCGTCTGCGCGACCGATGATCGTATCCAGGCCGATCGTTTGATCGTAATCGGTGATCGGGCCGCGATCAGTCGTGTGCGCGATCACCAGGTAGATGCTCGCATTCAGCGGGCGGACGAGCGCATTATCGCCGTTGACCGAGAGCTTCTCGACGCCGTCGAAACGCAGATCAAGCGACAGCGTTTGATCGGGGTTCAGCTGGCTGACGCCATTGGCGAAGCTGGCGAGCGTGTTGCTCAGCAGCTCGCGCTGGTCGTCGCGCTCGTTCGGGGCGAAGTAGCCGCTCAAGCGCTCAACCCAGTAGCTTCTGGACTCGTCGCGCACGAGCACCGGATCTTTCAGCGCAGCAGCAAGATCCTCGAAGAAGCTGTGCGCGACCGCTTCGGGGCTGATGCCGCCGCCGCCGGTTTGCGCGGCAGGCGCGGCAGTCTCGCCCGGCGTGGCACCGCAGGCCGCCAGCAGCAACGCAAGCATCAACACAATCGCCAACGACCAACGCGCGCCGAGCGACGAGGCCGCCGCGTTTGCGCTTTGTCTTGCATCCACAGTTCGTGTATCGCGTATGTGCCGATTGCTGATCATTGATCTACCTTGTGAGTGCTCGGCCTATTGTATCATACTGAGGCATGGCGTTGTGTGTTGGCGGGTGTGATATACGGTTTTGCAGGGCGCTTCGCCCCCGCGCCCTTGCGACGTATGATGCTATCGCAGCCCCAGCATGCGTGATGCTTACGCATTTGTGGGCGGCTCCGCCCCCACACCCCCGCCGGGGAACCGGCAGCGGTTCCCCGGCCCCCTCCAGCATGTGATGCTCTTCCACCCGAGTGTATGCGGTCATGCCTCGCCGCGAAGGGACATGTGCCGCCGCTGTTGTGATGCAGCTCTCCCACTGCATGTACAGAGCCAATGCATGACGCTAGCAACGGAGGCATGACCACCCGGCGCTGAACTATTGCCCACGTCCCTTTGGGGTCCAGGGGCGAAGCCCCCGCACTCACGCCGCAGGCGGCTGCCACGCGACACGAAGGCACACGTAACAGCGCACACATACAGCGGCTGTCACGCGACACGAAGGCAAATAACGAATGGTTAACCGTGCGTGAGTGCGACTGGGACCAATGGCCTATTGTGCGCGACCGGAAAGATTGCTATTATCCCCGTCATTGTTCAAGCCGTCGCTGCATGGTATGTCCAGCCGTTTGCGCATCGACCGACGCGCCGATGGCTAGCCACGAAATGTCAGGAGCATCAATGATCTCACATGCGATCCGCCGGCCGCTGGCGTTGATCTGTCTGCTGGCCTGCGCGCTGGCGCTCGTCGCACCCGCCGGCCACGTACACGCAGCTAATGACCACCCCGTGATGGCCTTCTACTATCCCTGGTACGAGAAGAGCGACTGGTCCTATGCGCGGATGAGCGACCTGCCCGCGCCGACCTATAGCGGCGGCGACGATGCTGTGCTGCGCCGCCACATTCAGCAAGCCGACGACGCGGGTATCGACGCGCTGATCTGCACCTGGTACGGCCCCTCCGAGAAGCGGCTCGACGGGCGCTGTCGGCGGCTCTTGAAACTGGTGCAGGAGAGCGGTCGCCATATCCGGGTGGCGATCATCCCCGACCAGTCGGCTGCGTTCGACGGCGGCATGCGCAGCGTCGATGGCTTGGCGAGCGCGCTCGGTGTGCTGCGGCGCGATTTCACCAGCAGCCCGGCCTATTTCACTTTCCAGGGTAAGCCAGTGGTGTTCTGGTTCAATCCGCCCTCGCTTGGCGGCGTCGCCACCTGGCAGCAGCTGCGCGACAAGGCCGACCCCAATCGCGACCAGTTCTGGTTCGGCGGCATCGACAACTTCAGCTACCTGGATGTCTATGACGCGCTCTATTACTTCGATATCTCGTGGGAGGGCGCGACCGGTGCGGCGATGGCCTCCTACGGGCGGCGGCTGGATAGTTACAATACGGCGCACGCTGCCAGCAAGCCGTTTATTGCGACGGCGATGCCCGGCTACGACGACATCAAGGTTCGCAACGGGCACCGCAAGGATCGCGCGAACGGCGACTACTATCGCGGCACCTGGCAGATGGCGATCGACCACAACGCCGCCGCAGTCGTCCTGACCAGCTTCAACGAGTTCTTCGAGGGCTCGCATATCGAGCCGAGCGAGCAGTACGGCGACACCTACCTGCAGCTGACGAAGGAGTGGGCCGCGAAATACCACACCGCACCGCCGCCGCCGCCACAAACCGCCGGCCCCTGCCGTTTGTTCGCCGAGACCGGCCAGCAGGTCTGCGGTCGGATCCTCGAGTACTGGAATCAGAATGGCGGGCTGCCAGTGTTCGGCTACCCGATCACCGGGCAATACGGCCAACAAGTCGAGGCGGGCACCTTCCAGGTCCAGCTGTTTGAGCGCAACCGCCTGGAGCTGCACCCCGAGAACGCGCGGCCATACGATGTCCTGCTTGGCCGGCTCGGTGCCGACAGCTTGGTGACGCAGGGGCGCGATTGGACGACGTTTGGGAAGGGCGATGCCGCTGCCGCGCACTACTTCGCGCAGACCGGCCACAGGATCGCGCCGGAGTTCTGGGGCTATTGGTCGAGCCACGGGCTGGAATTCGACGGTCAGTCGGGCAAGAGCTTTCAGGAGAGCCTGGCGCTGTTTGGTGCGCCGCTCTCCGAGGCGACGATGGAGACGAACCCGACCAACGGCCAGCAATACCTGACGCAGCACTTCGAACGTGCGCGCTTCGAGTACCACCCCGAGAACGCCGGCACACCCTATGTGGTGCTGCTGGGGCTGCTGGGGCGCGAGCTGAGCGGCATCCGCTAGCAACGCCTGTAACCGGTTTTGATCCGCGAAGGCACGCGAAGGCACGCGAAGACCGCTGAAGGCGCGTAGGGGCACGATATATCGTGCCCCTACCTAGTTGAACCGCAGAACCCGCTGAACCCGCCCCCTCAGCGGCCTCATTCCCTCAGCGCCTCAGGCGCAGGGGCAAGCCCTGCGTTGTGCAAGCCTGCCCCACCTCATCTGCTATAATAGTTCCATGAAACTTTATTGCTTATTGATTGTGTTACCGATCAGGGAGCATTACAATGCGACAAGTGCTCTTACGCCCTGGTGAAGATGGCTGGTGGATCGCGGAAGTTCCATCGCTCCCCGGCGCACTATCTCAGGGGCGCACCAGAGATGAGGCGCTGGATAATATCAAAGAGGCGATCGCCATGATCGAAGAAGTCATGCACGAGAGTGGCGATATCATTCCCGACGACGACCTTCACGCCGAACTTGTGACCGTAGGCACCCGCTAATGCCCGCGTTACCGATGCTGTCTGGCAAGGAATGCGTCTGAATCCGCTGAACCCGCCCCCTCAGCGGCCTCATTCCCTCAGCGCCTCAGCGGTTCTGCACACCCTTGACGAACCAGCCGATTAGGTGTACTATCGTCCATCCATGGCAACGACGTTTCTTCAATCTGATGCGGCAAACCGCCCCCATGCAGAACTGCACGATCCAGACACCGATGTGCGGACGCCAGCGCGACTGCTGATCATCAGCCACGATGTCGTTGGCCAGCGTATGGCCGGGCCGGGCATCCGCGCCTGGGAGATCGCGTGCGTCCTCTCGGCGCAGCAGCCGGTGACGCTGATCGCGCCGCAGCCGATTGATCGCCAGTCGCAATCCTTCATGTGTGGCAGCTACGTTTGGGGCGATGCGGCATCGCTGGCCGTCTGGTTGCGCCACGCCGATGTTGTGCTGGCGAATGGCTTTGTGCTCCTTGGCCACCCCGAGCTGGCGCGGATCGAGCAGCCGCTAGCGCTCGATCTGTACGACCCCGTCCTGCTGGAGAATCTGGAGCTTTTCCGCACGGCACCCGAAGACCAGCGCGTCGCCCAATACGAGCGCGACCGTGGGCTGCTGGACGAGCAGCTTGGCGCAGGCGATTTCTTCCTCTGCGCGACCGAGCGCCAGCGCGACCTGTATATCGGCGCGCTGCTGCTGCGCGGGAGGATCACACCCGCGCTGGTCGATGGCGATCGGCAGCTGCGCGCGCTGATCGATGTGGTGCCGTTTGGCTTGCCGTCCGACCCGCCACGCAAGCGCGAGGCTGTGTTGCGCGGCACGCTCCCCGGCATTGGCGACGACGACGCGCTGCTGCTCTGGACGGGAGGACTGTGGGATTGGATGGACCCGCTGACGCTCGTCGAGGCCATGCCGCGCGTCGTCGCGCACCGCCCTGATGTACGGTTGGTTTTTCTCGCTGGCCGGCATCCCGGCAACGTAGCGGAGATGCGCGCGCCGGGTATCGCGCGCGAGCGTGCGCGCGCGCTTGGGCTCGACCGCGCGATCTTCTTCTATGATCAGTGGGTTCCCTACGAGCAGCGCGCTGACGTTTTGCTCGATGCCGATGTGGCCGTTTCGCTGCACCACCAGCATCTTGAGACGCAGTACGCCGCCGTGCGCTCGCGCTTCCTCGATCATCTGTGGGCGGGGCTGCCGAGCCTCGTGAGCGACGGCGATGCGGCGGCGGCGCTGGTTCGCACGCACGAATTGGGTCTGGTCGTTGCGCCGCAGGATGTCGGCGGTGTCGCGCTAGCGCTGTGCGAGCTGCTCGACGATCAGCCGCGCCGCGCCAGCTATGCCGCAAACGCTCGTCGGCTCGCGCAACAGTATACATGGACGCAGACGCTCGCTCCGCTGATGCGCTTCTGCCGACAGCCATCCGTGACACGGCTCGCCAGCGCGCGACCGACCGAGCAGCTTTCAGAGGGAGCGGACACAGCAATGCACGACGAACAGCAGCTGATCAGACAGATGGAGCAGCATTGGCAGTTTGGGACGCCAGCGCGCCAGGGCGGGCTGTTGAGCCGGCTCGTAGAGCAGCTGGCGCTGCGTGTACTCGGGCCGTTGCTCGCCCAGCAGCGCGAGTTCAACGCCGCGACGGTCAAGCTGGTCTATCATATCATCCCGCAGATCGAGGCGCTTGATCCGCATCGGAGCGCGCTCAGCACCCAGATGAACGCGCTGATGGCGCAGGTCGTCGCTTTGCAGTCGAGCATCCACGCGCTTGGCGAGTTCGACGGCGA
>Ga0075433_10002470_pt1 | contig 14070 bp, 14 predicted proteins | sample RhiMethybrSRZTD2_FD_75299 | JGI IMG/M metagenome (GOLD analysis project Ga0075433, IMG submission 75299) | Populus rhizosphere microbial communities from Tennessee, USA - Rhizosphere MetaG P. TD hybrid SRZTD2 | ecosystem: Host-associated > Plants > Roots > Rhizosphere > Soil | place: USA... | reverse complement strand
GCGGCCATGACGGGCAGCACCGCGCCCTGCGCGGCCGCGCTCACGCCCACCGCGGCGGCCAGGCTACGGGGCCACCGGAGCCGCTCGAGGACGGCGCGGGCCGGAGTCCCCAGATAGACGATGCCCGCGGTAGCGGCGAACGAGAGCTGAAAGCCGGGATCCCAGAGATCGCCCGGCCGCCACGCGAGCAGCGCGAGCCCCGAGAGCGCGAGCGCGTTGGGCAGCTGCGACTGCCGGTCGAGCACGATGCCGGCGAGGAGGATCAGGCCCATCACGGTCGCGCGGATCACCGAGGGCTGCGCACCCACCACGAGGGCGAACCCAACCAGCGCCACGGCCGCCGCCACCGCGGTGGCCGGGCGCGGGACTCCCACCAGCGTGAGCAGGGCGAACACGGAGGCGGCCACCAGCGCCACGTTGAAGCCCGAGACGGCGAGGACGTGGTACGCCCCCGCGCGGCGGAAGGCGTCGTCGGTCTCGCGGGGCAGGGCGGTGCGCTCGCCGAGGAGCAGGCCGGCCAGCAGCGCCGCCGAGGCCTCGGGCAGCTCGGCGTTGAGACGCGCCACCGACCAGCGCTTCACGCGCGCGGGCCACGGGGGCGCGTCGGCGGTGAGGGGGCGAACGCGGTCGCCGCGTCCACTGCCGACGAGCGCGACCCCCTCGCGCCGGAGCTGGGCGGGATAGTCGAAGCCACCCGGATTGCGAAAGCCCACCGGCCGGTGGAGGCGCAGCTCCGCGGCGATGCGCTGTCCCTCGCCCAGGGGCGGCGTCTCGCCGTAAATCGTGACCAGCACCCGGCCCGAGGCCGGACGCCGCTCGGCGTCGGCCACCACGGCCTCGACGTCCAGGAGCACCCGTGCCCGGTCCGGCGCCCAGCGCCGCGGCTCCTCGACGAGTCGCGCATCCACCGAGACCTGGCTGTCGGTGACTGTGGCCGACAGGTCGTCAGGGGGCGGCGGCAGCTCGTGGGTGCGCAGCGCACCCAGCACGGCGATCGCGCTCAGAACGAGCACGACGGCGAGTCGATCGCGCGCACGTCCGAGCGCGAGCGCGGTGCCGAGGAGCAGCAGGGCGCCGGCGGCGATCAGACCCTGCGGCGGCGGCGCCAGTGTGCTGCCCGCGGCGATGCCCGCGCCCCAGGCCAGCGCCAGCGGTACCAGCGGCGCCCGGAGCACGGGCGGGATTGAAGCCAGCGCGGACGGCGGCACGGGCGGTGACGCTCCACGCTAGGGCGCGGCCGTCACGAGATCACGCAGCGCGGCCAGCTTGCGCGGCCCGACACCCAGCACCGAGCGCAGCCCTTCCGGTCCGTCGAAGCGGCCCCGGCGCTGACGCTCCTCCACGATGCGGCGGGCGAGCCCGGGACCCACGCCGGGGAGCCGCGCGATCTGCTCCGCCGTCGCGGTGTTGAGATCCAGAGGACGCGGGTCCGTCACCGACTCCACATGCGCGATCGAGCCAGGGCGCGAGCCCGGCACCGGCCGCGTCAGCGGCGACGGCGGCGGGCGGGATGGACGCGGCGAGGCCAGCGGCACCGGACCGGGCCCGGTCGGCGTCTCGTCGCGGTCGAAGGCCTCCACGCGCGCCGCCGCCTCGGGGAAGCCCGCGCGCCACTCGCGCACGACGAGCCCGCCCAGGAGCGCGACGGCGACGAGCAGGAGCAGCGAGAGCTGCGAGCGCGAGTAGAGCATGGCGTCACGCTGCCACACGGGCCCGCCGCCGACTAGAGTGTCAGTGCGGATACACGGACGTGTATCCGCGCCCGTACACGCCGCCTACAGCGCGATCGACAGACCCGCGTCCACCGTCAGGACGTGCCCGTTGACGTACGACGCGGCGTCCGAGGCGAGGAAGATGGCGGCGCCGACCAGCTCGTCGGGCCGGCCCCAACGCCGGAGCGGGATGCGCCGGCCCACCTCCGCCGCCTGCGGACCGCCGAAGAACGCCGCATTGACGTCCGTGAGGAAGAAGCCCGGCGCGATGGCGTTGGCGGTGATCCCCTTCGGGCCCAGCTCGACCGCGAGGGCGCGCATCAGCGCCGTCAGCCCGCCCTTGGAGGCGGTGTACGCGGGATCGCCCTGGAAGGACTGCGGACCGACCATTGACGTCATGAAGATGAGGCGCCCGCCGCCGTTGCCCTCCATGTGCCGGGCGGCCAGGCGCGACAGCTCGTAAGCGCCCACGAGGTTGGTCTCGAGGAGTCGGCGCAGATCGCCGGCGGCGATGTCGTGAAGGGCGCGCCGGTCCCGGAGCGCGGCGTTGTTGACGAGGCAATCGAGCCGACCGTACCGCGCAAGGACGCGCTCGATGCCCGCCGCGGCCGCGCCGAGGTCGGTGACGTCGAAAGGTGCCGCGAACGCGTCGGGGATGGTTGCCGCGGCCTCCTCGGCCAGCCGCACGTCGCGGCCGTTGATGCCGACACGCGCGCCGGCGGCGGCCATGCCGCGCGCCATCGCGAGGCCGAGCCCGCCGCGCGCGCCCGTGATCAGCACGACCCGGCCCTCGAGCGAGAAGCGCGACACGCCGGCCGGGTCGCGCATCACCGGCCCGTCCGCGCCAGCTGGGCCTCGATCGCGCCGCCGTAGCGCTTGAGCGCGGGAACGAGGCGCTCGCGCACCGCCTCGCTCGTGAAGCGCGACGTCGGCACGGTGACGCTCAGCGACGCGACCGGCTCACCGGCAGCATCCCGGACCACCACCGCCGCCGCGCAGACGCCGGGCCGCCACTCCTCGCGATTCCGCGCCCAGCCCGCTCGGCGCACCTGGGCGAGCTCGCGCAGCAACGCGGCGCGATCGGTCACGGTGGCGTCGGTGTACCGAGGCAGCCGAAGGGGAAGGAGCTTCTCGAGAGCCGCCGGCGGCTGCACGGCGAGCAGCGCCTTGCCGGTGGCCGAGCAGTGGGCCGGCGCGCTCAGGCCCACGAAGGTGTCCACGCGCACCGGGTGGGGGCTGTCCACCTTGTCGATGACGACGATGGCGGCCCCGCGCGGCACGGAGAGATGCACGGTCTCGCCCGTCTCCGCGGTCATGCGCTCCATGAGCGGACGCGCGAGGTCGCGCAGCGGGAGCCGGCGCACCGCCTTGGCGCCGATCTCCCACGTCTTGAGGGTGAGGCGATAGCGGCCGCCCGGCGACTTCGCCACGTAGCCGTGGGCGGCGAGGGTGGCGAGGATGCGGAAGAGGGTGGGACCGGACACGCCCTGCCGCCGCGCGAGCTCGGTGAGCCCGGTATCCTCCACGTCGGAGAGAGCCTCGAGCACGTCGAGCCCCTTGGCCAGCGTCGCGGTCATGTAGGCGGGCTTGATTGACATGGGCGGCGCCGGTCTCCATAATCCGGCCGCCAGAAGAATACTTCACATAGTGAAAAGCGCCAAGGAGGACGCCGTGGGCCCGACGACGAAGACCTTCCCGGTGTTCGACTGCGACAGCCATGTGGTGGAGCCGCCCGCGGTCTGGGACGAGTACGTGCCGGCCAAGGAGCGCGCCTGGGTGAAGACGCAGTTCTGCTTCCACACCGACAGCGATCTCCTCATGATCAACGGGCGCATCGTCCCGGCGGCGCGGGAGCGCTCGAACGCCGCCGAGGTGGGGTGGGCCCGCTGGGACAAAAAGGAAGTGGGACGGCTGACCCCGGGGACGGAGGAGTGGAAGGCCCGGTTCGGCCGCCTCCTCGGCTGCCGCGATCCCCATGCGCGCCTCCGGGACATGGATGCGCTCGGCACGGATCAGGTGATGCTGTTCCCCACGTGGTTCGTCCGGCTGGCCCTCCTGCGGGATGCCGGCGCGGCGACGATCCTCGCCCGGGCCTACAACGACTGGGTACACGACTACTGCACCGCCGACCGCGCCCGGCTCTACCCCTGCGCGGTGCTGCCGCTGCAGAGCGTCGAGGCGTCCGTCGCCGAGCTGCGCCGCGTGGCGAAGCTCGGCTTCAAGGCGGCGGCGGTGCGTCCGTGCTTCTGGAACGGGCGCTATCCCACCCTGCCCGAGTTCGATCCCCTGTGGCGCGAGTTCGAGGACCTGGGCGTGGTGCTGGCCATGCACACGTTCCCGTCTCGTGAAGCGCTGACCGCGGACTGGGGGCAGCGCATGGCGCAGGCGCGTGGCCACTCGGGGCAGGGGCTCCTGTTCACGGACGAGGCGGTGGTCTACTCGCCCGGCCAGTTCGTGTCGAACATCACCGCAGCCATGGACCCGGCGATCGACGCCTCCGAGACGCTCGGCTTCGTGATGGAGGCGATGACCTGGGTGACCGTGGTCATGCAGACGGGATGGCTCGAGAAGTTCCCCCGCCTCAAGGCCGCGGTGCTGGAGTCCAACGCGTCCTGGCTGCCCCTCATCCTCGCGCGCGCCTCGAACTTCTCCAACCTCTTCGCATTCCAGCGCGGGAACCGGCCGCTCCGCGACCCCGTGGAGGCGTTCCACGCCCGCTGCTTCATCGGCTTCGAGTCCGACGAGACGCTCGTGTACCGGTTATGGGACGAGTTCCAGGACATCGCGATCTGGTCCTCGGACTACCCGCACCACGACGCCGAGGACGCCTGGGACGGACTCCACCACATGGCGCAGCTCGGCGTGCCCGAGGCGGCGCAGCGGAAGATGCTCGGCGAGAACGCCCGCCGCCTCTACGGCATCGAGCCCCTTCTGGCGGTGAAGGAGCGGATCGAGCCCTACGAGCCCGCCATCCTACCCTGGTAGCCGCGGAGCAGTCCGCCGAAGATCCGGCGCCCGAGCAGGAAGCCCTCGGCGAGCGTCATCCCGGCCCCCGGCTCGCCGGGATTCCGTGTCCACCACCTGCGGAGATCGTCTTCCGACCGGAAGAAGTTGAGCTTGGTTCAGAGCCCGGTGCAGGCCCGCTCGTCGTCGCCGCCCGATCGGGTGGCCCACACCATGAGCGGGGCGGCCTCGGGCGCCGGGCCCTCGGGCGTCACCGCGAAGCGAAGAGGGGCGCCCGAGTGATGACAGGCGGACGTCACGACCACCGGCGCGCCCAGCATGGGCGCCAGGCCCAGCGCGTCGATCGCGCAGCAGATGAAGCGCCCGCGGCCGTCGGAGAGGCGAGCGACGAAGCTCGTGGGCGCCGTGCTGAACGGATAGGCGAGCTCTACCGTCTCCTCGCGGAGCACGAGGAGATCGTCGTTGCTGAGGTCCTGGAGGGCGCGCGCCGCCGCGTCCACGGCGAGCCCGGTGGCCGCGGCCACCGCGGCGACGGGCACGGGCCCGCCGTGGTCGGCGAAGAGCTCGAGTACCGCGCGCATGATGGGTCCCTCGCGCGCGGCGCGGCGGGCGGCCGCGCGGGCGGCCGCGTCCACGTCGACGAGCTCCGCGGCGGTGGTGAGGGGAAGCGGCGGGATGCCCGTCACGCCCCGTCGCGCTCCACGATCTTGCGCAGGACGTCCCCCGGCACCGCGATCTTCACGCCCGCGCGCTCCTCCTGGAGCAGCATGTAGACGCTCGAGTCACGGTCGGCCCAGCCGCGGTTCATCGCCTCCGTCATCTCCGCCAGCGCGAGATTGGCGAGCCGCATCGGCACGCCGACCTCGCGTCCCAGCTCGGTGGCGAGCGAGACGTCCTTGTGCCCGAGCTTGAGGGCGAACGACGGCGGGTCGAAGCTGCCGGACAGGAACTTGTCCGCGAGCCGGTCGAACGTGCGCGCCCGCCCGCTCGCGCCCTGTCGCACCGCCTGCCACAGGAGCTCGGGGGCCACGCCCGCCTTCACGCCCATGCAGAACACCTCGGCCAGCGCCGCGCGGATGGTGAAGCTCGCGCAGTTGTGGACCAGCTTGGCCACCGCGCCGGCGCCGATGGGCCCCACGTAGTAGGGCTGATCCCCCATGGCCTCGAGGAGGGCGTGGTGCTTGTCGAAGGTTCCCTTGTCGCCGCCCACCCAGATGGCGAGCTTGCGCGACTTGGCGCCGGACGGCCCGCCGCTCACCGGCGCGTCGAGCACCTCCACGCCGCGCTCCTTGAACTGCGCGTGGAGCCGTCGGATCACGGCGGGCGAGTTGGTCGACAGATCGAACAGCGCGCCGCCGCGCCGCATGCCGTGAATGAGCCCGTCGGCGCCCGCGGCCACCGCGCTCACCTCGGGCGGGCCGGGGAGCGAGGTGAAGACCACGTCGCACGCCTCGGCGAGCGCGCGCGGCGAGTCCTTCCATACCGCGCCCTTGGCGAGGTGCGGGGCCGCGCTCTCGCGCCGGAGGTCGTGGACGCAGAGGCTATGCCCCGCGGCCTGGAGGTTCAGCGCCATGCTTCCGCCCATCAGTCCCAGCCCGATGAACCCGACGTTCATGGAGTCCTCCTCGGCAGGGAGCATACTCCAGCTGCGGGGCGAGGTCTTGTGCAGACGGGGTCCCCATGATGAAGTCGAAGCAGGGAGGCTCGCCATGGACGAACGCCGGCGCGACCTGCGGCTCGCCGCTTCGTGGCCCAGCCAGGTCTGGACCGACGGGGGCCTTCTCGTCGGCCGTACCGTCGACGTGAGCGATTACGGCCTCTGTTTCGTCTCGGCGCCGACCACCGCCCTGAAGGTGGGCGACTGTTATCGCATCGAGATCGTGGGCGCCAGCGGCGCGTCCATCGCGACGGTGGCCGAGGTGCGCCACATCAGCTCGCGCGGCGTCGGCCTCCAGACCCGCGAGCGCGTGCTGCCGGCCGGCGTCGTCGTCGCTCGCTGATCGCGCTCACTCGTCAGGGGGCGCAAATTCTTCGCCGTGCGTCCTCTCCCTTCCTGCGAGGAGGATTCCCTCCAATGCCGTAGGCCCGGGGAGCAGGCCGCCCGCCGAGCGCGGCGGCGTGCTCGAACATTCCAGGTAGTTGCGGCACGCTCCCCGAGCACGGGGCGTGGCACCCGGTTTGCTCGGTATCGCGTAGACATGTACCGACCCGTTCCGACCGAGGCCGGCAAGTCCACGGAATCCAATCCTTCGGCAAGCGTACGCCCCGCCTCTGCGTCCGGCACCGTCGAGCCGGGCACGGTCCACACCGTGCTCCTCGCGCACGGCGATCCCGACGGGCTGCGCGCCATCACCCAGGAGCGCTGCGCCGCGCTCCTCACCGTCGCCGGCCGGCCGCTGGCCGAGCACACGCTGGATTCACTCCGCGCCGCCGGCATCTCGTCCGCGCTCGTGGTGCTGGGTCCGCACGCCGAGCAGTTCGAGCGCGTGTTCGGGACCGGGGAGCGGTGGGGTGTCGCGCTCGACTACCTCCGCGTTCCCGCTGGCGAGTCGGACGGGGCGATCCTCGCCCGGCTCGGCGCCGACCTCGGCGGCGACCTCCTCGTGCTCCGGTGCGACGTGTTGCGCAGTCCGATGGTGGATCGCTTCCTCGACGCGGCCCGGGCCCGCCCGGGCACCTCGGCCTGGGCCGCGATCGAAGGGGTCCCTGCCGGCATGGCGCTGATCCGCCGCGAGGACGTGACGTGGCTCGATCTGCCGACCGCCGGGGACCAGCAAGTCTGGGAGCAGCTGGGTCAGCCCATTCAGTTCCGCGACGCCACCCTCTGCCGGATCGAGACGGTCGGTGACTTCCAGCGCGCGAACCGGGTGCCGTCCCTCCGCGGGGCGGCTCGCGCGACAGCGACCGCCCGCCCCTCCGGGAGCGAGCCCGCCGAGGCCGCCCCGCCCGGCGACGAGACGCCGCCGAGGCCGAGCGGGCGCCAGATCCGCATGGGCAAGTTCGACTACCTGATCGCGCAGCGGCACCTGACGCGCGGCCAGCTCGGCGAGGCGCTGAACGAGGCCCGGCGCCGGCAGCTGAGCGTCGAGTCGGTGCTCCTCGAGCATCACGGCATCCGCGAGGCGGATCTCGCCGCTGCCCTCTCCCTCTACTACCGCTGCCCGTACGTCTCACTCGATCGACGGCCCGCCGTGAAGCCCGAGCTGCTTGCCGGCCTGCAGCGCACTCGGTTGCGGGCCGCCCGGTGGCTGCCCATCAAGCGCGTGGACGACGTCGTCACCGTGGCAGTAGACGATCCGCACGACGTGCTGAGGATCGATGCCATCGAGGCCCTGCTCCAGCCGGCGAAGGTCACCCTCGTCGTCGCGGTGCGGGAGCGCATCCTGCGCGCGCTCGACGAGATGGCGGGCGGCCCGCACCGCGCCGAGAGGTCCGTGCACGAAATCCTCGGCGAGGTGGGCACCGAGCCCGTGGTGGAGGACGTGCACGAGATCGTCACCGCCGAGATCTCCGAGAACGACAGCATGGTGGTGCGCCTGGCCAATCAGGTGGTCCTCGACGCCCACCGCGCGCGCGCCTCGGACATCCATCTGGAGCCGCGCGGCTCGTCGCGAAAGACGGTCATCCGCTTCCGCGTGGACGGGACCTGCGTCGACTACCAGCACATCCCGCCCCCGCTGCGCCATCCCCTGGTGGCGCGATTCAAGGTCATGGCCGGCCTCGACCTCGCGGAGCGCCGCCGACCGCAGGACGGGAAGATCCGGCTGCGCACCGCCGGCCAAGGGGAGATCGAGCTCCGGGTGGCGACGGTGCCCACCGTCGGCGGGAACGAGGACGTGGTGCTGCGGCTCCTGGGCCACACCGGGGTGCTCTCGATCGACCACCTCGGTCTCAGTGATCGCAACCTCCATGCCCTCAAGGCCATCGCCGAGAAGCCCTACGGCCTCATCCTGTGCGTGGGGCCGACGGGGGCGGGGAAGACCACCTCGCTCCACGCCATGCTGGCCCATCTCAACACCGGCGTCCGGAAGATCTGGACCGCCGAGGATCCCGTCGAGATCAGCCAGGACGGCCTGCGGCAGGTGCAGGTGCGTCCCAAGATCGGCTACACGTTCGCGGCCGCGCTGCGCGCGCTGCTGCGCGCCGATCCCGACGTGATCATGGTGGGCGAGATGCGGGACGCGGAGACGGCCGGCCTCGCGGTGGAGGCGTCGCTCACCGGGCATCTCGTGCTCAGCACGCTGCACACGAACAGCGCGGTCGAGACGGTGGTGCGCCTGCTGGACCTCGGGATCAACCCCTTCAACTTTGCCGACGCGTTGCTGGGCGTGCTCGCCCAGCGCCTCGTGAAGCGCCTGTGCCCGGACTGCCGGCGCCCGCACCATCCGTCGCGTCGCGACTGGGACGAGATGGCCGAGGCGTTCGGGCCGGAGGAGCTGGAGGTCCAGGGCTATCGTTACGGCGACGGCCTCGAGCTCTACGAGAGCCGTGGCTGCGAGCACTGCGACGGCAAGGGCTACCGCGGCCGCATCGCCATCCACGAGCTCCTGCTCGCCACCGACGCGATCAAGCGGCGCATCCAGAAGGGCGCCCGCGTGCCGCGGATCCTCGCCCGCGCCAAGCAGGAAGGGATGACGACGCTGGTGCAGGACGGTATCCTCAAGGTCCTGCAGGGCGTGACCGACTACCGCCAGGTCAAGGCCGCCGCGATCCGCTGACCCGACGGCCGCCGTCCCCGCCGCGGGTCAGGGCGTGAGGGCGGCGCGCGTGATGGTGTGGGTGTCCTTGCCGTGCCACTCCGAGGCGGCAAACGCCTCGTTGATCTGCGCGAGCGTGAATTTGTGGGAGATGATGCGGTCCCACGGGAACCGCGTGCGCGTCCGCATGAGGAAGTCCAGCGCCCGCGGGATCACCCACGGATCGTACTGGATCACGCCCTGGATCTTCTTCGAGCCCCAGACGAGCAGCGAGGGCTCGAGCTCGAGCTTCGCCCCGCGGCTGATCGTGCCGATCTCGAGGTAGGTGCCACCGGAGCGCGTCATCTCGATGCCCTCGGGGATCACCGCGGGGAAGCCCACGAAGTCGCAGGCCACGTCCACGCCCACGCCGTCCGTCCACTGGCGCACCTGCTTCACGCGGTCGCGCCGCTCCGGGGCCTCCTTGACGTTGAGGGTGTGATCGGCGCCAAACGCGCGGGCCAGCTCGAGCCGGCCGGGGATCTGGTCCGTCACGATCACCGTGGAGGCGCCCATATCCTTGGCCACCGCGGCGGCCTGCACGCCGAGCCCGCCCGCGCCCTGGATGAGCACGCGGTCGCCCATGCGCACGCCCGCGACCCAGAGACCGTACAGCACCTGGGCGAGCGCACAGTTGACCGGCGCGACCACGTCGTCGGACAGCGCGTCGGGCACCTTGAAGAGATGACCGCCGGGACGGAGGTAGTAGTGATCGGCGAAGGCGCCGTGCAGGTGCGGGAAGACCGCGGGCCCCACCGGGCGCTCGATCTTGTTGGGGCAGGCCGCGGGCTCCTTGTGGAGACAGGCGTGGCAACGGCCGCACGGATAGAAGTAGGTGTAGGCGACCCGGTCGCCCTCCTTCAGCGGCCGGCCCAGTGAGTCCGTCTTCACCTTGCTGCCCAGGCGCGCGACGGTGCCGGTCATCTCGTGGCCGAAAATCCAGCCGCCCTCCGGCACCTTGATCGGCGCGTCACCTCTCCAGAAATGGAGATCACTTCCGCAGATGTTGGCGCGGGTGACCCGGATCAGCACGCCCTCGGGCTCCACCTCGGGAATGGGGACCTGCACCAGCTCGAAGGGCTTGCCAGGACCGAAGAAGACCGCCGCGGTGGCCATGCTCGCCATGTCAGGCACCTCGCTCCGTGCCGAGCTCGAACGCGTCGTGAAGGGCGCGCACCGCCAGCTCGGTGTACTTGTCCTCGATGACGCAGGAGACGGCGATCTCGGAGGTGGAGATCATCTGGATGTTCACGCCTTCCTTCGAGAGCGTGTCGAACATGCGCGCGGCCACCCCGGCGTGGCTGCGCATGCCGACGCCCACGATGGAGACCTTGGCCACGCGATCGTCGGTGGCCACCCCCGCCGCCCCCACCTCACGGGCCGCGTTGGCCAGCACCTGCTCGGCCCGCGCCCGGTCGGCGCGCGGCAGCGTGAAGGAGATGTCGGTGTAGCCGTCGCGGCTGATGTTCTGCACGATCATGTCCACCACGATGTTCTGGGAGCCCAGCGAACCGAACACCCGCGAGGCGATGCCCGGCCGGTCCGGCACCCGCAGGATCGACAGCTTGGCCTGCCCACGATCGTGGGTGATGCCGGTGACCACGACGTCTTCCATGCCCTGATCCTCCTTCGTGACGAGCGTGCCCGGATCGGGCTTGAACGTGGAGCGGACGTGCACGGGCACCCCGTACTTCTTGGCGAACTCCACCGAGCGCGCCTGGAGCACCTTGGCCCCCAGCGCAGCCATCTCGAGCATCTCGTCGTAGGAGACGCGCGCGAGCTTGCGCGCGTCGGGGACGACGTTGGGATCGGCGGTGTAGACGCCGTCCACGTCGGTGAAGATCTCGCAGACGTCGGCCTTCAGCGCGGCGGCCAGCGCCACGCCGGTGAGATCGGAGCCGCCGCGCCCGAGGGTGGTGATGTCACCCACCTCCGTCATGCCCTGGAAGCCCGCCACCACCGCGATCTTGCCCTCGGCGAGGGCGGCGCCGATGCGCTCGGCGGTGATGCGCTTGATGCGCGCCCGCGTGTGGGCGTCGTCCGTCAGCAGGCCCACCTGGGCGCCGGTGAACGAGCAGGCGGCGAGCCCGAGGGACTGGAGCGCCATGGCGAGGAGGCCGATCGTGACCTGCTCCCCGGTGGCGAGGAGCATGTCCATCTCACGCGGGTCGGGGGTGGGAGAGATCGCGCCGGCGAGCGCGACGAGCGCATCGGTGGTCTTGCCCATCGCGGAGACGACCACGACCATCCGGTGGCCTTGGCGGGCGGACTCCGCCACCCGGCGCGCCACGTTCTTGATCTTCTCCGGGTCGGCGACGGACGAGCCGCCGTACTTCTGCACGATCAACTGTGACTGCTGGCTCATAGAGGCAGCAATTTATCATATCCGCTCGCCTCGCCTTCGGCTGCGGCTCGCCCCCGCGCATCCGCGCGGGAATTCGGTTACCTCGCCTGCCGGTTGGGCGGTGGGCCCTGGCGCGGGGCACCGCCGGGGCGCGGGCCCGGCCCCTCATCCTCGTCGCGCTCGCGCCGGCGCTCGCGCCAGGCCTCCCGCGCCTTCTGCCGCTCCTCGGGGGTCATGCTCCGCCAGCGCTCGAGGTTCCGGTCCACGCGCGCCCGCTGCTCGGGCGACATGTTCTGGTAGCGCTGCAGGCGCTCCATGATCTGCTGCTGGCGCTCGGGTGGCAGCTTCTGGAAGCGCTCGTGAGCCCGCTCGAGCTCGCGCCGCCGCTCCTCGGGCAGATCGTTCCAGCGCTGGAAGTCCTGGAGGACCTGGGCGCGCTGGGCGGGCGTCATGCGCCGCAGCCGCTCGTGGTTCTGGCGCGCCTGCTGACGCTCCTCGGGGGTGAGCGACTTCCAGTGCCGGTAGTTCTCCAGCGCGCGCTCGCGCTGTTCGGGCGTCATGTTCTTCCAGCGCTCGAGGTTCTGGCGGACCCGTGCCTGCTCGTCGGGCGAGAGCTTGTCCATGCCGGCGATGGGCGGATCGCCGGCGGGCGCGGTCGTCTGCGCCCACGCGGCCGGCGTCAGCGCGAGCATCGAGACGGTGAGCAGCAGGAGGAGCGGCCGCGTCAGCATGTCACTTCACCTCCCTGGGTGCGGCAGGCGCCGCGGGAACATTGGTCGGAGCCACCGGCTGAGGGGGCGCCTCGGCCTCGATCTGCCGGAGCTCCTCCAGCAAGCGCATCCGCTCGCCGAGCCGGAGCTTGCGGGCAAGCTCGCGATCGCGCGCGTAGGTGGGGCTGCCCACCACGTCGAGGTCGCGCAGCATCTCCGCGTCGAGGGGCGCGGGATCGGCCGCCCGCGCCGGCGTCGCCGCCAGTACGATGAGCGCGAGCGGCAGCATCCCGCGTGCGGGCCGCATGCTCAGCTGGTGCCGCTGGGCTCGAGCCGGTCGAGCCGGCCGATGACGTCGAAGTCCTCGAGGAGATCCAGGCGCTGCACGACGTCCAGATCCTTGATCAGATCGAGCTGGCTCGCGAGCAGCGAATCCTCGACGAGCGCCTGATCGCCCCGGGGCAGCCGAGCGTTCTGGCCGGGGATCGCGAGATAGAGCACGATCACCGCGAGCCCCGCCGCGAGGGCCGCGGGCAGGGGGCCGAGGGACCAGCGGCGCGGGCGAGCGGCCTGGCCGGTCCGGCGCGCGAGGGCCTCGCGCAGCTCCGCGCGGAACGCGCCCCAGTGAATGGGCGGCGCCGGCTCGGGCGCTCGCGCGAGGCGCTCGGCGAGGACCGCGAAGTCGGCGAGGGTCGCCCGGCATGCCGCGCAGCCCTCGAGATGCGCGGCGATCGCGGTGCGCTCGGCGGCCGCCAGCTCGCCCCGCAGATAGGGGACGAGCCGATCGGACGGATGCTCGCTCGCCGTCATCGCTTGCCTCCCACACGCCGGCGCAGCGACGCGAACGCGCGGTGCAGGTGCACACGCACGGTGGCCTCCGACATGTCGAGCACCTCGGCGATTTCCTTGGTCGCAAGGCCCTCGCGGCACTGCAGGAGCACGACCGCCCGCTGGCGGGGCGACAGCCCGTCCACCGCGTCCCAGAGCTGGCTCAACTGTCGCTCCTCGTCCACGTGCGCGCCCGGGTCCTCCACGGGGGCGGGATGGCGCTCGATGGGATCGTCGTCCCGCTCGTCATCGGCGGCGTCGCGCCAGACGAGGAGGCGGCGCCAGCCCCGTCCCCGCCGGCGGTTGTCCAGGCAGCAGTTGACGAGGATGCGGTAGAACCACGTCGAGAACTTCGACTGCTCGGCAAAGGTCCCCGCTGACTCGTGGAGGCGCAGGAACGCTTCCTGGGCGCAATCCTTGGCGTCCTCGCGGTCCCGCACGATGGACCAGGCGATCCGGTAGGCGCGCTCCTGGTATCGCTCGACCAGGAGGTCGAAAGCTCCCGGCTCGCGATTCGCCACCGCTCGACACAGCGCCTCATCGGTTTGCTCCACCGGATCGTCCCGGGCCGATCTTCCCACACGCGTAGACGGCCGAGGTCACTTGTCCTGGACATCCTTCCAGCCGTTGCGCATCTTCTCCATCGCTCTGAGGATTCGACGGGCGCCGGAGGCAGAGCGTTTACACGGATCGTGCCGTCTAAGTGCTTGTCGACAAAGGGGGACTGTCGTGGGGACGCCGAGCTTCGGCCAGGCTCACGTGCTCGACGAGGAGGA
>Ga0075433_10002469_pt1 | contig 14070 bp, 9 predicted proteins | sample RhiMethybrSRZTD2_FD_75299 | JGI IMG/M metagenome (GOLD analysis project Ga0075433, IMG submission 75299) | Populus rhizosphere microbial communities from Tennessee, USA - Rhizosphere MetaG P. TD hybrid SRZTD2 | ecosystem: Host-associated > Plants > Roots > Rhizosphere > Soil | place: USA... | reverse complement strand
GACGCGAGTTGGGCGTGCGTGCCGGAGCGGGTCGCGTACACGACGGAGCCCGCCGCGCTGGCGAGACCGAATGCCTGGAAGAGGCGGTGGGCCGCGACCTTGGTTCGGCCGGTGGCAAGGTCGCGTTTCAGCAGCAGCACGTCGCTCGTCTCGTCGCTCGACGCCGCCGTCCAGAACAGCTGCCTTTCCGACGTGGTGATCGGCCCGATCGCCCATCCGCGCTGCGCGAAGATTCCGCGCCCCTTCGGGAGTGTCAGGAGGGCCTTGATCGGGTCGGCATGCGGCGGCTTCTCGGCTTCGGCCGGCTGCTTCGAGCCGCCACTCGAACAGGCTGTCGCGAGACTCGCGCTTGCGAGCAGCAGCGCGCAGAGCATGAACGCCGGGTTGTTGCGAAGACAGATCGCGATGCGCTGCAGCCTAGCTACACGTATCGCTGCCGCTGTCGGTGAAAGTGCTGCCCGGGACGGGGATGAACTGCCAGTCGTAGCTCGCCGGATGCAACGTCAGCTTGAGCACACCCCACGTGCTGTCGTTACGCACCTCGCTGTTGGCGATCGGCGTTCCGAACGGGTAGCCGTGACTCGCGCCGCCCGTGCCGGCGATGATCTCCCGGATGCCGTTCGGGTCGGCCGCGCCGCTCGGGCTCTGCTTGCCGAAGCGCTCGTAGTTGTGCTCATGACCGTTGAGGACGACGTCCGCGTGAGCGGCGTAGAGATCGTTCCAGACCGCGTCCCAATCCGAGTTGCTCCCGTGCACCGTGCCCGACGACCAGCGCGGCTCGTGCCAGTAGGCCAGGATGCACTTGTTCGGGTGCGCGGCGAGATCCTGCTTCAGCCACGTCTCCTCGGCGCTGCCGGCGCCAGGATTGATGCCGGAGCTCGATGCAAGTGAGATCAGATGCCACGCGCCGAGGTCGAACGAGTAGTACGGCGCGGGGGCGACGGAGCCGAAGTACGAGAAGTAGCCGGTGGCGCCTGCGGTGTCGTAGTCGTGGTTCCCGGGTGACGGGCTCGTGTTCGCCTTGAAGCGCCCCCAGTTCGGGTCGTACTCGCTACTGAACTCCGACGGCGACCCGACCGAGTATGCGTTGTCCCCGAGCGTGAGGGCCCGGGTGGGGTTGATCGAGAGAACGAGGTCCGACGTCGGCGTGCAGTCGGTGGACGATCCGCAGATGTCCCCGGCCGCCGTGATCACCGGGTCGCTGCCGCCTCCGCCGCATGCGGCCGTCGTGCCGTTGACGCTGCCGCTCTGGGCGGAGACGTTCCCGGCGCCGTCCTTCGCCTGCACCGTGAAGGTGTACGAGGTGCCGCAGCTGAGCGAGGAGGCCGTGTAGGTGGTCGTCGCGCTCGTGCCGTCGACCGTGCTGCCGCGGAAGACGTTGTAGCCCGTGACGCCCACGTTGTCGGTCGACGCGGTCCACGACAGCGAGACCGACGTCTGGGTCGAGCCGCTCACCCTCAAGCCGCTCGGAGTCGAAGGCGGCGTCGTGTCGCTTGGACATGCAGCGGTCGAAGCCGTGACGGTCGCCTGGCCGGAGCGGTTGCCCGCCAGGTCGGCTGCATCGACCGCGAGTGTCTGCGACGTGTTGCACGGGAGCCCGTTGAACGTCGTGGTGGTGCCGGATGCCGATCCGACGAGCGTGCCGCCCTTGTACAGCCCGTAGCTCGTGACGCCGACGTTGTCCGTCGACGCGCTCCACGAGACGGAGATGCTGCTGCTCGTCGTGCCGGTCACGACGAAGTTGGTGGGCGTGGACGGCGCTGTCGTGTCGCTCGGCGGCGGGGGTGGCGCCGGCACGGTTGCGCCCGTGTTGAACGTCTTGAGGGCATCGAGCAGTGCCGGCTGGCTCGTGATCGTGTTTCCGGACCACGTCCAGGCGAACGTCATGATGCCGGTCTCCTTGGACGCGGCCCACTGGCCGAGCATGTGGTTCAACTCGGCGGCCGTCGGCCAGCGCCAGGTCGAGTCCTGGAACACCTGTGCGACGCCCCAGTAGTTGATGCCTGCGCTGTTCGCGGCAGCGATCACCTGGTCGATCCAGCCGTAGTTGCAGGCCTGGCCCTGGTAGCAGGGATAGGGATCGAGTGCGAACAGGTCGGCCGTTCCGGCCCACCTGGGGATCTGGTCGAGCGTCTGCTGCGCCGAGTTCGAGTCGACGAGGATCAACGTCTTGTGTCCTGGATCGACCGAGTGGATGAGATTCGAGCGCGCCCTGTGATCGTCGTACGCGTTCGGGCACGCGAACGGGTCGGGCTCGTCTGAGATGTAGTAGCCGAATACCTTCGGGTCGTTGACTGCGGCGGCCGCCGTCGCGCGGACGCTCGCGTCCGACTGCTCGAATGAACAGCTCGAGTTGTTGTAGTCGCCGACCCAGATCAGGCCTTGCGTGCCGGCCGGGAGCGCATCGGCTTCGCCGGCCGAGCCGACGTCGAGCAGGTTGTAGCCGTAGTTGGCGGCGGCCTGCCCGCCCTGATCGGAGTTGATCATGAAGCGATACGGCGGCGCGCTCGCGGTCTGGCAGGCAGTCGTCGATGCCGAGATCGACGCTCGAGGCGAGCGGTTTCCCGCCGCGTCGACAGCATCCACCTCGTAGGTAGAGGTCGTGTTGCATGGAAGGGCCGAGAAGCTGAAGCTCGCGTTGCCGGGCGTTCCAGCGATCGTCCCATTGCGGTAGACGCCGTAGCCCGTCACGCCGACGTTGTCGCTCGACGCGTTCCAGGAAAGCGTCAGCCCGCTCGACGTTGCATTAGTCACCGCGAGACCGGTCGGCGCGGTCGGAGCCGTGGTGTCTGACCCGATGCTGAACAGCGAGTTGTAAACGGCGGTATACGCAGGGTTCACTACTCGCCAGCGTCCGGGCGTAGGCGTACCCGCGGGTACCTTCGCCGTGATCGAGTTCGGCGAGTTGACCGTGAAGCTCGGCGATGGATAGTCGTAGAAGGTCACCCTCGTGACGTTGGCGAAATTCGCGCCGGAGATGGTCACCGTGCTTCCGACAGGCCCGTTCATGGGGCTGACGCTTGTGATGTTCGGCGTGCCCGTGACGCTGAATGTCGGGTTGTAGACCGCGGTATAGGCGGGATTGACAACTCGCCAGCGCCCGGGGGAGGGAGTCCCATACGGCACGACCGCTGTGATCGACGTCGGCGAATTCAGCTTCCAGCTCGGTGAGGGAGAGTCGTAGAACGTCACGTCCGTGACGTTCGAGAAGTTCGAGCCGGTGATGGCGATCTCGCCCCCAACGGCGCCGCTCATCGGGCTGACGCTCGTAATCGTGGGTGCGCCCGTAATCGTGAAGCGCGAGTTGTAGACCGCCGTGCCTGCGGGTGTGATTACTCGCCAACGTCCTGGAGAGGGCGTGCCGTATGGCACGACCGCGGTGATCGAGGTTGGCGAGTTCACCGTCCAACTGGGCACCGGGGAGTCGTAGAACGTCACGTTGCTGACGTTCACGAAGTTAGTCCCGGTGATCGTGACGGTGCTTCCCGCGGGGCCGCTCATCGGGCTGACGCTCGTGATCGTCGCGGCGGCAGTCGCCGCGGCTCCGGATCCGGTTCGCGCGGACGCGGGTGCGACGAACAGGAGTGCGATCAGAATTGCGATCGCAACGAAATGGCGGCTATTTCGGGGGGCGGCTCCCCACATGGGCTTTGGACTCGTCCCGCTCTGGTGGTTCCTGGACACCAGAACGAGTGAAAGCAGTCGGACGATGAGGCTAGTTCAGCCTCCGGATGGCAACTCCTTTCGCTGGCCTTGCACGACTTTGAACGGGGGGCATCGCAGTCGAAGCGCGGGACTGTAGCGCCTGCCGCGGCATCGTGCCGATGATCAATCACCATGCCGACTGGAGGCCGATATAGAGTCGGCGAGCAAGTGCGTCGGCGCGCCGTCCTCGCGTGGTTTCTCGGTCTTGCTCTTGTGCCTGCCACCGCAGCGGCCGCGCCCGACCGTCTTGATACCGCGCTTATCGATCCGTCTGCGATGACGGGGGCCTACGCCGATCTTGCGTTCAACCGCGTTCACTCAGCCGGCGCGAGCGCCGTGCGCATCGTGCTGTACTGGAACTGGGTCGCGCCGCATGCTCGCCCGGTGGGTTTCACGCCTTCCGATCCCCGAGCACCGGGGTACACGTGGACGCTGATCGATGCCGAAGTGCGGCGCGCGGTCGAGAACGGTCTACAGCCGATTATCGCGATCTCGCGGGCGCCAGCGTGGGCTCGGGATCCTGCCGGGGGTGTGCGCACCACCTGGCCGGATCCGAACCAGCTCGCGCAGTTCGCTCAGGCAGCGGCGCGCCGGTACAACGGCGACTTCCGGATCGACGGAACGCCGCTACCGGCTGTGCGGTACTGGCAATTGTGGAACGAACCGAACGCCGGTCGCGAGTTGTCTCCGCAGTTTCGTGGGCGAGCGTCCGTGTCGCCCGACATCTACCGCCTGATGTTGGCCGCATTCACGCCGGCTGTGCACGCGGTCAACGCCGAGAACGTCGTTATCGCCGGCGGAACAGCTCCTTTCGGGCATCGCTCGCAGGACATTCAGGTGACAGCGCCGATGCGATTCATGCGCCAGCTTCTCTGCATGTCCAACGGAACGCAGCGGCGCGGGACTTGCCGAGGCGGCGTGCCCTTCGACGTCTGGGCGCATAACCCGTACACGAACGGCGGCCCGACGCATCATGCGTACAGCGCCGATGACGTCTCACTCGGCGACTTGGGGCGAATGAACGCACTGCTTCGCGCCGCGGTTCGAGCAGGGCACGTCTCATCGGATCATCCGGTCAGGTTCTTCGTGACCGAGTTCAGCTGGGACAGCTCGGGGCCCGATCCCCGCGGCGTACCGCTGCGTTTGCATGCACGCTGGGTCGCACAAGCGTTGTACGAGATGTGGCGGAGCGGGGTCAGCCTTGCCACGTGGTTTCTTCTCCGCGACGCCCCGCTCAAGACGAGCCCGTACCAGTCCGGCCTCTACTTTTACGGCGGCCGGCGCCTGAGCGCCGACAGGCCGAAGCCGGCGCTGGAGGCCTTCCGATTCCCGTTCGTCGCTTTCCGACGCTCGGGCGAACTCTTCATCTGGGGCAGGACACCCGGAGGGGTACCGGAACAACTCGTCGTGGAAGGACGCACCACACGCGGTTGGCAAATCGTCGCGCGTCTCGCGACGAACCCCCACGGGATCTTTCAGAGCCGTTTGCCGCGTTTTCACGGCAGTGTGCTCCGCAGTCGTGTCGTTCGCACCGCCGAGCGTTCGCTTGCGTTTTCGCTAGAGCCGGCGCCCGACCCGGTCGTCTTTGCGTTCGGATGTGGAGGACCGATCAGGTGCTAGGCGCGCGCGTGGCGACACATTCCGAAGATGCGCCCGAACCGCCTGAGCCAATCGCCGCGCGAAGCGCGATCGTCCACGACTGGTTCCAGGGCTTCCACGGCGCGGAGCGTGTCGTCGACGCAATGCGCACCGGACTGTTCGACGATGCGCCCGATATCTTCACATTTCACGCGGCTCGGTCGCTTCTTCCGCGCGATCTCGCTACCGCGATCGTGCGCGAATCAAAGGTGGCAGCTCTACCGGGCATTCGCCAGCGGGAGCATGACCCTGGCCTGTGGCGCAATCTCCTGCCGTTGATGCCAAGGTACTTCAGCGGCCTGGATCTCGATCCCTACGACGTCGTTATCTCGTCGTCACACGCGTTCGCGGCGAGCGTGCGTGTGCGCGCGGACGCATTGCACGTCTGCTACTGCTACACGCCTCTTCGGTATGCGTGGCTCCCGGACGTCGAGGAGGGGCGTGTCGGTGGCCTTCGGGGCCTGGCGCTTACCCTCATGCGGCGTCGCCTGCGAGAGATTGACCATACCGCGTCGAGCCGACCAGACGCCTACGTCGCCATCTCCACCGCCGTTCGCACTCGCATTCGGCGCTTCTACGGCCGCGACGCCCTCGTGGTCCATCCGCCGGTCGACGTAGAGGAATTCGACCCGACGCGGGAGAAAGACCCGGACAGGTTCCTTTGGGTTCATCGGCTCGTCAGCTACAAGCATCCGGAGCTCGTCGTCGAAGCGTTCCGCGACCTCCCGTATCGACTGACCATGGTCGGCGTGGGACCGCTCGAATCACGGCTTCGGCGGAGCCTGCCTTCGAATGTCGAGCTCCGCGGCTGGGTCTCGCGCGAAGAGCTGATCGCGCTGTTCGAGCGCAGCTCCGGATTCATCCACGTCGCCGACGAGGACTTCGGAATGACGATGGTCGAGGCTCTCGCAGCAGGCACGCCTGTGATTGGCCTGGCGCGCGGCGGTGCTCGCGACATAGTCCGGATCGGTGTCGACGGTGTGCTGCTCGAGCGGCTGGAGCCAGACTCGATCCGCTCGGCCGTGCGGTCGTTGCGGGCTTCGACCTGGGACCGCGCGGCCATCGCAGCGGGATCGAGGCGGTTCTCGCGCGCGCGTTTCGTGGCCCAGCTCCGCACCTGCCTCGGAGAGCTCGGTGAGCGAAAGGGTATCGACCCCTAGGTTCGCCTCTGGGCGATCGACCCCACTGCTGCGCGTGGGCTCTGACGCCACCATCTCCGATCTCCCTCGTGCCTCCGGCCACTCGGAACTGCGTATCGGCGGCCGGATCACAGCCGTTCTCGCCTGGTGTCGGCGTCACGTCAAAGACGCGGCATTTGGACTCCTCCCCGCGGTGGCCGCGCTCGTCGCCGCGGGTGCGGTGCTCGAGCTCTGGCACGGCAGTCTCCGCATCCCGTACGCCTATTCGTCGGACGCGCTCTTCGTCGAGGCGGTCACCAAGAACCTCGCACATGGCTGGTACTACACGAATGCTCAGCTAGCGGCACCGTTCGGGCAGCAGCTTTTCGACTTCCCGATCGGGAATGCACTGAACCTGGCGATTCTGAAGCTGCTCGTCGTTGCATTTGGGAATCCGATCGCGGCCGTCAACGTCTTCTTCCTGCTCACGTTTCCACTCACGGCGCTCGCGTCCTACATCGTCATGCGTCGCGTGAACGTCTCGCGCGGCGTCGCTGCCGCGTGCTCAGTTCTCTTCGCCCTGCTGCCGTATCACTTTCGGCGCGGGGAAGCGCATGCGTTTCTGTCTGCGTACTACGTCGTTCCCCTGATCGCCTACCTGATGCTCGGCGTTTTCGGCAGCTTCCACCTGTTCGACACTGCCGGCGAGCCCGTCAGTCGTTGGCGTCGGCGTGCCACGCGCCGAAACCTCGCGACTTTCGGCGTTTGTCTGCTGATCGGCGCGAGCTCGCCCTATTACGCGCTCGCCGCCGCGATCTTGCTCGTCATCGCCGCAGCGATCACGGGAATTGCCAGCCACAGCATTCGCGAAGCCTTGAAGACCCTCGTGCTGGCGGGCATCGTGGTCGCGACGTTCGCTGCGACGGCGGCGCCGGCTATCTCGTATCGGCTTCACCATGGCCCGAACGAGCTGGCCGGCAAGCGATCCGCCTTCGAGACCGAGCTCTACGGGCTCAAGGTGACCGATCTCGTCCTGCCGCTCGATGACCATCGCCTGAAGCCGCTGGCGCACATGAAGGAGGAGTACGACTCGACTTCGCCGGTCACCTCTGAAGGCGGACAGACGCTCGGATTCATCGGCACGATCGGGCTTCTCGCCCTTCTCGGCGGCGGGTTCATCACCGTCGTGCGTGGTTCATGGCGAGTGGGAGGGGCAGCTTTCCTCCACGCGTGCGCTGCGACGGTGATTGTCCTCCTGTTCGCGACGACCGCAGGCTTTTCGAGCGTTCTCAGCTACACGCTGACACCACAGCTGCACGCGTGGAACCGGCTCTCCGTGTTAGTGGGCTTCTTCTCACTGCTAGCCGTCGGGTTCTTGCTGGATCGACTTCGACGCCGACTGCGGGCGACCGCCTTTTCCTTCGTCTTTCCTATCGTCCTCGTCGTCGTCGTCACGCTCGGTGTGCTCGATCAGACGAGCTCTGCGTTCGTTCCCCCATACAAGGAGATACATCGGTCATTCGTGAGCGATGCTCGATTCGTCCAGACGATCGAACGTCGCCTGCCGTCCGGCGCCGCCATTTACCAATTGCCGTACGTTCCGTTTCCCGAGTCCGAGGTACCGGGACCCAACGACTATGTCGAGCTCAAGGAATACCTGCACTCGCAGAGCCTGCGCTGGAGCTACGGCGCGATGAAGGGGCGGACGAGCGACTGGAACGCGACGCTGTCGGCGTTGCCCCTGCGCCTCGTTTTGCCGGTCGTCGCGGCAAGCGGCTTTGAAGGGCTCACCATCGACCGTTCGTCGTACTCCGACAACGGTCAGGCTGCGAAGACGCAGGTAGAGCATCGTTTGCGCCTACGCCCGCTCGTCAGTGCCGACGGCAGGCTGCTCTTCTACGATCTCCGCCCCCTTCGCAGTTGGCTTGAATCACACTATTCGTCCGCAGAGATCGGACGGTTGCGCACGGCAGCACTGCATCCCGTCACGATCGAGTGGACAGGAAGCTTCTGGGACGAGGAGCGGAACGGCGTGAACGCCTGGCGCTGGTCGAAGAGCAGGGAGGCGTACTTCGGCGTTGACAACCCGACGAGTGAGAGTCGCCGCCTGACGCTGCGGTTCGTCCTGGCCGCCCAACAAAGCGGCCAGTCGAACGCGATCGTGTTTTACCCCGATCAGTCGACGGAGATGATCCGGGTTTCGCCGACAGGCGTCCTCGTCGAGCGCACGCTCACTCTGCCGCCAGGACATCACTTCGTTCGCATCTCGTCAGATGCTTCGAAGATCCCGACCGTCCCAGGAGACCCACGCTCGGCGCTTTACGTTCGGGTTGCAAATGCGTCGCTCATCGACACCGCATTCGCGATTCTCGATCGATCTGCGCGCGCGCGACCCTCGTCCGCCGGATCATCCCGCATTCGGTCACTCGGCCTCCCGGCGCATGGGGGTACTCCGCACATAAAGGGCGCGCAATCAGGGCGCGCAATCCGAGTACGCTGACGAGCGTCCCCTGCGGTAAGGGTGGCACCGACTCCGAGGCACGGACCAGGATGAGTCTGATCTCCCATGAAGCGTCTTGCCCCGTGTGCCGGTGACGCGAATCACTTCGGTATCGAGGCGCCGAGCGAGCGCCCTCATAAAGAGAATTCGTGTCGCGCGGTATGCACGGGCAACCGATTACAACCATACCGACGAGCGAGTGTGCGCAGATTTCGCCGACGCGAACTTCGAGAGTCACATGCGGTTCTATCGATTCGTCGGTCAGTTCGCCGCGGGCGCTGACGTGCTCGATGTCGGATCAGGGACGGGATATGGCTCGGCCTACCTCGCTCAGGACGCTCGCTTGGTCGTGGGTATCGACTATTCGATGGAGGCGGTTCGATTCGCCGCCGCCAGATATCAGGCAGGGAACCTCGAGTTCCGCCGGATGGATGCTCAGGTCTTGGAGTTCGGTGATGCCGATTTCGATCTCGTCGTCTCGTCGGAGAATCTCGAGCATCTTTCCTGTCCAGAGCACTCCGTTTCCGAAGTCAGACGTGTTCTACGAGCCGGTGGCACCTTCGTCGTCGGCACGCCAAACAAAGAGATGTTCTCGCCGAACCGGAAGCCAGAGAACCCGTTTCATGTGAAGGAGTTCTACTTCGGCGAGCTGCGGACGCTGCTTTCAGCGACGTTTCCGAACGTCCTGATGATCGAGAACACGCGTGAAAGCAAGCACAAGACCGGGCGGGCGATGCGCGCAGAGCGGGTTGGCCGCGGAGCAGTCGGCCTGACGACAGCCGAGGCCGCCGCTACCCGGGTCGGTGGTCGTTACATCGACGTGACGCAGCTCGACAACACGCACAGTTTCATCGCGATTTGCTGGTGACTCGGCTGCTCGGTCTGATCGGGCAAAAGAAGCGGTAATTGCGCTGCGCATGGCGGGCACGTACCGGACGAAATGAGCGACCGCCTAGCACGAACGTCTGCCGCCTGAACAGCGCCTCGACGGCCTCGTCCAACGCACGGATCCTTGGAATACGCTCGCGGGGTATCGAAGAGCCTCCTTCGGTGCAACAGGCGTGGGCCGTGCGCTGCCGAGCGCTCGCCTCCTTGATGTTCGCCCGATGGTGTTCGCCCGATGGTGAGAGGAGCGTCGCTAGCGCGTGCGAGCGGTCTTCACTCATGCATTTGCGGTCGGCGCTGGTGTAGCGATTGCAGCCAACTCGATTGCGCTGCTGGACGGTCTGCGCAGAGCGCGCCGACATGGCGCGAATCACAGCGGAGCTTCTACAAAATGAGTCTGAGCGCGAAGGTGCCGAGCAACACGACGTACCACGGTTTCTGGACCGAGCGCCGCCTCCACGACTCGGCTCGCATAGCGCAATGATGCTACTAGACGTGGTGCCGCGGACGGGGCGTAGCAGAGCCGGTAGACGACCGACATAATCCGTGATGACGAGCGAAGCTGCCGTTTTTCCTGACGACAGCTGCGGGCGATGTCCGGACGGCGGAGCCGGCTCCCGCTAGCTGTCGGCCTTGTGCATGGCGCTCAGCGCCGCGGCCGTCATCGAATCCGCGAAAGATGTGTCCGCGAGGCGCCAGGTCCCGGCTACACGTACGAGGTGGAATGCCTGAGGCCGCGTCGTCGTGACGTACCGCGTCGCGCCGATGGGCTGGCGAAAGGCGATCTTCGTATAGACGGTGGCATCGCCGGCGGCGAATTCAGTGCTGAGAATCTCTGGCTTGGCGGTCCTGATTCCGGCCGCCAGGATCGGAAGTTGCCGATCCACCTGACTCTCGTCGAGCCGGAGCCGTATCGCCCGGGTGAGATGCCTCAGGTACCCGGCGCGATCGTTGAACTGCGTGTCACGCCACCAGGCCATCACCGCATACGCCGGAGACGTAGCGTCAAGGCGTCGCAGGTCTGTCGCCGAGACGAGCTGTTCGGCTGCGGCTGGATATTGCTGAGGGGGCAGGCTCCCCGATCCGCCACAGCCCGAAGCGAGCACCGGAGCGAGAACGAGCGTGGCAAGTGCGCTGGTGGGGCGGAGCGGACCAGTCATCGTCCGATCCGTCTTACGACTCAAGCCGGAGGACTCCTGCTGCCTCGATGGAAAGAGGCGAAATCGTCACGGTCTCGCACGCCTCACGCACGTCGTATCGGACCCGGTCGCACTTGGATCCGTGGCTCGCTTTGGCTGTCCTCGTCCTCGCGTCGTGCGCCACGGCGTCTCTAGTCTTGGCGACGTCGCGCCTCGGCCATAATCCGGGCGCGCTCGCCGCCGCCGTCTCCACCATCGCGATCTCGATCGGGACGACTGCCTGGTGCATCTATGAGCGCACGAACCATTCTCGCTTTGCGGTTGCGATCTCCCCGTTCGGAGTTGCGGCAGTTACGTGGACGGTGTTGTTCGTCGTGCGACCGCTTGAGCTCTACCTCTTTCCAGGCCACGCGACGCTCGCCCTCGGAGAGTTGGGCTTCAACTCGACCGCGCTCACGTCCGCCGTTGCCGTCGGGGGTGTCGGCTGTGCAGGATGGTGCCTTGGGTATGTCACGGGGCTAGGACGGCGCAAGCGGCGCCGCGCTGCGGTACGAATTCGGGGCACGCCACACTGGCTGCTCCCAACAAGCGCCCTTGCTGCTGGAACGCTGCTATGGGCGGTGCTCTTCGTTCGTGAAGGAGGGGTTCACGCCTTGCTCGCGTCCGCCGTGTCGCTGCGAGCCGACCAGCGTTCCAGCGCGTACGGCTTCATCGGCGTCTGGCTGGTGCAGGGGACGGGTCTCTGTGCCCTGACGTTGCTTTTGTGCTGCGAGAGGTGGAGGACGAACTCGCTCCGCCTGACAGCTCTGGCTGCTGCGCTCGTCGCTGGGGCAGCGGCCGTGGCGTTGGAGTTGCGCGGCCTGGCCGTGTTCGCCGTGATTTCCGCGCTCGCGACCGTGCTTGCGGTGCGTCGCCCGCGGGGCAGGGTGCTGCTGGCCGGGACCGGCGTCGCTGCGGCGCTCGTCGTCGGTCTCGCCTTTACGCAGCAGGTCCGAGCGAACACGAGTCGGATGACGACGCCCGACGCAGTTCGGACGGCTCTGCGAACGCCGCTTTGGGCGGACTTCGGGTCGGACCTCGGCACCTTCGACAATCTGGTTGCCATGCGCACGATTGTCCCGGCGTCGATTCCATTCCTCGGCGGCTCGACCATTCGCGAGATTCCCGAAGCTTTGATACCGCGGAGTCTCTGGCCCAAGAAGCCCCTGGGCGTCGACAGTCGTGTTGCCTCGTACCTCTACCCCGGGGTCGATGTTGCCGTGCCGATCACTGTGCAGGGTGAGCTGTACTGGAACTACGACGTTGCGGGTGTCCTGTTCGGAGCTTTCCTCCTCGGCGCGGCATGCGGCGCAGTCGGTCGGCTTGGCTTCCGCGCTCCGGGCACCGGACCGTTCCTCGTGTACGTCACCGTGATTCCTTTCACACATGCGTTTCTCACCCGTGGCCTGGCCGTCATGACGGAGAACCTCGCGTTCGCACTGATCGGCGTCCTGCTGGCCGCTTTCGCGTTCGGTCTGCGGCTGCGACGGCCGGCGCCGCTCGGGGTCAGATCCGGGATGCCGTTGATGCGCCCAGCGCGATCCGACGCCGACGCATAGTCCCCGCCAGCGCAAAGATCACTGCGCAGAGAACGGTCGCCGTGGCTATGGCCGGTCTGGCGGCCGGAACCGCCGCAGCCGTGGCGCCGAGCGCCGCAAGCATGGCTGCCGCTCGCGCGGTTCGATGCACGATTGCTTCCACCGAACGAAGCGCAGCGCCTGCGCGGCGCGCCAGCACGGTCATGCCGGCGAGTTGTCCCCCGCAAAACACACACGCCATCGTGGCTGCGCGAGGAGCGGGGGTCAGAATGACGGCGACTGAGCCCGCGACGACCACGGCCGTTGCCGTTCCGTAGACGCGCAAGAACACAGCTTCGCCGCTCCGCGCGAGCATGACCAGCGTAAAGAGCACGAGAAAACCTGTCGCGCACGACGTGCTGAGCGTGACGATCACCGCTGCGTCCGCCGTGTCCGCAGAGTGCGTGATCAACATCGAGGTGATGAGGCCCGGTTCGAACATCAGGAGCGCCGTCGCTGAGAAGGAGAGGAGGACAAGGACACGCGATGTGATCGAGACACCGCGAACGTTCAAGTCGTCGTCGCGAGCCTCGGCCGCCAGTTGCGGGAACAGCGCAGTCGCGAGCGTGCCGGTGAGCTGGTTGAGCCCGGTCACCAGCCGAATCCCGACGGCGAAGACTGCAGCGGCTGCCGCTGCACCGGTTGCGTTGAGGACGACCGTGCCGCACGCAAAGCCCAGCTGACCCACGACGACCGGGAGCCCTATGCGGGTCACGCTTTTCCATGGGCCACGTTGTGCCGAGAGCGCAGCCCGCGCGGCCTCGTATGTTCGCAGTCGAAAGGCTCCTGCGACGGTGATAATGACGGCGCACTCCGCCAGCCCGGCGAGCCATAAGGGAAAGGGTTCGTGCCGGCCGAAATACAGAACTGCAAGCCCGGCCGGCGCTGCCGCCCGTAGCACGACGTAAGCCGACCAGGGCCGGATGTCGCCGTGCCCGTACGGCTCCCAGTAATTGAGCGCGGCGAAGAGGAAGAGCGCCAGGGCGAACGGCAGAGTCGCTCGAAGCGACGGAACCCCTCCAGAAGCGCCGACCACGACCCCGAGCGCTGCGCAGACCGCGCCGAGCTCCATGCGCACGCGCACGATCGATCCACGCAGCTCGGTACCGATCCCCTGTGAGGCCGAGAGCCTCGCGCCGTAGAGACCAGGGCCGTTGTCGATGACGATCTGGAGGAAGCCGTAGGTCACCTGTGCCGCCAGGACGGCTGCGAATGTCTCGCTCGACATCGTCCGGCTCCCGAACCCGAGCCACGCGAACTGGGACAGGTGACCGACGAGGGTTGCAGTACCGAATGTGGCGGCGCGGCCACGGACCGACATACGGCGTTCGCCGCTCGCCGGGCTGCCGTCAGAGCCGGCCATCATGGCAGGCCTTTCTCCGGCGCGACGCCTTTTCCCGCCCGGTGCCGACAAACCCGACCCGTATGATCCTGGCCTTGCGCCACGTCCTGCTCGTCTCCCCCGACCG
>Ga0075433_10002468_pt1 | contig 14079 bp, 13 predicted proteins | sample RhiMethybrSRZTD2_FD_75299 | JGI IMG/M metagenome (GOLD analysis project Ga0075433, IMG submission 75299) | Populus rhizosphere microbial communities from Tennessee, USA - Rhizosphere MetaG P. TD hybrid SRZTD2 | ecosystem: Host-associated > Plants > Roots > Rhizosphere > Soil | place: USA... | reverse complement strand
CGCGAGCAGGCGGCTCGCGCCGCGCTCCGGCAGCGGCCGGTCCGCGATCAGCTCGCGCGGCAACGGATAGGAAAAGTCGGCGCGGCGCATGGGCCGCGCAGACTATCACAGGGGGCGCACCGCTCAGGTCGCGGCGGCGGTCTCGTCCGGAGCGGGAGCGGGCGCGCGCGGCGCCGGTGGCGGAGGCGGGGCCATCGGGCGGCCGGGCGCGACGCGGCGCAACACGTCGCGCTCCGCGTGCTCGGGAATCTTCGCGCTCAGCGACTGCGCGCGATGATCGCGCAGGATCTTGAGCTCGACCGACTCGCCCGGCTGGTACGAGCGGAGGATCCGCATCGCGTGCCGGCTGTTCTGCGGCTCGCGCCCGCCGATCGAGACGATGACGTCTCCGTCCTTGAGGCCGAGTGCCGCGTCTTCCGGCGCGCGCGCGACGAGCACGCCCTTCTCGGCCCCGAAGTAGCGGCCGAGGCCCGGCGTCAGCGTCACGAACTCCGCGTCGCCCCAGTCCTCGAGCAGCCAATGCAGGTCGCCGTCGCCCGCGAACCCGGCCATCGGCGGCAGCGGCGGAAGCGCCGGGATGGCCGCGATCGCGGGCACCGCGGGCACCGCCGCCGTGAAGAACACGTTGTCGAGCGGTCGCGCCTCCACCGAGAGCTTGAGCGGCTTGCCGTCGCGCTTGATGCCGAGCTCCACTTTCTCGCCCGGTGCGACGGTCTCCATCACCCGTACCAACTCGCGGCCGGTCGCGACCGGCTTCGACTGCACGCTGACGATGACGTCACCCGCCCTTACGCCCGCCTCGGCCGCCGGCCCGCCGGGGCTCACGCCGCCGACGCGCGCGCCGCCGCCGCTCGGCTCGGCGCCGTCGATGTTGACGCCGAGCATCGCGCGGCGCGGCCCGCCGATGAAGTATTCGAACTGGGGCATGCCGCCGGGGCCGCCGGCTTCGCCGGAGAGCTCCGCGACTTCGCGCGCGGCCTCCTCGAGCCGGCGCTGGGCATCGGCCAGGCGCTTCTCGACCGATGCTTCGTCGCCCTGCGCGAGCGCGGGCGTCGCAAAGGCCGCGAGCGCCGCCGCGGCCAGGGTCAATTTCATCCAGGGCTTCATCGCGACCTCCGAAAATTCAATAGCTGCCCACCACGTCCGCGTAGCGGACCTGGACCAGCGAATGCAGGACGCCGACGCGCTCGCGCCAGAGCTGCTCGGAGCGCTCCGGCGCGTTCGGCTCGAGCGCGACGCGGCTCAGGCGGTCGTCGAGCAGCGCCAGCCGGTCCTCGAGCTCCGCGACGGTGAACGCGGTGCTTCCGCGCATCGCCTGCCGCTCGGGCAGGCGCGCGAGGATCAGCTCGAGGCGCTCGTTCTCCGCGCGCATGTCGGCCGCGACGGCGGCGGCGGCGGGCACCGTCTGGCCGGCATCCTCCGACAGCGTGCGCTGCGCGGACTGGAGCCAGGCCGCGATTCCCGCCGTCACGGCCAGCAACACGGCGGCAATCGCGATCGGCCAGCGCCGGTCGAGTCGCGCCTCGCGCGAGGCGCGTGCGGCGACCACCGCCCGCCAGCCGCCAGCGGGCGCTTCGAACGCGCCGAGCGCCGCGAGCCGCTCGCTCCAGTCGTTCAGTTCGGCGTGCATGTCGTGACCTCCGCGATCGCGTCGTCCTGCCTCAACGCCTCGCGCAGCCGCCGGTGCGCGCGTGCGAGCTGGGACTTGGAGAAGCTCGGCGTGCGCCCGAGCGCGAAGCCGATGTCCGCGTGCGTGAAGCCTTCCACGTCGTGCAGCCAGACAACGGCGCGGCTCAGGGCCGGCAGCGTCATGAGCGCGCGCTCGAGACTGGCGTCGAGCGGCGCCGCGGGATCCGGGCCGGTTGCCGGCAAGCGGTCCGCACCGCCCGGGTCCTTGTCGAGCCACTCGAGTCCCCGGTGCCAGGGCGAGCGCAGGTACATGAGGGCGCGGTTGACCGCGAGCCTCCGGATCCAGGCTGGCAGCGGGCAGCGGCCTTCGAACGCGCCAATGTGCTCGAGCACGTCGACGAAGGTTTCCTGCAGCAGCTCCTCGGCGATTGCGGGCCGGCGGACGAGGCGCCGCAGCAGGGTGTAGATGGGCCCGGCCGTCGCGGCATAGACGGCCTCGAGGGCCGCCGTGTCCCCGGCCCGGGCGGATGAAACCAGGCCGACGGGCAGGTCGATGTCGGAAATGCAGGGCATTGGCGGTTTAGATGCCCGACCCCGCGAAAAGGTCGCAGGTGCGGCTGAACAAGATATGGTGCCGGGAGCGGGAGTCGAACCCGCAAGAATCTTCCGATCCGGTGGATTTTGAGTCCACTGCGTCTGCCAGTTCCGCCATCCCGGCCGGCTGCGGCAGTATACGGCGGATGAGATTCTGCCCGAGCTGCGGCGCGCCCGTGACGCAGCGCATCCCGCCCGGTGATCACCTGCCCCGCTCCGTATGCACGGCCTGCGGCACGATCCACTACCGCAACCCGAAGCTGATCGCGGGCTGTGTCCCCGAGCACGAGGGCCGAATCCTGATCTGCCGCCGCGCGATCGAGCCGCGCCGCGGCTACTGGACGATACCGGCCGGATTCATGGAAGTCGGCGAGACGCTGCAGCAGGCGGCCGCGCGCGAGAGCATGGAGGAAGCGCTCGCCGACGTCGCGGTCGGCGGCCCCTGCGCGATCGTGCACGTACTGCATGCGGAGCAGGTCCACGTGATGTTCCGCGCGACGCTCGCGTCACCGCGCTTCGGCGTCGGTCCGGAGAGCCTCGAGACGATTCTCTGCGAGGAGCGCGAGATTCCCTGGCCCGACATTGCGTTCAAGAGCGTCGAGTTCACGCTGCGGCGCTGGCTCGAGGACCGCGCCGCGGGGCGCGAGGGGCTGCATTTCCACACGATCGACTGAACGGACGCGGGCGGCGCTGTGGCACAATGCGCCGCCCCGAAACGGCCGCCGCGGAACGCGCATGACCTTCGTCGTCACCGAGACCTGCATCAAGTGCAAGTACATGGACTGCGTCGAGGTCTGCCCGGTCGACTGCTTCCACGAGGGCCCGAACTTCCTCGTGATCGACCCCGAGGAATGCATCGACTGCACGCTGTGCGAGCCGGAGTGCCCGGTCGACGCGATCTTCTCCGAGGAGGAGGTTCCGCCCGGCCAGGAGTCGTTCCTGGCGCTCAATGCCGAGCTCTCGAAGGAATGGCCGGTCATCACCCAGCGCAAGGAGCCGCCGGCCGACGCCGACGAGTGGAAGGACGTCAAGGAGAAACTGCCGCTCCTCGAGCGCTGAGCCTCACTTCGCCGCGGTCGTCGCAGCGGGCTCTGACAGGTATTCGGCGAGGTACGCGGCCGACGCGTAGCCCGCGAGGAACTCGCCGGTCTCGGTCACGATGCCGGGCGTGCCGCTGATGCCGAGCTGGCGGCCGAGCTCGTACTCCGCGGCGACCGGCGAGTCGCACTTGCCGGCCGGCAGCGTCTCGCCCTTCTTTGCGCGCGTCAGCGCGTCCCTGCGGTCGGCGCTGCACCAGACCGATTCCGCCTTCCGCCAGGAGTCGCTGCCCGGACCTCCGCGGGGGAAGCTGAGGTAGCGCACGCGGATCCCGAGCTTGTTCAGCTCGGCGATTTCCGAGTGCATGCGCCGGCAGTGCACGCAGTCGACGTCGGTGAACACAGTCACCGTGTGCGCTGCCTGGCCCTTCGGCGCGAACACGATCGCGTCCTCGTCCTTCACGCCCGCGAGCAGCGCGAGGCGGCCTGCCTTGCGCTTGTCCTCGGTCAGGTTGCGCTTCGAGTTCATCTCGTAGACGTCGCCATCGACGTAGAAGCGCCCGTCTGCGGAGACGTAGCCCACCTCGGCGCCCGAGGTGACCTCGTAGAGGCCTGCGATCGGCGAGGGCCGGACATCGTCGACCTTGATATCGAGTCGCTTCGCGATCTGCGCGCGCACGTCGGGCTGGGCCGCCTCGGGCGTGGCGGGGCCCGCGCCGGCAAGCGCAAGCACGGCGGTCAGGGGCGGCAGCAGGCGGGACAGGGTCGACACGCGGGCCTCATCGCTTGGACGGACCCCCATTCGACCCCGGTGCGGGGCGCCGGTTCGGGCCCAAGGCGTCGAGTCTATCAGCCGCGCGGGTGGTGCTGCGCGTGCAGTTCCTTCATGCGCTCCCGGGCCACGTGCGTGTAAATCTGGGTGGTCGAGAGGTCGCTGTGCCCGAGCAGCATCTGCACGACGCGCAAGTCCGCGCCATGGTTCAGGAGGTGGGTTGCGAACGCGTGGCGCAGCGTGTGCGGCGAGAGGTCTTTCTCGATGCCGCCCTTCTTCGCATAGCGCTTGATGATGTGCCAGAAGGCCTGGCGCGTCATGCGGTCGCCGCGGCGCGTCGGGAACAGGTGGTCCGTCTGGCGGTCGAGCAGGATCTCGCCGCGCGCGCCGCGCATGAACTCGGTCAGCCAGCGCACGGCTTCCTCGCCGAGCGGGATCAGGCGCTCGCGGTTGCCCTTGCCGACGATCCGGAGCACGCCCTGGTTCAGGTTGACCTGGCTGTGCCGCATGCTCACGAGCTCCGAGACCCGAAGGCCCGTCGCGTAGAGCACCTCAAGCATGGTGCGGTCGCGGTGGCCCAGCGGATCGGAGGTCAGGGGCGCGTTGAGCAGCGACTCCACCTGTGCCTCGGTCAGCGAGCGGGGCAGGCTGCGGCCGATCTTCGGCATGGCGATCTGCGCCGTCGGGTCTTCCTTGACCACACCTTCGCGCACGAGGTAGCGGAAGAAGCGGCGGAAGCTCGAGAGTTGCCGCGCGGTCGAGCGCGGGCGGGCGCCCGTCTCGACGCGCCAGGCAATGAATCCGAGGAGGTCGTTGCGCGTCGTGCGCTCGAGCGCCGTGTTGCGCTGGCGCAGCCAGCGCGACAGCGCCGTGAGGTCGGCGCGGTAGGCGGCGAGCGTGTTCGGCGAAAGGCCGCGCTCCATCCACACCGCGTCGAGGAACCGGACGATCATCGGCTCGACGGCTTCGTCCGACCCGCTGGCGGTCGCGAGTGTCGCCGCGCGCACCGATGTCGAAGACTTCATAGCTGCGCTCATGGACCTGCCCTGCGTCCCGTCGCGGACGGCTGCGCCGCCGTGGAATCGCGCGCGGCGGGCTGGTGCGACAGAATGCACGCGCAGTATGGTTGGCCGCGGACGCGGTCGAACGTGACCGGTCTCACAGACACCCATGACCATTAACATAACCGGAACCAGTTCACAGTACCCGTTCGCAGTCCGGCAACCCGCGCCATGACCTGGAATCCGCTGCGCCTCCTCTGGGGGCTCTGGGTCTTTCTGCTCGTGGTGCCCGTCGTGCTCGTCGCCGCGCTGGCGATCATCCTGCTGCCGGGGCTTCCGGAGCGCCGTCGGACGGCGGCGGCCCTGGGCCGCGCGTACTTCCGCCTGTGCGGCATGCCGGTGCGGGCGCTGGGCCTCGAGAGGCTGCCGGAGGGAGCCTGCGTCATCGTCGCAAACCATGCGAGCTATCTAGACGGGCCGCTGCTCTTCGCCTGGCTGCCCCCGCGCTTCGGTTTCGTGATCAAGAAGGAAGCCTCGCGCACCCCGGTGCTGGGACCGATGCTGCAGCTCCTCGGCCACCACTTCGTGGAGCGCAAGAACCGTCACGAGGGTGCGGGCGACACGCGCCGGATCCTGAGGTCGCTCGAGAAAGGAGATGCCGTGGCGTTCTTTCCCGAGGGTACCTTCCACCCGGAAGTGGGAATCGCGCGATTCCAAGGCGGGGCATTTGCGCTCGCCGCGCGCACCGGCGTGCCGATCGCACCGGTCGCGATACGGGGCACTCGCGAGATTTTCGGCGGCGGCAGCCCATGGCCGAGCTGGGGACGCATCGAGGTGGAGGCGCTGGAGCCTCTGCCGGCGCGGGAAGGCAGCGGCGACGTCGCGGCAGAGCTTCGCGATACTGCCCGCGCGGCAATCGCGGCCTCGACCGGCGAGCCGCTGCAATGACCTACATGTTGCGGCGGTACTGCCCGCCCACGGCGTAAAGCGCGCGGGAGATCCGGCCGAGCGAGGCGGATTTGACCGTCTCCATGAGCTCGGCGAAGACGTTCCCGCCTGAGGCGGCCGTGCCCTGCAGCTTGCGGAGCGCCGGCTCCTGCCGTGCGGCGTGGGCCTCGTTGTAGCCCGTGACGCCGCCGACCTGCGCAACCTTTTCCTCCTCGGTCGAGCGGATGAGCTCGGCGTTCCTGATCTCGTCGCCGTTACCGTGCTCGGGAAGGAAGGTGTTGACTCCGACGATCGGCAGGCTGCCGTCGTGCTTCTTGTGTTCGTAGTAGAGCGATTCTTCCTGGATCTTGCCGCGCTGGTACATGGTCTCCATCGCTCCCAGCACGCCGCCGCGCTCAGACAAGCTGTCGAACTCCGCGTAGACCGCCTCCTCCACGAGGTCGGTGAGCTGCTCGATCACGAACGACCCCTGCCAGGGGTTCTGGTTCTGATTGAGGCCGAGCTCGCGCGCGATGATCAACTGGATCGCGACCGCCCGCCGCACGCTCTCCTCGGTCGGGGTCGTGATCGCCTCGTCGTACGCGTTGGTGTGCAGGCTGTTGCAGCTGTCGAAAAGCGCATACATCGCCTGCAGCGTCGTGCGGATGTCGTTGAACTGGATCTCGCGGGCATGCAGCGAGCGGCCGGAGGTCTGCACGTGGTACTTCAGCATCTGGCTGCGCGGGGAGGCGGAGTAGCGCTCTCGCATGGCGCGCGCCCAGATGCGCCGGGCGACGCGGCCGATCACGGCGTACTCCGGGTCCATGCCGTTCGAGAAGAAGAACGACAGGTTCGGCGCGAAGTCGTCCACCTTCATCCCGCGCGAGAGGTAGTACTCGACGATCGTGAATCCGTTCGCGAGCGTGAACGCGAGCTGCGAGACCGGGTTCGCCCCCGCCTCGGCGATGTGATAGCCGGAGATGGAAACCGAGTAGAAGTTCCGCACGCCGTTTTCCGTGAAGAACTGCTGGACGTCGCCCATCATCCGGAGCGCGAACTCCGTCGAGAAGATGCAGGTGTTCTGCGCCTGGTCCTCCTTGAGGATGTCGGCCTGCACCGTCCCGCGCACGCGCGCGAGCGCGGCGGCACGGATCCTGGCATAGGTCTCCACGTCCACGACCTGGTCGCCGCTGACGCCGAGCAGCCCGAGCCCCGAGCCATCGTGCCCTGCGGGCAGCTCGCCACGGTAACGCGGTCGCTCGCGGCCGGCATAGATCTCCGCGATCCGCGCCTCGGCGCCCGCCCAGCGGCCGTTTTCACGCAGCCACTTCTCGACCTGCTGGTCCACGGCGGTGTTCATGAACATCGCGAGGATCATCGGCGCCGGCCCGTTGATCGTCATCGACACCGAGGTCGAGGGCGCGCAGAGGTCGAAGCCCGAGTAGAGCCGCTTCATGTCGTCGAGCGACGCGATCGAGACGCCGGAGTTGCCGATGCGGCCGTAGATGTCCGGGCGCTCGTCGGGGTCCTCGCCGTAAAGCGTCGTCGAGTCGAAGGCGGTCGAGAGCCGCGTGGCCTGGTGGCCGCGCGCGAGGTAGTGGAAGCGGCGATTGGTCCGCTCCGGCATGCCCTCCCCCGCGAACATGCGGGTCGGGTCCTCGTCCTCGCGCCGGTACGGGTAGATGCCGCCCGTGTAGGGGTAGGCGCCGGGCAGGTTCTCCGTCAGCAGGAACGCGAGCTGCGCGCCCCAGTCCTCGAAGCCCGGCGTCGCGATCTTCGGCAGGTGCAGGTGCGAGAGCGACTCGCTGAAATTCGGGCCGCGCACCTCGCGGTCGCGGACGCGGTAGCGATACTCGTCCGCGGCCGCCGCCGCGCGACGCGCCGGCCAGTCCTTCAGGAGCGCGATGCCCTCCGCACCCATCTCGTCGAGTGCCGTGTTGTACGCGCGGCGGAGCTTCGCCGACGTCTCGTCGCCCGCGGCGAGGTCCGCATCGCCGAAGCGCTCGAGCGGCGCCGGCAGTCCCGCGTCGCCGAGCGCGGCGAGCGCCCGATAGAGGCCATGCGCGCGCCCGGCTGCACCGGCGGCCTCCATCGCGCGCTGCTTTGCAGCCCGGCCTTCCGAGGAGATCTCGGCGAGGTAGCGCACGCGCGGCCCGGGGATGATCGCCTGGCGCCGCGGCAGCCCGACCGGCGCAAGGCCCGCCGGCTCCCACGGCCGGAGGCGCCCCCACTGCTCATTTAGCCGCTTGCAGAGGGCCGCAAAGAGCGCGTTGACGCCCGCGTCGTTGAACTGGCTTGCGATCGTCGGAAAAACCGGCAGCTCCTCGGGCGGGGTCCTGAACAGCTTGCGGTTCCGCGCCACCTGCTTGCGCACGTCGCGCAGCGCATCCTCGGCACCCCGCTTCTCGAACTTGTTGAGCGCGATGAAGTCGGCGAAATCCAGCATGTCGATCTTCTCGAGCTGGCTCGCCGCCCCGTAGTCCGCCGTCATCACGTACAGCGACAGGTCCACGAGGTCGACGATCTCGGAATCGCTCTGCCCGATGCCGGCGGTTTCGACCACTACGAGGTCGAAGCCGGCGGACTTCAGGAGCTGGACGGTGTCGGCGAGCACGGCCGAAGTCGCAAGGTGCTGGCGGCGAGTCGCGAGCGATCGCATGAAGAGCTGGTCATTCGCCAGGGCATTCATTCGTATGCGGTCGCCGAGCAGCGCGCCCCCCGAGCGGCGGCGCGTCGGATCCATGGCGACGACCGCGACCCGGCGGTCCGGAAAGAACCGCACGATGCGGTTCAGGATCTCGTCGGTCAGCGACGACTTGCCGGCGCCACCCGTCCCGGTGATCCCGACGACGGGGGGCCGGTTCAGCGTCTTCGCAGCACCGCTCCGCAGCCGTGCAATCGCGGTTTCGTCGCCCTGCTCGAGCAGCGTGATCGCGCGCGCGAGGTTCGCCGGGTCGTCCGCCGTGACGCTCGAGCCCTCGTATGTGGGCCTCGGCGTCGCCCGGACGCGGCGGAATACGTCCTCGATCATGCCGTCGAGGCCGAGCTTCAGGCCGTCGTCCGGCGTATAGATCTTCTCGATGCCGTAGGCCTCGAGCTCGTCGACCTCATGCGGCGCGATCGTTCCGCCGCCGCCGACGACAATGCGGATGTGCTCGGCGCCCTGGCTTCGCAGCATGTCCACCATGTAGCGGAAATATTCGTTGTGGCCGCCCTGGTAGCTGCTGACGGCAATGCCGTCGGCATCTTCCTGGATGGCGGCGCGGACGATATCGGCAACGCTCCGGTTGTGCCCCAGGTGGACGACTTCGGCGCCATGGGCCTGGAGGATCCGGCGAATGATGTTAATGGCGGCGTCGTGGCCGTCGAAGAGCGAGGCCGCGCTCACGAAGCGCAAGGGCCCGCGGGCGGCGGCGGCCGCCTTGTCGATCCTTTCGGCCGGGCTGCTCATCGGGAATCTCCAGCGCGACGCGCGGACAGTTTAACGTTGCATTCCGCGCCCCGCGATGCTGTCATTCCACCTGCCGGAAAGGGCGGAAGGAGCGGCACTTGACGGAATCCGGGCCGGTTTGTTCGACGCGCGAGGCCGCCGACCGCCTCGGCGTCTCCTTGCGCACGGTGCAGCTCTGGTCCGAGGCCGGACTCCTGCGCGCCTGGAAAACGCCGGGCGGTCATCGCCGAATCCTCACGGCCTCGATCGACGAGCTCTTGAAGCGCCGCACGGGCGTCGGCGCGCGCCGACCGCCGGGCGGCAACTTCCAGGTGCTGGTCGTCGAGGACGAGCCGGATTTCCGGCAACTGTTCGAGCTGCACCTGCACTCCTGGCAGCTGCCGATCCACCTCTCGAGCGCGCCAAGCGGATTCGATGCGCTGCTGCAGATCGGCGCCTCGCAGCCGGACCTCCTGATTACCGACCTTCGCATGCCCGGCATCGACGGCTTCGAGATGCTGCGCTCGCTCAAGGCCTCGGGCGCCATCGGCGAGCTCGAGATCATCGTCGTGACCGCGCTCACCGAACATACGATCGCAGAGCGCGGTGGATTGCCCGCCGGCGTGACGGTGCTCTACAAGCCGCTTCGCTTCGCGGAGCTTCGCCAGCGCCTCGACCAGCTCCTTGCGCACTGGCAAGGCGCCGCGGCTGGCTGACCGGCCGGGCCCCGCCCCCTCGGACCCGCGACAGGCGCTCTTTTGCAGGGCAAAATAGCCCCCATTCCACCGTCCAGGAACACAGCCATGGCCAGCGACCCCGTCGTCATCCTGAGCGCCCGCCGCACCCCCATCGGGTCGATGCTGGGTGCCTTCGCCAGCGTCCCCGGCCATGCCCTCGGCGCGGCCGCCATCCAGGGCGCCCTGGCGAGCGCCGGAGCGGACCCTTCGGTGATCAACGAAGTCGTCATGGGCTGCGTCCTGCCGGCCGGCCAGGGCCAGGCGCCCGCACGCCAGGCCGCGCTCGCCGGCGGCATTCCGAAGTCGGTGCCCACCACCACCGTCAACAAGATGTGCGGGTCCGGCATGCGCGCCGTCATGTATGGCGCCGACCACATCGCCGCGGGCAGTGCCGAGTTCGTGATGGCCGGTGGCCTCGAGTCCATGACCAATGCGCCCTATCTGCTGCCGAAAGCGCGCGCCGGCTACCGCATGGGACATGGCGAGATCCTCGACCACATGTTCTACGACGGGCTCCAGAGCCCCTGGGACGGCAAGCTCATGGGCTGCTTTGCCGATGCAACCGCAGCCCGGTATGGCTTCTCGCGCGCCGACCAGGATGCGTTCGCCGCCGAATCGGTGCGGCGCGCGCAGGCGGCCGTGGAATCGGGCGTCTTCGAGGCCGAGATCGCGCCTGTCAAGATCGCCGACCGCAAAGGCGAGCGCATCGTCGCGCGCGACGAAACGCCCTTCGGGGTGTCGATCGAAAAGATCCCCCAACTCAAGCCGGCCTTCGGCAAGGACGGAACCGTCACCGCCGCCTCGTCTTCCTCGATCGCGGACGGCGCCGCGGCGCTCCTGCTCGCGCGCGAAAGCGCGGCCGCAAAGGCCGGGCTGAAGCCGCTCGCGCGCATCGTCGCGCACGCGAGCCATGCCCAGGAGCCCGAGTGGTTCACCATCGCGCCGGTCGGCGCGATCCAGACCGCGCTGAAGCGCGCCGGATGGAAGGCCGGCGACGTCGATCTCTACGAAGTCAATGAAGCCTTCGCCGTCGTCACGATGGCGGCGATGAAGGACATCGGGATCCCGCACGACCGCGTCAACGTGCACGGCGGAGCCTGCGCGCTCGGCCATCCGATCGGCGCGACGGGTGCCCGCATCCTGACTACGCTGGTGCACGCGCTCGCGCGCCACGGCAAGAAGCGCGGGCTCGCCGCGCTCTGCATCGGCGGCGGCGAGGCGACCGCGGTCGCCGTCGAGCTCAGCTGACGCCGGCTGCACCGCCAAGCGCGTCTCCGACCTCCGTCGACAGGGGAATTCCGGCGACCTCGTAGCCGCGACGGAAGTCGCGCACGTGGCGAGTCATCCACTCCGCGGCCGTCTTCGCGTCGCGCGCACGGACCGCCGCGACGATGGCCGATTGGGCCGCCTCGATGCGCCCGCGCGCCTGCGGAACGCGGTCGATGATCACGGCGAGGCTGGGCCGCAGCAGCCGCAGCATCGGTTCGTTGAGCAGGCTGAACACCGGATTGGCGCCGGCCTCCGCCAGGGCGTCGAAATACGCCGCGACTTGGTTCACGGCCTCGTCGCGCCCGCTCGTGCCTTCTGCGAACCGGCGTGCCGCCGATTCCAGCGCGGCGAGTGCCTGCGCCGAGCGTCGCTCCGCGGCGGCTGCGGCGATGCCCGGCTGGACGGCCTGCAGGGCCTCCCACACGTCGACGACCCGGGCGCGATGCAGTGCGAGCGCCTGCGACAGTCCGCCGCCCACGGACTCGCGCGTCGGGCGCGTCACATAGAGCCGCTTGCCGCCGCGGCGGCGGCCGAGGAGGCCGTTGGACTCGAGCTTGCGCAGCGCCTCGCGAACCGTCGAGCGGTTGACCTCGAATTGCCGCGCCAGCTCCGTTTCCGTGGGCAGCGCCTCCCCTTCCTGCAGCTCCCGCCGCAGGATCCGGCCGCGAATGACCTCCGACACGCGGAGATAGGCAGGGGCATAACCGACGGGATGGAACATGGCTCACCCTTCAAATAGAGGCACTTGCCTGTCTGATTGTCGGACAATATGATGCCCAAGGCAAGACCCCAACCGGCTGGCGGAGCCTCCCATGTTTCCAATCGACTTCGATTTCGACCTTGGCCCGCGCGTCGACGAGCTTCGCACCGCCGTCCGTGAATTCGCGGCCCGCCGCATCGCGCCGCAGGCAAGTGAGATCGACCGCAGCAACCGTTTCCCACGCGAGCTGTGGCCGGAGATGGGCGCGATGGGTCTGCTTGGCATGACCGTGCCGGAGGAATACGGCGGCCTCGGCTTCGGTTACCTCGAGCATGTCGTCGCGATGGAAGAGATCAGCCGCGCGTCCGGCTCGATCGGCCTTTCCTACGGCGCGCACTCGAATCTCTGTGTCAACCAGCTGCGACGCTTCGGAACCGAGGTACAGAAGCGCCGCTACCTGCCCCGCCTGGTTTCCGGCGAGGACGTGGGCGCGCTCGCGATGAGCGAGCCCGGCTCGGGCTCCGACGTCGTGTCGATGCGCACGCGCGCGGACCGGCGTGAAGGCGGATTCGTCCTGAACGGATCCAAGATGTGGATCACGAACGGTCCCGAGGCTGACACCGCGATCATCTACGCGACCATCGAGCCGGGAAGCGGCGCCCGGGGAATCACGGCATTCATCATCGAGCGCGGGATGAAGGGCTTCCGCTCGGCGCAGAAACTCGACAAGCTCGGCATGCGCGGATCGGACACGTCGGAGCTCGTGTTCGAGGACTGCTTCGTTCCGGATGCGAACGTGCTGGGCCAGCCCGGCGGCGGCGTGGAGATCCTGATGTCCGGTCTCGATTATGAGCGGCTGGTGCTGACGGGCGGGCCGCTCGGGCTCATGCGAGCGGCACTCGACCTCATCGTCCCCTACCTGCACGACCGCGAGCAGTTCGGCCGGCCGATCGGCAGCTTCCAGCTGATGCAGGCAAAGCTCGCCGACCTTTACGCGACCTGCAACGCCTCGCGCGCCTACGCCTATGCCGTCGCTCGAGCCTGTGATGCCGGGCGCGCGACGCGCTACGACGCGGCGGCGTGCCTGCTCGCGGCTTCGGAGAATGCGACGCGCGCGGGGCTCGAGGCGATCCAGGTCCTGGGCGGCAACGGCTACATCAACGAATTCCCGGCCGGGCGCATCCTGCGCGATGCCAAGCTCTACGAGATCGGCGCGGGCACCAACGAGATCCGGCGCATGCTGATCGGGCGCGAGCTCGTCCGGGCGACCGCACCGTGACCCGGATCGCCTCGCGCCTCGACACGGGCGGCGCGGAATTTCGCGCGAACGCCGCGCACATGGCGGGACTGGTCCAGGACCTCAAGGCGCGGCAGGCCGCGGCCGCGGCGGGCGGCGGCGAGGACGCGCGCGCGAAGCACGCCGGACGCGGCAAGCTGCTGCCGCGCGACCGCATCGAAGCCCTGCTCGACCCGGGCAGCCCTTTTCTCGAGCTCAGCCCGCTCGCCGCGGGCAGCATGTATGGCGACGACGCGCCGGCCGCGGGCCTGGTCACAGGCATCGGCCGCATCCACGGCTGCGAGGTGCTCGTCGTCGCCAACGATGCGACGGTCAAGGGCGGTACCTACTACCCGATCACGGTCAAGAAGCACCTGCGCGCGCAGGAGATCGCGCTCGAGAACCGGCTGCCCTGCGTGTATCTCGTCGACTCCGGCGGCGCGTTCCTGCCGCTTCAGGACGAGGTCTTCCCGGACCGCGAGCACTTCGGGCGCATCTTCTATAACCAGGCGCGGCTCTCGGCAGCCGGCATCCCCCAGGTCGCCGTTGTGATGGGTTCCTGCACGGCCGGGGGCGCCTACGTGCCGGCGATGTGCGACGAATCCGTCATCGTCCGCAACCAGGGCACGATCTTCCTCGGCGGCCCGCCGCTCGTGAAAGCCGCGACCGGCGAGGTCGTCGACGCGGAAACGCTCGGCGGAGGCGAC
>Ga0075433_10002465_pt1 | contig 14084 bp, 11 predicted proteins | sample RhiMethybrSRZTD2_FD_75299 | JGI IMG/M metagenome (GOLD analysis project Ga0075433, IMG submission 75299) | Populus rhizosphere microbial communities from Tennessee, USA - Rhizosphere MetaG P. TD hybrid SRZTD2 | ecosystem: Host-associated > Plants > Roots > Rhizosphere > Soil | place: USA... | reverse complement strand
TTGTTGGGCAGGCGCTGCGACCGCTGCTGGAGCAGTTTCACACGGCGTACCCCGATATCCAAATCTATCTGCTGCCGGGTAACGACGATTGGGCCGCTGCCATCACGGCGCTCGACGAGCTAGCGGCTGCGGAGTTGGCATATCCCCTGCACGAGCGTGTGTATACGCTCGTCGCAGCGCCGGGCATTGCGGGCGCGGAGGCACAGTCGCAGACGACGGCACCGCTGTGGTTGGCCGGCTACGCTTGTGTGCCGCTGACGCCGTTCAGCATTAAGGACTACGAGCGGCGCGACGATGGCCCGCTGCCGCCATTCGGCTTTGGGATGGCCTATGTCAGCTGGGGCGGCGCGATCCGACCGGTCGATGCGCACGAGGTTGCGGCGTTGCCCAGCATCGCTGAGGGGCTCGCGGCGCTGGCCCTTCTCAGCGACCCGGCCCGCACGATCTATGTCTGCCATACGCCGCCAGCGAACACGCCGCTTGACCAGATGATGCGCGATCGGCATGTCGGCAGCCGGGCGCTGCGTGCCTTCATCGAGCGTCACGCGCCGCTGCTGACGCTGCACGGCCACATCCACGAGGCACCCGAGTTAAGCGGACGCTATGCGGTGCGGCTGGGCACAACCTGGTGCATCAATCCGGGCCACGACCGCCAGCTCTTTCAGGCCGTGTCGCTCGACAGCGACAATATCGCCGGAACGATCGATCACACGGTATTCGGTCGTATCCAGGAATAGGCTAGTTGCCCCGCACACACTCAGACAGCCCCTGAGATGAGATAATGCGATTTTTCTTCAATAGAAAGGCACATAACGTGTTCAACGCCATTGGCGACGTACGCGAGGCGCTCGCCGCCCAGCAATATATTGCGTCCGACGAGATCGCGACCGTGATGTTCCTGGCTGATCGGCTGGGCAAACCGGTCTTGGTTGAAGGCCCTGCCGGCGTCGGCAAGACCGAATTGGCGAAGGCTTGGGCGGCCGCCAGCAACCACGAACTGATCCGCCTCCAGTGCTATGAAGGGCTGGACGAGACCAAGGCGCTGTATGAGTGGGAATATGCCAAGCAGCTGCTGTACACCCAGCTTTTGCGCGACAAGCTGAACGATCTACTGGTCGGGACGCAGACGCTGGCCGAGGCCGCCGACAGGCTAGCCGCCGAGGAGGATGTATTTTTCTCCAAGCGTTTCTTGCTGCCGCGCCCGCTGCTCAAAGCGATCACCAGCGAGCAGCCGGTGACCCTGCTGATCGACGAGATCGATCGCGCCGACGCCGAGTTCGAGGCGTTCCTGATGGAGGTGTTGAGCGATTTTCAGGTGAGCGTGCCCGAGCTAGGCACGATTCGCGCGCAACATCAGCCGGTTGTGCTGCTGACCAGCAACAATACGCGCGAGCTCTCCGAAGCGCTCAAGCGGCGCTGCCTCTACATCTACATCGGCTACCCGCAACTGGACGCCGAGCTTCAGATTCTCAGGCTCAAGGTGCCTGGGCTACCGCCGCGCCTGGCGCATCAGGCGGTCGAGCTGGTGCAGCGGCTGCGTGGGCTCGATTTGAAAAAGCATCCCAGCGTCTCGGAAACGCTGGATTGGGCTCGGGCGCTGGTTGAACTGAACGCAAAGCAGCTCGACCGCGCGACGCTGGAGACGACGATGAGCGTGCTGCTGAAGTACGAGAGCGACCTGCAAAAGGCGAGGCGCGCGCTCGCCCGCGATGACAGCGGGCTGGGCGGACGCGGTGAGCGCGGCGGTCGTGGTGGACCGAGTGGCCTGGGTGGGCCGGGTGGGTCGGGCAGTCGTGGGAACAGGCCGTAGCCCGATAGCGATCCACCTTTGAAGGTATTGCACGGCTTTTTTACTCCTTAAATCCTGCCGGCGGCGAAAGCTGCTTTGTGCGTACGTCCTATTGCAGCTAGAGAGCGGGTCAACTATGGATGATCGAATCGTTGATTTTATCGCTGCGTTGCGCGCGGCTGGGGTGCGCATCTCGCTGGCCGAGAGCGCCGATGCGCTGCGGGCGATCGATGCCACCGGCATTGTTGATCGCGAGTTCTTTCGCATGGCTATGCGCGCCACGCTGGTCAAGGAGGTGCAGGATGTGCCGACCTTCGACCAGCTGTTTCCGCTCTATTTCGGTTCCGGCGCGCCGCCCATGCCCAATCAGCCGGGCAACGACATGTCGCCCGAAGAGCGCGAACAGCTCATGCAGGCGCTTGCGGAGATGCTGCGCACAATGACGCCCGAGCAGCTTCGGCAGTTGTTCGAGGCGATGATGACCGGCGAGAGCATGAGCCGCCAGCAGATGCAGGCGATGCTGGGCGAGTCGACCAGCCAGTCGGAGCTGTCGAATCCGTATTATCTGCCGTGGATGACGCGCCGGGCGCTGCGCGAGCTGGCCTTCGAGCAATTGGAGGCACTGCTGCAAGAGCTGCTCGAAAAGCTGCGCGAGGCCGGCGTGAGCGAGGAGACGCTCCAGCAGCTTGAGCAAGCGGCGCGCGAGAATCAGGCGGCGCTCGCCGAGCAGATCGGCAAAGAGGTTGGAGCGAGTATGCTGCGCCGCGCCGCCGAGGATCGCCCGAAGCCGCGCGAGCTCGACGATCTGATGAATCGACCGTTCGAGTACCTGAGCCAGCAAGAGGTGGAAGATCTGCGCGGCGTGATCAGCCGGCTGGCGGCGCTGCTACGCTCGCGTGCGGCGCTGCGGCAGCGGCGCGGCAGCAAGGGTTCGCTCGACGCCAAGAGCACTATCCGCGCCAACCTGCGCTACGCCGGCGTCCCGCTCGATGTGCGCCATCGCCGCAAGCATCTCAAGCCCAAGCTCGCGGTGATCTGCGATGTCTCGACATCAATGCGTCCGGTGGTGTCGTTCCTGCTGCTGCTGGTCTACGCGCTACAGGATCAGGTCAGCCGCACGCGCTCGTATGCGTTTATCTCGGATATGGAGGACATCTCGAACGACTTCAACGACGCGCGACCCGAGCAGGCGATTCAGGCGGTGCTGAACCGGCTGCGGCCGGGCCACTACAACACCGACCTGGGCAGCAGCCTCGACACGTTCGCGCGTGAGTACATGGGCACGGTCGATCATCGCACCACCGTGATCATCCTGGGCGATGGGCGCAACAATTATAACGACCCGAACCTGCGCGATTTCGAGGCGATCAAGCGGCGCGCGCGCAGGATCGTCTGGTTCAACCCCGAGTCGCCGCGTCAGTGGGGCACGGGCGACAGCGACATGCCCGACTACGTCCCATTCTGCAACGCGGTTCACCATGTCAGCAATCTCAGGCAGCTGGTGGACGCGGTGGACTCGTTGTTCGCGCGGTAGCCGTTTTCAACTAAAAAAGTTCTGCGTTTTGCGCTCTGAGTTGTTTGTAACTCGGAACGCAAAACGCAGAACGACGCAGCTAGTGACCGTACTCCCGATTCTGTTCTAGGCCGCCATCTCTCTCCGCGCTTCAGCGCAGGCCACTCCTAGCTTGGTGGGTGCTACCCACCCTTGCCGTCGTGGCGGCGATGCGAACGGGCGCGGTGGTCGTCGCGCGGCCGTAGCCGCTCCCACACGATGAGCCCGCCCCACGCACCTTGCTCCCCATCAGCCAGCGCAGTCGCCTAGCCGCCGACATCGCTGCCGGCGCTGGTGGGCGCTTACCCGCACCCTTTCACCCCTTACCTGTGCCTCACGGCCATCGGCGGGACTGCTCTCTGTTGCCGTCTTGCGTCACAGCGGCGTTACTGCCGCCGTGCCCCTGCTTGCTGTTTCGCAGGGTAGCCTTCCGCCGCAGATGCGGCGGGCGAGGAGTCGGGAAGTTCCTCTGGAGGTTCGCTCCAGCGGCGGCTCGTCACCAGCCATGCTCAATCGCGAAGGCGCAGGCCATGAACCTACGCCCACGAGCGCCATAGCACCGATAGGTGATTCTGACACCAATCTTCACACGCTATTATGCCATACAGCTGGGTACTTGTCCATCGCTTGCTGCTGAGTAACATGGCGGTCGCAGCGTCGGCGAGCGCGCGTCAATCGGTCATGCGGCCACCCAGTCAGGTGCAGCTGTGCGCCCAAGATATTCGGCGATCAGCAGGCCGACGAAGCCAATCAGCAGCGTTGCTACCCAGGCCACCGCCACGAGCTGCAACATCTGCTGCTCGCGGTACTCGACTTCGCGGAGCGAGCGGCCTGCCAGCACAAAACCCGGCTGCGGACCCGCGTAGCGCACGACTACCGCCGCGCTGCGCACACCCACCTCGGGCTGCCAGGTGACGCGCTCCTCGCCGTGCTCGCGCACATACGCCAACACCCCGGCTGGAATCACTGGCGACTGGCCATGCAGCGTGGCGGATGACGCCACAAGCTCCCCGGAGTCGCGCAGCACAATGACGAAGGGGCGCAGGCTAGTCGCCAGATCCACCGGCGCACCGGGCAGGACGCTCTGGGGTGGCTGCCCGGTGGCCAAGGCTGCGCCGGCATCCTCGGCTAATTGGATCTGCGGATCGTTTGCGGAGAGCCGCAGTGTCTGCTGGACCGATAGATACACCAAGCCGGCCAGGGCGGTCACGACACATGCCAGTGGCAGCCAGCGGATCACAGCGGTGCGAATGAGTGTGCGCCGCGTCGCGCGCATAATGCCCTCCTATCACAACAGGATCCGCATCAGCATAACGCGAAACGCAACCTGTGTCGACTTTCTGCGTGCGGCTACACCTGCACCTGAGTGCTTGACAGGCGCATAGTATGCTTGCGATACAATCAGCATGTCATCTGACTGCATAGTGAAGCGCACGAGAATGTAAGCGCGCGGCTGCTCGTGGTCTTGGACGGCCTTACGTGCTTTCGAGCTGGACTTCCACCAGTGGACTGGATTGCACAAAGGTTTCCAGCTCATTTTGCCTGTTCCACTTCACCACTACTTTGGAGAGCACCTGCCTTCTCGCGGCTTCATCAGTAATCGGAGTTGCCCTGGCCGGAATATCAGCCTGAGTGCTTTGCTTCAGGTGAAAGGTGAACTGAGGATTCGCTACCAAATTGGCGTACCAATCGCGGCTGCCTGGCGAACCGGTGATATAGAGCACACCATCGAAGTTGTGGAAGACGATTTCAATCTTGTGGGGTTTCCCCGTTTTCCTACCGACGGTTGTGATATCGATTAGGCCATCGGTTTTGAGAGCGCGTTCGATCTCAGCATCCATGATTTCACCAACCTCCTTTGGATTATTCCCTAAAGGGGCGAATCTACTTGTCATCCGCCTCTCCCTCTGGCTGTTGCCGCCGCTGGAGCGCGATATATTATACGGGCAATCAATTATTTGTCGAGAGAACGAAGCCCACTGATTACTCGGTGGGGAGCAAGGTCGGCAACAAAGCCTTGAGATACTTCTCTAATGGAACGATAACATTCCTCTTATACTCTACGGCTACTCGTGTGGCATCATGTTTCCAACTAGGTAGCCTGAAGGATCGGCACATCGTCCGTCAGGATGATGTGTCGATTGTGTTGGTGAAAGTAATAGAGTTTGTGCTATACTAGCTTACACGCCACAGACCCGTGGCGTGAATACCTAAAGGTAATACGCCCATGCGACTTGAGAAGTTCACAGAGAAGGCTCAAGAAGCCTTTCAAGAAGCCCAGGAAATAATGCACGAACAGCATCACACCCAGCTGGACGTGGAGCATATCTTCCTGGCAATGCTGCGCCAACGCGAAGGTCTGGCAGGCCGCGCGCTTGAGCGCCTGGGTGTCGACGCCGAGGTTGTTACCCAACGCGTCGAGCGCGAATTGGAGAAGTCACCGAAGGTTTACGGGCAGTACGGCTATGGAAATCAGGTCTACATCACGCCGCGCACGCAACGGCTGGTGAAACGTGCCGAAGAAGAGGCTACACGCCTGAACGACCAGTATGTCGGCACCGAGCACCTGTTGATCGCGATCAGCGGTGAGCGCGAGGGCGCTTCCGCACGCATTCTCAACAGCTTCGGCGTTGATCAGGAGCGGGTTTATCAGGCGCTCATGGATATTCGCGGCAACCAGCGTGCAGATGATCCTGGCGCTGAAGGCCGCTATGAAATACTCGAAAAATACAGCACCGATTTGACCGAGCTGGCCCGTAGCGGCAAGCTCGACCCGGTGATCGGTCGTGATGTCGAAATCACGCGGGTCATCCGCATCCTGTGCCGGCGCACCAAGAATAACCCAGTACTGGTCGGCGAGACAGGCGTCGGCAAGACCGCGATCGCCGAGGGGCTGGCCCAGCGGATCGCCACCGGCGACGTGCCGATGCTGCTCAAGGAGCGCAAGCTGCTTGCGCTCGACCTGGCCAGCATGGTCGCTGGCTCGAAGTTCCGTGGCGAGTTCGAGGAGCGTCTTAAAGCCGTGATGGACGAGGTGCGCGCCGCTCAGGGTCGCGTCATCCTGTTCATCGACGAACTGCACACAGTCGTCGGTGCCGGTGCCGCCGCCGGCTCGATCGACGCCTCGAACATGCTCAAGCCGGCGCTTTCGCGCGGCGATATGCAGGTGGTTGGTGCGACGACGATCGACGAGTATCGCAAGTATATCGAGAAGGATGCCGCGCTCGAACGGCGCTTCAGCCCGGTCTTCGTCGAGGAGCCGGATGTTGAGACGACCGTCGAGATGCTGCGCGGGCTGCGCAAGCGCTACGAGGAGCACCACGAGCTGACGATTAGCGACGAGGCTATCGTGGCGGCGGCGCGGCTCTCCAGCCGCTATATCGTCGATCGTTTCCTGCCCGATAAAGCGATCGATCTGATCGACGAGGCTTCGGCGAAGCTGCGGATCGACATCTACTCGATGCCGCCGGCGCTGCGCGAGCAGGAGACCGAGCTGAATCGGCTGCGGCGCGAGGAGGAAGAGTCCGGCGCGCGGCGCGACTACGAGCGCGCGGCGACGTTGCGGGCACGCTTCCTGGCGATTGAGCAGGCGTTCGATCAGGCACGCAGCGATTGGCTGAAAAACTCCAACCTCGACGAGGTCGTCGACGAGGAGGATGTCGCGGCGATTGTGTCGAACTGGACTGGTGTGCCCGTCAGCCGCATGCTCGAGACCGAGCGCGAGAAGCTGGTCGAGATGGAGCCACGGCTGCACGAGCGGGTGATCGGCCAGCACGATGCGATCGTTGCGCTGTCGGATGCGATCCGGCGCGCACGCAGCGGCCTCAAGGATCCCAGCCGGCCGATCGGCAGCTTCATCTTCGTCGGCCCAACCGGGGTTGGCAAGACCGAGCTGGCCAAGGCGCTGGCCGAGTTCCTGTTCGACAGCGAAGATGCCCTGACCCGCGTCGATATGAGCGAGTTTCAGGAGCGCCATACCGTCTCGCGGCTGATCGGTGCGCCTCCCGGCTATGTCGGCTACGACGACGCCGGCCAGCTCACCGAGAGTGTGCGGCGGCGACCCTACCAGGTGATCCTGTTCGATGAGATCGAAAAGGCGCACCCGGATGTGTTCAACACGCTTTTGCAGGTGCTCGACGATGGGCGTCTGACCGACGGGCAAGGGCACACGGTGGACTTCCGCAACACAGTGGTGATCATGACCTCGAACGTCGGCACCGAGCATGTGCGCCAGCAGACGATCGGCTTTGCGCGCTCGCACGACCGCAGCGCCGAAGCGGCCGCTCGCGAGCGCGTCCACGAGGCGTTGCGGCAGGCGTTCCGGCCAGAGTTCTTGAACCGGGTTGATGATATCATCGTGTTCCAGTCGCTCACCGAGAGCGAGCTGATGCAGATCGTGGATCTGCTGGTCGCCGAGGTCGCGAATCGGTTGCGCGAGCAGGGGATGGGGTTGGAGCTGACGCCGGTGACTAAGGCGCTACTTGTGCGCGAAGGCTACAATCCGGCCTATGGCGCGCGCCCGCTGCGCCGTACCGTGCAGCGCTTGGTCGAGACGCCGCTCTCGCGGGCGCTGTTGAAGGGCGAGTTCAAGCCGGGTGATATGATTATGGTGGATGTGGCGGGCGGCGCGCTGACCTTCAGCAAGCGCGAGCTGCTCGAACTGGGCGAGAAGAAGCCGGCCGAGCCGCTAGGTGCATAATCTGGAGCTTGGTTGCGTGACCGATAGCCTGGTCCGATAGTCAGCAGGGGCGTGAACACTGGTTCACGCCCCTGCTCGTTTATGCACCGCTGCGTTTGCTTTCCAAGGCGGCGAGACGTTGCTGGATGCCGACGATCTCTTGGCGCAGCGCGTCGAACGCTTTGTCGTTGGTGCGCTGTCCGGTGATGGCCATACGGGCATCGCTGAACGCGAAGTTCAGGTCGCTCTTCAATGCTCGAAATCCATGATCGACGCGCTCTTCGAGCAAAGGAACGCGATCACGCAGATCGAGCAGATCGGTCGCCATCTGGTTAGTGCGTACATCGATCGTCTCGACGCGCTCCTCTAGACCCGCAACACGAGCATCTAGGTTGTCCATTCGCTCGGTCAGCGGCGCGATAGCTTGTTCGACAATGCCCTGGATCGCGTTGAGTAGCACCTGTTGTTCGGAGGTCATGGGGCGGGCCTTTCTGGTGCAGATCACGGACGAGCTTGCTACTATTATAGCATACGGACAGGCTCGAACAACTGTAGTATACTGGGCGAAACGGACGTATTCTGGTTTGCTGCATGGCTTTCTAAGGAGCACAATCGCGATGACAAATCCGCTAGATACTGATCGCATCCGGGGCGTCTTGTCACCAGTCGTGACACCATTCGACCGAGCGCTACGCCCAGATGCTACCCGCTACATCCAACATTGCCGTTGGCTGCTGGAGCAAGGAGTCGGACTGGCCGTTTTTGGCACGACATCCGAGGCAAACTCAATGTCGGTCGCAGAGAAGATCGCGCTGCTTGACACGCTTGCGGCGGCGGGGCTGCCGTTCACCCGCATACTGCCAGGAACCGGCTGCTCGGCCTTCACCGACACCGTCGAACTGACACGCCACGCCGTGCAGCTTGGTTGTGCCGGCGTGCTCATGCTGCCGCCCTTCTATTACAAGGCGGTCTCCGACGAGGGGTTGTTTCGCAGCTATGCGGAGATTATTGAGCGCGTCGGCGATAGCCGGCTGCGAGTTTATTTGTATCATATTCCGCCGGTGGCGCAGGTGCCGATCAGTCTGGCGCTGATCGAGCGATTGCTGAGGGCCTACCCTGGCACCCTCGCCGGGATCAAGGATAGTTCAGGCGACTGGAATAACACGCAGGCGATGCTTGAACAATTCCAGCCGCAGGGATTCGACGTGTTTGCTGGTAGTGAAGCCTTCTTGCTTGCAACGCTGCGTGGCGGCGGTGCCGGCTGCATCACGGCAACCGGCAACGTCAATCCGGGTTCGATTGCGCGATTGGCGCTGAGCTGGCAGCAACCAGACGCGGAGGCCCAGCAGGCGGCGCTCAACACTATCCGTGGGGTGTTTCAGCAGTTTCCCATGATACCGGCGCTCAAGCTGGCGATTGCCCACTATTCCGATGACTCGGCTTGGGTGACTGTCCGTCCGCCGTTGGTCGAGCTTGACGACGCACAGCGCAACGCTCTGGTACAAGCGCTACGTTCAGTCGGCTTTTCGATGCCCGATCTGGGCAAGTGACAGTGGAATTAGACGAGCACCACGCGATCGATCACCATCGCGCAGAATAGCAGCGCCAGATAGAGCAGCGAGAAGCGGTATAGGCTCCAGGCCGAGCCGGTGGTGTCGTCGCGCAGCAGCCGCACGACATAGCGCAGGAACAGGCCGCCGAGCGCCAGCGCCATAATCAGGTAGGGCAGACCCATCATTTGAAGTGGCGTGAGCATGAGCGTGAGCATGAACATGAGCAGCGTGTAGAGCAGGATGTGCCATTTGGTCTGGGCATCGCCGACGACGACCGGCAGCATCGGCACGCCGGCGCGTGCATAATCCTGCTCGCGGATCAGCGCCAACGCCCAGAAGTGCGGCGGTGTCCAGTAGAAGATGATCGCGAACAGGAACAGCGCCGGCAGCGTCAGCCCGCCCGTCGCCGCCGCCCAGCCGACCAGCGGCGGAAACGCGCCTGCGCCGCCGCCGATGACGATATTATTCATCGAGGTGCGCTTGAGCCAGAGCGTGTAGATGAACACGTAGTACAGCAGCCCGGCCAGCGAGAGCGCCGCCGCCACCCAGTTGACGAATATTAGCAGGATGACGAATGCCAGCGTGCCAAGCCCAATGCCTTGGACGAGCGCGTGCCAGGCCGGGATGCGGTTGCTGGGCAGCGGGCGCTTGCCGGTGCGGCCCATCAGCACATCGATGTCGCGGTCGAAGTAGCAGTTGAGCGAATGCGCGCCGGATGCCATGAGCCAGCCGCCCAGCAGCGTCCACCAGATCAGCCCGACGCTCGGCAGACCATTCGGCGTGATCAGCATCCCGACCAGCGTCGTGAAGATCAGCAGTGTGATCACGCGCGGCTTGGTCAGGCTGATGTAGTCCTTGATCAGCGCGGAGCGGGCGACCGATGCAGGGTCGCTCGGCTGGGCGCGCGGAGCGCTCGGTTCGCCACTCAACAGCGGTCGGGCGCTGCTGGGCAACTTGACGGCCAGCATCGCCAGGACAACCAGACTGGCCCACGCCCCAGCGCCGATGGCCAGGTGTGTGCCGCGCACGACCATGACCAAGCCAGTGTTGCCGCCGTGGGCCAGGATCACCTGCGCGACGCCGACGGCGATCTGCGCGAGCGTCAGCCCCAGCGCCCAGCCAGCCGCGCGTCGCAGCGCCGGCTCTGATCGCATACGCCAGGTCTGGATCGCGAGAACGGCGACCAGCAGCGTCGTGATGACGGCCGCAGCGCGATGCAGCATCTGGATCTGCGCCAGGACACTGGACATCGGGCAGATCGGCAGATCGAGGCAGGCCCACATCGCATTTTGGGTGGCGACCAGTGCGCCCAGCAGCAGCACCAGAAAGAGGCAGCCAGCCGTGAAGACCGCCAGGGCACGATAGCGTTGCGCGCGCGCTTGGCCGCGCCCGCCGAGCCGAGGCTGCTCGGTGGCTGGACCAAGATGTGCCCAGACGAGGGCGACGAGCAGGGTGCCGAGGATCGCCATTGCCGTGCCAAGATGCGGCACGACCGCCCAATATTGCAGATCAACCTTCACGGTGATCGCGCCGAGCGCGATCTGTAGCAGCAGCAGCCCCAGCGCCAGCAGCGCTATTTTGAACAGCCAGCGGGCGCGCAGCCAGGTGATCACCACACTCGCGACCACTAGCAGGCTGACCGTCGCGGCGGTGATGCGGTGGCCGAATTCGATCAACGTCTCTAGCGTCTCGAAGCTGAACAGCGGGACGATGCGCCCATGACAGAGCGGCCATTCGTTGCCGCAACCCAGCCCTGATCCGCTGATCCGAACGATGCCGCCGAGCACGATCAGCGCATAGGTCATGACGACCGTCGCGCCAAGCAGCCAGCGCACCGCTTTGCTAGCGCTGCCTGGCCGCGATCGCAACAGGCTTTCACGGTCCATATCGCTTCTCCCGCACAGGTATGAGCGGATCGTGGGAGGTTGCTGAGATGCGCTCAGGGAGCTTTTGGTAGCTACGAATGATGCGGCGTGTAGTCTAACATAGGGTATTAGTTGTGTCAAACGTCACAAGTACGGAAAATGTTCACGCTTCACGTCTCACGTCTCACGCTTCACGTCTCACGCTTCATCTGATAGGTAGCGCAGCTCGTGCGTAGCGGGCAGCCCAGGCAGACGAGGCAGTGCGTGGCGCATTTGCGCGGGTCCACGAAGGCGCGGCGCAGCCCTGGCCGATCCTGGCGCAGGTTCGTCGCCAGGCAGTGGTGGATGCACTCCTCGATGATCAGCGCATGCAGATCCCATAGAAAATGGCGCAGGCTGCCGTCGAGGTGCGGATAGCTCGCTGTGTCCGGCGTCCAGGGCAACAGCGCGTCTTCGATCAACGCCTGCACCTGATCGTAGCGTGTACGCGCGAAATCGAAGCCCGGCACAAGGTCGAGCCGCGCGAACAGCCGCCGGGTGTAGGCATCGACGATGAAGACCGGATGACCGCCGGCGTAGAGCATAATCGTGTCGGCGGTCTCTGGGCCGATGCGCGGTAGCGCCAGGAGTTCGGTTCGCAGCGGCGCTCGCGGCTGGTCGAGCAGCGCGGCCAGCGTTCCGCCATAGCTTGCGACGAGGCGCTGGCAGATCGCTTGCAGGCCGGCGGCTTTCTGCTCGTGGAAGGCGCAGGGGCGAATCAATGCGGCGAGCGCCGGCGTGTGGGCGGCGGCGAGCGCGGCCGGGGCGAGCAGCCCGGCGGCGTGGAGTCGCCTGATCGCCGCCTCGACCGTCTCCCAGCGCGTCTGCTGCACCAACACCGCCCCGACGAATATCTCGAACTGCGGCGTATCGGTGATGATCGGCCACCAGTGCGGCTCGTGGCCGAAGTGCTGATGGAGCGCATCGTAGAGCGCCAACAGGCGAGCGCGAAGGTCGGAGGTTGAGTTCACGGCACTATTATATCGCATGTAAGGGCACATATGTTTCATCCAACAGCGTCGTATCTTCGTATCATGTGATAAGTATGCTATAATGTCGGCCAAACATATGTGTCTGTTGATCGCCACTTCTTCTTTGCCCCGCCCCTCATCAGCAACGCACGCCTAATATAAAGAATAGCGCATAGAATGAGCTGTGCGCCGCACGTCGCTACTTGTCGATAGACGACGTACTTACAGATGGGAGCGCCTATGCACCGGTCGTTGTCGTGCCTGCGGATTTGGAGCGGTTGAGCCGCGCGGATCGCGAAGGAATAACCCGATGAGCGATTATGAAGAACTGCTCGATTACCGGCGCTCTGTCGCGGCACTCTATGGCTGCGTGCGTCAGCCTGATCGCGACGCTGCCGAAACCTGCCGGCAGTTTCGCCAGGGCCGCGATCGACTGTTCCATACGCATCGTCAATCGGCCCTTTCCGACGAGCAAAAAGCGCGCTTTACGGGACTACCCTACTACGATTACGACCCGGCTTTCCGGTTTCTCCTACCGGTGGATGCGGATGTAGAGCCGGCGATTTTCGAGATCCAGCTCCAGCACGATGGGGCGACGCGGATACAGCGTTTTGGTAAAATTCACTTTTTCGTCGATGGGCAACCTGTCTCCTTGTCTCTGTTCTGGATTCTGGGCTACGGTGGGGGCCTTTTTCTGCCCTTTCGGGATCTGAGCAACAACCACGAAACCTATGGTGGCGGCCGTTATCTGCTCGATACGATCAAACACGCCGATCTGGGGCAGGAGGGTGATCGGCTCGTGATCGATTTCAACTATGCCTATAACCCCTCTTGTGCGTATAACAGTCGCTGGTACTGCCCGCTCGCGCCGATCGAAAATCGTCTGCCGGTAGCTATTCCTGCCGGTGAACAGCAATTCGTAGGCTGAGGTCTGGCGAAGGTGATTATGAAGCTGCTGCTCGATGCGTATCGATATTTCCTGGACAACCAGGCGCGCTTCTGGGACGCGACCGGTCGGCACCTGGTGTTCAGCTTGACGTCGCTCGCGATCAGCGTGCTCGTGTGCGTGCCGCTGGGCATCTGGATCGCCCGCCGGGTGCATCTGGCGCAGTATGCGATCAATTTTTTTGGTGCGCTACGGCTGGTGCCCAGCCTGGCGATCCTGTTCCTGGCGCTGCCCTACCTGGGCACCGGCTTCCGGCCGGCGCTGTTCGCGCTGACGGCGCTGGCATTTCCGCCAGTGCTGATCAATACATATGCTGGACTGCGCAACGTGGACAGTGCGGTCGTCGAGGCAGCCCATGGCATGGGTATGGCACCGTCGCAGATCCTGCGGCGTGTCGAGATCCCGCTCGCGCTGCCCGCGATGATCGCCGGAATCCGTACGGCTGCCGTCGAGGTCATCTCCAGCGCGACGCTCGCCGCGTTCATCGGAGGCGGCGGGCTGGGCGACTTCATCACGCGCGGCTTCGCGCTCAACGAACCGCGGATTATGCTTGTCGGCGCTGTTCCAGTCGCGCTGCTGGCGCTCGCCTCCGAGGCAGCGTTCGGTACCTTGCAGTGGCTGTCCAGCACGCCGACAGCATAGCCGATAGAGACCCGGTGCCATGTGGAGCCAGGTCAGATATCCATCATGG
>Ga0075433_10002462_pt1 | contig 14086 bp, 12 predicted proteins | sample RhiMethybrSRZTD2_FD_75299 | JGI IMG/M metagenome (GOLD analysis project Ga0075433, IMG submission 75299) | Populus rhizosphere microbial communities from Tennessee, USA - Rhizosphere MetaG P. TD hybrid SRZTD2 | ecosystem: Host-associated > Plants > Roots > Rhizosphere > Soil | place: USA... | reverse complement strand
CTTCTTGGTGACCTCCATTGAGGCAGCAGGTGCCTTCGAAAGGGATTTCCTGAGAAGGAAGACGTTTCTTTGTGCAAAACGAGATTCGTCTACGTTACAACTGAAACGCGGTGACCATTCCACACTGGACCATCCGGGTACTGGTATGCGAGCAAAGTATCCGGAAGTATCTCGGTGCTGTATCCGGCTTTTTCAGGCAGCAGATAGCGGCCGTTTGCTATGCGAGCGGGATCAGCAAAATGTTCATGCAGATGATCTACAAATTCGGTGACCCGGTTTTCGAGCGACGCTGATACACGCAGATAATCAAAGATCGCCAGGTGCTGCACGCATTCGCACAAGCCAACTCCGCCCGCATGAGGGCAAACCGGGATGTTGAATTTAGCGGCCATCAACAGCACGGCAAGATTCTCGTTAACACCGGCAACCCTGCAACTGTCAATCTGACAGACGTCGATTGCGCCCGCCTGCAAGAATTGCTTGAACATGACTCGATTGTGGCAATGCTCACCCGTCGCGATGCGAACGGGAGAAACCTCCCGGCGAATGCGAGCGTGGCCCAAAATATCGTCAGGGCTGGTCGGTTCCTCCATCCACCAAGGATCTACTTCAGCCAGTTCTTTCGTGCGCTGAATTGCCTCCGTAACCCCCCACTTCTGGTTTGCATCCATCATTAACTTGTTATGCGGACCGATTTCCGCCCGCATCAGCCGGGCACGGCGAAGATCATCGGCCGGGTTCCCACCGACCTTTAGCTTGAAATGTGTCCATCCTCGGCTGAGAGATTCACGGCAGAGGCGTTGAACCTTGTCGTCACTGAAGCCGAACCACCCTGCCGATGTCGTGTATGCGGGATACCCATGCTGTTCAAGCTTTTTTAAACGCCCGGGTTGAGATGCGGTGTGCGTCCTTAGTAGAGCAAGGGCTTCATCCGGAGTAATGGCATCTTCGATATATTTAAAGTCAATCGAACGGACAATCTTTTCGGGTTCAAAATCTGCCAATAGCTTCCAAAGAGGCTTGCCTTCCTTTCGCGCATAAAGGTCCCAGACTGCATTGATGAGGGCTGCGGCAGCCAAGTGGATTACACCTTTTTCAGGGCCGAGCCAGCGGAATTGACTATCTTCCGTAAGCTGTCTGGAAAAGGCAACTGTGTCGTCTGTCACGGAAGATAAACTGCGACCCTGGACAAATCGCGCAAGATACTCAAGTGCAAGCACGCATAGTTCTGTTCCATGTCCCAAGGTGAAGGCGAGGCCGTGTCCTTCGATGCCCGCATCTGTTTCCAGAATGCAATATGCCGCCGAGTAATCGGGGTCTGTGTTGACCGCGTCCGAGCCAACCTGATGGCGTGAGGTCGGAAATCGAAGATCGAGGACGCGAACATTCGTGATTTTAGGTTCACTCAAACGGATCAACGCTCCTTCGGAGGGTTTTCAAAGTCTCGACCAGCCCTCCACAATGAAAATCAAGATGTTCGCTGACGCGGTCTGGCCAGTTAGACTGTCGGCCGCTGAGGTAATTTCCTGCAACGACTAGTCCAGAATCATAGTTTCTATTCCTGAAACATTAAATTTGTCAATAAAAATCACTTGGGGGTTTGCACTGAGGCGAATTATTCGTGGATTGGCCAAAGCCGGTTGCGACTTAGGCCTAAGTATCCAATTTCTGGCGCTCTCGCGAGATTCCCCCGATTTCTTGCGAAAGCTGAGAACTCGCTCGCTTCAAGGTTTGGCGCACGATAGCTGTGGTGGTGCTGTCGCCAATTCGGCGGATGTAGGGAACAGTTAAAGCGGCAACCGCATACCCATGCTCGTCCAATACGGGATAAGTAACATTAATGACTCCCTCCACCTCGTAACTTTCCTTCTCCTCATAGCCTCGCTCCTTAATGGCGGCAAGATGCGAAGTTAGATCACGCGGAGCCTCAGTTTTGTTGCGTTTGCACCAAGTCTGTACGGCACGTGCACGAGCTTCTTGCGTTTGGTGTGCCAGGATGACGTAACCTGTAGCAGCATGCATGAGATCCACAACTGCACCAGCCTTAACATAAAAGCCCGGGCTCACAGGGGAATCCACCTGCGCGATAATCACGACCTTATCGCCGTTGAGCACGCCCAAATGACAAGACTGACTAAGTTCGTGAGCAGCTTGCTGCATAATCGGCAAGGCTTGCATAGTCATACGCTTGGTCGGCGGATGCTCTTGCGCGAGCCTGAACAGGTGTAAAGTCAGATGGTAACGATCGCTGTCCGGGCTCTGCGCAATGTAGCCACGTTCTTCGAGGCATACCAGCATCCGAAAGATCTCTGAAATCGTGCGGTCGAGCTTGCGTGCCACGTCGCTTTTTGTCAGTCCCGAGGGCTCTTTGGCAAACAGCTCCAATATATCCAAGCCTTTCTCAAGAGCCGGAGTCGGGTACCGGCTGGAAGCTTTAGGTGCATTTTTCTTCATAAATTGTCGAAGCCAACCCCTGGGTTAGGGTGAACGCAATGGCAATGATGCTGAAGTCTCCAAGAATCTTCTTGCAGCATTGCTTCGCTGCCAACCGACCGTTGCTACTCGTAGAATTACTATCGCACTTAAGAAAATTCTTGACAAAAGCATGCAGGCTGGCGTAACTTGCCTCCTGTTTTCGTCGGCGCATAGACGTTTTTATATATGAAAATGCCGACAATGGCAAACAAACACGTGTTCTGGACAGAACTTTGCGATATGGCGTGGTGGCAAGTACACGCCTTCGACCGAGAGTTGTCCCAGTGTCGCTTGTCTTGATAGCGAGAAGTCTATTTCCTGCGAAAACATATTATCCGTGCAACGCGCCCTGGGCGAGTATGACCGTCGCAGCTAAGCATGAGATCACATGGGAAGCCGAGGCGGATATCGTCAGTGGACTCGGTGGCTTCATTGTGCTTCGAGATGGGCGTGGAATAGCGAAGCTTCCTACGCAACCTCCAGAAGCGGTGTATGGACGCCCACTCTTCCAGGGGCTCTCATACCACGACACGCCATTCGCACCGCTTCCTCAGATGAGGCACCTTGATATGTCTGCCGAACCTGGCGCCAAGCACGTCTATACGGTGATCGCTTTGAGCAGTGCGGGAGTGCCTTCAGTGCCCTCTTTGCCGGTAGCCATAGAATGAAGGAATTATCAGCGCCTCCGACCCACTCTTCCCCGGTCTGTACGCCTATGTCGTTAAGATGGTGCGTCCTTAGAGTCGCTAACATCGGAAGACGACATTGAGTATGCAATAAAAACTGCTTGACAGTAGAGAGCGAGAGGCAAGATCGCAAGAAATGTCCAGCCAACTTTGGAAGACAAAATTTCTCAAAAGGGACTCAATCGCAGATAGAAGTGTTTCGGAGTAGGGCTGTTCCGCCTCAACGGCGGGAAAAGCGTCGACAGCCCCCGGGGCGGCGAACGTCGTATGGGAGAACTGATCTCTGAGCCTTCAAGAATTGAACGCGGAGACCTTCAGGTTACCTGGCCGCATGGCAGTTATTACGGGTGCTGGCATTGGCATCGGTCGAGCGATTGCCCACAAGTTTGCGGCAAACGGTGCTTCAGTATGCCTTTTGGACATTAATCGAACAAATGCAGAAACGGTTGCGGCGGAGATTACCAGCGCTGGTGGAACAGCCTCGGCATATGAATGCGATGTGAGTGATAGGGTTTCAATTGGATCGACATTCCACACAATTTTGCAGCAGGGCCGGGTTGACATTCTTGTAAACAATGCCGGCATCTCGCACATTGGCACGGTCGAAAGCACGACCGAGCACGACTTCGATCGCGTTTTTCTCATTAATGTCAAAGGCTATTTCAACTGTATCAATGCCGTGATCGGAAAGATGAAGTCTGCGGGAGGCGGAGTCATTCTAAACATGGCTTCTGTGGCGGGATCTGCCGGACTGGCTGATCGCTTCGCATACTCCACCAGCAAGGGCGCGGTGATTGCGATGACCTATTCCGTCGCGCGTGACTACATCGCCCACAACATTCGCTGTAACTGCATTTCCCCAGCTCGCGTGCATACGACATTCGTCGATAGTTATCTGAAAAAGACCTATCCGGGCCGCGAGCAGGAAATGTTCGAAACCCTAGCGAAGACGCAGCCGATCGGCAGAATGGGAGAACCGGAGGAAGTGGCCTCGCTTGCCCTGTTCTTGTGTTCTGACGCGGCTTCGTTCATCACCGGAGTCAATTACCCTCTAGATGGCGGTTTCATGAATTTGCACGGTTGATTGCGAGAGAACAGTGGATCTGCAGCTCGAAAATAAGGTCGTGCTCGTCACCGGCGGAGCCAAAGGCATAGGCGCCGCCATCGTGCGAGCCGCCGCTGCGGAGGCCGCGATTTCCGTCATCGTGGACCGTGACGCCGAAGCCGGTAAAACCATTCGTGCGGAGGTAGGCACAAGCCACGTGATCGTTGCGGACCTTTTATCCCCGGCGGCTTGCCAAACTGCGATTGATTCGACAGTTGAGAAATTTGGCCGTCTCGATGCTCTCGTGAACAACGCGGGGATAAACGACAAAGTCGGCCTGGAGCATGGAACTCCAGAACAGTATGCAGAGTCGCTAGGTCGCAATCTGCTGCATTACTACAACATGGCACATTTCGCGCTTTCATATCTGAAGAAAACGCAGGGCTGCATTGTGAACATCAGTTCAAAAACCGCCATCACCGGTCAAGGTGGTACGTCCGGATATGCGTCATCGAAAGGAGCAATATTAGCTCTGACCCGCGAATGGGCGGCGGAGCTGCTAGGCTACGGCATCCGCGTGAACGCGGTCATTCCCGCGGAGGTCATGACACCACTCTACCGGCAGTGGCTCGAGACATTCGCTGATCCTGAACGGAAGCTTCGGTCCGTCCTGGCCAAGATCCCTCTGGAAAAGAGAATGACTTCTCCGGACGAGATCGCGGCAATGGTAGTATTCCTGCTTTCTTCTCGCGCCGCGCACATAACCGGCCAGCAGGTGTTTGTGGATGGCGGCTACGTGCATCTCGATCGAGCGCTGACCTAAGAAATGACAACCTCAGCACCCGTCACCGAGCAACGATATCGCGCCCCACTAGTTCTTGTCACCACCCTATTCTTTCTCTGGGCGCTGGGAGTCAACCTCAATGACATTCTGATTCCGCATTTGAAGAAGGTCTTCGATCTGAACGACTTTCAATCGGCGCTTATCCAAGTGGCATTCTTCGGCGGCTATTGTCTTTCCGCGGTGCCTGCAGGACGGCTGCTGGAAAGGATCGGCTACCGGAACGGGATAGTCGTTGGTCTGCTCACATGCGCGACGGGCGCGTTGCTGTTTATTCCCGCAGCCTCAATTCAGGTTTATGGATTATTTCTTTTTGCTTTATTCGTGATGGCGTGCGGCCAGGGCGTGCTTGAAGTCGCTGCCAACCCTTACGTAACACTGCTGGGGCCGGCGGAGAGCTCAGAGCGGCGATTAAATCTGGCACAGTCATTCAATGCCGTGGGCGCAGTGGTCACGCCATTCATTGGCTCGGCTTTTATTCTTTCGGCTCTTGAGTATTCGCGTGAGAAGTTGACGACCATGTCGCCCGCGGAGATAGCCACGTATCGCACTGCCGTCGTCAGCACCGTGCGCATGCCTTACCTGGTAATAGCAGGAATTTTTCTCGTCTACGCGGTTGTGATTGTTCTTTCCAAATTGCCGGACGTCGGCGCAACCGACAAAGGGGTGAAGCAGGAGTCAACCCGGGAAGAGCTGCGCGACATCTGGCATTATGGCCACCTGGTAAAAGGAGTTATCGCACAATTCTTCTACGTTGGCGCTCAAATCGGTGTGGCCAGTTTCATCATTCGCCTGGCGCAGCATAGTAATCTTGGACTGCTCCAAAAGGATGCTTCGTTTTATTTGAAGTTGCACTTGATTGGATTCATGATCGGAAGGTTTTCTGGTTCCTACATCATGAAGCGCGTGCCTGCAGCCAGGCTGCTTTCATTGTTTTCGCTGTTGACTCTGATTTGTCTTCTGGTGGTTCTTCTCGGCTCGGGGGTGGCGCCCCTGTGGGCCGTCGTCCTCATTGGTTGTTTTCATTCGATCATGTTCCCAACCATCTTTGCCCTAAGCATCAAGCAGCTTGGACGATACACAAAACTGGGGTCGTCCTTGTTGGTGGCTTCGATCCTCGGTGGGGCTATTTGTCCCGCTCTTATGGGATTTATTTCTGACCACAGCAATATTCGCGTGGCTTTCGTAGTTCCGCTAATCTGCCAGGCGTATGTGCTCTACTTCGCGGTGCGCGGCTATCAGCCTGTTTTCGTCCCGGACCGAGCTGCTGAGCTGAGTACCGTGAAATGAGCCGCCGATTTTGCTTCGCACTCGACTTGAAAGACGATCCCGCTCTGATTGCCGAATACAGGAAATACCACGAGAGAATCTGGCCCGAGGTCACGCAAAGCTTAAAGGACTCCGGAATCGAAGATCTCGAGATTTACCTGGCCGGCACTCGTATGTTCATGATCATGGAAGTAAATGAAAGCTTTTCGTTTGAAAAAAGAGCCAAGGCCGACCAGCAAAATCCGAAGGTGCAAGCTTGGGAGCAGCTCATGTGGAGATTCCAGCGGGCGCTGCCGGAAGCCAAGCCTGACGAAAAATGGCTGCGCATGGAACGTATTTTTGAGCTGGAACCTTAGCTGACGAGGCGCATTCAGATGGCGCTGCGAGAGCACAACATTGAAACTTATTCGATTCGGCGAAGCTGGCGGTGAACGGCCGGGAGTCCTCCTCGACGACGGCTCGCGTCTGGATGTCTCGGATTTCGTTTCGGATTATGACGAAGCATTCTTCGCGCGAGGTGGCATAGATGCTCTTCGCGGCTGGCTGAAAACCCACTTCTCTTCGGCTTCGCGCGTTCCGTCCACAACACGTCTGGGGCCGCCGATTTGTCGTCCCAGCAAGATCGCTTGCATCGGGCTCAACTACCGCGACCATGCGGCAGAGAGTGGGGCTGCAATTCCGAAAGAACCGGTCATCTTCTTCAAAGCGACAACATCCTTAGTCGGACCAAACGATGCACTGGTTATTCCGAGGAATGCCACCAAGGTGGACTGGGAAGTCGAGCTTGCGCTCGTGGTGAGCAAGACTGCGCTCTATGTCCCGACAGACGAAGCACTCGATTACGTGGCCGGATACGTCCTGCACAACGACTATTCTGAACGCAGTTTCCAGTTCGAGCGCGGAGGTCAATGGGTGAAGGGCAAAAGCGCAGACACTTTCGCGCCTTTGGGCCCGTTCCTTGCCTCTCCGGAGGAGCTTCCTACTCCGAGCAATTTAAAAATGTGGCTCAAAGTTAACGGGGAAATTCGTCAAAACAGCTCCACAGCCAATATGATCTTCGACGTTGCGACGCTCCTGTCATACGTGAGCGAATTCATGACGTTACTTCCCGGCGACGTCATCAGCACTGGCACACCCGCCGGGGTTGGGCTCGGAATGAAACCGCCGCAGTATCTCAAATCTGGAGATGTAGTCGAGTTGGGGATTGAAGGCCTGGGCGAATCGCGCCAACGCGTCGTGAACTTCTCAGAACAGCGTATTCACAAACGGTCTGAGCCGCTCACGCTCATCGACGCTCACCAGCATTGCTTGCGTTATACCCCCGGAAATTAGGGACCTCGAATGCCATACGCCAAGATCGATGCTCACCATCACCTATATGGAAATACTCGCTTCCCAATATCCCTGGATTTCGGAGAACATGAGCCTTCTTCGACGTGACTTCCTGATCCAAGATTTAATGGATGCCGTCGAAGAATCTGACATCGAGGGCGTTGTGACCGTACAGGCCAGGCAGGCATCGGCGGAAACTAGATGGCTGCTGGATCTTGCACGCACTCACGATGTTATCCGGGCTGTTGTTGGGTGGGTTGCGCTCACTGATCCAAAGGTTGACCGCGATCTGGAACATTTTCGTACGCGAAGTTGAAGAGTGTGAGGCATGTGCTCGACGACGAACCCGATGACTTGTACATTCTGCGCGAAGACTTCAACCGTGGAATCAAGTTATTGAAGGACTTTGATCTGCGCTACGATCTCCTGATATTTGAGCGTCATCTGCCGCAGACGATTCAATTCGTTGACCGCCATCCCACCCAGATATTTATTCTCGATCACATTGCGAAGCCCCGAATAAGGGAGGGCATGATATCGCCATGGAGAGAGAACCTCACAGAGCTGGCACGACGGGAAAATGTCTTTTGCAAGCTTTCGGGCCTGGTCACGGAAGCAAATTGGCAGTCCTGGACAGTCCCTTTAAGGGCTGGGTCGATACGGTGCGGCGGGGTATCTCTCACCTGTCCGAATACGAGCAAGAGAGAATATTGGGCAAGACCGCCACGGAAGCTTATCGGCTATGAGCGAGACGACATTGCAAGTTGTGGTCCACGATTTTTTGACAGATACACTATTTCAGTAATAGGAAAGTGCGAGGCATATGAGGCGAACTGACTCAGGCCACGAAGGTGAACCGAGAATCGCGCCATTGGGCAATCTGAGACGCGAGGCAGGAACCACGTCGAAAAATCCGCAAAATCGCGAGTCAGGCTCGGCATTTAAGGGACGGCGTTCCTTCCTTGGCGGCATGGCAACCTTTGGCGCTGGATTAGCCGGTTCGGTGATCTTGCCCACAACGGCGATAGCGCAGCCCACGCGGAACGTTCCTTCGAAAAGAAAAGCTGTAAAGACCGGTTGCGGGCGCGGCTTGGTTATTGCTTCTGACGCCGCAACCGCTGCAGAAACAACCGCCGGAAAGATCCGGGGTTTCAGACGGAACGGCGTGTACATATTCAAAGGCGTACCCTATGGCGCCTCCACCGCGGGGGCCAGACGCTTCATGCCGCCAGTCAAGCCGGAGCCGTGGACGGGAATTCGCAACGCGTTACAGTATGGCCGGATATGCCCAGCCCAGGACTGTGCGCACTTTGACAGTGATGGCAAGAATCTGGCGAACCACGACGAAGATGCATTCGTGCTGCATCGCGGTGCGTTTCTAACGGTGCCCGGCGAGGACTGTCTGCGTGTCAACCTTTGGACGCCCGAGATCAACTCTTCACGCAAACGCCCGGTCATGGTCTACATGCATGGCGGCGGGTTTTCCGCCGGGAGTGGACACGATCTGCTTTCCTATGACGGCGAAAGTCTCGCCCGTAATCACGATGTTGTCGTTGTCACTCACAATCATCGTCTGAACGTTTATGGCTATCTCAACCTCGGTCAACTGGCAGGAGAAGAATATGCAAGTGCTGCCAATGTCGGGATGCTCGATATTGTAGCGGTCTTAGAGTGGGTGCGCGATAACATCGCGACTTTCGGCGGCGATCCCGGTAGCGTCACTATTTTTGGACAGTCTGGCGGCGGAGGCAAAGTCATTGCACTTATGGCGATGCCAGCCGCCAAAGGCTTGTTTCAGCGCGCTATTGTTCAGAGCGGCCCTTTTTTGAAAGCGCTCTCTCCTGACTACTCAGGACGATTGGCTGAGTTGGTGGTCGAAGAACTCGGCTTATGTAAATCACAGGTAAAAGAACTGCAGAGAATTCCGGTTGATCGTCTGTCGGGCGCTGCGGCGGAGGCCATGAAAAAAATGCCTCCGCACAAATATTCTCTTCGTGAAGTGTACGATCAAGACAACTGGGGACCGACGGTCGACGGCCGCATTCTTCCTCGCCATCCATTCGATCCGGGAGCTCCAGAGATATCAGCGGACGTTCCCTTGATCACTGGTACAAATCTGCATGAGGCCATAAGTGGACTTGACCGCGCCGATGTGAACACCATGCGGATAGAAGAGGTTCACCGATTGGTGACTGAGGAATTCGGCGACCGCACCAAGGAGATCATCGGGGCCTACAGACGAGATTATCCTGAAGTGACGCCCTTCGATCTCTACGCCACAATTGCGGCGGCTCCTTTTCGTCGTCCCGCGGTTGAACAGGCAACCAGGAAGGCGCTACTGGGTCGTGCACCTGCGTACTCTTATGTTTATTGTTGGCGCACGCCGGTACTGGATGGCCGTCCTGGTTCGTTTCACGCCGCAGAAATAGCATTTACTTTCGACAATTCTGAAATGTGCGATCACTACAGTGGGGGCACCACAGAGGCGTTCCTTTTATCGAAGCAAATCAGTACTGCCTGGGTGAATTTTGCCCGAACAGGAAATCCTAATCACAAGGGTCTGCCACATTGGCCCGCATACACTTCGGAACAGCGGGCAACGATGTACTTTGATACGCCCTGCGTAGTGCGCAACAACCCTGAAGGAGAAGGATTGAGGTTGATCGCTGAGTCCTGAGTGAAACTGTTATAAGTAATCTGGCGAAGCTTGGCAGCAAGAAATTCGGCTCATTTCGTTGCGGAAATGTAACGCTGAGTACGCACGATCCCATTGCCTTCTTGGATTGTTAGAATCAGGCCCGCTGCAGCCGAGTTGAAATGTTCCACTTTGCCATCAAGCCAACGGATTGAGATGTCTGCTGTGCTGGCTCTGCCCAGGCCAAAGTGAAGGCGAAAATCGTTTTGTGAGATGTAGGAGGCGCCACTGCGGACTTCGTCGATTTGTTTATGTCCCCCGGCAGTGACGGTGATACGCGCGCCAATAGCATCTCGCCCCGATGTGAGAGCGCGCACCAGCAGCGAGTTCCCGCTGCCTGCAAAGTTTTTGAGCAGGGATGGCGCTTCACCCATATTGCTGATCACCATTTCTTCGCTCCCGTCATTATCCAGATCGCCTACGGCCAAACCGCGTGAGGAGTGAACGTTGGTAATACCCGACCCGCCCTGTGCGGAAAGATCGAAGAACTGGCCGTCACGACGGTTCCAATAAAGAAGTCGCGGCTGCTTATAGTTTTCCGCGGTGTGGCCACTATCCACTTCGGGATAGACATGACCATTCGCAACGATTAGATCCTTCCAGCCATCGTTATCGAAATCCAGAAATGCAGTTCCCCAGCCCAAATACTTTGTGTTCACGGCCAGACCTGAGCCAATGGTATCGTCTTCGAAGTTGTTTCCGCCTCGGTTCTTGTACATAGTGTGAGTGTCATCAGCGAAGTTCGTCTTGAAAATGTCGAGTAGTCCATCACCGTCGAAATCAGCGGCAGCGGCACCCATCCCCGCTTGCTCGCGCCCGTCTTCGTTGTATGCCAGGCCGGCGCCAACCCCGATCTCTTCAAACATCTTTCCTCTCAAGTTGTGATAGTACAAACTCGCCGTCGAATCACACGCCACAAATAGGTCGGGCCAACCATCATTGTCGAAGTCCCCAGTCAACGCGGTGAATCCGTAGTAGTTCCTCGGACCTGAAATGTGAACCTGATCCGAAACATCAATGAAGTTCCCATATCCATCATTTTGATAGAACGAGAGCGTTTCGGGCGGCAGACCTCGTGGGCCGCACATGACCGGTTTCCCTTTCCACTGGCATTGGCTGGTCTGACCAGGATGAGGCGTATGGGCAAGGTCGAAATCCACATAGTGAACTACCACAAGATCCAGAAATCCGTCTCGATTAAAGTCGAGGAACGCGCAACCTGTGCTCCAACGGGGCTTCGTCGAAACCAAACCCCGCTGCTTAGTTTCATCCTTGAACGCGCCGTTGCCAAGATTTCGGTAGAGAACGTTTTGTCCCCATTGGGTGATGAACAAATCCGGATATCCATGATTGTCTATATCGGCGACACAGACCCCCTGTCCCCATCCCGTGGACTTGATTCCTGCCTTGTCGGTAACGTCTTCGAATTTCAGTCCACCCAGATTGTGATAAAGGAAATGATTCGGTTGAGCAGCGTTTTTCTCCAGTCGTCCCGAGTTGACCAGGAAAATGTCAGGTAGACCATCGTTATCGAAATCGAAGATCGCGACGCCGTTGCCGGTCGTTTCCACAATGTACTGCTTTGAAGTCTCTGAACCGGAGACGTTCACACCAGCAAGTCCTGCTTGCTTCGCGATATCCCGATATTCAACTGCAGGAGCTTTCATTCCGCCAGGAAGTGGCCGCGCCGGAACTGCGGTACCGCCTGTTGCTACACCCTGTGCGTGGCCGGGATGAATACTGCCGAGCACAAGGAATATGAGGCCGAAAAAAAGAAAAATCTGACCGAAACTGAATTTCCGCAACTGCACAGACTCCCGCACCGATTATTCCGCGATCATAACATTCGACCGAACGTCCATCTGCCGCTTGTCTGCTACGATGAGCAAGCGAGAATTAGAAGGACAGTTACGGAAATGTTGCGCTGGGTCCAAATCGCCCTCTGCGCCTGGGTTGTGCAGGTATGCAGTCTGAACGTGTTGGGGCAGATGCCCGCTAAGTGCAAAGGTCCAGCGGAGTTGGAACAGGTACTTGCAACTCATCCTTCGGCGGGTGCCTATGACGCACTGGGGGCCTTCTTTGGCGAGCGGCAGCAATTGTCGTGCGCGATCGCCGCTTTTGAAGCTGCGGTGCACCACGACCCGAATTCCTGGGAGGCGCGTTTCAATCTTTCTTTAGCGCTTCTGCAAAGGCACGATGCTGCGAGGGCCGCTCGTGAATTAAAAGTCGCTGTACGGATTAAGCCTGATGATCCGTTGGGACACATCGCACTAGGAGAGGCGCTAAGCGAGTTGGGGCAAAATGAAGCTGCAATCGAAGAATTCAAGGTTGCTCTGAAATCTGATCCCAAGTCCGTGCCCGCCCTGGATGGGTTGGCGAAAGCGCTAATTGCCCAGAAGCGTTACTCGGCCGCGATTGCGTATTTGAAAGACGCGTCTGCCGATCCTGTGCTTCAGGATGACCTCGCGGTGGCTTACTCGAGTAACGGCGACTTGGCGCAGGCTGTCAAGCTGCTGGCACAGTTAGTACAACAAAACCCTTCATCAGCGGACCGACACGCCAGGTTAGGTCTTGCCTACACGCAGGAATCTCAGTTCCGAGAGGCTGTAGCCGAATTTCAAGAGGCGTTGCGGCTGGATCCAAGCAATGACGTCACGAGACTTTCGTATGTGAAAGCGTTGATTATCCTGGCGGAATTCCAAACGGCATTGCCCGAGACCCAGGACTACTTCCGGCGAAAGCCGCACGACTTTGACGCGCTTTACTTGATGGGGGTGGTTGACCGCGGCCTTGGAAACTACGCGGCGGCGGAATCGTTGCTCAGGCAGGCGATAGCACTTGACTCGAACCATTACGACACTCGCTACAACATCGGCTTTGTTCTTGCCAAGCTGGGAAAGCCGCGAGAGGCACTGGTTCATCTTGAAAAGGCGGTGCAGTTGAATTCAGCCTCCAGCGAAGCTCGATTTCAGCTGGCGGCGGTGCTGCGAAGCCTGGGTCAGGACCAGAGAGCTCGCGAGGAACTAGGAGGCTTCCAAGAAAGGAAGCAGCAGAGCGTGAAGGAGAACGTCGCCGGGACAAAGGTCAACCAGGCCAACGAATATTTTCAGGCGGGCCAGTATCAACGCGCAGTGGACGTTTATCGCGAAGCGCTGGCACAGGATCCCGGGAATGCGCGCACATACTACGATCTGGCCTTGGCCCTTGATCGTCAAGGAAAAATTGCCGAGGAGCGCGAGGCTCTACAAAAAGCTATTAGTATCGACTCCACTATCGCTCGCGCGCATAACCAGCTCGGCTTTATCAACCTTCAAACTGGCCAACAGGCTGAAGCGGAAACAGAACTGAAAGCAGCGATTGCTCTGGACCCGGGTTACGCAGAGGCGCAGAACAACCTCGGTGTGCTATACGGTCAGCAGGGAAAAAACGGAGAAGCAGAAGAACTCTTCCGTCACGCGACAGAAAACAATCCGCAGTACACGCAGGCATTCATCAATCTCGGGTTGATTCTTGCAGGTGAATCGCGTCTTGCAGAGGCGCAGCAACCGATACGCAGCGCTCTCAAGATCAGTCCCGACAACTCCCAGGCGCTGACGGTGCTTGCGATGGTACTCACGCGCATGACGCGGAGGGAAGAGGGGATCAGCTATTTCCAGAAGGTCGTCGAGCTGGAACCCAAGTCCTCAGGCGCACATTTGAATCTCGGAATTGCATACGCGGACGAGTTCAACCTGGAAGGCGCC
>Ga0075433_10002461_pt1 | contig 14088 bp, 10 predicted proteins | sample RhiMethybrSRZTD2_FD_75299 | JGI IMG/M metagenome (GOLD analysis project Ga0075433, IMG submission 75299) | Populus rhizosphere microbial communities from Tennessee, USA - Rhizosphere MetaG P. TD hybrid SRZTD2 | ecosystem: Host-associated > Plants > Roots > Rhizosphere > Soil | place: USA... | reverse complement strand
CATCGTCACACCCGCCGACGGCCCATCCTTGGGAATTGCGCCCGACGGTACGTGCAGGTGAATCTCCGCATTCTTGAAGAAGTCGGGATCGGCACCGTACGCGGCGGCGTGGGCGCGGAACCAGGAGAGCGCGGCGCGCGCCGATTCCTTCATCACGTCGCCCAATTGCCCCGTCAAGGTCAACGTTCCCGAGCCCGGCATGCGTGACGCCTCGACGAGCAGCACGTCGCCGCCGGCCGGCGTCCACGCGAGCCCGATCGCCACGCCGGGATCCTTGGTCCGCTCCTCGATCTCCTCGTCGAGGAATGTCGGCGCCCCCAACATGTCCATGACCACTGCTGGAGTAATCGACAGCGGCGCTTCATCGCCTTCCGCTCGTCGTCTCGCGGCCTTCCGGCACAGGGCGCCAATTTCGCGCTCGAGATTTCTCACGCCAGCTTCCCGCGTGTAGCCGCGGATCACCGTCCGCAGCGCATCGTCGGTGATGACAAGCTGCTCGGGGGTGAGACCGTGATTCGTAATCTGTTTCTGGGCCAGGTGGTCGCGGGCAATCGCGAGCTTCTCTTCCTCGGTGTAGCCGGGGATTTCGAGCACTTCCATGCGATCTCTGAGTGCCGGCGGAATCGGGTGCAGGACGTTGGCCGTCGTGATGAAGAGCACCTCGGAGAGATCGAACGGCACGTCGAGGTAGTGATCCCGAAACGAGTTGTTCTGCTCAGGATCGAGGACCTCGAGGAGCGCCGATGCCGGGTCACCACGGAAGTCGGCGCCCAGCTTGTCGATCTCATCGAGGATGAAAACCGGGTTGCGAGACTCGGCGCGGCGCAGGCCCTGGATGATCTGTCCCGGCAGCGCGCCGATGTACGTGCGGCGATGGCCGCGGATCTCGGCCTCGTCGCGCATGCCGCCGAGCGACACGCGAACAAACTTGCGCCCGAGCGATCGGGCGATCGACTTCGCCAGCGACGTCTTCCCGACCCCGGGCGGGCCAGCGAAACACAGGATCGGGCCTTTGACGTCAGGGTTGAGTTTGCGCACCGCCAGGTACTCGAGGATGCGGTCCTTGGCTTTTTCGAGGCCGGAGTGATCGGCGTCGAGGATGTCTTTGGTCTTCGGCAAGTCGATGACTTCCTCGGTGCGCTTCTGCCACGGCAGCGTGACCAGCCAGTCCATGTAGGTTCGCGAAACCGTGTATTCGGCAGCGGCGACCGGCATTCGTGCGAGGCGGTCCAGCTCGCGCAGCGCCTCCTTCCGCACGGCTTCCGGCATGCCTGCCGCATCGACCTTTTCCTGCAACTCCTCGATGTCCTTGGTCTGATCGTCGCCTTCGCCGAGCTCCTTCTGAATCGCCTTGAGCTGCTCGCGCAAGAAGTACTCACGCTGGTTGCGGCCAACCTCGGACTGAACTTGCGACTGAATCTTCGATCCGAGCTCGAGCACCTCCAGCTCCTTGATCAGAATTCGATTCAGCGCATTCATGCGCTCCCTGACGTCGAGCTTCTCGAGAACTTCCTGCTTTACGCTCGTCGTGATCGTCGTGAGGCTCGACGCGATGAAATCCGCCAGGCGGCCCGGTTCAGTAATGTTGGCCGCCAGGGTTTGCAGGTCGTCGGAGAGCAAAGGCGACAGCGAGACGACCTGTTGAAAGCTGGTCTTGATATTTCGCAAGAGCGCGTCGATCTCGAGCCGCTGCCCCTCGTCGAGCGATTCAGGTGCTGGCGCCACGCGGCCACGCAGGTACGGGCGGCTCGATGTGATCTCCTCGAGCGTCAGCCGCGACAACCCCTGCACAATCAACCGCAGGCTTCCGTCGGGCAGCTTGAACATCTTGTGCACGTGGCTCGCGGTGCCCACGAGATGAAGATCGCTCTGGAGCGGCTCTTCGACCGATGCGTCGCGCTGCGTGAACACGCCGATCAGCTTGGCGCCTGACATCGCGTCGTCGATCAGGCGAACCGAGGCCTCACGCGCGACCGCAAGAGGCATGAACGAATTTGGGAAAAGGACAGTGTCCCTGAGCGGAAGGATCGGCAACTCGCTGGGTACAGGCAGCGGCCGGTCACTCGGCATGTCCAGATCGAGCAGGTCGTCGCTCATAGGCGGGAACGATCCTTCATTCAAGAATTCTTTCGGACGCGAGGGAAGGGCACGAGGCTATCACAAGAAAAAAAATGCCCAACTCCCTGATCGGGGGAGTTGGGCACCAAGGGCCCGAGATGTTGTCTGAACGACTTCAGTTAGACATGTCGTAGAAGAGCGTCGACGATCCACGCTTCTGCTGCGCCATACGCTCCCGACGCTCAGCGGTCTCACGAGCCTCTTCGCAGTCCTTGCAACGCACTGCAAATGGCAGAGCCCGAAGGCGCGCCTCAGCGATTTCATCGCCGCATTCGAAGCAGTCGCCGTAGGTGCCCTCCTCGAGCCGCCTCAGCGCAGCATCCACCTTGGTGAGGGTCTCGGACTTCATCTGTATCAGCGCGAACTCGATGTCTTCCTGGATGTCGACCTCGGAGCTCTCCCCCTGATCCAGCACGTCCCTTTCTTTGTTGCCCTCCGCCCGGGCGTCGCGAATCTTCTCGTGAACCGAGTTCAGCAACTCCCGACGGCGATCCTCGAGCATTTTCTTTAGCTCGTCATAGCGGCTCGTCTTTGCCGCTACCTTCTTCCTCGTCGTCGTCGCCATGATGCCTTGCTCCCTTCCCCGTCCGCCTCTTTTATTCGAGGCTGTTTAACACCCTTATGATGTCCGCGGACTATGCAATCGGAGTGCCTAACTGTGAACGAGGCCTGATGGCTCGGCAGAACGGATCTGCCTTCGCTCGCGGCCTGTAGACTGCATAGTCAATGAAGTCATTGCGTCTCTATGAATTAGCACCGAACAACTCAACCACCTTGCACTGTTGAATCTTTAGACGCCGGTGGACGCATCGAGGTTTTCCGCTGGATGTCCTCTGCGGATCACAGCCCAAAACCACGAAATCGTGACCCACCTCCACCAGTTTCGGCTGATCAGGCTGGGAACACTCCCCCACTGCCAGTTCAGAGGAGCATGGAGCCGGAAAACCATAAGGCACTGCAACTATTGGGAATACCTGACGTTACGGTGAGAGTACCAGTTCTGAGCAACCCAGCAAAAAAATTTCACCCCTGGCAATTTGACCTGCGGGGCGAGACCGAAAGGCGGATCGACGTAATTGTCGATAAATCAACAATGCGTCTAATTTTCTACATGACACACCAGTGTGCGCCGATCGACACTGATATCGGACACCCGACGCTCCTGCTGGTTACGACCGTTGCCTGACCCGCCCGCGTGTGCGAAGCTCACCGTTTATGACCTGCCCATCGTGTGGCCGGCGAAAGGGGCGGCGTGACTGCCCCGCCCTGCGGGGCAGTATCTGCACGATCTGCTGTGGCACCAAGCGGCTGGTGGAAATTCAATGTCCCGACACGTGCCCGCATCTGGTCGCGGCCCGTGAACATCCGGCTGCGGTTGTGAAGAAGCAGCAGGAGCAGGATGTCGCGGTCCTCCTGCCGACAATCAACCACCTGACCGAGCGGCAGCATCAGTTGTTCTTCCTGATTCATTCCGTGATCGCCAGCCACAAACCGGACACGCTCAGCCGCCTGCTTGATGAAGATGTCGCGCAGGCCGCCGCGGCCGTGGCGGCGACCCTGGAGACCGCGGGTAAGGGTGTGCTCTATGAGCACACGCCCGCCTCTCTACCGGCACAGCGGCTTGCAAGGGAGATCACGGCGATGCTCGCCGAGGTGAGGGCCCGCGGAACCAAGATCTACGATGGCGAAGTGGCGATCGCGCTCCGCGCCATCGAACGGGGCGCGCGAGATACCCAGAAGCAGGCGGTCGGCGAGACCGCATACATATCGCTGATCGGCCGCCTGCTCCACCTTCGCAGTCGGCCCGCGACGGAAGAAGCTGCCAAACCAGCAAGTTCGCTGATTCTGCCCTAAGGCTGCTACAATGTGGGGTTTGTGCGTCCGGCGGGAACCCTTGCCGGGCGAATGGCGTTGCAACACACACCGCGCGAGCACTCGTGCCGGTGCCTCAGCGAGACAGGAATATGGCGAAGCGATGTGAGGTGTGCCACAAGGGCCCCGTCGTCGGGCGGACGGTCTCCCACGCACACAACGTCGGGCCCCGGCGGTTCGAGCCCAACCTTCAGAGAGTGCGAGCCATCGTGAATGGCGCGACCAAGCGCATCCGTGTGTGCACGCGATGCCTCCGCAACGGCAAGGTCACGAAGGCGGCATAAGCGTGCGACAGGTCATCAGCGCGCCCGACGCGCCCAAGGCGATGGGGGCGTATTCGCCCGCGATCAAAGCGGGGAATCTCCTTTTCGTCTCAGGTCAGATCCCGATCGACCCGGCCAGCGGCGAACTGGTCACCGGCGACATTGCAGCTCAGACCGAGCAGGTGATGCGTAACGTCGGAGCGTTATTACGAGCGGCGGGCGTCGGCTTCGAACACGTCGTCCGGACGACGGTGTTTCTTACAGACATGGACGAGTTCGCGGCGATGAATGAGGTGTACAGCCGCCACGTCGCGGCGCCACCGCCGGCGCGTGCCACGGTGCAGGTCGCGCGACTGCCCCGCGGTGTAAAGATTGAGATCGACGCGATAGCGGTATTTTCATAAGACCTTCATGCTCGCGCCGTTCTTTCCACGCCGAGCACACCCTGCACGCCCTTGATCGACTTGATCACCTTTTCGAGGTGCTTTACGTCGCGGATCTCGACGGTCATATCGATGCGCGCCTGACGATCGTCCCCGGTGCGCGCTTCCATGTTGGTGATGTTTGTGTTGATGTCCGACACGCGCGCGCTGATTTCGGCCAGCATGCCTTTGCGGTCTTCGACCTGCATCGTGAGGCGCACGATGTACGGTGCCTGATCGGTGCCGGGGCTGTCCCATTCGACGTCGATCCGCCGTTCGGGATCGAACATCAGGTTCAGGACGTTGGGGCAGCCGAGCGAGTGCACCGACACACCTTTTCCGCGAGTGATGTAGCCGACAATCCGTTCTCCCCGGATCGGATTGCAACACTTCGCCCGGAACACCATCACATCGTCGGTGCCGCGGACCTTGATCTTGTCGGAGGACAAGCCTGGCCGCAGCACGCGCCTGACGACCGACACGACCGGCGAGTCCTCGCGCAGCTGTCCGTTGGGCGCGGACTTCTGCAGCACGGTCCGGGCGGCAAGCTTGCCATAGCCGATGTGAGCGAGCAGCTCGTCGGCCGACTTGGCTCCGTATTCCGATGCGAACCTGGCCAGCTCGGGACTCTCGAGCAATGTGGCCGGGTTCAGGCCAAACCGTCGCGCCTCTTTGTCGAACAGACGACGACCCAGGTCGATGCTGCGCGTCCGCTCCTCGGCCTGCAGCACGTGTTTGATCTTGCTGCGCGCTCTCGACGTGACGACAAACGACAGCCAATCCCGGCTTGGCTTGTGACCGCTTTGCGTGACGATCTCGACGATGTCGCCGTTTTGAAGACGCGTGCGGAGCGGCGCCATGCGCCCGTTGATGCGCGCGCCGACGCACTGGTTGCCCACATCGGTGTGAACCAAGTAGGCAAAGTCCACTGGCGTCGCACCGCGCGGCAGCGAGCGGACTTCGCCTTTCGGCGTGAAGATGTAGACCTCCTCGGGATAGAGGTCGATCTTCAGGTTCTGCAGGAATTCCTGCGGGTCGCGGACCTCCTGTTGCACCTCGAGGAGTTGACGCATCCACTGGAAGTAGCGCTCGTCGCGATGATCGCCGACGCGTCCTTCCTTGTACTTCCAGTGTGCGGCGATGCCTTCCTCCGCTCGGCGATGCATCTCCTCCGTCCGAATCTGCACTTCGAACGGGAACCCGTGCTCGCTGATGACCGAGGTATGTAGCGATTGATAACCATTCGGCCGCGGCATCGCGATGAAGTCTTTGAAGCGGCCGGGCACCGGCGACCAGGTCTGATGGATGATGCCGAGTGCCGCGTAGCAGTCCTTGACCGATTGAGTGATGAGGCGAAGCGCGACGAAGTCGTACACGCGTTCGAGATCGATCATCTGCCGTATCAACTTCAGGTGAATGCTGTAGAGACGCTTGATCCGCCCGTCCAGGGTATTGATCGGGATCTGGGCTTCATCGAGGCGCGCGCGCAGCGTGCGCGTCAGCTCGTGGATGATCCCTTCGGAATTCTTTCGTCGGGCCTCCACCTTCGCGCGCAGCGCCTCATAGGCCTTCGGCTCGAGATACTTGAACGACAACTCTTCCAGCTCGTTCTTCACCTTGCTCATGCCAAGCCGGTTGGCAATGGGCGCGTAGATGTCCAGCGTCTCCTGAGCGATCTTGATACGGCGCTCCTCGGGAAGGTGATGGAGCGTCCGCATGTTGTGCAGACGATCGGCGAGCTTGACGAGGATGACGCGGATGTCATCTACCATCGCGAGCAGCATCTTCCGGAAGTTCTCGGCCTGCCGCTCTTCGCTCGATGAAAACGGAATGGCGCCGATCTTGGTGACGCCCTCGACGACGTGCGCGATCTCCTTGCCGAACAGCTCCTGAATCCGCTCAGGTGTGGTGAGCGTGTCCTCGACAACGTCGTGCAGCAACCCTGCGGCAACGGCCACGACGTCGAGCTTCATGTCCGCCAGTGAATCGGCGACCTCGAGGGGATGGACGAGGTAAGGCTCACCCGAATGACGGACCTGTCCCTTGTGCTCGAGGGCCGAGAACACGTAGGCGCGTCGAAGGAGCTCCAGGTCCGCCTCCGGGCTGTAGCTCCGCACCTTTTCGAGGAGGGTCTCGAATCGAATCATGAAGAACGGTGTCTAACTCGTACGACGCGTGATCGGACCGCTGGGTACCCAAGTTGAAGGTGCCGGCCAGCCTACGCGCGAAGCGCTGCGGCGAGGTCTCGCCGTAGCACAGGCGAAGGCGGATATCTTCATGATAGCCGGACCCTTGACTGGCTAGAAAACCGATCACTATACTGGCGCGTTTGCCGGGCGCGGTCCGTCCCAGCCGGGCTGTCGGAGCCGTAACAGATAGGTCGTTGTAGGGGAGATTTTGCGATGCACAAGTTTTCGTCAAAGGCCTCGGTGAGCGTGCTCTGCGCCGCCCTTGGTCTCGCCGCTGCCGGCTGTAGCCAGATCAACACATTGAAGGCGACCATGGCCTTCAAGGATGCGAATCAGCTCTACCGAGGCCAGGACTTCCGCGCGGCGGTGGCGAAATACAACGAAGCCATCGACCTGTGCCGGGGCTCGGAATCCGAGTGCAAGGACCCGAAGCTGAACCCGGCTTACTTCTTCCTTGCCAATAGCTACGACAACCAGTATCGCCCCGCCCGCCGTGGCGAGCCGACCAACGACCAGCTGCTCACCAAGGCGATCGAAAATTACAAGAAGGCTGCAGAAGTCGTGACGGAGCCGCTCACGAAGCAGCGAGCGATGGAGTATCTGGTGGCGGCGTATGGTCCCGACAAGCTCAATGAGCCGTCCGAAGCGGAGCCGATCCTTCGCCGCATGATCGAGCTCGATCCGACAGAACCGAGCAACTACACCTACTTGTCACGCATCTTCGAAGAGAACGGCGACTACGAGCAGGCCGAGCAGTTGCTGGTGAAGGCGCGCGATATGAAGCCGAATGACCCCGGGGTCTATATGACGCTCGCGACCTTCTACAACCGCCAGGGTGAGTTCGACAAGAGCATGGACGCCCTCAAGGCCCGTGCGGAGAAGGAACCGAACAACCCGGAAGCGTTCTACACGATCGCGCAGTTCTACTGGGAGAAGGCGTATCGCGACTTCACGATCTCCGACGCGGACAAGATGAAGTTCGTGATGGCAGGCAACGAAGCGATCGACAAGGCGATCCAGCTCAAAGCTGACTACCCGGAGGCGCTCACGTACAAGGGCCTGCTGCTGCGGGTCCAGGCGAACCTGGAAAAGAACCCGACGCGCCAGCAGGAACTGGTCAAGGAGGCGGGCGTCTACAGCTCGAAGGCCCAGGAAGTCCAGCAGAAACAGCGCGCGGCCGGCGCCGGCGACTAGCCGAGGCAGCGACGTTCCGCAACCGCGGTCAGGCTTGGGGCCGCTCTCTCGATTCCGAGGGAGCGGCCCTTTTCAGTTATACAATCGGTAGACGTTTGCGCCCTTCCAGGCCGAAGTGGCGTCGGCCGTCGCAGGCTGCATTCTGTTCGCCCCGTTAAGTTCCGAGTCGTGAGAGACCGTCGCCGACGTGATTCGGCTGTTACGAGCCTTTGTTAGCTTCGTCCGACAGTCAATCCGGTCAACGGCTTCAGCGGAGTGTGTATGAAACACAGCTGGTTTTTGTTCGTATTCGTCGCGCTCTGTCTGACCACAGTTGCGCCATCGATCTGCGCCCAGAACGTCACCACCGGTAGCCTTACCGGCACGATACGCGACTCACAGGGAGGAGTGCTTCCCGGGGTCACCGTAACCGCCACTCACACTCCCACAGGCGCCTCCTACGAAGGCGTCACGCAAGGCGATGGCACCTTCACCCTGGTCAACGTGCGAATCGGGGGACCCTATGACGTCGTCGCAAACCTGCCAGGATTCCGCGAGGCCAAGAAGGATGGCGTGATCGTGAATCTGGGGCAATCCACGTCAGTCGATCTGACAATGCAAGTCGGGGCTGTGAGTGAAGTGGTGATTGTCACCGCCATCGCATCATCGGTGTTCACGAGCACGAACTCCGGCACCTCCGGCAATATCGAACAGGGTGTCATCGAGAACCTGCCCACCATCCAACGCAGCCTGACCGACTTCGCCCGCGCCAACCCGTTCTTCGCGCCGTCGAACACCAATGCGAACTCAGGAACCACGCTGAGTGTGGCGGGCCGCAGCGGCCGCTATAACAACCTCCAGATTGATGGCGCTGTGAACAACGATCTGTTCGGTATCGCCGACTCCGCTCTGCCGGGTGGTCTGGCCAACACTGAACCGATCAGCCTCGCAGCCATCCAGGAGCTGCAGCTCGTCGTCTCCCCGTACGACGTGCGACAGGGTAACTTCTCCGGCGGCGGAATCAACGCCATCACCAAGAGCGGAACCAACACGTTGCGGGGCGAGGCGTTCTATGTCTTCCGCAATCAGGACTGGGTGGGTAACGGTGTCGATGACCGTCCGATTGCGACCTTCAGCGATAAGCAGTTCGGGGGGAGCGTCGGCGGCCCGATGGCGCGCAACCGGGCATTCTTCTTCGGCAGCCTCGAGTGGCAGCGGCGGGAAACACCCTCGGGCTGGTCGGTGGACGGCTCGTCCGGACAGACATTCGGCCGGCAGGCGGACATTCAGCGCGTCCTCGATATCGCGCAATCGCGCTACGGCTACAATCCGGGCCCGATCACCGAGTTCATTCGTCAGAATCCGAACGACAAGGTCTTCGTCAGGGCCGACTTCAACCTGACGTCACGTCACCAGCTCACGGTCAGGCACAACTACGTCGATGCGCTCAACGACGTTGGCACCATCTCGAACACGCGTTACTTCTTTCCCGACCAGTTCTACGAATTCGACAGCACGGTCAACTCCACGGTCGGGCAACTGAACAGCACGCTGGGCCGGATGGCCAACGAGGCGCGCGTCACGTATCAGCGCATCCGCGACGTTCGCAATAATCGGAACTCCCCGTTCCCCCAGGTGAACATCCGAATGGGCAACAGCCAGGACGTGCGCTTCGGCACCGAGCAGTTCTCGGCCCGAAACAGACTGGATCAGGACATCCTGGAGATCAACGATGACCTGACGCTCGTGCACGGACAGCACCAGTGGACGTTCGGTACGCACAACGAGTTCTTCAAGTTCGACAACCTCTTCATCCGCGACAACTTCGGCACCTACGACTTCAACAGCATCGATCTGTTCGAACAGGGGATTGCGCAGCAGTACGACTACAGCTTCTCGCAGACGTCGGATCCGCTGCAGGCGGCGAAGTTCTCGGTCTACCAGCTCGGGTTCTACGCCGGCGACGTGTGGCGCCTTCGCAGCAATTTCACGGTCACGTATGGGCTCAGGCTCGACGTGCCCATCTTCCCCGACGATCCGTTGCCCAACCCGACGGTCCAGTCGCTATATGGGATACGAACCGACATCGTTCCCCACTCGCAAACCTGGTCGCCGCGCGTCGGCTTCAACTGGGACCTGAGCAACGACAAGACGCAGCAACAAATCCGCTTCGGTAGCGGGCTCTTCGGCGGGCGCACTCCATACGTCTGGTTATCGAATCAGTACACGAACACTGGCAACGAGTTCACCCGCATAAGCGCGGCGTTCAATGCGAACAACAGGATTCCGTTCGTCGCCGATACCACGCGGCAGCCCACCAACGTAGGCCAGGCAGCGACCAATGAGATCGACGCCGTGGACGAGGACTATAAGTTCCCCAGCCTGCTTCGCGGTAACGTCGGGTACGATCGCAGCCTGTTTGCCGGCCTCATTGGCAATGTCGAACTCCTGTATTCGAAGACGCTTCAGGACATCGACTACAGGAACCTCAACCTCGCGGTATCCGGACAGCGACCAGACGGCCGGCCGCTCTACACGCGGGCGAATCCAGCCTTCAGTGACGTCATCTTCCTGACTAACACGAATGAGGGTAATACCTGGACGATCGCGACCAAGCTCGAAAAGCCGTTCCGGAATCGATGGTACGCGCAGGGCTCATACCTTTACGGGCGCTCGGAAACAGTCAACGACGGCGGTTCGAGCCAGGCGAGATCGAACTGGATCAACAACTACTTCGGCGCCTCTGGCGTCAACGACGTCCCACTGGCAATGTCGAACTTCTCCCCCGGCCATCGAATCACGCTGTCGGCAATCTACACCCTCCCGGTGCGCAAGACGGAGGCCTCGTTCTCCTTCTACTACAACGGCCAGACCGGGCGGCCATACGCGTACCGCTATAACAACGATGTCAATAATGACGGGGGGACTACCAACGATCTCTTCTACATCCCACGCGACGCGAGCGACGTCATCATCAGCAACGGCACGTTTGACCAGCTTATGGCGTTCATCAACGACGGCTGCGACGGGATGACGCCGGGAACCATCGTCGTCCGCAATTCGTGCCGCGCGCCGTGGACAAACTCATTGGACTTCGGTACGGCCTTCCGGGTACCAATGGGACGCTATCGAGGTGAGATCACGTTCAACGTGCAGAACCTCATAAACGGGTTTAACAGCAGCAACGGGTTGGTGGAGTACGCAACGTTCAACGGCATCACGCCAGCCACCGCGGCGGTCGATACCGCCACCGGTAAGTGGATCTACACTCTCACCAACTTCGTGACCTCGCCTGCCGCGAATCCGCGCTTCTCGCGTGACGATCTGCGTTCGCGTTGGCAGGGACAACTGGGATTCAACTTCCGGTTCTAACCAGTAAACCACCTGTCGCGGCGGGTCTAAAGACCCGCCGCGACGTGCTGTTTGCGCGATAGACTCTACACATGAGCCGCAGGCGTGTGCTGCTGTTGATCCTGCTCGCAGTGTGGTGGGCGGGAACAGGACGAGCACAGGCGCCTGTAACGGATCTCAAGCCAACGGTCATCCTCGTGTCGCTCGACGGATGGCGGTGGGACTACGCACAGAAGTATTCGGCCCCTACCCTGGAGCGGATTATCAAACGCGGTGTCAGCGGCCCCCTGATTCCGAGCTTCCCGTCCAAGACATTCCCGAACCACTACACCATCGTCACCGGTTTGTACCCCGGCCACCATGGAATCGTGGCTAACGCCGTCGAGGATCCGCCGACGGGACGACGGCTGACGATGTCGAATCGAAAGGAAGTTCAGGACCCGATGTGGTGGGGCGGAGAGCCCCTCTGGGTTACCGTGCAACGCGCAGGACAGATTGCAGCTCCATTCTTCTGGCCGGGCTCGGAGGCGCCGATCATGGGACCCCGCGCTCGATTCTGGGAGCCGTTTTCAGAGGAGTTTTCAGCAAGCGCCAGGATCGCGCGCATTTTCAGTTGGCTCGACTTGCCAGTCGCAGAGCGCCCAACGTTTCTCACGCTCTACTTCAGTGACGTCGACGGCGCCGGGCACGATAACGGCCCGAATTCTCCAGCCGTGAGACAAGCAGTACGGCGCGTGGACGGCTACATGGACCGGCTCATGCGCGGTCTCGCCAGCCGGCGCATCGAAGACCGAGTCAACGTAGTTGTCGTGTCGGATCACGGTATGAGCGAATCTGGCACGAACCGGGTCGTCGTTCTGGACGACTACGTTTCGGCGGAAGGCCTCGACATCATCGACCTCAATCCGACACTGGGGATCTTTCCGCCGGCGGGCCGCGAGGAGGAGGTATATCGGGCCCTTGCAGGAGCGCATCCACGCCTGAAGGTGTTTCGCAAGGCCGAGACTCCGCCGCACTGGCATTATCGCGATCATCCGCGCATACCGCCGATCGTCGGTGTGATGGACGAAGGGTGGCAGATACTGCGAAGAGCCACGCTGAGTGCGCAACTGTCGAAGGGGCAGACGGGACCTGTCGGTGTGCACGGCTACGACCCGCAGACGGCAATCAGCATGCGGGGGATATTCGTGGCGGCCGGCCCTGCGTTCAAGAAAGGCGTGACAGTTCCACCATTCGAGAACGTGCACCTCTATGACGCGCTGGCAGCGGTGCTTGGCGTCACCCCTGCGCCGAATGACGGCGATTCCAGCGTAGGCCGATCGTTCCTGCGTTGATCACGCGGAGGCTGAAGCCTCCGCTCTACGGGTCGCGACTATGGAGCTGCATCGTAGAGCGCGGGCTTCAGCCCGCGCGTACGAGCGTACAAAACAAAGGCCGTCCCGTGAGGGACGGCCTTTAAGAATCCAGGAGCGGCTGGTGCCTAGTCGCCGCCGGCGCGACGCATGCCTTCGGTCACGATGCCGACCTTCTCGACACCGGCGCCCTTGGCCACGTCGATGACCTCGACGATTTCACCGTAGCGCAGCGTGCCTGCGCCCATGATGAACATCGTCTTCTCCTTGCGTTCCTCGAAGACTGACCGCAGCTTCTCTCCGAGCTGGCCAAGGGGGACGTCCTGGTTGTTGATCGAGATCTTCTTGTCCGCCGTATAGTTCAGCACGATCTGGCTGAGATCGGGCGTCGCCTGCTTCGGCTGCTGTGTCTCGGCTGGCAGGTTGACGTCGAGACCGCGCTGGTTGAGCGGCAGGGTCACCATGAAGATCACGAGGAGCACGAGCAACACGTCGATCATCGGCGTGATGTTCATGTCGGCATTGGCTTCAAGCTTCTTGCCCTTGAAGACCTTTTCGGCGCCGTGGTGCTGGTGGATGTGAGCCATTACTCGCCTCCCTGCGTCGTCGTGCGCCGTGGGTCGGTAATAAGCCCCATGTCCTCGATGCCGCTCGCGCGCAACTCGTCCATGGCGTCCATCACGGCGCTGTACTCGACATCCTGATCGGCTTTGATGATCACGATGCGGTCCTTCTTGCCCTCGAGGACCTCCTCGACCTTGCGCCGGAGATCACCGGCCTGGACTGGCACGGTGTTCAAGTACAGACGCTTGTTCGAATCGATGGCGAGCACCGTCTGGTCCTGGGTGTCAGGCTTCTCGCTCGTGTTGGCCGCCTGCGGCAGCTTCACGCTGACGCCCTGCTGCAGCAGCGGCGCCACGATCATCATGATGATGAGCAACACCAGCATGACGTCGACGAGAGGCGTGACGTTGATATCGGACTTGACTCCACCGCCGCCGCCTAGTTGAACTGCCATAGTTCAGACTCCTGAAGTCGCAGCGTCCTTACGCCGTCTTCTTGATGAAGTAGTCGACGAGCTCCGACGAGGAGTTGTCCATCTCCACGTTGAAGTACTCGAGACGGCTGGTCAGGTAGTTGTAGAACCACACGGCAGGGATCGCGACGAAGAGACCGAGCGCAGTCTCGACGAGAGCTTCAGCGATACCAGCCGACACGCCCGCGATACCGCCCGAGCCGGTCGATGCGATACCGACGAACGCGTTGATGACGCCGACGACCGTGCCGAGCAGTCCGACGAACGGTGCCGTCGAGCCGATGGTGGCGAGCGTGTTGACGCCCTTCTTCA
>Ga0075433_10002460_pt1 | contig 14091 bp, 12 predicted proteins | sample RhiMethybrSRZTD2_FD_75299 | JGI IMG/M metagenome (GOLD analysis project Ga0075433, IMG submission 75299) | Populus rhizosphere microbial communities from Tennessee, USA - Rhizosphere MetaG P. TD hybrid SRZTD2 | ecosystem: Host-associated > Plants > Roots > Rhizosphere > Soil | place: USA... | reverse complement strand
CGCGTTCGCGTCCACGTCCTCGGCACAGAACTCCAGGGCGAGCCGATCCGTCGACGGAGAAATCATCGTCAAGTTCAGGCCCGGAGCGGCGGCCAGCGCACGAGCGGAAGCGCATCGGCAGGGCGGCGGAAAGCGGCTGCACGCCATCGCGCGAACTGGCGTGGAGCTCGTCTCCATCCCGGCCGGCACGGAAGCGTCGGCGATTGCGCGCTACCGGAACAACCCGAACGTGCTGTACGCCGAGCCGAATTACATCCGCAGCCTTCCGCCCAGCGTGCCGACTGCAGCAGGCGCGACAGCGCCTCCCGTCGTGCCAGGCGATCACAGCTTCAACGAACAGTGGGGACTCCATAACACTGGCCAGCAGTTCCTCTGCCTGCCGTGGCTCTTCGGCGATCTCTGCTTCTACGTCGGCACGCCTGACGCGGACATCGATGCGCCGGAGGCGTGGGCGAGGTCGACCGGCAGTCCGAACGTGACCGTCGCGGTCATCGACAGCGGCGTGGACTACACGCATCCCGACCTCGCGGCGAACTACGCCGGCGGACAGGACTTCTTCAACGGCGATCTCGATCCGATGGACGACCAGGGGCACGGCACGCATGTCGCCGGCATCATTGCCGCTGCGATGAACAATCCGACGGGCGATCCCGCGGCGGCGGAAGGGGTCGTGGGCGTGGCGCCGAACGCGCGCATCCTGGCGTACAAGGTCTGCGGCGCGGACGGCAGCTGCAGCGACTTTGCGATTCAGGAGGCGATCGCGCAGGCGATCGCCGATCACGCCATGGTGATCAACATGAGCTTTGGCGGGCCTGATTACTCGCAGTCGATGGACGAGGCCCTCCAGACGGCATGGGCCGCCGGCCTGGTCCTCGTGGCTGCGGCGGGCAACAACGGGACGGAGGCGCTGACCTATCCGGCGGCCCTGCGGAACGTGATCTCGGTTGGCGCCTTTGACGAGGACGACAATCGCGCGTCGTTCTCGACGTTTGGAAGCTGGGTCGACATCGCGGCGCCCGGCAACGTCATCATGTCCACCTACCCGATGGCGCAGTGCGCGGCGTCCGCGGTGCCCGGCGACACCGGGTGCTACACGTGGCTGAGCGGGACGTCGATGGCGTCGCCGTTCGTCGCCGGCGCGGCGGCGCTCGTCTGGTCGCGCGGCGACGTCACCAGCAATCAGCAGGTCGTGGACATCCTCCTGAACAGCGCCGATCCGGCCGGCGTGGCGAGCGCGCGGCTCGACACGTGGACCGCGCACGGCGGCCTCAACATCGCGAACGCGCTCGCGTACGCCGTGTCGAATCTCCCGCCCGTCGCGGATGCGGGCCCCGACCAGAACGTCACCGACACCGGCTTCGACGGCGTCGAGCTCGTCACGCTCGATGGCAGCGGCTCCCGGGATGCCGACGGCACCATCGTCAGCTACGAATGGCAGGAGGGGGGCACGTCCATCGCGACCGGGGCCACGGCGACCGCATGGTTGACCGCGGGCACCCACACGCTGACGCTGAAGGTGACGGACAACGCCGGCGACAGCGGGACTGACAACGTGACGATCGCCGTGACCACGCCGAATCGTCCTCCGGCCGTTTCGGACACGGGCGCCACCGCCGTTGTCGGCACACCCGTGTCCATTGCGCTGGGCGCAACGGACTTCGAGACGTGCGAGCTGACCTTCTCCGTGGTGCAGGCGCCGGGCAGCGGCACGCTCGGATCGATGCAGGACCTGCCGTGCCTGGCAGGGAGTCCGAACGGCGACACCGCGTCGATCACGTACACGCCCGCGAGCGTCGGGACGCATACGTTCACGTACAAGGCGAACGACGGCAGCGCCGACAGCAACATCGGCACGGTGACCGTCATCGTCGTCAATCGTCCGCCGGCCGCGTCGGACACGAGCGCGAGCACCGTGGTGGGCACGCCGGTGACCATCTCGCTGGGCGCGACCGACATGGAGACCTGCGAGCTCGCGTTCGCGGTCGTGCAGGGACCGACCAGCGGGACGGTCGGCGCAATGCAGGATCAGGCCTGCGTCGCCGGGACGCCGAACAGCGACACGGCGCGGATCACGTACACGCCCGCGAGCGTCGGGACGCACACGTTCACCTACACGGCGAACGATGGCAGCGCTGACAGCAACATCGCGACGGTGAGCGTCACCGTGACGAATCGCCCGCCGACCGCGTCGGATGCGAGCGCGAGCACCGTGGTGGGCGCGCCCGTCACGATCACGCTCGCCGCGGCGGATGCTGAGACCTGCGATCTGACGTTCTCGATCGTGCAGACGCCTGGCAGCGGGACGCTCGGCGCGATGCAGGGCCAGGCCTGCGTGGCCGGAAGTCCGAACATCGACACGGCGCAGATCACGTACACGCCCGCGAGCGTCGGGACCCATGCGTTCACCTACAAGGCGAACGACGGCATCGCCGACAGCAACATGGCGACGGTGACGGTCACCGTCGTCAATCGTCCGCCGGCCGCGTCGGACAGGAGCGCGAGCACGGTGGTCGGCACGCCGGTGACGATCACGCTCGGCGCCATGGATGCTGAGACGTGCGACCTGACGTTCTCGGTCGTCCAGACGCCGGGCAGCGGCACGCTCGGCGCGATGCAGGACCTGGCGTGCGTGGCCGGGAGTCCGAACAGCGACAGCGCGCGCATCACATACACGCCCGGGAGCACCGGCACGTATGCGTTCACCTACAAGGCGAATGACGGCAGCGCCGACAGCAACACCGCGACGGTGACGATCACCGTGGCGCCGGCGCCGCTGGCCGTGACCGCCATCAGCCCGAACGTCGTCAGCCAGAACGTGGGAACTCGAACGTTCGTCATCACCGGGACAGGATTTGCCGCCGGCGCGAGGGTCGCGTTCGTGAACGGCACGGGCGGGCAGACACCGCGTGTGCTCGGCGTCACCCGCAACAGTTCGACACAATTGACCGCGACGGTCGAGATTCGGGCCGGCGGCACGAAGAGGAACCGGTTGTGGGACGTCATGGTGACGAACCCGGACGGCACGGCGGCTGTCGGCGCGCGCCTGCTGACGATTACGCCGTAGACTCGATCGTCAGGCTGCCATGCGACGGGCGGGGCGCCGCGTTACACTGGGCGCACGCGCCCGTAGCTCAGTTGGATAGAGCACCGGCCTTCTAAGGCGTCCAAGGGTTGCTGCACTGAAATGCAGCAACCCGCAAGGGACTGCGTTTTCTGGAACTTAGCGAAGGGCGATTTGCATGACGATGCAAGCAGACGCACCGAATCGCGAAACGAACTGACACCACAACTGACACCGCTTTTTCGGGCAGTGGTTAGCGAAGAGTAGATTCAGCTGTTGCGTTCAGCGAGGAGCCATCATTTGGCAAACAAGGCCACGAATGGTGCTGTGCCGAAATCAATGCAGGTGCAGCTTGCACGGCTATTCGGCGCGGAGTCCAAAGAGGCCCGTCAGACGCAACGGAGCACCAAGCAGTGGGAGGCTACTCTGCGCAAGGTGTTGCACGAACTTGATCGGTACATTCAGGCCAACGTCGACACCGACGAGCTGCACGCAATGATGATTGCCTCCGGGCTTTGCGCAGCAGACGAATCGCTCAAGGACGATAACTTCTGGCCTGGCTATGCAGAAGGGTTGACGCGCGTGGTTCTGACGCTGCTCGGTGACTATCCGGACCACCGTCGCCGAAAGGGCGGCGCGAAGTCAACCGACCATTATTCTCTTAGCCTTCATCGGGGCCTTCAATACACTCAGAGCAGCGAGCAGCGCTTCCGGACGCTACTCGCAGCGGGTGTTTTTGGATTGCCTGGCCTGAAGACGCCGCCGCGAGCGATTCTCATGGAGTTTCGCAGGTGTTTCGGATCGAAGCCGACGCATGCTCAGTTTATTCGGTGGTACAAGAAGCAGTTTCCTGATCAGTACACAGCGGTGTTTTCGTAGCACTGGCTAGTAGGCCATCACTGCATGGACCAAGCGAAGCTTAAGGCGTACGAGCGTTTGAGAGAGTTGCTAGCGGAATCAGAGTCCGCAAACTATTCGTGGGTGAAGAAGAAGGCGCGGGACTTAAAATCCGCGCATCGCCACTGCATCAAAAAGCACGAACGCGCAACAGGTTGAAATAGCAGCGGTTAGTGTTTTCAAGATCTGAGTGAGACTGCACCGGTGTGCGGGATCATGAACCGGATCCGGCACCGGATCCGGCACCGTTTCCACCGATGTTGCCCGTGACCTCCATTCGCTCCGCCTGGATCGGCCGCTTGCTGTTGGTCGGCCTGATTCTTTGGGGGTTGTATCTCCCGCTGCACGACCTGCTCGCGTATCCGGATCGCATCTCGGTGCTGCCGAACCTGCAGGCCGACGCCGACACCTACGATCGCGCCGCGCGGCGGCTCGCGACGACGTGGTCGAGCGACGACCTGCCGGTTCGGATTCCGCCGGGGTGGATCACGGTGCTCGCGCTTCTCTACGGCGTCACCGGACCGTCTCTTGTCGCCGGAAAGCTGTTGAACTTCGCGGCGCTGATCGTCGTCGTGCTGCTGTCGGCGTGGATCGCGCGGCGCGCCTTCGGCCCGGGCTGCGGGTGGGCCGCGGCGGTGCTGGCGGCGATGTCTCCCGCCTTCCGCGGATACGTGGGCGTGCTGCAGTACGAGGTCTTCACGGCGGCGCTGCTGTGCGGCACTCTTGCGCTGGCGATCAGAACAACCGAGGCGGCAACCCCACGCGCATTGTGGCAACGCGCGCTCATCACCTCGCTGTTCGCGGGCGCGCTCGTCATCACGCGCGAGCCGTTCGCGCTGCCGGTGATCGCGCTCGGCGTGTGGGTGGCGTCGCGCATACGCGCGACGGCGGGCACGCGCATGGCGCTCGCCGCCGGCGCAACGATGATCGTGCTCGCCGGCGTTCCATCGCTGGCATGGTCCGCGATTCAGATCGCCCGCACAGGCGAGCTGGCGACCAGTTTCAATCAGGCGCCGATCGTCGCCGAGCTTGGCCACAACCCGCTCGCCAACGGCACATTCAACGCGCCGCTCGTGGGTATCGGCCAACCGACGGGCGTCCGCTTTGCGCTCGCGTATCCTGGGCGCGAGCTGCAGTTGGCCGCGCGCAAGGTGCTGTACTTCTGGGGCGTGCTGCGCGATGGCTGGAACGTTCCGCGTCCCGCGGCCGTGTGGGTATGGCGCGCGACGACCGGGCTCGTGCCGCTGGCCTGGATTGAACCGTGGGCCCGCGGCGGCGCGCTGCTGCTGACGGTGCTGATCGCGCTCGGGCTGTGGACGCGCGCGGAGTGGCGATGCTGGTGGGCCTTCCCCGCGGTGCTTGCGGCGGTGATGGTGATCTATACGATCACGCTCTCGTCGTTTCGCTTCTCGGTGCCGTCGCTGCCCGTCGCCTACATCATTGCGAGTGGACCAGTGGCTGCGCTTGCGCGGCGCACGAAGTCGGCCCTCCTCGCCGCGCCGGCGGTGATGGTGCCGCTGGCGCTCGTCTTGGCGATTGCGATCGCAATGCAATTTCAGTCGTGGCCGCTGACGATCTCGCTCGATGCCGCCGATCTCGACGGCGTCGGTGCCGCCAACACGATCGATCCCGTATCGCAGCGGCCGGCGCGCGTGGCTGATGCCAAGCGCGGCCTGCGGCCCGTGGCGCTCTTACCCGACGAGTATCTACCCGCGGGTCGCATGTTGGTCACAATGCGCGCACGTAGCGTTACACCGGCCGTGTCAGCGCAGACGCCCGTGGCGCGCATCGTCGTCCTTCAGTTCGACGGCCGCCAGGCATGCGCGAGCGACCTCACCGCAGCGCAACTGCCGGCGGCATTCGCAGAGGTGGCGGTGCCCTGCGGGCTGACGGCCGACGGGCCGGCCACGCTGATCGTCTACAGTCTGGGCGCCAACGAGATCGCGATCGACCGCATCAACCTGAGCTGGATGCGATAACACGCGGCAAATCGCGGGTTCTGCTACCATCCGGGCCAAGTCGCAGCTCAGCGCGAAACGTCACGCAGATCAAGCATGGACGCTTGTCGCGATTATCGCGGCCCACACTGGGAGGCACTCCGACGACACCATGTCTCTAGGTGTTGTGAAGGAACGACTGGTCATACTCCTGTCCGCGGTCGTCGCAGCCGCCGCCAGCGCTGGTCGAGACTTGAAACAGGTGCGAGGCATAGCGTTGTATGACAGCCGAAAAGATTCCTTCGTCGCATCACTCGAACCCTTTGCTGCGGTTGAGACAGGCATTCGTGATCTGCCCTTCGTCGTTGAACGCTACGGAGTTGCCCAGTCGCACGGAATAGCGCTGCAACTGGTATACGAGTACTTCGCGCGCGCGCACGACCTGGTGGTGGACTCGGCCTTCGTTGATGCGCTTTGGGCCGACTTCGTCGCCGAACTTGAAGCACCGGCGTGGCTCACGCGCTGCGTCACCAACCTGCGTCACTTTCAAAGCGACGACCTCCACGTCGAGCTCGGAGACGGTGTTTACATCCACGGGCGAGATCCAGCTCTTCTCGCTGACCTTGGCTTCGGGAACGGCATCTTAGAGATGCTCGATGCGGACTGGAGCGGGTTTGGCGCAAGTTCGTTCGTCATGGTCGCAGAGTCCTCGATGTCCAAGCGACCAGATAACTTCATCATGCTTGACGATGGCCAAGGCTGGCTGCGATGCTCCCGAGCCATCGGTGCTATGCGATTGATTGCGCCAGGGGATGTCGGAATCAGTGCGGTGTTCCTCCAACGGGTGGCTCGCTTCAACGTGGGGATCGGCGGGATCCAGTCATATGGAAGGAGTATCGACACTCTCGGTACTCCCTACGAATGGCGTCCCAAGTATCGTCTCGCGTATACCGAGACGTACAGCGCTCTGGCTCGTCTTGAGAAAGGTGGCTATGGCAAGGCGCCAGGGAACTTGGACCTGGCGTTGCGCGCCTTCATGTCGACGTTTGACCGTTTTCCAACGGCGATGGACACGAAGTTGGTGGATGCGATTACGGCCCTCGAGGCCGTGCTTGGAAGCGAATCAGAAATCGCCTTCAAGCTCTCGTTCAGGGTGGCTTCCTTACTGGCAGCGACGGATGAGCAGCGAGCGACTCTGTTGAAGACAGTAAAGGGCTTCTATGATGCAAGGAGCAGAATCGTTCACGGGGGGCGCCTAGGTAAGAAGCAGAGCGCGTCCCTCGCGGCGGTCGACGACCTTCGAGATCTTGTACGCAGACTGCTGCAGTCCTTCGTCCTGTTCGCTGCAGATGGCGCGCGTCATGTCGACAAGGGTTTCTTCGCGGAGGAGCTAGATGCAGCCCTTGTGGACACAAGTCGTCGGAACAAGCTCAGAGAGTTATTAAGACTGTCGCAATCCCCATCGTCAGGTGATGCGCCAGATTCGTGACTGCCTAACCTCGCGCGCCGTGTTGTCGTTGACGTGCGAGTGCCGCATGTGGTGGCGATGCGTTAGCGCCAATTGTTTCGGGAGGAGTGGCGGAGGATACCCGGTCTTCTCGCTCATTCACCCGTCTAACAGAATCCCCGGCGTGCGGGAAACACTCCTTATAATCCTCAGAAGGCGGGGCAGTACGTGCGGTAAGGAGGTTCTATGCTCGGTCCGATCGTGTTGGCGATTCTCGTCGCGCACGCTCCGGTCACCACCGCACAGGCAAATGCCGCTCAGCAGGCAGCCGCGTCAGCGGCGCAACCACCAGCGGAGACACCCTGGCCTCCCGTCGGCGTGTACCGTTCGGGCGATGGCGTGACCTCGCCGCGTCTGAGCAAATCCGCCCGTCCCAATTACACCGCTGAGGCGATGCGCGCGAAGGTCCAAGGGAGGGTCATGCTGGAGGCCGTCGTGAAACCGGACGGAACGGTCGGCGAGGTTCGGGTCACGCGTTCGCTCGACCGCAAGTTCGGCCTGGACGATGCGGCGGTCAAGGCCCTGAAGGAATTCCGATTCACGCCGGGAACGAAAGACGGGGTTGCCGTCCCCGTGATCGTGTCGGCCGAGATGTCTTTCGCGACCAGATAGTGGTGCGCAGAAAACACTTGTTTCTCGCACACTTGAATTGCCGTTGCTCGGTCGTCTGAAGTCAGTCAGATACGGCCGTAGATTCCGGCGGGTTTTTCGCACGCTCCTGGAGAGCCGCCCTCGCCGTTGCGACACCCACGCCAAGCACCCGGCCGACGTCGCGCCACGACCGACCTTCGGCGCGTAGGGCAACGACGCGAGTGACGTCGACTTCCCTCCGAGGTCGGCCAAGCCGCTTTCCCCGCGCTCGCGCGGCGGCAATGCCTGAGCGCACACGATCGCGAATCAGTTCGCGTTCGAATTCCGCGATGCTGGCGAAGATCCCGAAGACGAGCCGACCGTTCGGCGTCGACGTGTCGACGCCTTCGTGCAATGACACAAACTGGATCCCGAGGGCGTCGAACTCGCCGAGGGCGTTGACGAGCTGGGAAAGGCTTCGTGCGAAGCGGTCGTAGCGGTAGACGATGATCGCATCGAAGCGTCGCTTGCGGCAGGCGGCGAGCAGTTGATCCAATTGGGGCCGCCGCTCTTTCGCGCCGCTGATCCCGATGTCCGTGAATTCTGCGCTGACGTCCCAGCCGCGCCGGTTGCAATACTCCCGCAGCTCGGAGAGCTGCATCGTCGGATCCTGGCCCTGATGCGTGCTGACGCGAGCGTACAGTGCCGCTCTCATCTGACCCAACCTCCCTGGGACGTGCCGCGGCGGAGCCAGGCGAGGCGATCAACACCTCGACGACTCAAACGATAGAGCAGCAAACCGCGGCGATCCAGCGTGCGGTCGAGGAGTTTCCATCGATGCAAACGCAGCAAGTAAGAGTACGCAGCTCTCACGGGATAAAAACTCGCGAGCACAGCCCAGGCCGGCGGTGACAACCAGCCGCGATTCTCAAACACAGCGAGCGCACGGATTTTCAGCAAATTGTATTTTCCAGACATCGATTGAAATCCCAGACGCACACTTGCGAGCGAGATTGAAATGTGAAAGCGCTCGCGCGAAATCACCGTGCGTAAAGTGCTAGCTTTTGCTGTTCCAGAGATTTCCCGGATCCTCTTTTTCAATTGTTGAATCTCCGGCGTGCTCGCGCGAACGAACGATTTCGCGCTTCAACAATCGCGGCGAGTGCGGAATAACTGTGCGTTGGATCACGTCCCAGCAGAATGAATCGTGAAGGCCGAGTCCGGCGACCTGGTTCGCGACGTCACGACCGCAGCGTTCGGCGATTGCGTCGAGATCTCGGGGTTCGGTTTGGCAGTAAAAGATCCAGAAATCCGTCGCGCTCGTCAGCGTGCGCGATACCTCACCTGTCCGCTGCGCTGTCCACAACAGATCGATGCCATGGTGGCGACCTGTGCGAACAATTCTCCCGAAAGTCGGCGGCATGAAGTTGGCGCGACATACGAGGGGCGCTTCCTCAATGACAAACAGCATGCGGCCGCACCGATAAACCAGCTCGCAAATCTCTTCGAAGTCTTCCTCGAGGTTGTCGCCAGGGACATAGGTGCAGGCGAAGGTCTGTTTTGTCTGTGCCTCCTCGAAGTATTCGTCAAGCTCGACGCACACGGTGTCGTAGCTGTCGGGCAAGAGGTCAAGATGGTCTTCCATCGGATCCCAGGCGAGGATCCGGGGCGCGTACTTCAGCAGAGTTGCCGCTCGCGTGCTCTTGCCTGAGCCCTTGCGACCGACGATGCCGACGATTTGGTTCTGAAAGTCAGTCACCGAAGCGGACTCCACGGCGACACCAGCGTCGGCGGGGGGCCAGCTACGACCGTTGATATTGCCGTTCGGAGTTCTTCTCGCCTGCGCGACGCCAACCACACGAGCAGAGCAGCCCCGATGACAACCAGAGCGAGGGTGAACTGCCAATCCCAAGTCTCTGATGATGAAGCTTGCCGTTCTGAAGTCACTTCGACCCCTACGACAATGACGACGTTGACGACGTTTCCTCGACGACCGCCGCCGATAGGTCGTTAAGGTCGTTTACGTCGTTGACTTCGATTACGAACCACCGCTCAGCCGGGCGCCCAGCTCCCGAACGATCGTCCTCGCGGCGCACAAGGTGCGACTGTTCCAGGACATTGAGCGCTCGGCCAATCTCGGCGGCGGCTCGATTTCGACCAAAGACATCGTGTAGCAGTTCCGTTCGCGTCAGGCCGCTCGGCGCGGCTGCTCGGAGTGCTGCGAGGATTCCGTCGGCCGTGGGGTCTCCGAGACGGTCTCCAAAGATGTAGGCGGCACTTTCGAAGCAGTAGCGCCATAACTCCAAAGCCGCGTGAAGGTGCGCCACCTGAACCGTGTGTGAAAGGTCACCCAATGCGAACAGGCAGGCGAGGCGCATCACCTGCGCTTCTGCCCGTCCCGTCATCGCGCCAAGAAGCCCAGGCCGTCCGGCTGAGAGGCGCCCATAGATGCGATGCCACAGAGCACCAGCTTCGGTGTCGCGGCACAAGTCATTGACATCTCGGGCGACGGCAACCGCCGTCTTGATTTGTTCCACGAAAGGAGCCGTATCGACCGCGCCGCCACCGTCCGGCAATTCCTTTGATCGACGAACGCAGACCCAGAGAATCCTGTTGCCGAATCCATTCGCCGCTTCCGTGCGTTCGAGGTCTCGGAGCAGTTCGTCTCGTGTGATTTGGCCGATGATGCTGATATGTGCGCCACTGGCCTTGGCTGGTGAGTTCTTCGTCAGCGCGCGTAGATCTTGCCCGTCCCATGCTTGCCGCATCAGCGCAGAGAGAATGTTTCCGTCGCGATTGAGAACACGCAGCGTACTGGAGAACTCTGACTCGACAACCAAGAGTCGTTTGTCCGAAATGCCCGGATCATCGATCACCGTTTGGTACGCCTGGACACGACCATGTTCTTTGATCCGTTCCTGCTTCTCGATCGGATCCCGGACTGCCCAAATCAGTCCTTCGCCGGATGACAGGCCAGACGTGACGCGCGAACGACTCCATTCGGGATCGATCTGTTCAAAGACGCGTCGGGCATGACCGCCAGACGTGCCTTTTCTCCCTTTGCCAGTCGCGCCGACCAGAACGACGTTCAGGTTCAGGTAGTGTGTGTCTGCTTCAACGCGCCAATGAGCAGTCCGACCGATGACGCTGCCGAACATGACGAGGGTTTGAATCAGCAACGCAGCTGGATCCGCCTCGGTGTGCGGTGCAACCGCATTGACAAGCTCGCCGAACACGCCATGGTATGCCGCACCGTTCAGCGGCCGCGGCCATCCGTCCTCGCTCTTCCTCAAGAGAACGGCGTGTGCGGAGCTTTGGCCTGCGGTCGGCTGGATATTCGGATCCGAGGGATACCGCGAGACGCTGCGTGCGACTTTCCGAACTTCGTTCGCTGACAGCGGCGGGTCGCATCGCGCAGTATTCTCGGCGAGTAAAGCAGCTTCGATCGCTTCTTGCGTCATTCCCCGGCGCCGCATCGACCCGGCCAGGCTTGCCAGCGTGGAGTTCCGCTGACCCTCCGAGATGCGGGACGTGCTCCCTGGCGATCGCTCGGATGCGAGCGTCCGGGAACCGCTTTCGACTGCCAGAGCCAGCCATTCGGGAACGCACGCTGGGCTCCACACTGTTGCCCACTCATACCGTTGCCGAGTGACGGGGTGAACGGAGGGGGGAGCAACGACGTACCCACCTTCGCCGCGGATATCGAGTCGCTTGCCCAGAATTCCGCTGGAATTACGAATGACGGCTTCTTCCGGTAGCGCGAAGTAGAGGTGTCGTCCTGAATTTCCTGTCCGCGCTTCAAGTGTGTCGGGAAGTCTGCCGTGCTCTGCCTCGAGCGCTTCGAGCGACTCCTCTCCGTCGCTTCCATCGACGTCTAGGACGATGAGACGCGATCTCGATCCCGTTGCGATTCCGACATTGGCGCTCGGCCACATTTCGAACCACTCTCGAATGACGTGCGTCTCAGTGGTCGCATCCTTCGACCCATGTGGCGTCGATGGAACCTTTCCTCGAAGCGGCAAGACAGGCCAGCCACGGCTCGCGTAGTCCATTGCCGCGTCGCAGGGCGACCCGAGGCTCCGCACCATCACTTTCGTGAGCACGGCGAGTCTCAGCGGTCAGTATTAACGCTCTGACCACGTCGAAGAAACCGTTCGAGTTCATCGCGCGCGATAAGGACTCGACGACCGACGCGCCGAGACCGCAGCTCCTTGCGAGCCAGCAGCGAGTCGAGAGTCCTCAGTGAAATCGATAGCAGTTCCGCGCTTTCGCGGCGATCAAACGCCAGTTTCTCCATACGCACTCCATTGCAGTCGCCTGCGCTAATAGAGAGACACTTTGACGCGTGACATCAACGATGTCAAAATGTCATGCGCAAAATGCCTCGCAAGATGAAAATGACGCGGGAATCGGCGGAGTTAATCGTGGATGCGATCGATCACTTTCTTGAGTACTTCGGGATCAGCATCGAGAAATTCGCCGCTTCAAATTCGCATCAGTTGATGCGAATTCTGCCAAAGAAGTTTTCGAAATATTTCAGGTACGGAAGCGATCGCGAGGGAATCATCAAGTACTTCATGACGCACTCGTCTGAGCCCAGCGCAGGAGAACGCGCAGCGTTTACAGCGGCTGCTGTGCAGTTGCCCAGGATGATGCGCCAGGCACTAATCGAGGGCGACCCCTCGATTTTTACGACGCCGCGCCGCGCGAACTACCGAACGAAGATCAGTCCGAAGGAACGCGTGGAGGCCTGCAAGCAGGTGAAACGGCGAATGGCGAAATCTCAGTCGTTCGCTCAGGCGATGCGCGAGGTCGCGGAAATGTACGACGTCAATCCGCGAACCATCCGACGAATCTGGTATGCATGGGAAGGAAAAGACCGATGAGGCAACGTGGAATTTACGAGAAGGTAAAGGGTTCGGCTGAGTGGTGGGTGCGCCACGTCGATTACCAAGGACGATTGCGCCGCGAGAAGGCTGGAACCAAGAGTGCGGCGATCAGCCTCTATCGAAAACGCAAGACGGAGTCGCTTGAGGGCAAGAAGCTACCCGAGAAACTCCGGCGGCCGCCGGTGACGTTCATGGACATTTCACGCGACGCGCTTGCCTATTCTGAAGCGTACAAGCGTACGTACTCTGACGATGTTCGAATCATGAAGCGCCTGCGCTCCTGGTTCGGCGATCGGCCAGCAGAATCGATTACGCCTCATGACATCGAACAGCGGTTCCAAGAGGGCATCGAGGACCACGGTTGGGCGCCGTCGACCGTGAACCACCACCGATCGCTACTGTCCCTTGCGTATCGACTTGCGATTCGCAACGGTAAGGCGACGTCGAATCCCGCGAGGGCGACGCGGCATCGAAAAGAGGACAACGATCGCGTTCGCTGTTTGAGCACCGACGAAGAAAAGCGTCTCCGGGAAGTCCTGAATGCGAACTGGCCCGAGCACGTCGCTGAACTCGATCTCGCAATGCACACAGGCATGCGTCGCTCAGAGATGTACGGACTCGATTGGGAGGATGTCGATCTCGGCCGGCGCTTCTTGCGCGTGAAGCGTGGGAAGAATGGCGAGAGCCGGTACGTTCGTCTGAATAGCGTCGCGGTGAAGGCGCTGACGAAGCTCCAGGAGCGTTCCGACGGGTCGGGCGCTGTGGTGCGCAATCTTTCCGGAACGCCACTCCTCGCGCCGCGGCACTGGTTTCCCGATGCCGTCGAGAAGGCGGGGATCGAGAATTTCCACTGGCACGATCTCCGGCACACGTTCGCGTCTCGGCTGACGATGGCGGGTGTAGGCATTCGCGCGGTTCAGGAAGCGCTCGGCCACAAGAGCATCGCAATGACCGTGCGCTATTCTCATCTCGCGCCCGACTTCATGGCCGACGCGGTTGAGAAGCTCGTTCCGGAGGAGTCGACGACGTCGACGACTGAAACGCCAATCGCAACTGACACCAGAACTGACACCGAACAACTCGCGTCGCTCGCGCCGACGAGTGAATCGGTCCATTAAGTCGTTAGCGTCGAGTAACATACCTCCACACGCGCCCGTAGCTCAGTTGGATAGAGCACCGGCCTTCTAAGCCGGGGGTCCCGCGTTCGAGTCGCGGCGGGCGCGCCACATC
>Ga0075433_10002459_pt1 | contig 14091 bp, 11 predicted proteins | sample RhiMethybrSRZTD2_FD_75299 | JGI IMG/M metagenome (GOLD analysis project Ga0075433, IMG submission 75299) | Populus rhizosphere microbial communities from Tennessee, USA - Rhizosphere MetaG P. TD hybrid SRZTD2 | ecosystem: Host-associated > Plants > Roots > Rhizosphere > Soil | place: USA... | reverse complement strand
CTCGAGGCCGCGGTTGCCGGCAGTGCGGAGACAGGAGCGACGGCCTGAGCGGCAAGTGCGACAGGTGCGGGCGTGGCCACAGGAGCCGCGACCGCGCCGGTGGCCGCCGCGGGCACGATCGCCGGGCGGTCACGCACCGTTCGGCGCGTGGCCTCCTCGCTCTCGACGGGCTCGGGACGCCGCGTGCGCCGCGTCGCCGGCTCGTCGTGGCCGCGCAAGGGCCAGCCTTCGCGCTCGGCCACGGTCTGCTGGCCGTCCACCGTTCGCTGCAGTTCTTCCCGGATGTCGCGCGCGCTGCGATACCGATCGCCGACGGCGCCCGCCAGCAGTTTCGCGATGATCGCCTGCAGTCCGATCGGGCACCCGGCGGCGAGCGCGGCCGGCGGCCGCCGTTCGCGAATGCGCCGCTCCAGGCGTGCCGTGTCGAGCTCCCGGAACGGCTGCGCGCCGCTGACCATCTCGTACAGCAGCACGCCGACCGCCCAGAACTCCGCCTGCGCGTCGATGTTCCCGGACTCGATCCGCTCCGGCGACATGTAGGCGCTGCTGCCGAAATCGTTCCGTGTGACCTTCCGGCTCAGCGAGAGCGCCTTGGCGATGCCGAAGTCGAAGACTTTGATCTCGTCATTGTCGAGGACGCGGATGTTGCGCGGTTTCAGATCGCCGTGCAGGAAGGAATGGACCTCGCGTCCGTCGAGCGTGCCGGTGAAGGTGTCGGCGGCTTCGAGGAACTCGCACAACTGGATCGCGATCTTCAACGCCCGGTCCGCCGGCAGCGGCCCTGCCCCGATCACCTCGGACAGGTTCCGTCCGCCGAGGTGCTCCATGGCGATGAAGAAGTACGGCCCTTCGACGCCGTGCTCGAAGACCGCCGGCACGTAGTGGCAGCTGCGGCCGAACTGCTCCTGCAGCGACGCCCCGCCGCGCTCCATCGCGAGGATCTGCTGACCTTCGTTGTCGTTGTCGATGAACAGCAGCTTCAGCGCCACCTGCTGCCCGCTTCGCGTATCGGTGGCGAGGAAGACCGGCGCCATGCCGCCCGAGCCGATCTGGTGCTGGATCTCGTACGCCCCGACGTGAGAAACCGTCGCCATGTGCCCCTCAGCGGCCGCGCGCCGGCGGACGCGGTGCGGTACGGCTCGGCCTCGTGTCGACGAACCAGTTGTTGCGAGTCAGCGCCGCACGCGCGCTGGGATCGTCCGGTGCGATCACGATGGCCTCGGGCCCCATGCCCTGGAAGACGTTTGCCTGGAAGTCAGCGCTACCCTCGATGACGAATGGCCGGCTGCCGCGGCCACCGCTGCCGTTGGCCCTGAACGCGTTGTGCGAGAGCGTCGCCTGCGCGCCGCCCCGAATCCTCACGGCGCCGCCGGGATTCTCGGCGATATCACTCGCGGTGATGGTGGCCTGGGACCGCGGGCCGACGTCGATCGCCGCACGGGTCGCGCCCGTGATCGCGATCTGCGCCAGCGACACCGTGGAGCCGGTCATCAGCACCGCGGTTCCGAGCGGCGTCGCGGCATCGCCGACCAGGCGGAAGCCCTCGACCGAGGCGCCCTGCACATCGGTCGCGACGATCGCCGCGGCCGCTTCCGGCGCCGATCCCGGCAGGCGGAGGATGGCGCCATGGCGAACCTCGCTCACCAGCCGGACGTGGTTCTTGAGGCTGAGCATCTCGCGGTACTCGCCGGGCGCGACCACGATCGTGGTCCCGGCGGGCGCATTCTGCAGCGCCGCCGCAATCGACTCGGACGGCTGCACGGTGATGCGCCACGTATCGGCCGCGGCGGGCGACGGCGCCGTGCCGACCAGCGGCAGATCCGGAACGGACTGGAAGACCACGAGCAGGATGACGACCGTCAGCAGCGCGACGAGAAGCGAGCGAACCACACGCTGGCGCCTTGTCTTGCGCGTGTCTCGATCGCGACTCCCGGCCGTCGCGCGCGTCGACTCGGGATCGTTGCGTGACGCGACCGGAACGAGCCGGCGCGTGATCTCCTGATCGGAGGGCGCGAGCCCGGCGCCGGCCAGCGCGAACCGCTCCCCCTCGACATAGACGACGGTCACGTTGTCCTTGCCGCCGGCGGCGTTGGCGGCCTCGATCAGGCTGTCGACGACCTGCTGCGGATGCCCGGCCCACTGTGCGATGACGCGCTGAATGGAGGAAGAGTCGACGACATCGGTCAGGCCGTCGCTGCAGAGCAGCAGCGCCGCGTCCGGCTCGAACGGCACTTCGCGAACCTCGATGAACTCCGGGTCGGCCGACCCGTGCGGCTCGGAGCCGACGTCGCGATAGACCTCGTTGCGGCGCGGGTGGTTCATCGCCTCGAGCTCGGAGATCTCTCCCGCGTCCTCGCGCTCGCCCACGGGGGAGTGATCGCGAGTGACCTTCTCCATCCGCCCGTGCCGGAGCTTGTACAACCTCGTGTCCCCGACGTGGCCGATCAGGGCGCGGCCGTCCTCGACCACCGCGACGGTCAGCACGCACGCCATCCCCGACCATTCCTGGCGCAGCCCCGCAAGCCGATGAATCTCGTTGTTGGCGACCGTGATCGCTTCGCGCAGCCGATCCGTGACAGGCCCGGTCTCGCGCTCGAGCCGCGCTCTCAGCTGACTGATGGCGGTATCGGCTGCCTTGCCACCGGCCGCCTGGCCGCCGACGCCGTCGACGACCATGAAAAGGCCGCGCGCCAGATCGAGGTGGAACCGATCCTCGTTGACGTCGCGCAGCAGACCGGGATCGCTGTTGCCGGCCGCGCGCACGGCGCTCACCGCGCCCAGGGATCCGCTGGACATCATCGAACGAGGCGGAATTCGAGCGTGATGGTCTCGGCCAGCCCGATCGAGGCCGGGTCCGGGAGCGCCGTCTCGGCGCCGTTCTCGCGCTTGGCGCCGTCGACCTCGTCGTAGCCCCTCGGCACGTGGCGGCCGTTCAGCGTGGTGCCGAGCGTGCTCAGATCGATCAGGTAGAAGCGCCCGGTCTGCGGATCGCGGCGCAGCCGGGCGTGCTCGCGCGAGACGTCGGGCGACGACACGATGCGAACGTCGACAGGATAGGCGATGCCGCCGCGGCCGATGCTGACGGAGTCCTTCAGCACCTCGTAGGAATGATGCCCCGCGTCGTCGTCGTACTCGATGCGGGCGAACACCGCTTTCGCGGCGGCGGGGGGCGTCCGGTTGATGGTCTGCTCGCGGGTGGCGGTCCGCTGGCCGGAATGCGTCGTCGTGATCCGCCGGGTGCGCTCTCCCACGCCCAGGTCGGGGTTCGCCGGGAGGACGAGCTCCGAATCGATCAGGAGGTCGCCGTCGGCCATCTCGCCATCGGGATCGGCCAGGAACTCGATCTGCCAGTCGCCGGCCGCATTACGAAAATGAGGTTCGGACGGCGCGCCGCGCCAGCGCTGAATGAGGCCCTTGAGCGTCGGCCGGCCGTTCAGCTTCTCCAGCTCCTCGGAGAGCGCCTGGACGGTCTGCTGCCGGAGAATGGGGATAATCCCTTCCAGCCGCGCGAACTCGTTCGGATGCAGGTAGATCGTGTAACGGCTGGGGGCGAGCGTCGAGTACTTGAGCTGCTCGAGGTTCTGCCGCATGTTCTCGACGATCGCGTCGATGACGTCCCGGGCGGGCCGGCGCGGCGGCGTCCCGGCGCCGGTACGGGGCGCGGACATTTCAATCATGACGGGCTGGGACCTCCCCGAGTTCCCGCGATCCGCAGCCCGCGGCCCGCGGCCCGCGAATCCCAGGATCGCGGACTGACGGACTGGCGGACTGGCGGACCGCGGACCGCGGTTGCGAAACACTATGGCGCAACGCCTGTGGCCGTGTCCTAAGGAAATTCGAAAGAAACTATTAGTTCTTCAGGGGAGCGCGTGAGAGCGGAGTTCGGGCTATTCACCCTCGATTCGGAGGCGCGGCAGCTGCGGCGCGGGCAGGCGGACCTGCACCTGTCGCCCAAGGCGTTCGACCTCCTGTGCCTGCTCGTGGAACACCGTCCGAAGGTGCTCGACAAGGCGGACCTCCACGCCCGCATCTGGCCCGACACCCACGTCGTCGACGGCAGCCTCAACGTGCTGATCACCGAGATTCGCCGCGCGCTCGGCGACGACGCGCGGGATCCGAAGTTCATCCGCACGGCGCACGGGGTCGGCTACGCGTTCTGCGGGGAGACCGCGGCGGCCGGAGCGGCGCCGCGCCGGGCAGCCATGCGCTGCTGGCTGTCGCAGGCCGACAAGACCTTCCGACTCACCGAGGGCGAGAACATCGTCGGGCGCGATCCCGAATGCAGCGTCTGGCTGGATTCGACGAGCGTCTCCCGGCGACATGCCCGGATCCTCGTCGACAGCAGGGCCGGGCGCATATCGCTCGACGATCTGGGCAGCAAGAACGGCACGCTGCGGCGCGGCGAGCCGGTCGAGGCTCCAGTTGGCCTCTCCGATGGCGACGCGCTCACCTTCGGATCGGTCGAGGTGACGCTGCACGTCTGGAACACGGAGCGGGCGTCGGAGACGAAGCGGATCACGCGCAAGCGCCGATGAGTGCCGGCGCCTGCGTATCCGGAAGGCTCAGTCGTGTGCGGTCCGACCCCAGGCGATGGCCGGGAAGCCATGGCGCCGCCGGACGACCATCCACAGCAGCGGGGCGAGGATGGCGATCGCCAGCAGGATCAGTCCGGTATTCCTCGTCGAAACGTCGAGCAGCTTGAGCGCGCTTGCGAGGAGGACGAACCCCAGCGCTCGTCGCACGATGCCGCCGGGGGCCCGCGCCGACAGGTGCGCGCCTACCCAGACGCCCGGAAGGCACCCGACCAGCAGCGACGCCGTCAGGCCGAGCTGAAAGTCTCCGAACATGACGTGCCCCAGGGCCGCCGAGGTCACCAGCGGTACGGCCTGGACGAGATCCGTGCCGACCAGCTCGCTGGCCTTGAGCCGCGGATACAGCGCCATCAACGCAATGATGATCAGCGACCCGGAGCCAACCGAGGTCATCCCCACCACGATCCCACCGAGTACGCCAACCAGGAGGACCGGGATCGGCCTGACCTCGACCCGCGGCCGCCCCTGGGGCAGCGGCTCCGCCCGGCCATCGCGCTCGCGCGCGTGCTCGACAAGGCGGATGTAGGCGCGAACCATGAGACCGGCTGCGGCCAGGAGCAGGGCGATGGCGAGCGCGATGCGGATGATCTCCTGCACCTTCTCGCCACCGCCGAGCGACCTGGCGATGATCACGCCGGTGAACGCGGCAGGCACGGATCCGAGGCACAGCCACTTCACGAGTCCCAGATGGACCGTGCCGCGCCGGAGATGAACCAGCGAGCCGACCGGTTTCATGATCGCGCTCGCCACGAGATCGGACGACACCGCCGTCAGTGGCTGGATCCCGAAGAACAGCACGAGCACAGGGGTCATCAGCGCACCGCCACCCATCCCGGTCAGACCGACGACGATGCCGATGGCGAACGCGGCGAAGGCAAGCGGGACGTCCAGGCTCACGCCCCCACCACTAGAAACGCGAGGCCCGGATCCACGTGTCGGCGCGGCTCCAGCTCGCACGGAGATCGGTCTCGACCTCGCCGGTGGGTTTGCCTTGTGCCTTCAATGCGAGCTGGAGACCGACGAGCGCCCACCCGTTGTGCGGATGCTGCTGCAGGTCGTCGCGGTAGACGCGTTCGGCGTCGGCTGGCCGCTTCGCGTCGAGCAGCGCCGCGCCGAGCCAGTGACGCGCGGGGAACGGCAGCGGCTCGGGCTCGTCGACCTCGAGCTGATCGTCCAGCGTCACGGCCCGCTCGAATGCCGCCAGTCCTGCTTCCGTGTCGCCCGCGGTTCGCGCGATCTCGCCGTCGAGGATTTCGGCCAGCACACCGAGCACGCGCGGCGCCGGGTGGCGCGCGCCGAAGTACGTCGTTGCCGACGAAAAACTGGCGAGGCGGCGGAGGTTCTCGAGATGCCCGCGTGCGGCTTGTGTCTCGCCACCGCGCAGCTTCGCGTATCCGTGCGCGAACTCCCACGCTCCTGCCGCAATGTCGCCTTCGGGCCGGGTCGGGATCTCCGACACCTCGTCGAACCGGCCGAAGCGGATCAGCGTCAGCAGCTGGAACATCGTGTCGCCACGGGTGAGCTTCGCGTAGTCCTTCCCCGCCCGCATCGCGATCGCGCCCTGGCCGTCCATCGAGGCCGCATAGACCAGCATGTGCAGGTTGTGCGACGGATAGATGGCGAACCCCTCGCCGGCGGCCGCCTTGAGATCCGAGTGCCACGCATCGAGGTTGGCCCGGACCGAATCGCCCCATCGCCCCACCTCGTTGAAGGTGTGCGAAGGCATGTGATTGATGTGGCTGGCACCGGGAATGGTGCGACCGAGAATCTCGGCGCAGGGCTGAGCCGCCGCAACCTTGGCGGTCGCCTCCGTCGCGTGCACGTACCAGTGACACGCGCCGGGATGCATCGGATCCCGCGCGATGAGACGCTCGAGGACCTCGTGGATTCGCTTGACGTTGGGAGAGTCGAGGTCCTGCAGGCGCGGGCGGCGACCGGGGGGAGGTCCGGGCCTCGGCTCGAGATGGAAGAGTGCGTCGGCGTAGAGCGTGCCGATATCCGTATCGTCGGGATACGTCTCGTACAGCTTTTCCATCGCAGTGGCGTAGGCCCTGTCCTGGTCGCGGCGGGTCGCGGGATTGAAGTGCTCGACGTACCGCGGCGCCAGCGCGTCGATCAGCGCTCGTTCAACAGGTGAGGCCTTCGGCTTCAGCGAGAGCGCCTTCTGCACCGCGGCGTACGCGAACGGCGCTTCGTCGGCCGGGAGCACCTGATTCAGGTTGGATCCCCAGGCCCACGCTTCGCCCCAGTAGCAGATGGCACAGTCAGGGTCGCGCGTCCAGGCCTCGCGGAACGATCGGATCGCCTCGTACTTGCCGAACGAGTACATCAACTGGAAGCCCTGATTGAAGTAGGCCTGGGCTTCCGCGTTGGACGACGAGATCTTCCGGGCGAAGGTGCCCAGGCCGACCTTGTAGAGCGGGATCGGCTGCGCAGCCTGAGGAGGCAGCTTCGGAGGAGCGGGCGATTGCTGCTGCGCGCCGGACGGCGTGACGCAGATCGCTATCAGAATCGCCGTTGCCGCCCATTGGATTGTCATGAAGCGCTCCGTGCTGACCGTCGCCGATCCGCGGCGTCGAGTCATTCTATCGGAGCGCTCTCAGGAGACCGCTGAAGCGAGGAAACTCAGGCGCGGATCGACTCCATGCCGTCCATCGCCAGGCGGACGGTCTTGTCGCGCTGCACCCGCGAGAGCCCCGGCAGCGCTGCCGTCAGCTCGGCGATCGCGGCTTCGAGGGTCTGGCGATCGCGCCGCGACAGTCGCGGCGACGGCATCTCGAACATGACGACGTGCCCGAGCGCCGTCGCCATGCCGAACATGTCGACCCAGAGCAGCTCGCTGTCGAGCGCGACACAGGCCCACGATTCCCTGGCATGGAGCGGACGCTTCGGCGACGGCGCGGCGTTTCGCACGGCCTCGTCCATGCGGGTGGCGACCCATTGCGAGAAGAAGGCGCGGAACGAGTCGGGAACATCCGACAACGGCGCGGCGCCGGCGACGCGCGACATGAGACGCGACGCCACCCTCCACACGATCATCACGCGCGGCACGACGACAACGCGACGGTAGTCGACGCTGACGCGGGGCAGCGAAGGAGCGTAGGCGAGTGGCGTCCAGGCGCCCACGTACTGGTCGGATTCCGCCGCGATGATCTGGCGCACGTCAGCCGACGAAATGGCCGCCCACAGGGCGCGGAACAACCGGCGCCGCGCCGAGCGCGTCCGGCCGAACAGCGAAAAGCGGGCCTGCCGGGCCGATTCGGCGACCGCGGACTGACCCTCCCCCGTCGCCAGCCATTCGCGGATGGGGTCCTTCGTGACCCGTCCGCCGAACCGCAGGCGGCCGTCGGCGATGCTGAACCAGGACATGGGGCCAGCACAGTGCCAGCATCATGCCGGCCGCAGGGGCCGGACCATCCGCCATTTCCGTCGACAGTGCGTCCTGCGGAACCGCAAGAATGTCGCCGTCGCGCAAAATCTGTGACGCGAGCCGTCACGTCAGATACGTCAGCAGTCCGGTGAACACGAGCGCGACAGCCCACAACAGATCCAGATTCAGCCACGCTCTTCGCAGCAGCCCGAGACCGAGCTTTTCGAACACCACCACCGCTACGACCCCGGTGACCGCCAGATACCCCGCCGCGTGAAACGCGGTGGCGATCATCGTCGCCCGCAAGGTGAGAGCGCTGGTCGCGGCCACATGGCAGTGAGCCTGAGCGGAGCCGGTCATCCCGAGGAACAGGGGCACGACCATCAGCCCGGCGCCATGCGCGGACGCCATCAGAAATGACCAGAGTGTGAGCCGGCGGAACCCGACGCGCATGCTCGCCCAGCGCGGGTGGACGTGCCGGAAGAAGCGCTGCACGCCGAACAGGAACAGCAGGATTGCGACGACCCAACGGACCAGCGTCGCAGAGAGGACAGCGCCAGCGGCAGCGGCAAGAGCGATCGCCGCCGCGACCGCCAGCGCGTGACCGAGTCCAAGCGGCGCCAATGCCGCGAGCACCGCCCGGCGGCGGCGCTCCTGCATGCCGAGCGCCACCGCGAACAGCCAGCCCATGCCTGGATTGACGCCGTGAAACGCCCCGAGCGCCGTCAGCATGCCCCACGCGCCGAGCTCGCTCATCGTGCCCTCCCGGCAGCTACGAGAAGCAGTACGAGTCCGAGCTGGCGTCGCCACCTTCGAGGTGGACCTGATGCGGCCGCATGTCGTCGATCTCGAGGAACAACCGGCGATCGAGCGCCAGCCCCCCTGACGCGCCAACATCCAGCTTCGCGAGCCAGCCGCGGATGCCGTCGGGGTAGAACTGCTCGTCCCAGGTGCGGTACAGCGAGTTCGTCACGTAGACGCGGCGGCCGTCGCGGCTCACTTCGACCATCTGCGGTGCGCCATTCAGCGGGCGGCCCGGACGTGCCGGATGCTCCTGCCGGCGCACGATGCCGCCGAGCCGAACCGCGCCCGTCTCGACCGGATTGAACGGATCCGACACGTCGAACTGCTTCAGCTCCCCTGTTCCCCAGCACGAGACGTAGAGGAACCGATCGTCGAGCGACAGGTTGATGTCGGTCACCAGGGGCGGCACCGCACCGAAGCCCTGGAGCAGCGGCGGCAGCTCGGCCGGATCCGCCGGTTCGGCCGGAATCTCGATCACTTTCCGGATCTGCCAGCTTCCCGCTTCCCGATACCAGGTCCAGATCGACGAGGACAGGTCCTTCAGACTGGTGACCACGCCGACGAACCCATAGGTCTCCGACGGGTTGTGAGAGGGCCGCAGCTCGAGGACCATCTGGTACTCCGGGCCGAGCTCGAGCTTCTGCGCGTGCCGGCGCTTGTGCAGATCCCAGATGTGCAGCGCGTTGCCGTAGCGCCCCGCCAGCAGCAGCTCGGGGTTCACACCATCCTCGACCATCCTCGGCGTTCCCCACTCGCTGCTGATCAGCGTGTCGCTTCCGAGATGCCACCAGAAGTCGTAGGCGAGGTACTGCGGACCGCGGTCTTTCTCCCATCGCCCCTTGATCTCGAAGGTCTCGGGGTCGAGGACGAAGATGCCGCCCGGGCCGTCGCCGTCCTTGTTCCCGAGCGCATTGACGTAGATGCCGTCAGGGCCGCAGTGCGTCGTATGCGGCCTCGTATAGCCGGTCTTCTCGAGCACCTCGCTCGCCTCGATCACCTTCACGATCCGCGGACGCCGTGGATCCGGCCTGGTGTCCAGGATGTGGATGCGCGAGGACCTCAGGCCGGGCACGACGAGGTACCGTCGTTCCATGTGCGGGTGGGGCGAGTAGGGACACAGACACGAGCTGCACGCATTCCAGCCGAAGTGATGCAGCTCGTCCCCCCGCCCCGGCATGTCGACCCGGCTGACGACGGCGCCGAACGCGTCGGACTCGGGGTTGACGTCGAGAACGGCAACGGCATCCGCGGCCGCACTATCTGGATTGAGCAGGGCCACATAGGCGATCGTCTCGGGCGGCGCGCTCATCGCCATCGCCGGCGATGGATAGAAGGTCTGATCCGGAAGCAATTGCGGCATGATCTCCTCCGACCGTCATTAAGCCCGGGACACGCGCGCCGGGTCCTTTAGGCGTTCTGAAACATTTCTGACTTAATCCTGGGACCGTGACCGACCCTTCCCCCGCCTACCGCTTTGGCCCCTATCGCCTCGACCCGGCCGAACGCCGGCTGTCGCGCGGCGGCACGGTCATTCCGCTGCGGCTGAAGGTGTTCGAGACGCTGCGCGTGCTCGTCGAGAACGCCGGGCGCCTGCTGACCAAGGAGGAGCTGCTGCAGGCGATCTGGCCCGGCGTTGCGGTCGAGGAGAACAACCTCAATCACAACGTGTCGATGATCCGCAGGGTCCTCGGGGAGAAAGCGACAGGGCAGTCGTTCATCGAGACGGTGCCTCGCGTGGGCTATCGGTTCGTTGCCGCCGTCGAGGTCGAGCATCCCGTGCGAGCGCCGGTTCCGCGGCATCGAGAGGTGACCCGGCAGGAGATCCGGTACTGCACGACGCCGGACGGCGTCCGCCTGGCATACGCGACGAGCGGCAGCGGACCGCCGCTGGTCAAGGCGTCGAACTGGCTCACCCATCTCGATTTCGAGCGCGACAGCCCGATCTGGCGTCATTGGTGGGAGGCGCTCTCGCGCCACCACCGCGTGATCCGCTATGACGAGCGCGGCAACGGCATGTCGCAACGCGACGTCGGCGGCGTCAGCTTCGAGACGTGGGTGCAGGATCTGGAGACCGTGATCGACGCGGCCGGCCTCGACCGGTTCGCCCTGCTCGGCATCTCGCGCGGCGCGCCGATCGCCATCGCGTATGCCGTTCGGCATCCCGAGCGCGTCAGTCATCTGGTGCTCTACGGCGGATTCGCGCTGGGTCTCAATCACACCGGTACGCCCGAAGATCTGGAGGCTCGGCGCGCGCTGGTCAGCCTGATCAGGCTGGGATGGGGACTGAACAACCCCGCCTTCTCGAAGGTCTTCACGTGCCGCTTCCTTCCGCATGCGACTCCGGAGCACGAGGCGTGGGTCGACGAGCTGCAGCGCGTCTCGACGTCGCCGGAGAACGCCGCGCACCTGATGGAGGTGGACGACGAGATCGACGTGCGCGCGCTGCTGCCCCAGGTTCGAGTGCCCACGCTGGTCGTGCACTGCGACGACGATCACGCGGTGGCGCCGGAAGACGGCCGCCTGCTCGCGGCCGAGATTCCCGGCGCCCGCTACGTGTCGCTGCCAGGCGCAAACCATCTGATGATGGAAAGCGAGCCGGCATGGGGGCTCTTCCTCGAGGAGCTCGGCCTGTTCCTCGGATGGAGCGGAGCCACCTCCTGACCGGTCGTCCGGTTCCTACTGATAGAAGTAGTAGTCGGCCTCGTACGGCACCAGCTTCCGGGTGTTCACGGTCGCCGCCGTGCAGCCGGTCGCCGGCTTTACTCCGCCGGCGGTGTTGACGCGCTGAATGAATACGGCGCCCGCCATCTTGTCGCCGGCCGTCGGTCCCACCTGCCTGCCGGTCACTTCCAGGAGCAGCCATTCGATCGCACCGGGGGCGACGTAGTTCGGATCGAGCGATCCGTCCTTCCGCTTCGCCCACACTGCGCTCGAGTCGCGGGAGTGCTGCCACGTCGCCTGGATGGCGCCGGCCTGGTCCGGGTTGTTGCTCTGATAGTGGGTCAGGACCTGCTCCATGTCGGCGCCGAACACCGTGGCCTGCGGGCCGATGAAGAGCCAGTCGACGCCGCTCTCGGTCGCCGCCGGCGCGCAGATGTAGTTCTGGGTGCCGACCGCGTGCGCGCGCATGAAGGGCTTGAATCCTCCCTGCACCTCGAGGCCAGTCGGGACGTCCGGCGGCACGATCCTTTCGGCGGCTTGGGTGCCGGCGTTCAGGGCGACAACGGCCGCGGCGGCCGCGATGACGGTCTTGCGAAACATGATGACGCGCTCCTTGATGAATGTGGATTCGACTTCCACTTGAGAAATCGAATTGAGCGCGGAAAAGGCGACAGGCGGCTCGCGGCTTGGCGAACGGCCGCGGAGACGGCTAGGATTTGCGGCGGAGATGTGGATGGATCAACTCGAGCGTTCGACGATTGCCAAGGTCTCGGCGCGGCTGGTGCCGTTCCTGGTGATCTGTTATTTCGTGGCGTACCTGGATCGGGTCAACGTCAGCTTCGCGGCGCTGACCATGAACCGCGACCTCGGCCTCTCGGCATCGCAGTACGGGTTCGGCGCGGGCATCTTCTTCATCGCCTACTTCATCTTCGAGGTGCCGTCGAACCTGCTGCTCGAACGGTTCGGCGCGCGCAAGTGGATCGCCCGGATCATGTTCACGTGGGGGCTCATCTCCGGGGCGATGGCGTTCGTCGGGGGGCCGACCTCGTTCTACGTCCTGCGGGCGCTGCTCGGGGTCGCCGAATCGGGGTTCTTTCCCGGCATCATCTTCTATCTGACGCTGTGGTTCCCGGCCGTCTACCGGGCGCGGATCATCGGCTACTTCATGGCCGCCATTCCCCTCTCGACAGTGCTCGGAGCGCCGGTCTCGGGCCTGCTGCTCGGACTCGACGGTTTCATGGGCATGAAGGGATGGCAATGGCTCTTCATCATCGAGGCGGCGCCGTCGCTCGTCCTTGCCGGCTTCGTGCTCTTCTATCTGACCGATCGCCCCGCCGACGCGACCTGGCTGCAGCCGGATGAGCGCGCCTGGCTGGTGCGACGCCTCGACGCGGAGTACGCCCAGCGGACCACCAGGCACGACTTCAGCGTCATGCAGGCCCTGATGAACCCCAAGGTCCTCGCCTTGAGCGTCGTCTACTTCGGCGCCGTGGCCACCAATTACGGCTTGAGCTTCTTCCTGCCGCAGATCGTCAAGGCGTTCGGACTCACGAACTTTCAGACCGGGCTGGTCTCGGCCCTTCCCTATGCGGTCGGCCTGGTCAGCATCGTGTGGTGGGGACACCGCTCGGATCGCCTGCGGGAACGCCGCTTCCATGCCGCGTTCCCGCTGGCGGTGGCGGCGGCCGGTATCGCGGCCTCGACGGTCTTCGACAATCCCGCGCTGAAGATGCTCGCGCTCTCGATCGCGGGGTTCGGCATCTTCGGCAACCTGCCGGTGTTCTGGACACTGCCGACGGCGTTTCTCTCGGGCGCCGCCGCGGCCGGCGGGATCGCGCTGATCAATTCGATCGGCAATCTGGCCGGCTTCGCCGGTCCCTATGCGATGGGGGCGATCAAGGACTGGACCGGTGGCTACACCGCGGGTCTGCTCTGCCTGTCGGCGGCCGGCTTCCTCGCCATGACGCTGGTGCTGGCCCTCGGACACGACTCGTCGCTGGAGCACGCGCCGGTTCCGGCCACGCCGGAGTAATCAGGGCGACGATCGGGAAACAGAGCTCTCGGACTCATTCCACCGCGTTCGCTTGTCCCCGCGCGCTCACGCGCGTTGCACGACGACACGACGACACGACGACACGACGCTCCACAGAGGAACACAAAGCACACCAGGAAACACCAAGAGGACTGGCCACGTATGACCGACTCTGCCTCTGGCGACGCGCCGGCCCCTGTCGGGCCGGCGTGCGGGAGCTACCGCGCGAAGCGCGGCGTCACCAGCGGCTGAAGTCCGCCGAAGAGAGTTCGATGTCTTCTTTGTGTCCTTTGAGCCCTTGGTGTTCTTCGCGCCGCAGGGCCGTCAGGCCCGCGGCGTTTCACGTCGTGGCGTCGTGTCGTCGTGTCGTCGTGGCCAGCGCGGAGCGCAACCCGTGGACACGATCGCAGCGTGACAGCGAAGACCGGTGGAAACCACTCACGAACGCCGCTGAACCTCGCGGTACCGGAAGCACTGAACCAGGTGATCGTTGACCATCCCGACCGCCTGCATGTGCGCGTAGACGATCGTCGACCCGACGAACTTGAACCCCCGCTTCTTCAGGTCCTTGCTGAAGGCATCGGACTCCGGTGACGTCGCCGGGATCTCGCTCGACGCCTTGTGCCGGTTCA
>Ga0075433_10002458_pt1 | contig 14092 bp, 11 predicted proteins | sample RhiMethybrSRZTD2_FD_75299 | JGI IMG/M metagenome (GOLD analysis project Ga0075433, IMG submission 75299) | Populus rhizosphere microbial communities from Tennessee, USA - Rhizosphere MetaG P. TD hybrid SRZTD2 | ecosystem: Host-associated > Plants > Roots > Rhizosphere > Soil | place: USA... | reverse complement strand
CGCCATTCCAGGAAGTCTTTTCCCGGCTCAAGCACGCCGAGCGCAGCAATTTTGAGCGTATTGTGACACCGCTCGATCACCTTTGGTACGCGCAGGTCGCGTGAGGTCGCCATGACGTCACTTGCCCATTTCGAGAGCGTCGCCCGCGCCATCGAAATGCCCGATCGCGCCGTGATCGATGGCAAGCTCGAGCCGAGCGTCACCGGCCGCACCTTCGACAATGTCACCCCGCGTAACGGCACGGTGATCAACCGCGTTGCCGAGTGCGATGTCCCGGAAATCGACAAAGCCGTGAGCGCGGGACGCCGGGCCTTCGATGATGGACGCTGGCGCAGCCTTCATTATCGCGAGAAGAAGCGCATTCTCTTTGCGCTTGCCGAACTGATCGAGCGCGATGCCGAGACGCTCGCCGTGCTCGAAAGCCTCGATGTCGGCAAGCCGATCAAAGACGCACTCAACATAGACATTCCCCAGTCAGTCCGCACGCTGCGCTACTACGCCGAGGCCCTCGACAAGGTCTATGGCGAGGTGGGCCCTGAGACCAGCGACCGCTTTTCCTTTGCCGTGCACGAGCCACTTGGCGTAGTCGGCACCATCGTGCCGTGGAATTTCCCGCTGCTCATGGCGATGTGGAAGGTCGCGCCTGCGCTCGCCATGGGCAACTCGGTCGTGCTCAAGCCAGCCGAGCAGTCGCCTCTGACCGCGCTCAAGCTCGGACAATTAGCGCTCGAAGCCGGCGTGCCGGCTGGAGTTCTCAATGTCGTTCCAGGCTCTGGTCCGACGGCGGGCAAAGCGCTCGCCCTGCATATGGATGTCGACATGATCGCCTTCACCGGCTCCGGCGCGGTGGGCCGTCTGCTCATGCAATATGCTGGGCGGAGCAACCTCAAACGGGTGAGCCTCGAGCTCGGCGGCAAATCTCCGCAGATCATCTTTGCCGATTGTCCTGACCTCAACGCCGCGGCCTTCCATGCCGCCTGGGGCATCTTCTTCAACCAAGGCGAGGTCTGCACCGCGGCCTCGCGGCTCCTGGTGCATGAGAGCATCGCCGATGCTTTCCTCGATAAGCTACTCATGATCGCGAGGCGCATCGTCCCTGGCGACCCACTCGAGCCGACGACAAGTTTCGGCGCTATGGTCTCGGCTGAGCAGATGCAGACGGCGTTGCGCTATATCGAAGGCGCGAGCCGCGATGGCGCGGCGCTCAAACTTGGCGGTAAACGCGCGCGGGTCGACAGCGGCGGCTTCTTCGTCGAGCCGACCGTGTTCGACAAGGTGGCGCCGGAGGCGGCGCTAACGCGTGAGGAGGTGTTCGGCCCGGTGCTTGCGGTTACCAGCTTCAACGAGCCTGATGAAGCGATACGGCTTGCCAATGGCACCGTCTACGGTCTCGCTGCAGGCCTATGGACGCGCGACGTCTCTCTCGCGCACCGCGCCGCGCGGGAAATCAAGGCGGGGCTGGTCTGGGTCAATGGCTGGGACGCTTGCGACATCACCATGCCGTTCGGCGGCTTCAAGCAATCCGGCTTCGGCCGCGACCGCTCGCTGCACGCGCTTCACAAATATGCCGACCTCAAATCGGTATCGATCACGATACGCTGACGAGATTCTCCATGAACATGATCTTCAAGAAATTTCCGGCCGCTGCCCTCATCGACGGGGAGTGGGTCACCTCGGCCAAGACCTTTCCGGTCAACGATCCGGCGACAGGCGACGAGGTGGCGACCGTTCCTGACCTCGGCGCCAGGGACGCGGTTCGCGCCATCGACGCCGCTGCCCGCGCGCTGTCCGCCTGGTCTGCTAAGACCGCAAAGGAGCGGGCGGCCATCCTCAGGCGCTGGTTCGATCTCATCACCGCCGAGACGGAAAGCCTTGCCAAGCTGATGACGACCGAGCAGGGGAAACCGCTCGCCGAAGCGCGTGCCGAGGTCGCATATGGCGCCTCCTTCATCGAGTGGTTCGCCGAAGAGGGGAAGCGCGCCTATGGGCGCACGATCCCGACCACCGTCGCGTCCAAGCGCTACGTCACCATCAAGCAGCCGATCGGCGTGGTCGCCGCGATCTCGCCCTGGAATTTCCCGATCGCCATGATCACGCGAAAGGTGGCGCCGGGACTCGCTGCCGGGTGCACCGTGGTCGTCAAGCCCGCGGCGGAGACGCCGCTTTGCGCGCTTGCGATCGCCAAGCTTGGGCAGGACGCTGGCTTGCCAGCAGGGGTGCTCAATATCGTGACCACCATGGATGCGCCGGCCGTCGGCAAGGTCTTTTGCGACGACGGGCGGGTGCGCAAGCTCTCATTCACTGGCTCGACTGAGGTCGGCAAGATTCTCTACCGGCAATGCGCCAACACGGTGAAGAAGCTGACGCTCGAGCTGGGCGGCAATGCGCCGTTGGTCGTGTTCGATGACGCCGATCTCGACCAGGCGGTAGCGGGCACCATGGCCTCCAAATACCGCAACGCCGGCCAGACTTGCGTCTGCGCCAACCGCATCCTGCTACAGTCCGGCATCTACGACCGCTTTGCGGCGGCTCTGGTTGGCACGGTAAAGAAGCTCAAGGTGGGACCCGGCCTCGAGGCCGGCACCACGATCGGACCGCTGATCAATAGCGAGGCGATCGCGAAAGTTGAGACGCTGGTGGGTGACGCCGTCAAGAAGGGCGCAAAAATCCTCACCGGTGGCACGCTCGACAATGCCGGCCCGCTCTTCTATCGCCCATCGGTCGTGGGCGACGTGACGCCAGACATGGCCATCGTTCGCGAGGAAATTTTCGGCCCAGTCGCGGCGCTGGTGCGCTTTGACAGCGAGGCCGACGCGATCAGGCTCGCCAACGATACGCCATTCGGGCTCGCCGCCTACTTATTCAGCCAGAATTTGAGCCGCGCTTGGCGTGTCGCCGAGAAGCTCGATGCCGGCATGGTCGGCGTCAACGAAGGCATTTTCTCGAACGAGGTTGTGCCCTTCGGTGGCGTCAAGGAATCCGGTCTCGGCCGTGAGGGCGCCGCCGAAGGCTTGGACGAGTATCTCCAGATCAAATACATCTGCCTGGGGGCCATCGATGCATAATCGGTCACGCCTGGGCGGAAACTGCCTATCGAATGAGCTTGGCCGGAATGACGGCCGACCTCGATACTCGACGAAACGCACATCACCACCAGACCGCAGAGCCGCTAGCAAGCACAGGGGAGAGTGAGTATGACCAACGCGCATGCCAAATCCTTCACTGCATCACGCCGCTCAATTCTGAAAGGTCTCGGCGCTGCCGCGATCGGGATCAGCCTGGTCGACAAGAAATCCTCCGCCTGGGCCAAGGAGGAGCCAAAGCTCAATTTCTACAACTGGGACACCTATATCGGCGAAACGACGCTCCCGGACTTCACGAAGGCTACCGGCATCGACGTCAATATGAGCCTGTTTGCCACCAACGACGAGTTGTTCGCCAAACTGCGTGCGGGCAACCCGGGCTTCGACGTCATCGTTCCGGGCAGCGAGTTCGTGGAGCGCATGATTAAGGCCAATTTGCTCGAGCCGCTCGACCACGCCAAGATCCCCAATATCAAGAACATCGCGCCCGAGTTCGTCAAGGACGCGCCCTTTGATCCAGGACGCAAGTACAGCCTACCCTATACGTGGCTCGTCATCGGCATCGGCTACCGCAAGTCGAAGGTCGAAGAGACGCCGGATAGTTGGAAGTGGCTATTCGATTCCGACACCTATAAGGGCAGGATCGCCGTCATGTCGGATGCGAGCGAGCTGTTCCGCAACTGCTTCAAATATCTCGGCCAATCCATAAACTCGGACTCGCCGGAGCTGATCAAAAAGGCTGAGGCTATGCTCGCCAAGCAGAAGCCCAACATCAAGTCCTTCCACGAGGACAATGGCCAGGACCTTTTGCTGTCCGGCGAAGTCGATGTCGTAATGGAGTACAACGGCGACATCGCGCAGGTCATGATCGAGGACGACGACCTCAACTTTGTTGTCCCGAAAGAAGGCGCTATGAAGCAGTCCGACACGCTGGCCATCCCGAAGGGGGCGCCGCACCCCGAGAACGCGACCGAGTTCATCAATTTCATCTTTGATCCGAAAGTTGGGGCGGAAATCTCAAAGACCATCAAGTACCCGTCGCCCAACGCGGCCGCCGTTGCGCTGATGCCCGACTCCTACAAGGACAACCCGGTGATTTTCCCACCCGCCGAAATCATGGCCAAGTGCGAGTATCCTCGTTACCTCGGCCCCGAGTTTACGCGGCTCCTCGACGAAGCGATGACGCGGCTGCGCGCAGCTTGATGAACCGGAATTGGCGTGATGTAGCGGGCGACAGGAAGGGCCGCGATGGCAACCCAGACACAAGAACGGCGGCTGGCCTTCTTGGCAACGGCACTACCACCCATTGCCTGGGTGGTAGTGTTCTTCCTCGCTCCGCTCGCGATCGTCTGGGCCTACAGCTTCGGCCAGAATGCGAGCCTGACCGAAGTCGACATTAGTGGCACCTTCGCCAACTATGCGCGCGCGCTCGAGCCGCTATACCTCGGAATCTTCGCCAAATCGATTTTCGTGGCCGGTATCACGACGCTGCTCTGCCTCATCATCGGCTTTCCGGTGGCGCTGGCGATCGTCTTTGCCAGCGAACGCTGGCGGCCCTGGATGCTGCTGTTGATCATGCTGCCGTTCTGGACCAACCTGCTGATCCGCACCTACGCGCTGATCGCGGTGCTGCGCACCGAGGGCTACGCCAATTTCACGCTTGAATGGCTTTGGGACCGAGCCAGCTGGCTTATGACGCTGGTGGGCTTGCAGCCGCTCGGCGACTTCACGCCCCTTCAGCTGCTCTACAACAATTTTGCCGTGGTGGTGGGGCTCGTCTATGTCCATCTGCCATTCATGGTGCTGCCGCTTTATGCCGCGCTCGATCGGCTCGATAAGTCGCTCATCGAAGCGAGCCTCGACCTCGGCGCGGGCCATCTCCGCACACTGTTCTCGATCGTGGTGCCGCTGGCGCTTCCGGGCATAATCTCGGGCATCATCATCACCTTCGTCCCGGCGCTCGGCGCCTATCTGACGCCCGATCTCCTTGGTGGCCCAGACAGTCAGATGATCGCCAACGTCATCGAGCGGCAATTCAAGAAGGCCAACGACTGGCCGTTCGGCGCCGCGCTGTCCTTCCTGCTGATGTACGCGACGTTCGCAGCCATCGCGCTCAGGGCCTATTTGAGCCGCGGCAAGCCTCCGGAAGGTCACGGAATTTAGAAATGGCTCAGCGGCGCGCTCCCCTCGAATACAATCGCATGTGGCAGATACGCATCTGGCTGTTCGCCGTCTTCTTCTTCCTGTATGCGCCACTCGTCGCGCTGATTGCCTTCAGCTTCAATGACAGCAAACGCAACATCGTCTGGCGCGGGTTCACGCTCGATTACTATAGGAAGCTCTTCAACAACCAAGACCTGCTGATCGCCTTCGCCAACTCGCTGACCATCGCCTTGTTTGCCACGCTCATTGCCCTCGTCGTCGGTGCACTCGCCGCGGTTCTCTTGTGGCGCTACCGCTTCGCGGGCAAGGTGGCCGTGGAGGGCGCTTTCACGCTACCGCTCGTGGTGCCTGAGATCTGCATGGGCGTCTCCATGCTGCTCTTCTTCACGCGAGTCGCGCCGTGGCCCAACAATCTCATCTGGCCACTCAGCCTCGGCTCCATCATCATCGCGCACGTATCGTTCTGTTTCCCCTTCGTCGCGCTCGTCGTGGGCGCCAGGCTCGCGAGCTTCAACAAGGAGCAGGAGGAGGCGGCGCGCGACCTCGGCGCCAACGATTGGCAGGCGTTCCGCGACGTCCTTTTGCCCCATATACGCCCGGCACTGATTGCGGGCGGTCTGCTCGCGTTCACTCTGTCGCTCGACGACTTCGTGATCACGTTTTTCACGTCCGGGCCGGACACGATCACGTTCCCAGTCAAGGTCTATTCGATGCTGCGCTTCTCCGTGACGCCGGAGGTCAACGCCGCGTCGACCATGTTGATCCTGCTCACGATCGTGCTCATGGCCATCATGATGGTGATGCAGAGCAGGGCGCAGAAGGCGAAAGGGTGAGCAACGTGGACCAAGCGTTAGCCAGCGACGCCAAAGCAACCAAAGCCGCTGTTAAGCCCATCATCAGCTTCCGCAATATTTCGAAGCGGTGGGGCTCCACCGTCGCGGTAGACAATGTCAGCCTCGACATCCAACCCGGAGAGTTCTTCGCGCTTCTCGGGCCCTCGGGCTGCGGCAAGACGACGTTACTGCGCATTCTTGCCGGCCTTGAAGTCCCGACAGAGGGCCACATTTTTATCGACGGCCAGGACATGGGCGACATCCCTCCCAACAGGCGCGCCGTGAACATGGTGTTCCAGTCCTATGCCGTCTTTCCGCACATGACGGTCGCCGACAACGTCGTCTACGGTCTCAAGATCGATGGCGTACCTCAGCCAGAGCGGGACAGGCGTGTGCAGGAAGCCCTCGACCTTGTCCAGCTCGGGCACCTTGCCGCGCGCATGCCGGATCAATTGTCGGGCGGCCAACGCCAACGCGTAGCGCTCGCGCGTGCGCTCGTGAAAAAGCCGAAGGTGCTGCTGCTCGACGAGCCGCTCTCGGCGCTCGACGCCAAATTGCGCGAGGCCATGCGCTTCGAGCTGTCCCAACTGCAGCAAAAGGTCGGGATCACCTTCATCATGGTCACCCATGACCAGACGGAGGCTCTTGCGATCGCATGTCGCGTCGCCGTCATGAACAAGGGCTCGATCGCCCAGCTAGGCACGCCCTCAGACCTCTATGAGTTTCCAGCCTCCCGTTTTGTCGCTGATTTCATCGGTTCGGTGAACATGTTCGAGGGCAAGCTGATCGACGACAAGCCAGACGAGGCCATCGTTGCCTGTCCTGAGCTCGACCCGTATCACGTCCAGGTTCCTCATGGTGTGCCCGGAAAGGAGGAGTCGTCCGTGTGGGTGGCGATCCGCCCGGAGAAAATGAACCTGCACAAGGATTCTGAGGCGCCGCCCTCGGTGCCCGAGTGTCCGGCCGCCCACAATGTCGCCAAGGGAGATATCAAGGACATCTCCTATCTCGGCGATATCTCGATCTACCACGTCCTGCTTGCTAACGGCCGGCTGATCCGGATTTCGCGTCCTAACCGTTCCCGTTGGGACCAGGACAACTTCAGCGCGGGCGAGAAGGTCTGGGTGAGCTGGGTCGGCTCGAGTCCGGTCGTGCTCCAATCCTGACGCCTCACGCTTTAAGAAGACTCTAAGAAGGTAACGGAACGTCCACATGCCAACGTCGGCCGAGCTTCATGAGCGGAGAGTTGCGGCCGTGCCGCGTGGGGTCGCCCATGCGACTGCCATTTATGCCAAGCGCGCTAAGAACGCTGAGATCTGGAGCGAGGACGGCAAGAGGTACATCGACTTCGCCTCCGGCATTGCCGTGGTCAACACCGGCCATCTCCATCCCAAGGTGATTGCCGCTGTCGAGGAGCAGCTCAAAGCTTTCAGTCATGCCTGTTTTCAGGTCACCCCCTACGAGACCTATGTGCGGTTGGCCGAGCGGCTGAACGCGATTGCGCCGGTGGCGAGCCCGGCCAAGACCATCCTGCTTTCGACCGGCGCCGAGGCGGTGGAGAACGCGGTGAAGGTCGCGCGCGCGTATACCGGACGACCCGGGATCGTCTCGTTCAGCGGCGGCTTCCACGGCCGCACATTGATGGGAATGGCGCTGACCGGCAAGGTCGTTCCCTACAAGAAGGGCTTCGGACCGTTCCCCGCCGAGGTTTACAACGTCGCCTTCCCGAACACCTATCATGGCGTCAGCGGCGAGCAGAGCCTCGCTGCGCTCAGGGCTCTGTTTAAATACACCGCAGACCCGTCGAGCATCGCCGCCATCATCATCGAGCCGGTGCAGGGTGAGGGCGGCTTCTATATCGCGCCGTTCGAGTTCCTGCGCGCGCTGCGAGCGTTGTGCGACGAGCACGGCATTCTTCTCATCGCCGACGAGATTCAGACCGGCTTTGCCCGCACGGGTAAAATGTTTGGGCTCGAGCACGCAGGCATCAAGGGCGATGTTGTGACTATGGCAAAAAGTCTGGCCGGCGGCTTTCCGGTCTCGGCGGTTACCGGACGTGCCGATGTGATGGATGCGTCCAATCCCGGCGGTCTGGGCGGCACCTATGCCGGCAGCCCCATCGCCTGTGCCGCCGCGCATGCGGTGCTCGACGTGATCGAGGAAGAAAAGCTCTGCGACCGCTCCAATGCCATCGGCAAGGTAATTCTCGACCGCTGCAACGAGCTGAAAAGCCGCTCTAATCTCAACTGTGTCGGCGACGTGAGGGGCCTTGGCGCCATGTGCGCCGTCGAGCTGGTGGAGGACCGGGCAAGCGCGGAGCCTGCGCCGCAGCTGACCCAGACTCTGATGAAAGTCGCCAACGAGAACGGACTCATTCTGTTATCTTGCGGCACCTACGGAAACGTCATTCGCTTCCTGGTGCCGCTCACAGCGAGTGACGCTCTCGTTCGCGACGGCATGGATATTTTCGAGGCGAGCCTCACCGAAGCCGTAACCCACGTCGCGTGAGCTCATACCGATCCAAACAGGCTTCCATCATCAGGATTACTCATGAGCGCAAGGCTTGCGACCAACGACCTCGAAGCATTCTGGATGCCGTTCACGGCGAACCGGCAGTACAAGAAGGCGCCGCGCCTCTTTGTCCGCGCGGAGGGCACCCGCTTCACGACTGACGACGGCCGCAGTGTGATCGATGGCACGTCGGGTCTGTGGTGCGTCAATGCCGGTCATTGCCGTCCCAAGATCGTCGAGGCTGTCCGCAAGCAGGTCGGCGAGCTGGATTTCGCGGGCTCTTTCCAGATGGGCCATCCCCGCGCCTTCGAATGCGCGTCGAAGCTGGTCAATATCGCCCCGCCGGGCTTCGACCATGTGTTCTTCACCAACTCCGGCTCAGAGTCGGTTGAGACCGCGCTCAAGATCGCACTCGCCTATCATCGGGCCAAAGGCAACGCATCGAAGACCCGCCTGATCGGGCGCGAGCGCGGCTATCACGGCGTCAATTTCGGCGGTACCTCGGTCGGCGGAATTCCCAATAATCGCAAGTGGTTCGGCTCTCTGGTTGCCGGCGTTGATCACATTCGCCACACTCACGATCTGGCCCGCAATGCCTTCAGCCGAGGCGAACCGGAGCATGGCGCCGAGCTCGCCGACGATCTCGAACGCCTGATCGCACTACACGACGCCTCGACCATTGCCGCGGTCATCGTCGAGCCTGTGGCGTGCTCCACCGGCGTGCTCATTCCGCCCAAGGGCTATCTGAAGCGGCTCGCCGCGATCTGCGCCAAGCACGACATCCTTCTCATCTTTGATGAGGTGATCACCGCCTTCGGCCGTCTCGGCACGCCGTTCGGCGCCGATTATTTTGGCGTCTCGCCCGACATCATCACCACGGCAAAAGGCATTACCAACGGCGCCATTCCGATGGGCGGCGTGTTCGTGAAGACGAAGATTCATGACGCCTTCATGAGCGGCCCTGAAGAGGTCATCGATTTTTTCCATGGCTACACCTATTCGGGTCATCCGGTCGCCTGTGCGGCAGCAATAGCGACACTCGAGGTCTACCAAGAGGACGGGTTGCTAACGCGGGCGTCAGAGCTTGCGCCATACTGGGAAGACGCGGTCCACGCTTTGAAAGGGCTGCCGCACGTCATCGATATTCGCAATATCGGACTGATTGGCGCCATCGAGTTCGAGCCTATCCCGGAGGCGCCGGGACGGCGGGCGCACACGCATTTCGTCGAGGCGTTCAACCGCGGCCTTTTGGTGCGCGCCACAGGGGACATTATCGCGCTCTCGCCGCCGCTGATCATCGAAAAGAAGGAGATCGATCAGCTCATCGATATTTTCTCAGGCGTGCTCAAGACCGCGAGCTAAGACGCAAGGCATCGTCGGCCCATGGACATCCTTCAGAACGCCATCGATGGAAAAAGGGTCACATCGTCGTCCCGCCGCAGAGCACCAGTCTACAACCCTGCGACGGGTGAGCAGATTGCGGAAGTGCCGCTGTCGACCGCGGAGGAGGTGAACGCGGCCGTGACAGCGGCGAAACGTGCGGCCGCAGGTTGGGGCGTGACGCCGCCGCTCAAGCGCGTTCAACCGATGTTCCGTTTCAAGGAGCTGCTGCAGAAGAATGCCGATGCGATTGTGCGCCTGATTTCGACCGAACACGGGAAGACGCACGCCGATGCGAAAGGTGAGCTTTCCCGTGGCATCGACGTCGTCGATTTTGCCTGTGGTATCCCGCATCTTCTGAAGGGCGAGTTCAGCCGCAATGTCGGACCCGAGATCGACAGCTGGTCCGATCGTCAGCCTCTTGGTGTGGTCGCGGGCATCACTCCGTTCAACTTCCCGGCCATGGTGCCGATGTGGATGTATCCGGTCGCCATCGCTTGCGGCAACGCCTTCGTGCTCAAGCCGTCGGAGCGCGATCCTTCGGCGTCCATGCTGATCTGGGAGCTCTTCCAGGAGGCAGGCTTTCCGCCCGGTGTTCTGAACGTCGTTCACGGTGATAGGGAAGCCGTGGACGCTATCCTCCTTCATCCAGACATCAAGGCCGTGAGCTTCGTGGGATCCACGCCGGTCGCGGAACATGTCTACGCCTACGGCTCGGCGTCGAGCAAACGCGTGCAGGCGCTTGGCGGCGCGAAGAATCACATGATCGTCATGCCTGATGCGGACATCGACCAGACCGTTGATGCCCTGATGGGAGCGGGCTTCGGCTCGGCAGGCGAGCGCTGTATGGCCATTTCCGTCGCGGTGCCGGTAGGCGAGAAGACGGGAGACCTGTTGGTCGAAGCACTAGCGCCAAAGATTCGCACGATGAAAGTCGGTCCGGCGACCGACCCCCAGTCAGAGATGGGTCCTGTCATCACGGCAGAGGCAAAGCACCGCATCCAAGGTCTCATTGCCCAGGGCGTGGGCGAAGGTGCCGAGCTCGTCGTCGACGGACGAGGACTCAAGCTACAGGGCTACGAAGGCGGCTTCTTCCTCGGCGGCACGTTGTTCGACCGCGTGACCAAGGACATGACCATTTACAAAACCGAGATCTTCGGCCCAGTGCTCAGCGTTGTGCGCGCTGAGCGCTTCGAAGAAGCCGCCGACCTCATCAACACCCACGAGTACGGCAACGGCACCGCGATCTTCACCCGCGACGGCGACACCGCCCGCGCTTTTGCCGACTCGATAGAGGTCGGCATGATCGGCATCAACGTCCCGATCCCCGTTCCGGTCGCCTATCACTCATTCGGCGGTTGGAAGCGGTCCCTATTCGGGGATCATTCCATTTATGGCCCCGAAGGCGTGCGCTTCTATACACGGCTCAAGACGGTGACCGCGCGATGGCCGAACGGCATCCGCGCCGGAGCGCAGTTTCATTTCCCAAGCCTGAAATAGAAAAGCCGGTCCGTCCCGGGGGGAGGGAAAGCGGACCGGCTACTACGGACGCTGGGGGGTGCGCCCGGGAAAGAATTGATCCTTACTCAGCGGCCACGAGGCGAACGTTTCCCTTGGGCCCTCCGTCGAAACCGAGCGAAGCCACGACGGCGGGGTGCATGATCCGCCCATTGCGGACGTTCAGGCCAGCGGCAAGATGCTTGTCGTGGTCGAACGCCGCCACGCCTTTATTGGCGAGCTTGATCACGAAGGGCAGGGTCGCGTTGTTGAGAGCTTGCGCCGACGTGACGGGAACAGCGCCGGGCATATTTGCCACGCAGTAGTGGATGATGCCGTCGACCTCGTAAGTCGGACTGTCGTGCGTCGTTGGCCGTGAGGTTTCGAAGCAGCCACCCTGATCGATTGATACATCGACCAGCACGGCGCCGCGCTTCATCTGCTTGAGCATGTCGCGGCTTACGAGCTTCGGCGCGCTCGCTCCGGCGACCAGCACCGCACCGATCACCACATCGGCGCCAAGCACCTCGGTCTCGATGCTGTCCATGGTTGAAGCAAGGGTGCTCACGCGGCCCTCGAACAGCTCATCGAGCTGCCGTAGCCGCGGCAGCGACTTGTCGATGATCGATACCTCCGCGCCGAGGCCAACGGCCATGCGCGCCGCGTGCGTGCCAACCACGCCGCCGCCGAGCACCACGACCTTGGCGGGTCGAACGCCGGGGACGCCGCCCATGAGCACGCCACGCCCGCCGGTCGGCCGCCGCAAAGCAATTGCCGCGGCCTCGATCGCCAAGCGGCCTGCGACCTCGCTCATCGGCGCAAGAAGCGGGAGACCGCCGTTGGCGTCGGTCACTGTCTCGTAGGCGATAGCGGTCGCGCCCGATGCCATCAGGCCGCGGGCCTGCTCCGGATCTGGCGCGAGATGGAGATAAGTGAAAAGAATCTGGTGGGGCTTGAGCCGGCGATACTCGACGGCTTGAGGCTCCTTGACCTTGACGATCAACTCGGCCTCGTCGAACACGTCCTCGGCAGTCGGCACGATGCGAGCGCCTGCCTTCTCGTAGGCAGTGTCATCGGCCAAGATGCCGGCGCCTGCGCCGGATTGCACCACGACCTCATGGCCGCGCGCGACGAGCTCGCGAACCGAACCTGGCACGAGGCCGACGCGAAACTCGTTGCTCTTGATCTCTGTCGGAACACCGATGCGCATGGTGGCCTCCGTTTTCCGGACTGCTTCGCTCGAGTGTTAGGCTGCCACAGATCGCGAGAAGATTGCTGGCTTTTTCTTCGGCGTAGAATTAGAATAACGCAGAAAATCTGCTCAGGTTTCAGGAGTTACGCTGATAAATGGCGGAAGTTGAATTAGACGCGCTTGATCGCGCGATTCTCGGCGCATTGCTCGACGACGGGCGCCTGAGCCAGGTCGAGCTGGCCGAGCGCATCCCGCTCTCCGCCACGGCCATCGCGAGGCGCATCCGCGGGCTTGAGGAGCAGGGAGTCATCAAGGGGTACCAAGCACGCCTCAACCGGCAGGCGCTTGGCCTCAGCATGATGGTCGTCGTGCATGCCGGGCTGAACAGCCAGAATGAGGACGTGCTCAAGGCGTTCGAGGAGGCCGTCGCCAACGCGCCCTCCATCGTCTCCTGTCATTTGATGTCGGGCGAGGACGATTATCTCGTGACAGTCATGGCGCGCGATCTCGCGGACTTCGAGCGCATCCACAAGGAGCAGCTCTCGCGGCTTCCTGGCGTGGCGCGGTTGAAGTCGAGCTTCGTTCTTCGCGATGTCACCAACAAGCCGCTGCCTGCTTCGTGCTTGCTGCCGCAGCGCAAGTAACAGCTGACAGTTTAGGCAGTCAGAGGATTCAACTTAGGCAGTCGATTGCTTCAACACAGTTGCCGTTTGTGAGACAGTGTTGAAACGGGAAGGGCACATTCGATGTCGCGCACACCTCTATTTGCCGCTGTAAAGAAGGCTCTTGCCGTTGCCTCTCATAAAAACGGTTGGGTGTGGCCTAGAACCTCGGCGCTGACCCGGCGGCAATTGCTGCGACTCTCCGCAGCGGCGGCCGGCACGGCGGCGCTCGCACCCGTCTTGCACCGTAGCGCTTACGCCAAGAAGCCCGGACCGAGCTCGATTGCCATCGTCGGCGGGGGTGTTGCCGGACTGACGGCTGCCTATCGTTTGCAGCAGCATGGCGCAAAGCCGGTTCTGTTCGAAGCCAGCAACCGCTGGAGCGGACGCATGTTCACTATGTACGATTTTTATAAGGGCATGTTCGTCGAGCTCGGCGGCGAGTTTGTCGACAGCAACCACGAGGATCTACACACACTGGCCAAAGAAGTCGGTGTCGAGATGCAGGACCTGACCACGGAGGGCGGCGAAGAACTCTATTTCTTCAAGGGGCAATTCCACACGCCCAGGGACATGGTCGACCCGGAGAAGAAGTCGGGAGCCTTCGCGCCGATTGCCAAACAGATCGCTAAGGACGCGGCCAAACTCACCGACAAGCACGACAATTGGACCAAGTACGCGACCAAGCTCGACAATACGAGCATTAAGGCCTATCTGGACCAGTTCCGCGGCAAAGCCGACGACTGGGCGATCGATCTGCTCGATGTGGCA
>Ga0075433_10002452_pt1 | contig 14108 bp, 12 predicted proteins | sample RhiMethybrSRZTD2_FD_75299 | JGI IMG/M metagenome (GOLD analysis project Ga0075433, IMG submission 75299) | Populus rhizosphere microbial communities from Tennessee, USA - Rhizosphere MetaG P. TD hybrid SRZTD2 | ecosystem: Host-associated > Plants > Roots > Rhizosphere > Soil | place: USA... | reverse complement strand
ACCATACTGCCGAAGGCGAAAGCTGCCATAATACTAGTGCGTCAGTGGTGTCATCGATAGCCTGCCTGCGCCCATCGCGGTGCTATACCAGAGCAGAATGCTCTGGAGCGCGATCGCCAATGTCAGCGCCCACGCCGCGAGGCGACCCCAGCGCCCGCGCGCGGCCAGTCGCCCCAGCAAGATCGCGATGGCCGTCAGCAGCAGCGGCAGTGCGAAATAGAAGTAGCGCACCTGGACGGCCAGGATCAGATCGATGGCGAGGAACAGCAACAACGTCAGCAGCCAGGCCAGCGGCACTGCCAGGCGCTCCAGGCCGAGGCGGGCGCGGGCGATCAGCAGCAGCCCCAGCGGGAGCAGCGCGATCCCGACATCGCTATAGGACAGGCGGGCACCTTTCAGCAGCAGCGGAGTCGCGCCGCGCAGCAGGTAGCCGGACGAGCGCTGGCTGACCGTGCCGGCGACGTGGTTCAGCGTGATCGCGGCGATGTCGATGTATAGCAGGCTAAGCACCAGCAGACCGCTCGCGCCCAGCAGCACAATCGGCAGCCACAGACTACGCTGCGGGCGGATCAGCAGGATCGCCAGGATGAGCCCAAACCAGGTGACGCCGAGAATCGCAACGCCGATGTGCGAGAAGATGCCAAACAGCAGCAGCAGGATCGCCAGCAGCCATGTGCGCGGCTGGCGTGGCACATCCGACGCCAGCAGCACCAGCGCGATCGGCGTGGTGAACCACTGGCCGAAAATCTGCGCCGAGAAGCCGAAGCTCATCGCCGTGAAGGCAGCGAGGCTGCCGGCGTACAGCACCAACGCCATCCTGGCCGCATGGCGATTGCCGCCCAGCCTGCGCGCCAGCAGCGCCACCAGAAAGGCGGTGCTGCCGTCGAGCAGCGCGATCCCACCCTGCATCAGCGAGGCGAGATCGCTGATCAGCGGTGCGCCGGGCAGCACGGCCAGGTAGGGGCCGGGCGGGTAGATCGTCTGGCCGTTCGCGAACTCGCTCGACCCGGCGATGATCACCATCTGCCCGCTGATCACTTTGATCAGCCGGCCTAGGTTCAGGCTCAGATCCTGCCCGCCGAAGGTCGGGAAGAGCATACCCACCAGCCGGATCGCGCAGGCGGCCAGCGCCAGCGCCCAGAGCAGCCGGATCTCGTTCGCGCCGCCCATCCAAGGCAGCTTGCGCTCGGCCAGCGGTAGCAGCAGCCAGGTCAGCAGCGCCAGCAGCGCGCCCGCGACGGCCAGCCGTGGCAGGTAGGCATAGGCCAACGGCAGCGCCGTGCTGAGGAGCACCGCCAGCGCCATGGCCAGCAGTCCCAGGAAGGCAGCCTGCGTGCGCCCGCGCCAGCCCAGCCGTATGAGGGTAAGCTGCGCCGCGACGAGCAGCGCGAACTGCGTCAGGTATTGGGCGGGGATGGGCAGCGACACGGCGCTGTGTGGGATCGCAAGCTTGACATCCTCGAGCTTCACGCCAAGGCGGCGCGAGTCGCCCGCGACCGCGAAGGTCGAGCCGTACATGCTGATATCCAGGTGCCCCGCCGCGCTCGGTGGCAGCAAGAGCGTGTAGTTTCGTGGCTGTGACTCCGCGACGAAATCGACCCATGGGCGATCATTGAGCGTGAGGCGCACGTCGCCCGGTGTGGGCCGACCGCCGAGCTGTAGCGTCAGCAGCGCGTGCGGCGCAACGCCGATCTGCTCGAGCCAGAGGTTCGTGCCGTCGGTGCTCCAGCGATAGGTGGTCCCGTCGGCGGTCGTCTCGCGCCCGTTCGCACTGTCGATGAAGAACGAGTCGCGGTAGGTGCCGATGTCGATCTCGTAGATGCCGGGGTGCAGCTGCAACGACAGCACATCGGCGACCAGCAGCAGGAGCGCGGCGGCGAGCAGCACGGCGAGGCTCGTGCGCGCGTTGCGCCAGGTCAGCGCGAATGTGGGCGCGTCAGCTTGCACGCTCGCGCGGGATTGCGGCTGCATGGGCCTGGGCCGCCGTCGCGACTGGGCTTGAATATCGCTTGTCGTCATAACGCTGTGTTGGTTCCAATGCTGAGTATAGTCGATCGTGAGCCGTTGCGCGGCGTTCGGCCAGCACCATTGTACCATCAAATTTAGTTGCATCTTGTGCTACAATCGTGCAGTACACGCCGCGCGGCGCGTAGGGGAGGAAATCATGAGTGTCCAGGTGGTGATTGAACTCTCAGGCCAGCATGGTGTCCAGGCAGTGTTGCAGGCGCTGGAGAGCTACAAGGCGCGCTTGCGAACCAGCGTTGAGCGAACCAGGCGTCGTTTGAGTGAATTCGAGCAGCGCTATGGGGTAACGACGGAGTATCTCCTGGGTGAAATGACCGCCGAGGACTTATCTGGTGGCGATCTGGAATATGTTGAATGGGCCGGCGAAGCGAGACTCCTGTCAGGAATCGAGGCTGAACTGAGCGAGTTGGAGCATGCCCACTATCAACTTCCCTGAACGGGACGCACTACAACACTGCGTTTATCGAGCGAATTTACCAGACTGCGAAAGGAGGTGCGACATGACCAGGAATACGGGGAATGTCCACGAACCAGAAGCAGAGTTGCTGAGCGCAGAAGATGCTATTCAGGACGCGGAACGCTTGCGGACGCTGTTTCGCCAGCAGCACTGCGACAGCCTGAACGCCGCACCTATCGCACCTACAGGCTGGCCGTCGCCGGTGGCGGAAGTGCTGCCGGCGGCGGTGCAACGCATTGCCGAGGCGCTACAGCCGGAAAAAATCATCCTCTTCGGCTCGTATGCCTACGGAAGGCCAACACCCGATAGCGATGTGGATCTCCTGGTGATTATGGAGACAACTGAGTCCCCCAAAGAACGCTACCTTGCAGTTTGCCGCCTGTTACGTCCACGCCCCTTCCCAGTTGATATTCTGGTCCGAACACCTGCCGAGATTGAGCGCGCTGTACAATCAGGCGATTTCTTTATCAAAGAAATCCTGTCGCGAGGGCGTGTGCTTTATGAACGAAACTGAGGAACGAGAACATGGAAAAAATCGTGATCGAAATCCCTGAGGAGTTGGTGCAGGAGTTCAAGCCGTACCAAGACAAGCTGAGAGAACTCATTCTGCTCGGTCTGCACCAACTGAAGCTCCAGGAAGCCCTGATGCTCTATGGTCAGGGGATAGTATCCCTCAGCCGAGCGGCCGAGTTGGCCGGGCTTCCCAGGCACGAGCTGAGTCGCCAAGCCAGGGCGTTTGGTGTGAGGCCGCTTTGGTCAGAGCAAATGGTGCGTGAGGAACTCGCGTGAAGGTCATTACGAATGCCGGGCCGCTCGTAGCCCTTGGCAAACTTGGCCTAGTTCATTTGCTCCAACAATTGTACGGGCCAGTATCGATGCCTTCAGCCATTCATCAGGAAGTTGTAATCCGTGGCCTGGAACTGGAGCAGCCGGATGCTTATGTTATCCAACTCGCTCTAGCCCGCCAAGAACTTGTCGTGGTGGATACAGACGATGCAGATCTATCAGATGATATACGCTCTCTGCCACTTGGCAAGGGCGAAAAGCACGCTATCCAGTTGGGATTAAAAGAGTCGGCTGATTGGGTACTCTTGGATGATTTGCTCGCTAGAGAAGAGGCGCAGCGACTTGGGCTAAAGATCAAAGGGACACTGGGTATCATCGTCGAGTCGTACCGCAAAGCATTCATAACCTACCAGGAAAGCGAACTTATCTTTCACGCTATTCTGACGAGGGAAGATATCTGGATCAGTGAAACCCTGGTCCAGCGTGTGTGGGATGAACTGCGGGGATAGTTTATGGCCTCAACCAAGAAAGCGCTAGTCCTCTCCGGCGGCGGTGGGCGCGGTGCCTACCACATCGGCGTCTTCGAGGCGCTGGTCGATCAGGGCTGGATGGCCGACGGCAGCGCGCCCGACATCATCGCCGGCACCTCGATCGGCGCGATCAACGCGGCGGCCCTCGCGTCGGGCCATACGATCAACGAACTCAAGAACTTTTGGCTGGGCATGCGCACCGAAACGGTCCACCGGCTATCCAACGATCTGCCGCTGGTCACGCGGCCACTGCTGCGCTTTCTGCTGAGGAGTGTGCTGACATCCGGGCCGATCGACGAGAGCCAGAAGCTGCCGGACGAGGATCGCAATCTGAGCGCGCAGGGGCTTTTCAGCCGCCTCGCAACCCTGTTCCACGCCCGCCCGTTCCGCAGCCTGCTCGACACCACGCCCTGGCGGCAGACCCTGAGCAGCTGGATCGACATCGAGCGGATCAACAGCCCGACCGCGCCCGCCCTGCTGCTCGCCGCAACCGAGCTGCAAAGCGGTGCCCTGCGCGTCTTCAGCAACCGCCGCCTCTGTGACCCGCAGACCGATGCCTACAGCGAGCCCGACTATATCACGCTCGATCATCTGATGGCCTCGGCGAGCATCCCGATCGTCTACCCTTGGACGGCGATCGATCAAGGCAAGTATTGGGACGGCGCGGTGCTGGCGAATACGCCGCTGGAGCCGGTGCTCGACCTGGCCTACGCCGAGGGCGACACCGATGTCGATATTCTGGTCGTCATGATGACGCCGTGGAACGCCGACCCGGCGGCGATACGCGCGCAGACGCGCCAGCTCCCCGAGGATCTCGTCCAGGCGCTGTCGCTCACGCTCGACTGGACGCTGCTGGCGTCGTATCGTGTCGCGTTCGAGATGCTCGAACATCGTAATCACCTGGCCGAGGCGGCGATCAAGCTGAGGCGGGCCGCGCAGCAGATGAGCGACGACAGCCTGCTGCTGACCGGCCGCAGCTTTCGCCCGGTCGCGCTGCCAACGGTGATCGCGCCAGAGCAGCTCATGCCGCTCGATTGGATCATCGATTACGAGCCCAAGAACCACGAGAAGCTCTTCAAGATGGGCAAAGCCGACGCCGAACGTGCCCTGGCACAACGCTAGCCGAAGGGCTAAGTCGTGACAACGATCAACAGCTCCATACAAACCTGGCAATCCAATGCCCGAAGCGCAGTGGCCGCAGTGGCCATATCCGCCGATGGCGAGACGATCGTCGCCGGCACATTGGGCAAAACGGTTCTCTGCCTCGATGAAGCGGGACACCAGCGTTGGCAGGCGCGCGTCGGCAACCAAGCCTGGCGCGTTGCGCTCAGCGCCAATGGGCAGATAACGGTTGTTGGTACTGGCAGCACGCGCCCGTGGGATCTCGGTGGACGTGGCCTGTTCTGCTTTGGTGATGATGGATCGCAGCGCTGGCAAACCGATCTGGAAGCGTCGATCTGGGGCCTGGCGCTCTCGGCTGATGGGAACACCATTGCTGCCGGCACGGATGCGAAGCAATTGCTGCTCTTTGATGGTCAAGGTCATCGTCTGTGGCAGCAAGATGTGCCTGGTCTTGGCTGGTATGCGTGGGTATGGAGCGCGGCACTTTCCGCTGATGGCAGCCTTGTCGCGGCTGGGTCAGCCGACAAGCGCGTACGTCTGCTTGAACGCGGCGGCTTGATCCTGGCTGAATATCATACCCAAGGTGATGTTTTTGCCATCACGATTTCGGACGATGGAACGACGGTCGCGGCTGGGGATACCAACGGCCACATCCATGTATTAGACCGGCAGGGCCATCCGTTGTGGAAAGAGCAGTTGGCCGATAAGATATGGGCGGTCGTTTTGAGCGCAGATGGCGCGAGATTGCTGGTGGGCGCAGGCGAAAAAGAGGCACATTTACGAATGTATGATCGGGCTGGTCGGCTAATCTGGCGCCGTTATGTGGGGGGGAGTATCAGCAGCGTGGCCTTGAGCGAGGACGGGCGGCGGTCGATTGCTGGGACGCGCGACGGTGGTATCTTCATCTTTGATGAGGACGGAGAGGTGTTACATCAGGCGCGGGCCGGCAAGATTGTACGCGATGTTGCTATCTCCAGCGCAGGTGAGCGGGCGATAGCCGGGTCGGAAGATGGCATGGTCTATGGTTTTCGACTGCCGCGCTCCGCTGTACAACCTCGGCCCATATTGGAGCGAGGAAGGTCAAAAATCTTCACTCCGCCGATTGACTTTGTGATCATCACACCACTCGATGAAGAGCGCGAAGCGCTCCTCTCCAAACTCAACCAGCCGATGCGGCTACCGCCTTCCGATGACGATAGCAATGTCTACTATGCGGCGCAGATTCCTGTGACTTTCCCTGATGGCACAACCGGTACGTATCGCGTCGTGGTCACGTCGCTGTTGAACATGGGTCGCGCAGAGGCAACAACCGTGACGAAAGCAGCCATTCGCACCTGGCATCCGCGCTATGTATTGCTCGTCGGCATCGCAGGCGGCGTCAGGAAAGAGACACAGCATCTCGACGGCGTACGCCTCGGCGACATTCTGATCGCCGACCAGATGGTCGACTATGAGTTGCAAAAACTAACCGCAGGCAAGGATGCCGAGGGAGCGAGCCGAGAGACGCATCGCGAGATTCGCTGGCGCGTACATCCGGCGGATGCAATGCTGCTTGGCGCAGCACGGCATCTCACCGCTGATCGCTGGCACCAGCTCATTCAGGTTCCGCGACCGCAGGATGGGGCACCTACAGTCCACATCGGGACAATCGTTTCAGGGGACAAGGTGATAGCAGTTGAGGATGTGCTGACGAAGTACCGCGAGGTCTGGCCACAACTGATCGGTGTCGAGATGGAGGGCGGTGGTGTGGCGACTGCGGCATTTCGCCAGCCGCGCCCCCCCGGCTTCTTCATGGTGCGTGGTGCCTCCGACTTCGCCGACAGCGACAAAGGCACGTCATCTGTAGAGAGCTGGCGAGCGTATGCCTGTGACGTCGCGGCGGCTTACGCGATCGGATTACTCCAGAGCGGACCGATTGCTGAAACGTGAAGCGTGAAGCTGAGTGTACATTTCACGCTTCACACATGAGGTAAATAATGGACGAAACGCAGCTCCAGCAGATTGTATCGCGCGTCGTCGCCGAGGTGCGCGCGAAGGAACAGCGCCAGCCCGCCGATAGCGCCCGGTCGCCCGGCATCTTTACCGACGTGGACAGCGCCGTGCGCGCCGCCGGCATCGCTTTTCGCCAGCTTCAGGCCCAGCCGCTGGCGCTGCGCGAAAAGATGATCGCCGCCATCCGCAAGGTGCTACGCGAGGAGGCGCGCAACCTGGCCTATCAGGCGCAGGTCGAGACCGGCATGGGCCGGGTCGAGGATAAGCATGAGAAGAACCTGCTCGTCATAAACGCAACGCCCGGCCCGGAGATCCTGCGCCCAGCCGCGATCTCGGGCGACCACGGGCTGACGCTGACCGAGCTGGCGCCCTTCGGCGTGATCGGCGCGATCACGCCTTCGACCAACCCAACCGCCACGATCATTAATAATACGATCGGCATGGTTTCAGCCGGCAACGCGGTGGTCTTCAACGCCCACCCGTCCGCGAAGGGCTGCTCGGCGCGCGCGGTCGAGCTGATCAACCAGGCGATCATCTCGGTCGGCGGGCCGGCGAATCTGGCGGCCTGCACCGCAGAGCCGACGATCGCGAGCGCCCAGGCGCTGATGCAGCACCCCGGCATCCGTCTGCTGGTCGTGACCGGCGGGCCGGCAGTCGTCCAGGTCGCGATGAATAGCGGCAAGCGCGCGATCTGCGCCGGCCCAGGCAACCCGCCCGCCGTGGTGGACGAGACCGCCGATATTCCCAAGGCGGCGCGCGACATCGTGAAAGGCGCGTCGTTCGACAACAACGTCGTCTGCACCGACGAGAAGGAGATCATCGTCGTGGCGAGCGTTGCGGATGCCTTGATCGGCGAGCTGAAGCGCAATCATGTGCTGATGGTCGGCGGCCACCAGCTGCGCCAGCTTGAGAAGGCGTTGTTCGCGACGTTCCCCGAGCCGGGCTGCGGCGGGGCGATGCACAAGGAGTTCGTCGGCAAGAATCCCAGCGTGCTGATGCGCGCGATCGGTGTGACGATCGGCGATGATGTGCGCCTGCTGGTGGCCGATGTGCCCAAAGATCACCCGCTGGTCTGGACGGAGCAGCTCATGCCGATCCTGCCATTGGTGCGGGTGCGCAACGCCGACGAGGCGATCGATCTGGGTGTGGCAGCCGAGGGCGGACGGCTGCACACGGCGACGATGCACTCGAAGAACCTGGATAACCTGAGCCGCATGGCGCGCGCGATCAACTGCTCGATCTTCGTCAAGAACGGGCCGAATCTGGCGGGGTTGGGCTACGGCGGCGAGGGGCCGACCTCGTTCTCGATCGCGACGCCAACCGGCGAGGGCATGACCGACGCGCGCAGCTTCTCGCGGATACGGCGCTGCACGCTCGTCGATGCCTTCCGTATCGTGTAGGCGGAGCATGATCGATCTGCACATCCACACAACTGCCACGCCGCACCATTCCTCGTGGGCACCGGCGGCGCTGGCCCAGGCGGCGGCCGACGCCGGCCTGCAGGTGATCGCCGCGACCGATCATAATACGACGGCAAGCGTGCGGGCGCTTCAGGAGGCCGGTGCGCAGCATGGCCTGCGGGTCATCGCGGGCGTCGAGATCGATAGCGGCTTCGGCGGCAAGCTCTGGCACACGCTGGTCTACGGCGCTGCGCCCGACGAGCCGGCGCTGCTGGCGCTGTGCGACATGGTTTTCGCGCGTAATCGGGCCGACGCCGTCGCGCTGCGCGCAATGCTGACGCGGCAGGGCTTCTGGCTGCCCGGCCTCGACGAGCTGGGCCGACCGCCGAACGTCGCCGATGTCGGCGCGGCGTTGGCCCGGCATAATGCGCTGCCTAGCCGACCGGCGGGCGAGGACGACGAGAGCGCCGGCATGCGCTTTATTCTGACCGAGGTGGCGGGCGGCTACCAGCCGGTTGGCGTCGATGAGATCGTCGCTGTCGCGCATCGCGCGGGCGGTCTGGCGGTGCTGGCGCATCCTGGCCGCGAAAAAGGCATCTACGCGATCCCTGCGACGGCTGAAGATGTCGCGGCATTGGTTGACGTTGGGCTGGATGGCATCGAGGTGTTCTACCCGACGCACACCGAGGCGCAGCGCGGCTTCTATCACGAGCTAGCCCGGCGCTACGGCCTGCTTGTGACCGGCGGATCGGACTCGCACCATCCGCATCAGCCGCTCGCGCGCTGGCCGAGCCGCGAGTGCCAGGCATTTCTTGAGCGTATCGTGCCAGAGCAGGGCTAACGATGCGCATACCAGCGCCGGATGCCGCGCGCCGAACACGCAAGAGGATGCTCATGTCAATCCTGACCACCAGCAGCCTGCGCCCGCCGACCGTCAATCGCTGGCACATCATCAGCGGTCCGCTGATCAGCCTGGGCGCGATCATCGTGGTTCAGGTGCTGGATCAGACGGTGCTGCCGATCCCCACCCCGACGCCGATCTACATGCTGTGCATCGCCTATGCCGCATTCAGCGGCGGGCTCGGCTCTGGCCTGATCAGTGTGGTGATCACGCTGCTGGCCACGCTCTATTTCGCAGCCACGCCCGGTCAGCCATTCAGCTATACTGAAGCGCAACTGACGCGTCTTGTGGTGATCGGTTTGACCTCGACGGCGATGGCGCTGCTGGTCGGGACGCTCAAACAGCGCGCTGATCGTGCCGCCGAGGAGCGCCTGCATCGGCAGGAGTTGCAGCTATCGTTGCAGGCCGAGCGGCAATATGGCATAGAGCTGAAGGAAGCCAATCGGCTGAAAGAAGAATCGATTGTGCGCGAGCACGTCGCCCGCACCGAGGCCGAGATGGCGCAGCGGCGACTCAGCGCGCTCGCCAACGCGCGCGACCGGGCGTTGGCCGAGGCGGAGTTGCTGAATGCGATCGCGCGGGCAGCTTCGGGCGAAGACGATCTCGGCCGCATCCTCTCCGCCGCGCTCGCGCGATTGGCGCAGGTGATCCGCTTCAGCGGTGGCTCGATCGCGCTGGTCGAGGGCGACGATCTGGTCGTTCAGGCAGCCGTCGGCCCGTTTACTGGGACGGCGATCGGCCAGCGGATGGCGCGCGGCCCCAAGCGCAGTTGGCAGATTGTGGAGCGGGGCGAGCCCTATTTGTGCAACGATCTGATCGCAGCCCGTGTGCAGGTATATGGCTCTGGAACGGGCTCGACGCTTCGTGCATACCTGGCGGTGCCGTTGATCTGGCGCGGGCGCTCATTCGGGCTGCTCGAAGTCGATTCGACCGAGCCGAATGTCTTCAACGACGGTGATCTGGCGCTGATGCAGGCGGTCGCAGCCGTGTTGAGCGGGCCGATCGAGCTGGCCCGCCGCTATGCTGGGCAGGTGCAGGCGCGCCAGCACGTCGAGCAGCTAGCGGCGGAGCGGGCGACGATCCTCGGCCAGATCGTCGATGGCGTGATCATCGCCGATCCCGCCGGTCGCATCACCTTTATCAACGAGGCGGCGCTGCGGCTGCACGGCACGACCGACCCGCAGACTCTGACCGAGCACGACGGGCTGATCTCTCAGGCGCTGACGCTCGATGGCCGGCGCTACCCGCCCGATGAGCTTCCGCTTGCACGCGCGGTCTTGCACGACGAGACGGTCGTGGCTGCGGAATGGCGCATCCGCCGACCCGACGAGACCGAGATTATCGCCCAAGGCAGCGCGACACCGGTTGTGGCCGAGGACGGCCGACGGCTGGGCGCGGTGCTCGTGCTGCGCGACATCACCACGCAGCGCACGCTCGAACACCAGAAGGACGAGCTGCTCGCCGCGCGCGACCAGGCGCTGCGCGAGGTCGAGGCGGCGCAGTGGCGGCTGGCGTTCCTCGCCGAGGCCAGCACGATCCTGGTCGCCTCGCTCGACTACACGGCGACGCTCACAAGCGTGACGCGGCTGGCGGTGCCGCATCTCGCCGATTGGTGCATGGTTCATATGCGCGAACAGGACGGCTCGATCCGCCAGTTCGCGGCTGCCCATGTCGATGCATCGAAGGGCGAGCTGGTGAGGGAGCTGGATCAGCGCTACCCGATCGCCGCAGACGCAGAGTATGGCTACCCGAAGGTCATGCGCACCGGCCAGCCGGAGCTGATCGCCCAGTGCCCAGGCCCGGACTTCGGGCACAGCGCTCAGGATGCCGAGCATCTCGGCTTGCTGGGCGAGCTGGGCTGGCGCGAGCAAATCTGTGTGCCGCTCAACGCACATGGCCGGACGTTGGGGGCCGTCACGCTGGTCGTGGCCGAGTCGGGACGCCATTATGAGACAGACGATCTTTTGCTCGCGGGCGAATTGGCGCAGCGGGCCGCGCTGGCAGTCGAGAACGCGCGGCTGTATCACGCGGCGCAGGAGGCGGTGCGCGCGCGCGATCAGTTCCTTCTGATCGCCTCGCACGAACTCAAGACGCCGCTCACTTCGATGCTCGGCTATGCCCAGCTCATCCAGCGTCGTGCGAACCGCGAGGGCACGCTGGGGGAGCGCGATCGGCGCGCGTTGGGCGTGATCATCGGCCAGGTCGAGCGGCTCAACAAGCTGGTCATCACGATGCTCGATCTCTCGCGCATCGAGACCGGGCAGCTCAGCATCGAGCGCGGGCATGTGAGCGTGAGCCGGCTGGCGCAGCGTGTGGTGGCCGAGGTTCAGCCGGTACTCGAACAGCACACGGTGACGATCAGCGCCCCCGACGAACCGCTGATCGTCGAGGGCGATGAGCTGCGCCTGGAGCAGGTGGTGCAGAACTTGGTCGCAAACGCGATCAAATACAGCCCGGCCAGCGGCCCGGTCTATGTGCATGTCGAGCGGCGCGATGGGTTTGCGTGTGTCAGCGTCACCGACCAAGGCATCGGCATCCCGCAGGAGTCGCTGCCGCTGCTGTTCCAGCGGTTCTATCGCGCGCGGAATGTGGACGCCGAACATGTCGGGGGCCTGGGGCTGGGGCTGTACGTCGTCAAAGAGATCGTGACGCTGCACAGTGGCTGGGTGGATGTCGTCAGCACTGAGGGAGCGGGCAGCACCTTTACGATCGGTCTCCCGCTCTGGCAGACCGCCGAGTAAGCGCACCCGGCCAGCGAACGAACGCCGCACGATACTCGCCAGGAATAATAGGATTCAGTATGCCGCCAGCTCTGCTTTGTCTCGAATTTAGCAGCATCGCCATCGGCATCCTCGCCGGCGATGCGCTGGTCAAACGCGCGCCGATCACGCTGCTCGATGTGCGCCATCTCTCGCCGGGCAAATATCTGCTGCTGGCGACCGGCGAGGTCGCTGAGCTGGAGGAATCGTATGCTGCGGCGCGCGAGGTTGGCGGCGGCGATCTGCTCGATGAAACCTTCCTGCCTGCCGCGCATCCCGATCTGTACCCGCTGCTGCGCGGCGAACGGCTGATCGCGCGCGGCGAGGCGCTCGGCGTGATCGAGACGAGTACGGTGGCGGCCTGCGTGCGCGCCGCCGACGCGGCTGCCAAGGAGACGGAGGCGCGGCTGATCGAGATGCAGCTCGCCAATCAGCTGGGCGGCAAAGGCTATGTTGTGCTACGTGGCCGCGTCGCGGATGTCCAAGCGGCGGTTGAGCGCGGGGCCGAGCTGGCCGGCACGGCGCTGGTTCGGCAGGTCGTCATCCCGCTGCTGCACGACGAGATCGGTGCGTGGGTTGGGCCGGAGCGACGTGATTAGAGGTGAACGCATATGTCTCAAGCGCGGGTCTGGCTACACAGCATGTTTCAGCCGCAAGCATTGGCGCTGCTGGCACCGCTCGCCGACGTGATCGACGGCGGGACAGAGGGCTCCGACGAGTGGTACGCCAAAATATCCAGCTGCGATGCGCTGATCCTCGGCGGCACGACGACGATCGACGGCCCGGTGCTGGATCGCATTGGCGCGCGCCTGCGTGTGCTCGCTCGCACCGGCATCGGCGTGGATCGCATCGACCTGGCGGCGGCGACCGAGCACGGCATCATGGTCGTCAACACACCCGATGGGCCGACCGAGTCGACGGCGGAGCACGCGATCGCGCTGATGCTGAACCTGCTCAAGCAGGTCGCCGTCAGCGAGCGGCTGCTGCGCTCCGGCCAGGGCTGGGTTGACTACGGCGTGCTGCGGCCCGGCATGGAAGCGCTCGGCGCGACGCTCGGCCTGATCGGGCTGGGACGCATCGGCGGGCGCGTGGCCACAATCGCTCGCGCGTTGGGCATGCATGTGCTGGCCTATGACCCCTTCGTCGTGCCGGCGCGGGCGGTGGCGCTGCACGTCGAGCTAGCGCCGACGCTGGATCACCTGCTGGCGGCCGCCGACGTGGTATCGATCCACTGCCCAGCGGACGCCACGACCCATCACCTGATCGACGCCGCCGCGCTGGCGCGCATGCGCCCTGGCAGCTACCTGATCAATGTCTCGCGCGGCCCAATCATCGACGAGCAGGCGCTGGTCGCGGCGCTGCGTTCGGGCCATCTGGCGGGCGCGGGGCTGGATGTCTTCGATCCCGAGCCGCCCGCCGCCGATAACCCACTCTTTCGCCTACCGAACACGATCTGCACATCGCATATCGGCTCATACACCAGCGCCGGTGTGCTGCGCATGCAGGTGATGGCCTGCGCCGAGGTCGCCAGCGCGCTCCGTGGCGAGCGTCCGGCGAATCTGGTCAACGCCGAGGTTTGGAAGCGCCGACGTGAATAGTCTTATACGCGAGACAACAAGGATGGTCGAATGCTGAAGCCCAACCGAGTCAAGCAAGCGCTGCGGCGCGGCGAGCCGGTCATTGGCACAATGATGAGCGAGGTGCGCTCGCCCGGCTTCATCTGGATGCTGGCCAACGCCGGCTTCGATTTCGTCTTCATCGACATGGAGCACGGCACCTACGATCTATCCATCGTCGCGGATATGATCAAGGTCGCGCGGCTGGCCGAGATTGTGCCGCTGGTACGCGTGCCCGATCTGGCCTATCAACTGGTCGCGCAGGCGCTGGACGCCGGGGCGATGGGCGTGATGCTGCCGCGCGTCGAGACCCGCGCGCAGGTCGAGCGCCTGGTCAGCTTCATGAAATACCCGCCGCTCGGCGTGCGCGGTGCCACGGTCGGACGCGGCCATACCGATTACGGGCCAGCCGAGCCGCAGGAGCTGGTCGGCCACATGAATGAGCACACGCTGGTCATCCTCCAGATCGAGCGCGCGCAGGCGATCGCGAACATCGACGAGCTGTTGGCGGTGCCGGGCG
>Ga0075433_10002450_pt1 | contig 14115 bp, 10 predicted proteins | sample RhiMethybrSRZTD2_FD_75299 | JGI IMG/M metagenome (GOLD analysis project Ga0075433, IMG submission 75299) | Populus rhizosphere microbial communities from Tennessee, USA - Rhizosphere MetaG P. TD hybrid SRZTD2 | ecosystem: Host-associated > Plants > Roots > Rhizosphere > Soil | place: USA... | reverse complement strand
CATGAGAATGGGCATGCGCCGGTTCACTCGGTTGACCAATGGATTCTCTAAGAAGCTTGCGAATCATGAGGCCGCGATTGCCTTATATTTCGTCCACTACAATTTCGCCCGCGTGCATCAGACTCTCCGGGTGACTCCTGCAATGGAAGCCGGACTGTCGGATCATGTTTGGTCAATCGCGGAAATCATCGGGCTGCTCGGATGAAACTTGACCACTACCCAGCATTCGAACCCTCCGCATTGACAATCTCAAAGAATGAAAGCGCCGTATCGCCATAACGGACGGTTCGCCGATGGCGCGTGAAACCTGCCTGGGCAGGCACGCCCGTCGACTTCCGATGCTCCAGAATTACCCCGGCTCCAACGCGGAGCAATCCTCCGAGCCCCAGCTCATTCAGGACGAGCTGCACGTCGGTGTCTTCATAGGGAGGATCTACGAAGGCGAGGTCGAACCGACCCGTCCTTTCGAGCGATGGGAGACATCCGGGCAGGCTGCCCTGGTGGATTTCGGCCGAGCCTTCGAATTGACATACGCGCAGATTGTCCCGAATCACGCGGACGTTGTTGAAGCTCTCCTCGACGAACAGACAACATGCCGCACCGCGCGACAGAGCCTCGATGCCGACCGCCCCCGTGCCCGCAAAAAGATCCAGGAAGCGTGCACTCCTCACTCTCTCGCCGAGGATGTCGAAAAGGGCCTCACGCACTCGGTTGGCCGTGGGACGCAGCCTTCCCCCCCTGGGTGAAGCCAGACGCAATCCGCGCTTCTCTCCCCCGATGATGCGTAGGTTTCCCAATTTCGCTCCCAATGCAACCGATCCCCAAATCCCGCCTCGACTCGCTCGACAGCATAGAAAGCGATGAGCTGACGGTCAAGGCGCCGGCCTGTGTCCGCACGCGAATTCTTGACTCGCACGGCGCTTGCGGCTAGGATGGGCGCGGCTTGAAAGTATGTGAAGCGTCAGCACTTACGGAGCACTCCATCCTCTCTAAAAAACTCCAAAGCGACCACAGCCCGGGAGGAGCTTTCCGCCGGCGTAGGCTTGGCATGGCAGCGGGGATCCTGGTTCTGCTTCTGGCTCGGGCGGACAGCAGCTCAGCCACCCGTGGCATTCTGGCGATGCGACCCGGTCCTCCGGACCGACCGGGAGCCCTGGCCGCCGCCGACTTCAACATGGATGGCAATCCCGACATCCTGCAAGCGAACTTTGAAGGGGGAGATTTGTCGCTCTTCCAGGGCGGGCCCTCGGGGAACTATGTGGAGCGAGCCCCGTCGCCGTTTGTCGCCCAGGACGGCCCCACGTTCATCGCGGTGGCTGACCTGAACGCGGATGGCCGCCCGGATGCCGTTACGGTGAACCGGCTGGCGCGCCAGGTTTCCATTTATCTTTCCGATGCCGAGCTGACACTCAAGCCGATGCCGAGCATCGTGGTGGGTCGAGGGCCCCAAGCCGTCGCCGTCGCGGATTTCAACGGAGACGCGCGGTTGGATTTGGCCGTGACCAGCGAGCTCGACGACGTGATCATCATTTTTAATGGAAAAGGGGACGGAAATTTCACCTTCGCCCGTTTTTTGGATGCCCGGAGCGCTACCCAGAAGACTGCAGAAGTCGAGGCGGGAGCCTACGGCGTCGCCGCCGGGGATTTCAATCTTGACGGCAAGGTCGACCTGGCTGTGACGCAGTTTTGCACGGATGCCCTTGCGGTTTTCCTCGGCAATGGAAATGGCACTTTTCAATCCCCCACGACACTTCCCGTGGGAAGACATCCCTCCTATGTCTCCACCTTGCGACTCAGCGACGATCAGCTTCCCGGTGGCGCCGACGACTTTCAGGATCTGGTCGTGCTCCTGACGGGGGGGGAGCAAAGCGACCCGAAGGACTGTCAAAAGCTCTCCGGGCCATCCCTTCCCGGCGGAGTTGCCCCGCTCCTTGGAAACGGGGATGGGACATTCGCGGCGGGCGTGGTGCTTACCGGGCCCTCGAGCGACGCGCCCGTGCAAATCGCCGTCGGCGAGCTGCAGCTTGGGGCCGCGGGGTTCGACGATTTGGTCGTTGCCAATTTCGGCACCAGCACCCTGGCACTCTACCCCGCCTCCGGTACGGGCGGTTTTCTTGCTCCCACAACGCTGGGAGGCGCCGGTTCGACCTTGAGGAATCCCAATGCGCTCGCTCTTCTGGACCGTGACGGGGACGAATTCATCGATCGGATCGCGGCCAGCAATTTCGGTGGAGACTCGTTGACGCTGTTCGATGGAGGTGGCCTGAATCCTTTTGTCGAAGTCCCGACCTCCCCGGTGACGGCCACCCTGGCCCCGGCGGGCATGGTAGGCGGGAACCTGGATTTCGGATCCGCCGACGATTTGGCCGTTTTCTCCACCGGGAATTCTTCGCTTCAAACTTTCACCTCGATGAACGACGGCTTCTTCTTCAAGCGCCGGCAGACCCCCCTGCCCGACGGCTGCGGCCCGTCGGCGCTCGCCGTGGCCGACTTCAATCGGGACGGGATTCCCGACGCGGCACTGGCCGTGTCCGACGAGGATGGGCTAGCCGGTGGATCGACGTCGCCGGCGTTTTCCATTCTTGCCGGAAACGGCATCGGGGGATTCGGAACGGTGGCTGGCCTTTGCACCGGTGGTTCGTCAGCCGGATCCAGCTGCACGTCCGATGCCTTTTGTCCCGGGGGAATCTGCTCTTTCTCCCTGAGCCTGGGTATCTGCGGGAGCGGCACCAGTGTCGGCCTGGCTTGCACTTCGGACGCCGATTGCCCCTCCGGCACCTGCCTGCTTCCGGCCCCCCCGATTCCGATTGCCGCCGTGGCCAGCACGCTGCTCGCCACCGACCTGAACTCGCTGGACGCCGACCGGGACGGCGTCGCCGATACTTCGGACAACTGTCCTTCCCGTTACAACCCGTCCCAGGACAACACTCGAGGCCGGACCTGTCTGTTGGGGAGCAACAACAACCAGCCGTGCACCATGGATGCGGATTGCCCGGGAGGCACCTGTGCCCGTCTTGATTCCCGAGGGGATGCCTGCGACAGCACCACGGCAGATCCCGATCTCGACCTGGTCGCGGACGTCGACGACAACTGCCTCGACATCTACAACCCCAACCAGACCGATGCCGATGGGAATGGTGTCGGCAGCGACTGTGACCACGACCCCGATGTCGTGTCTTCGGAGAGCTCCCCGGCGCAGCTGGAGGTCTTCATGCGGCTGATGGGCGGCACCGGATTCGATGCCCCGCTAGCCCTCCCCCTGGCAGGCCCTCCGGACGGCTTGGTAGCCGGAAACTTCACCATCAGCGACAAGAATCAGGATCTGGTCGTCACGTTACCCACCGCCGGCAGCTTTCAGATTCTGCAGGGCGATGGTCGTGGTGGTTTCACCGCTCTTCCGCCCATCATCCTGGGAGGAGAGCCGGGTGCATTGGCGAGCCTGGATGCTAATCCGCAAGACCTCGATCTCGACGGCATTTTGAACAGTGCCGACAACTGTCCGACCCGCTACAATCCAACCCAGGCGGACACCGACAGAGACGGGGCCGGAGATGTCTGCAGCAAAGTGGAGAATCCGGACACAGATACCGTGGTCACGCTGCTTTCCAAGCGGGGTGATAATTGTCCCGACGTTTACAACTTCAACCAGACCGATACCGACCTGGATGGGATCGGGGATGCCTGTGACAGCAATCCCTCCATCTACAATCCGGCGGACGACCAGGATGCGGACGGCGTTCCGAATTCAACGGACAACTGTCCGACGCGCTACAACCCCTCCCAGCAGAACTTCAACACCGATGCCGTCGGAGACGCGTGCGCGCAGGGGACCGACCCCGATGGGGATCTGCATCCCACGGCGATCATTGCCCGTGACAATTGTCCGGACATCTATAACTCGGACCAGCAGGACCTGAATGGCGATGGGATCGGCGATGTTTGCGAAGGCCTTCTCGATCTTGCGATCGCCGACGCGCCGGCGGGCACTCTGCGGCTCGTCATTCAGTCCCCTTCGGGAACCTGGATGCCCCAGCCACCGATTTCCGTGGGAAGCCTTCCCTCGGCCATCAGCGCCCTGGATCTCAACGGGGACGGCATCACCGACCTCGTGGTCGCCAATACCGGCAGCGCAACGCTGAGCGTCCAGCTGGGTCACGGGGATGGCACCTATCTGACGGATCCGGCGTTCGATGCTCCCGTGCTCCCAGGCCCACAGACCTTGCAACGCGGCTTTTTCCGCCGCGATGGGGTCCTGAACCTTCCGGAAGTGGCCACCCTCAGCCCGTCGCTCAATATCCCCGTGCTCACCGTCAACATCATCTCCGAGCGTGCGGATATCGACGCCTCGGGGCAGGTGGGGGGAAGGGATCTGGCGCTTTGGGCGAAAGGGTTCGGGCTGACCCGCAAGGACCCAGGATACGCGGCCTCGATCGACGCCGACATCAACCTGGACGGCAAGATTGACGGCCTCGATCTCATCTACATGACATCGCAGTTCGGAAAGATTCTGCCGCCTCCTCCCTAGACCCGGAGGCGGATCAGGGTTGATCGATGGGAAGGTTGTAGAAGAATCCGAAGGTGACCCCCTCCGCATCCTTCGGGAAATTGGGCGGCAGGGGCGGAAGTGGGTTGGAGGCACGGATGGCGTTCTCCGCCGCCCTGTCGAACGGGGCGATTTCCGAGGAGCGGAGCACGGCGAGATCGGTGATCGATCCGTTCTTCTCGATGACGAAGCGGATGAACACCCTCCCTTTCTGACCATAATAAGCCGCGATGGGAATCCTGTCGTACCAGTTCTTCTTGATAATCAAGTAAAGCTGCCTCGCGTAGTCTCCCCAGTCGAACCCTTTCGTATCGAACGAAAGGGTTCCGTAGTTGTTTCCTTGCAAATAGGCTGGATTGTCGAATCCGCTGAAGTCATAGGTCCCGGATTCCAGCTGCCGAAGCGCTTTCTGAAACGCAGTTCTTCGGTCCTCGGCGGAGGGATCGGACCCCTGGCTCCCTTCGTCACCTCCCCCCGCTGCACGCGGCCCCTGCTCGGTCAGTGCGGGCGAATCCTCGGCAGAATCGCCCGGGGACGCAGTCGGCCCCTCGGATCCGGGCCGTCCCGTGCTCTTGGAATCCTGCCGGCGTGAGTTTCCTCCTGCAGGGGGAGTCGCCGGCGAGGCGGCGGGTGGAGCGGGGGGACGCATCATCTGACGGAGTGGCGAGTTTCCCACGGAATGGGGATCGGCGCTGAAGTTCGTGGCATCGGGCGGGGTCGGCACACTTTGCCTCGCCACCCGGGTCTTGTCCGAGGGGAGCCGGGCCCGGGGGTTTTCCGGAACGCCCCGGTCATCGGGCAAATCCACGAACGTGAACTGGAGAGAGGAAGGCGATTTTTGTCCTTCGGCCACCGCCGGGCCGACCGGCAGGAGGAGAATGTCCGCCGCACCGGAGTACGATAACCAGACAATCAGGAGCACGTGAAGGAGCAAGGAGATCAGGAGCGCTCCGCCCAGCCGCAGGCGAAACCGGCGAGCCGGCCGACTGCTGAAGGGCCCGGCATCCATCATCATGCTTCCCGTTTGCATTGTTCCCGACCCAGCGCATGCCGGTGGAATTGGCGTCGCACCGCGTTCATGTCATCCGGCCGATAATGAGGGTGTACCCGGTTAGTCAGCAGCACCAGGACCCATCCTGCTTCGGGGTCGACCCACAGCGAGGTTCCGGTAAACCCTGTGTGGCCCATGGATTCCCCCGACAGCAAGGGGCCCGCGGAGCAGTCTGGCGTCCTGGCCAGCTGCCATCCCACGGAGCGGTTCTCGTTGAGCCTGGGTGTCAAATCGCCTCTCAACAGCCTCAGGCATTTCTCATCGTACAACCCGTCTCCCGATCCGAGCAATTCCAGGGCCATGACATGGAGGTCCCGGGCGGAGGAGAAGAGGCCCGCATTGCCGCTGACCCCACCCAGGGTAAAAGCGTTCAAGTCGTGGCACTCGCCCCAAATCACTCCCTGCCGCCAACCTGAAAAACCCCGACCCGCCTCTCCAGACATCTCCTCTTCCCGCCGGTTCCCCGTCTCCGTAGCGGCAATCCGGCCCCTCAGGGCGTGAGCCGGCCGGAAAAAAGTCTCCTGCAGACCCAGGGGCGAAAAAATTTCCAGCGCCGCAAGCTCATCCAGGGCCATGTCTGAAACCCTTTCGAGAACCAGGGTCAGGAGAATGTAGCCGAGGCAACTGTACGTGACCCGGGTCCCCGGGCGGTAATCGGGGGTCAGCGAGACGATTTCATGCAGGTAGCCGGGGCGATCGGAAACCTTCAAATAGAGGGGTAGCCAGGCTGGAAGGCCCGAGCGGTGCGCCAGGAGATCCAGGAGCGTCGTCCTGCCGATCCATCGTCCGGAACTTTCCGGAAGATATTCCTCCAGCGTCGCCTCGAGCCGAAGCCGGCCACGACTTCCCAGCAGGGCCGAGAGTGCTCCCGTCACCAAGGGCTTCGTCAAGGATGCCAGGTCATAGAGTGTGTCCTGCGCCGTGTGGATGACTTCGGGAGTGACGACACTGTTCCCCAGCCACCCTTCCTCCAGCACCTCTTTGCCCCGCGCCACGAGGTACCGGCAGCCGGGAAAGATCCCCGATTGCTGCTGCCCTTGCAGGAACTGGCGCACGCTCGAATCGCTCATGAGCCACCTTTCACGATCGATTGGACCACCCTATCGGCCAGCTCCAGCGCTGCGAGCCCGTCCCGTCCGGTCACCAGCGGGGAGCTTCGCGACGCCACTGCTTGGACGAAATCCATCAATTCGGTTCGCAGCGGCTCATCCTTCTGCACCACCGAAGGAACCTGGACAATGCGTGCCGCGCCACCATCCCGTTCCAGTCGGTAGTGGACGAGTTCCTGCATCGCCGAGTCGATGCTGAGATAGCTCTCGCCCTGAAAGATGCGAATCTTGCGCACCCGGTCGGTGCTGATTCGACTGGCGGTGAGGTTCGCCACACACCCCGATCGGAACCCCAGCCGGGCGTTGGCGATGTCCATCTTGTCCGTGAGAACGCTCACGCCCACCGCCGCCACGGATTCCACGCCGCTGCGATCCAGGCTCAGCGCGATGTCGAGGTCGTGGATCATCAGATCGAGGATCACATCCACGTCCAGGCTCCTGGGAGCGAAGGTTCCCAGTCGGTGGACTTCCAGGAAGCGGGGACGGGTGACGCGCAACAGGGCTTCACGGACCGCGGGATTGTAGCGCTCCGTGTGGCCTGTCTGTAAGACCCGCTCCCGCCGCTCGGCTTGCGACACCATCTCCCGGGCCTGCTGCACGGAAGCAGCCAATGGCTTTTCCACCAGGACATCCCAACCCCGTCCGAGGCATTGCATGGCGACCTGGTGATGGAATTCCGTGGGAACTGCGACCACGGCGGCTTGGGTCTGTGAGGGAACGGATTCCAAATCCGGATACGCGGTCGTTGCGTGGAGATTGGCAATCTCAGCCGCGCGAGAGGGATCCCGGTCCACCACGGCCACGAGTTCGGCCCCCGGCAGGGAAGCCAGAATGCGGGCATGGTGGCGCCCCAGGTGCCCGATTCCTATGACTGCGATCTTGATTCCCATGGCTGGCCATTTCACTGCGGAAAGGTGTGGAGAGGCGACCGAAGTCTACTTCACGATTCCGCGCTGCGAAGCCCGGATGAAAGACGCCAGATAGGCCACCTCCGGCACGCTTCCCATCTCCCGATCCATCTGCTCCAGGGCCCGGGTCGTGGTCAGTTTGCTGTGGAACAGGAGCCGGTAGGCGTTCTTGAGGGAGTTGATCGTTTCCTCTGAGAAGGATTTCCGCTTCAGACCGACGATATTGATGCCGAAGGCCCGCGCTCGGTTCCCAACGGTGAGCACATAAGGGAGCGCGTCCTGGGTGATCACGGAGTATCCTCCGATGTAGGCATGCGAACCGATCCGACAGAACTGGTGGACCCCCGAGAAGGCCCCAATGACCGCAAAGTCCTCCACCCGGACATGCCCCGCCAGGGTGGCGGCATTGGCGAAAATGGTCTCGCTCCCGACCTGGCAGTCATGGGCCACGTGGGTGTAGGCCATGAACAGGTTTCGATCCCCGATCGTGGTCACGCCTCCGCCGCCTTCGGTGCCGGCGTGGATGGTGCAATTCTCGCGGAATTGATTGGAGCTGCCGATCTTCACCCGGGTCTTTTCTCCGCGGAATTTCAGATCCTGCGGTTCCAGGCCGACGGCGCTGAAGGGAAAGAAACGACAAGCCTCCCCGACTTCCGTATTCCCCTGGAGAACCACATGGGAGATCAACTCGCACCCAGCGCCCAGGCGGACCTGCTCCCCCACCACGGAGAAGGGACCGACCCGGCATCCTTCGCCGATTACGGCCGCAGGATGCACCAGGGAGCTCGGATGTATCTCGGATTTGCTCATGCAGCGTCTCCCATGGACGAGAAGATTTCGGCCTCGGCCACCAGCTTCTCCCCCACGTACGCCTCTCCCCTCATCAGGCAGGTTCGGCTGCGGAGCTTGAGAACCTCGACCTGGAGGCGGACCGAGTCCCCGGGCACCACCGGGCGCCGGAACTTCGCTTTGTCGATCCCGGCGAAGTAGACGACCTTCCCGCGGCTCTCCGGTCGGGCATGCAAGAGGAGGACCGCTCCCGCCTGGGCCATCGCCTCGACCACCAGCACGCCGGGCATGATGGGGTTCCCCGGAAAGTGCCCCTGGAAGAAGGGCTCGTTGAAGGTCACGTTTTTCAGCGCCACGATACGCTTCCCTTCTTCGAGCTCGAGCACCCGATCCACCAGAAGAAAGGGATAGCGATGGGGAATGATCTGCATGATTGCCCGAACATCCAGCGGTTCCATCAGCTCTCCTTCTTGGCCGGCCGGGAAGCCAGCTTCTCCACGCGCCTTTCCAGCTCCGCCACTCGCTTCCTGAGTTCGGGAAGGCGTCCCAATCCCGCCTGGGATTTCTTCCACTCCCGATGGTCGCGGGCGGGATGTCCGATGACGAAGGCCTCGTCCGGAAGATCTCCGGTCACCGCCGACTTGGCCCCCACCCTGACTCCTCTCCCGATCTGGATGTGTCCCACGGAACCGGACTGACCCGCGAAAACGCTCCCGCGCCCAACGCGGACGCTCCCGGACAGGCCGACCTGGGCCACCAGGATGCAGTTCTCCCCGATGTCACAGTTGTGTCCCACCTGCACGAGATTGTCGATCTTCGTGCCCTTGCGAATCCAGGTGGTGCCGAATGTGGCCCGATCCACCGTGACGTTGGCGCCCAATTCCACGTCGTCCTCCAGGGCCACAATACCAATCTGTGGAATCTTGAGGTGAGCCCCCCCTTCCTCGGCGAACCCGAATCCGTCACTTCCAATCACGGTTCCGGCGTGGATGACGACACGGTTTCCCACCACGCATCGGTCCAGGATCCGAACACCCGGATGAATCAGGCAATCCTCCCCCACTTGCACCTCCTGCCCCAGAATCACGCCCGCCGACAGGACGGTTCCCCTGCCTATCCGACACCCCCGCCCGACGTTCGCGAATGCTCCGATGCTGATGTCGCGGCCCAGGGTGCAGTCCATCTCCACGACGCTTGTGGGATGAATGCCCGGTGACGGCCGCCGAGGAGGATGAAGCAAGGGCATCACCTTCGCCAGAGCCACGTAGGGGCGCTCCACGACCACCAAGCTCAAGCGATCGGAAGTGACGCCCGGCGATACGAGCACTCCGCCCGCCCGGGTCGATTCCAGCAGCGACAGGTACTTGGGAAGGGTCAGGAAGGAAAGGTCCTCCTCTGAGGCCTCCTCCAGAGGCTTCACGGAGCGCACCTTCCTGTCCGGGCCCGACAGACTGCCTCCGACGTGTCGCGCTATCGCCTTCAGGCTTAGCTCAGGCACCCGTCGCTCCGCTCCCCTCTGCGTTACGGCTTCTTCGCCGGATCGGGCGCAGGCTTCTTCGGTTCTGCCGGGGGTTTGGTGCCCGGCGTTTTCGCCGCCGGAGCGGCCCCGGTGCCCTTGTACATCTGGTTGAATTTCGCGATGACCTCTCCGGTCACTTCCACCACGGCATCGTTATAAACGACGATGCTCTTCTCCAGGATGAGCAGGTATTTCTTTTCCTTGCCCAGCGCGGTGACCACCTCCACCAGCTCCTTCTGGAACTGGTCCTGGCTGTCACCGAGCTGCGCCTTCATCTCTCGAGTGGCGTCATCGTTGAGGCGCTTCAGGTCGATGCTCTTCTGGTCGATGTCCTTGAGCATCTGGCTTCTCTTGTCGTCGCTGAGGCTGACCTCCTGCTCCCGCAGCTTATCCTTGAGCTTGTTGAGCTCGGCCTCTTTGGAATTGATTTCGGCAATCTTGGAATCCCGAAACGTCGCCAGCTGGGCCTGGATTTTCTTGCCCTCTTCCGTCTGCTGCCAGATCGCCTGGGAGTCGAAGACGCCGATATGGGTCCCCTCCTGCTGTGCCAGGGCCGCTCCCGTAAATCCGGCGGCCAGAAACGCGCATGCGAAAATCCGTCTGAGCATTCTGAGTCTCTCCCTTGTCAAATTGACGGCCTTCCCCTTGGGGTTAGAACGTGGTGCCGATGGAAAACTGGAAGCTGCTCGCCTTCTCCCCGGGCTGGGGATCCTGAATGAAGCCGTAGATGAAGCGCAAGGGGGCCTGGAAGATCGGAAGGTAGAAGCGCAGCTCGATGCCGTAATCCACCCTGAGATCCCTCAAATCGATCTTCTGCCCGTTGTCAAAGGCATTCCCCGTATCCGTGAAGGCTGCCACCTCGGCGGTCTCGCCGATGGGGAAGACGTATTCGAAATTGAACTGCACGAACTTGTCGCCGCCGGGAAAGATTACCCCGTAGATCCCATCTCCGTTGGTATCCTCGCCGGTGTCCAGAGAGCCATTCCCGTTCGTGTCTTCGTTGACCTCCAGGAGACCGTCCCCATCCCGGTCCTCAGTATCCAGGATTCCATTGCCGTTGGCATCTTCCCCGGGATCGAGAACGCCGTTCAGATTCAGGTCCTCGGTGTCGAGAACCTGGTTTCCGTTGAGATCCTCCGAGGGGTCCAGGATGCCGTCGCCGTCCCGATCTTCCGGGCGATCGATGAATCCGTTGTGGTTCAAGTCGACGTCCACCCTCGCCGGGCTGATGGTCCGGCTCTTGAAGCAGCGCAGGGATCTTTCTCCCCCCAGGTAGAACCGATCGTAGACCGGTACCACGGCCCCGTTGTAGGCCCGAACGTAGCCGATGGCGGCATTCACGGCCATATATTGCCTCTTGATGGACGGAAGGTAAACCGTCCCGAAGGCCAGGGGGCGCACGAAAGAGTTGTCGCCTCCCAAGGGACCCCCTGCGATCTGCGTTGAGATATTGAACCGGAACCCGCGATTGGGCCGAAAGAAGTTGTTGCGGGAATCATAGGTGTAGCTGGGAATGACGCTGCTGGTGAGCGTCTCGGCCGTGGAGAGGTTTCCCTGCTGGGCTGAGGCAAATTCATAGATGTAGGTGAAGTCCATCCGGCTGAATGTCCCCAGGAGGCGCCCTACCTGGGCGCTCCCTCCATGCCCCTCCTGCACCGCACTGCGGAAATCGCTGGTGCGCTTGAACAGGCTGAACCCCAGCGTCCAGGGGTGACCCAAAAACCAGGGCTCGATGAAGGATATGCTGTACCGCGACTGGCGGCCACCGAGCTGGAAGCTCGCCTGGACAATCTCACCCTTTCCTAAAAAGTTCCTGGTGGCGTACGAGCCGGACAGGAACGCACCGTTCAGGCCGCTGACTCCGCCTCCCACCTGAATCTCGTTGCGGTTGGCCTCCTTGCCCTCGATTACGATGTCCACCTTGTTCTCGCCGGTCCGGGGCTTGATCGCGGCATCTTCAGTGACCTGCCAGTATCCCAGTTGATTGATCTTCCTCAAGCCCAGCCGAAACCGCTTCAGGTCGAACAAGTCCTCTTCCGACACCGGGATTTCCCGCCGCAGGACCTTGTCCCGGGTAGAGGTGTTCCCTTGGAACTCCAGAGTGTTGATCCGGTATTGCTTATCTTCGTTGATCTCGATCTTGAGGTCCGCCAGCTGATCCCCCTGGCGCTCCACGACCTGGTTGGCCGTCACGTAAAAATACCCTTTCTCCCCGTAATCCAGCTGGATGCGACCCAGCCCGAGCTTCACCGCGCCGTCATTGAAAATCCCTCCTGGTGTGACCGGTACGCGCGACAGGATTTCCTGATTGGTGAAGACCTTGTTGCCCTCGACCTGGATGGTCCCGATCTTGTACTGCGTGCCCTCATGGATTGGAACCGTGACGTAGATCCATTTCTTCGGGGCTTTCGGCTCCTTGTCCTTGGAATCATCTTCCTGGGGAGAAGTCGTGGTGACGGGTAGAAGCTCACCCTTCTCGGCCGCCTTGGCGGCCTTCTTGGCCTGCTTTTCCGCCTCCTTGGCCTGTTTCGCAGCCTGGCGGGCCGCCTCCTGGGCCGCCTCTTGCTCCTGTTGCTTCTGCTTCCTCTCCGCCTGAGCCTTCGCCTTCTCCTCCTGCTTGGGCGTGGTCGGAGGCGGCTGATCGGGCAGGAGCTCCACGACCTCGGGCTTAACGTCCACGTCCAGGTAACCGAGATCCATGTAGTTCTGCCGGATGACTCGGGCGTCCTCGTCGAATTTCCCCGGGTGGTACAAGTCCTTGGAGTTGGCCCACGTGAGCATTCCCTTTTCCTTCGTGAGCTTCATCATTTTCTTCAGCTGCCCGTCGGTGAAGACCGTGTTCCCCGTGAAATCGATCTTTTTGATCTTGGTCTTGCCGCCCTGATGGGCCGTGAAAGTCAGGTTCTGCTGCCCCGGCGCCACTTCATTCATGTCGATCGAGACCTGCGCATCGAGATAGCCCTTCTGGCCGAGCATCTGTTTCAGAACCTCCTGGGCCCTGCGAATCTTGGTGTAGTCCACCGGCGACCCGCGATGAATGTCGGCTTTCTGCTCGGTGAGCTTCTCGTCGATTTGGGTCGTGGTGAACGCCTTGATGTTCTTGTATTCCACGTCGGCGACCAGGGGACGATCCTGGACATGCCAGAGGACGATCTTCCCCTTTTCGCCCTGGCGTACTTCCAGCGTGATGTTGTCGAACAAGTTCAGGTCCCAGAGCCGCTGGAATTCCCGCAGCAGGGCGTTCTCGTCGTAGGGGTCTCCCTCTTTCACGGTGAGCTGGCTCATGAGAGCCGAAGCGGAGATGCGGACGCTGCCATCGACGACGATGCGCTCGATGGTCTCCGATTGCCCCATGGCGAGGCTCGAGAACAAGGCGACCCCGAGCATCGCCGTGACCATCCATAAGCCACGCGTCAGCATGCCTGGCAATCCTTGCGAGTCCTCGCTGAGCCTGGATGGTGGATGGGTTCCCGCCAGCCTCACGGAAGCGTGTTGATTTCCATGGCCTCCCGGAAGGCCAGGCGCTCCTGGTCCAGGAAGATTTCGATCTCCCCCTGGCGCGGCAGCGTGCCGAGGATCAGGCTCTCGGACAGGGCGTCCTCGATGTGCTTCTGAATGGCGCGCCGCAGAGGTCGGGCTCCGTAGGAGCGATCCGCGCAGGTGGTCTCAATCAGCCAACGGTAAACATCGTCCCTCAGCGTCAGCGAGATTCCCCTGTGGACCAGGCCTTCGTTGAGCTGGCGAATCATGAGCTTGGCGATTGCGAGCAGGTCGTCGTCGGAAAGGACATCGAAAACGATGATTTCATCGATGCGGTTCAGGAATTCTGGGCTGAGAGCCTGCTTGACTTCCCGCATGACCAATTCCCTGCGATTGCGGTACTCCTCCTGGGGCTCGGCCCCGGAAAAACCCAGCTTGGGGCCTTTTTGGATCAGGGAGGAGCCGATGTTGGAGGTCATGATCAGCAGGCAATTCTTGAAGTCGATAGTGTCACCATAGGCGTCCGTGATCTGCCCGTCCTCGAATACTTGAAGGAGGATGTTGAGCACGTCCGGATGGGCCTTTTCGATTTCATCCAGCAGCACCACCGAGTAGGGCTTGCGCTTGACGCGCTCGGTGAGCAGTCCGCCCTCCTCGTACCCGACATACCCGGGCGGAGAGCCGATCATCTTGGCCACGGCGTGCTTTTCCATGTA
>Ga0075433_10002448_pt1 | contig 14130 bp, 13 predicted proteins | sample RhiMethybrSRZTD2_FD_75299 | JGI IMG/M metagenome (GOLD analysis project Ga0075433, IMG submission 75299) | Populus rhizosphere microbial communities from Tennessee, USA - Rhizosphere MetaG P. TD hybrid SRZTD2 | ecosystem: Host-associated > Plants > Roots > Rhizosphere > Soil | place: USA... | reverse complement strand
TTCGGGTCGCCATTCTGAACGCCTGTGAAGGCGCCAGGACCTCCCGCACCGATCCGTTCGCCGGCTCGGCTCAGAGTCTCGTCCAGCAGGGCATCCCCGCGGTCATCGCGATGCAGTTCGAGATCGCCGACGATGTGGCGAGCCGGTTCGCGCACGAGTTCTATGGCGCGCTGGCGGATGGCTATCCGATCGATGCCGCCGTCACCGAAGCCCGGAAGGCGATCTTCGCCGGCGGCCGGGAGATCGAGTGGGCGACGCCGGTGCTCTACCTTCGCGCGCCCGATGGACGGATCTTCGACGTCGCCGCGGCCGTCAAGGAGAAACCTCCGGTTTCACGGCCGGAGCCGGCGGCCGGCACGGTGGCGCCCGCCATCGCCGCGACCACCAGGCAGGGAGCCGCGGACGCCACGACCCCGCGCGAGCGCGCGGCGGCTCTCCTGCGCGGCGCCGGGCGGCTGCTGGCGCTCGGGAAATACGAAGAAGCGCTGGAGCAGCTGGCGCAGGCGCGGCCGCTGGATCCCGATTCGGCCATGCTCGGCCAGCTGACCACTACCGCCGAGGAGCAACGCGCGGTCGCCGACACCCGCGCGCAGCGCGGGGCCGCGTTCCGCGACCATCTCGCGGCCGCGTCAGCGGCGCTGGCCAGCCAGGATCTGCAGCGCGCGGCCGATCGAATCGCAAAGGCCCTCGAGTTGAGGCCGGACGATGCGGAGGCCCGCTGGGTTCAGGCGAGTATCGAACGCGCCGCCAGAAAGACGGCGAAGCCCGCCGGCCGCAGGAAGCGCCCCGCCACCGACGACGAGAGCGACCTGAAAGAGGAATGAGACACGTGCTACGTGCTACGTGCTGTGTGCTACGTGCTCGTGCGGCACCGGCCCTTCGCAAGCACGTAGCACGTAGCACTCAGCACGTAGCACGTGCCAACATCGCGAGCAGCGCCTTCTGCGTGTGCAGCCGGTTCTCCGACTGATCGAAGACCACCGAGGCATCGGAGTCGATCACCGCGTCGGTGACCTCGTCGCCGCGGTGCGCGGGCAGGCAGTGCATGAACAGCGCGCCGTCCGCGCCGCGCGCCATCAGGGCTTCGTTGACTTGATAGGGCGCGAAGATCGCCTGACGCTGTTCGGACTCGGATTCCTGCCCCATCGACGCCCAGACGTCCGTGTAGATCGCATCGGCGCCTTCGGCGGCGGCCACGGGATCGTTCGTCACGTGCAGCGAGCCGCCCAGCTTCGCCGCGCGCGAAATCGCGGCCCGGGCGGCCTCGGTCAATTCGTACCCTTCCGGAGACGCGATGCGCACGCGCGCGCCCAGCACGGTCGCGGCCTGTGCCAGCGAGAGCGCGACGTTGTTGCTGTCGCCGACGTAGGCGATCGTGCGGCCGCGCAGCGATCCCCACCGCTCGCGCATCGTCAGGCAGTCGGCGAGCGCCTGGCAGGGGTGCTCCTCGTTGGTGAGCGCGTTCACGACGCGGAGGCGCGGCGCCGCCGCGGCGAACGCCTCGAGCCGGGACTGGGCGTAGGTCCGGACCACGGCCCCGTGCACCCAGCGCTCGAGGTTGCGCGCGACGTCCTTGATCGTTTCGCGGCCGCCGAGCGCGACGTCCTGCGGCGGCTCGATCACGTCGCCGCCGAGCTCGCGCACGGCGATCTGGAACGTCGACCGCGTCCGCAGCGACGGTTTCTCGAACAGCAGCGCGATGTGGCGGCCTTCGAGCGGCTTGATATGCGGCACGCCCGCGGCCCGCGCGCGCTTCAGCTCCGAGGCCAGCTCGAGGCACGACTCGAGCTGCGACGGGCTCAAGTCGGCTATCGAGAGAAACCGCGTCGGCGTCGTCACCACATCGACCTTGCGCTGCGCTGCACTCTTCATCTCAATCTCTTCGTTGGTCCGCTGGCCCGCTGGTCCGCTGGTCCGCTGGTCCGCTGCTCCGCCAGTCCGCTGGTCCGTTTTGTCCGCTGCTCCGCTTCTGATTACCCGACTCTCCGAACCAGAGATCGGACCAGCGGACGAGCGGACCAGCGGACTACGTTCGATAGTCCGCGTTGATCCGCACGTATTCCGCTGTGAGGTCGCAGGACCACATGCGGGCCTCGCCCGGTCCTCCGGTGCCCAGATCGACGTGCAGCTCGATGTCCTTGCCGCGCAGATAGTCGGCGGCCTCGGCCGCGCGCTCGTCGAACGGGGTGCCGTTGCTGAACAGTTCGACCGGCCCGACCTCGATCCGCGCCCGCTCGAGCACGAGCGTCCGCGTGGCGCGTCCCGCCACCGCGACCAGGCGGCCCCAGTTCGGATCGCCGCCGTGCACTGCCGTCTTCACCAGCGGCGAGTTGGCGATCGCGCGCGCCGTCGTCTTCGCGTCAGCGTTCGTCTTCGCGCCGGTCACGCGGATCGTGATCAGCTTCGTCGCGCCCTCGCCGCCGCGGACGATGTCGATGGCCAGCGGCTCGCAGACCTGGCGGAGCGCGGCGACGAGGGTTGGATAGTCGTCGTCGGTCAGCGCCACCCCACTCGCGCCGTTGGCCAGCGCGAAGACGCAGTCGTTGGTCGAGCATTCGCCGTCGACGCTGATCGCGTTGAACGTGTCGTCGGTCGCGGCCGCCAGCGCCCGCTGCAGCAGCGCCGGGGCGACCATGGCGTCGGTCGTGACGAAGCCCAGCATCGTGGCCATCATCGGCTCGATCATGCCCGAGCCCTTGGCCATGCCGCCGATCCGGAAGGTGCCGCCGCGGGTCGAGGCTTCGGCGGCCGCCTCCTTCGAGAAGGGATCGGTCGTCATGATCGCGCGCGCGGCGGCGGCGCCGCCGTCTGGCGACAGCGCGCCGGCCGCGAGCCGGATCCCGGCAGACACTTTCTCCATCGGCAGCTTGACGCCGATGACGCCAGTCGACGCCACGAGCACCGCCTCGTCTTTGCAGCCGACCGCCGCCGCGGTCAGCCGTGTCATCTCACGGGCGTGGCTCAAGCCGTCAGCGCCGGTGCACGCGTTGGCGCAGCCGCTGTTGACGACGACTGCCGCCGCCGTGCCGCCGGAGCGCTGCAGGTGCTCCCGCGAAACCAGAATCGGCGCCGCCTGCGCGACGTTGGTCGTGAACACGGCGGCCGCCGACGCAGGCGTTTCGCTGACGAGGATGGAGAGATCGGGCTTGCCGTTCGCCTTGATCCCGCAGGCCACGCCGGACGCGCGAAAACCGGCCGGGGCGGTCACGCCGCCGGCGATCGTCTGCGTCTCGAAGGCAATCATGCGAGCACGGGCTCCACGTGATCTTCCTTCTCGGCCTCAGCCGGGACCGGCGTCAGCTGCAGGCGCTCGATGTTGAAGCGCCGCGGCGCCACGCCACGGCCGTAGACCATGGCCGCGGTCCGCTCCGGCGCCGCCTTCACGCCCTCGCGGAGCGTCAGCCGGACGGCGTACTGTCCGCAGCGTCGGAACTGGGCACACCCGGTGCAGTCGAGGGCAATCTTTTCCGGCATCCAGATGTGCGGGACGATCGTGAACCCGAGCCGCACGAAGTGTCCGGGGTTGTGGGTGAACGCGCACAGCGTGGCGTAGCCGGCGGTGGCGCCGGACGCCGCCAGATGGGCGACGAGCCGGCTGCCGATCTTCTGCCCGCGGACCCCCTCGTCGACCACGAGCGAACGGACTTCCGCCACCGAGGTGCTCAGGCGCGCCAGCTCCGCACAGCCCACGACGCGTCCGTCCAGCTCGGCGACGAAGAATCGCGCCACGTGATCGCGGATGTCCCCGATCGTCCGCGGCAGCAGGTGGCCGGCTTCCAGGTTCGCGGTCACGAGTGAGTGGATGGCTGCCGCATCCGACGGCCCGGCAGCCCGCAGCATCACGCTCATCAGCGGTTCTCCCCCTCGGCGGCACCGAGCGCCGCGTCCAGCACCACAGCCATCTGATCGACCGCCGCCGCATCCACGATGTACGGCGGCAGCAGCCGCAGTACTGTATCGGCCGTACGGTTGATCAACAGGCCGCGCTCCAGCGCGGCTTCCACGACCGGGGCGGCCGGCTTGTCCAGCTCGAGCCCCCAGATCACGCCCGCGCCCCGGATCTCGACGACCGAGGAATGGCGTGCGGCCACCCGCTTCAACGCCGCCTCTATCTGCGGCCCGATCGCCGCGACGTGGGCGAGCAGGCCCGAGGTCAGCTCGTCGAGGAACACCAGCGCCGCGCGGCAGGCGAGCAGGTTGCCGCCGTAAGTGCTGCCGTGATCGCCGAAGGACACGGCCGCGGCGACGCGCGCCGAGATCAACGCCGCACCCACCGGGACGCCGCCGCCGAGCGCCTTGCCGATCGACATCAGATCGGGCTCGAGGCCGAGCGTCGAGGAATAGAACGGTACTCCGGTCCGTCCCAACCCGCACTGCACCTCGTCCGCGATCAGGAGCGCGCCGGATTTCTGACAGGCGGCCTTGATCGCGGCCGCCATCTCCGGCCGGAGCGGACGAACCCCGCCCTCACCCTGCAGCGGCTCGACGATGATCGCGGCGGTCCGTTCGGAGACCGCGGCCAGGATCTGCGCCGGGTCGGTGTTCGAGACGAACGTGACGTCCTCGAGCATCGGCGCGAACGGCGTGCGGTAGTGCTCGTCCCAGGTCGTCGACAGCGCGCCCATGGTCCGGCCGTGGAACGCGCGCTCGAGCGCGATGACCTGGGGCCGCGGGGCACCCTGCGAGAACCAGTAGCGGCGCGCGAACTTCAGACACGCCTCAACGGCCTCGGTCCCGCTGTTGCAGAAGAACGCCCGCGGCAGGCCGGACAGGGCGGCCAGCTTCGTCGCCGCCTCGGCCTGCAGCGGATGGAAGTAGAGGTTCGACGTGTGCAGCAGCTGCTCCGCCTGCGCCGCGATGGCGGCGATCAGCTTCGGATGCGCATGGCCGAGCGACGAGACGCCGATGCCCGAGATGAAATCGAGGTACCCGCGCCCCGCCGCATCGTAGAGACGGCATCCGCTGCCGCGCTCGAAGACCACCGGCGAACGGCGGTACGTCTGCAGCACATGAGCGCTCTCCAGTGCCATCACCTCATCGGGCGTCATCGTCGTCAGGGTCGTCATCGTTTGTGTGCTCCGATTCATCAATTCACGCGTGTTCCGATTGCGCTGTCGAAATCCTCGACGCCGCGGCCGGCGACGATCGCGACCTCGGTCACGCCGCCCGTCCGCGCCTGCCGGCACGCGCGCAGCTTCGCCACCATGCCCGAGTGCGCCGTGCCCGACGCCGTCAGTTGCGCGACCTCGGTCTCGGTGAGCTGCGCGATGGTGGCGCCGGCGCCGTCCAGCACGCCGGGCGTCGTGCCCGCGACGAGCAGGCGCCGGGCCCGCAGCGACGCGGCGAGGTGCGCCGCGAACGTGTCGGCGTTGACGTTCAGCAGCGTGCCGTCGTCGGCGACGCCCACGCTCGCGATCACCGGCACGTAGTCGAGACGCAGCAGATCGCTGACGAGCGAGACGTCTCCGCCGCGCGGCTCGCCGACGAGGCCGAGGTCCACGTGATCGCCCGTGACCGTCGCGAGCGGCGCCGCCTTCACCGCGAGGCCGATCCGCGCGTCGGCGCCGGTCAGCCCGACGGCTTTCGCCCCGAGCGCGCCGATCGCCGCGACGAGCGCAGTGTTCGTGCGGCCCGCGAGCACGGCGACCACACTCTCGAGCGTGGCCCCATCGGTGATCCGCAAGCCGTCGGCAAAGCGCGGCGTCAGCCCCCGCACTTTCAGCTCGGCATCGATCGAGCGGCCGCCGCCGTGGACGACGACCAGCGGCTCGCGTCCCGCGAGCCGGACGATGGCCGCCGCCGCGGCGCGGATCGCGGCCGCGTCCTCCAGCAGCTCTCCGCCCAGCTTGAGCACCGTCGCCATCAATTGAGCCCCATCGCTTCGGGAAAGCCGAACGCGACGTTGAAGTTCTGAATCGCCTGGCCGGCGGCCCCCTTCACCAGGTTGTCGAGACAGGCCACCATGACCAGCTGCCGGCCGTCGGGCGAGATCCGCCAGCCGATGTCACAGAAGTTCGTGTGCGCGACGTGCTTGATCTCGGGCAGATCCGCGCCCGTCAACCGCACGAACGGCGAGCCGCAATACGCCTGCTCGAGTGTGCCGGCCACCGCCGCGGCATCGACGCCGGGCCGGAGCCGGGCATAGATGGTCTCCAGAATGCCGCGGTCCAGCGGCACGAGGTGCGGGACGAAGGTGATCGGCAGGCCCACCTCCTGCTCGATCTCGGCGCCATGACGGTGTCCGAAGACGCCGTAGGCGGCCATGCTGCCGTGAATCTCGGAGAAATGCGTCCGCTCGCTGGGCGTCTTGCCGGCACCGGAGACGCCGGACTTCGCGTCGATGATGATCCCCGGCTCGAGCAGACCCGCGGCCGCCAGCGGCTGCAGCGACAGGATGGCCGCCGTCGGATAACACCCCGCGCAGGCGACCAGCTGCGCTCGCTCGAGCTCGCTCCGATAACGCTCGGTGAGCCCGTAGGTGACGGGCACCTTCGGATCGGGCGAGTGGGGATACCACCGCTCCCGCAATCCTTTGTCGCGGAGACGAAACGCTCCCGACAAATCGAACACCCGGGGCCCGCGCGCAGCCAGTGCAGGTCCCACTTCCGCCGAGAGCGTGTCCGGCGTCGCCAGAAAGACGGCATCGAGGGCCGCGAGCGCATCCACGTTCAACGGCTGAACTGGCTCGTCCCAGATATGGTTGAGCGCGGCAATCCGGCGAGGCTCCGAACCGACCGAGCCCATGGCCGCGGACAGACGCACAGACGGGTGCCGGGAGAGCCTCCGAACGAGCTCGACTCCCGCATATCCGGTCGCGCCGGCGACCCCCACCCTGACTGGCGAATAAGTATTCATCCGAATAACTAGGTATACAGCACTCGCCAACTGGAGTCAATAACTTAGCCAGGCGATGTTGCATAGCGATACGCATACGATGTATAAATATGAATGGACCGTCGCGCCATGAAACCCTATAGGCAGTCGATCATCCGGGAGCTGGTGGACCGGGAAGCCATCACCAGCCAGGAGCAGCTCCGGACCCGGCTCCGGGAGCGGGGCATCGACGCGACACAGGCCACACTGTCGCGGGACATTCGCGAGCTCCAGCTGGTCAAACGAACGGCCGATGGGGCTTATCGATCCGCAGGGACGGCGGCCGCCGCCGACAACGGCGAGAGCGAAACGATCCTCGCCGGCGCGGTCGCGGACCTGCTCCGGCATCAGGAAGTCGTGGGGGGCCTGATGATCGTCCTCCGGACCGATCCCGGTCAGGCGCAGGGACTCGCGATCGCCATCGACCGTGCGCGCGTGCCGGAGGTCGCCGGCACCATCGCCGGGGACGACACGATCCTCGTCATCTGCCGATCGACGGACGGGGCCGAGCGCGTGGCCCAGCGGTTCGTGGGCTTTCAGACAGAAAGGTGAAGAAAAGGGGTAGATGAACCGAATCCTCCTGGCATATTCCGGCGGGCTCGACACCACCATTGCGATTCCATGGCTGCGCGAGCGGTACGGCGCGGACGTGATCGCGGTGACCGTGGATCTCGGGCAGGGCCTCGAGCTGGCGACGATCCACGAGCGCGCGCTGTCGGCCGGCGCCGTTCGCGCGCACATCGTCGACGCGCGCGACGAGTTCGTGAAGCGCTTCATCCTGCCGGCGCTCCAGGCCGGTGCGGTGTACGAGGATCGCTATCCGCTGGCGACGGCGCTCGGACGGCCGCTGCTGGCGCAGCGCCTGGTCGACATCGCCCGGATGGAGGGGGCGACCGCCGTGGCGCACGGCTGCACCGGCATCCACAACGATCAGGTGCGGCTCGAGTCGGCGATCCGGGCGCTGGATCCTTCGCTGACCCTCATCGCGGCGGCCCAGGGCTTCGACATGACCCCCGCACAGAAGGCCGAGTTCGCCCGCGCGCGCAACCTCTCGCTTCCCGACGGGGGCGGGCGCGCGTACAGCGTCGACACCAACCTCTGGGGACGCGCGATCGCGTCCGGCGGCCTGGAAGACGCGTGGGTCGAGCCGCCCGAAGACATCTACACGCTGACGCGGTCGCCGCAGGAGAGTCCCGATCAGCCGGCGTACGTGGAGCTCGATTTCGAGGCGGGCGTGCCCGTGCGCGCCAACGGCGTCGACATGTCGCTGCTCGAGTTGATCGAGAGCCTCGAGATCATCGCCGGCGCGCACGGCGTGGGCCGGATCGACGTGGTCGAGAACCGCCTGGCCGGGATCAAGGAGCGCGAGATCTACGAAGCGCCCTCGGCGGTCGTCCTCCATACGGCGCACAAGGAGCTCGAGAAGCTGGTCATCCCGCGCGACCTCGAGCGGGTCAAACACGATCTGAGCCGCATCTACGCCGATCTCGTGTACAGCGGCGAGTGGTTCTCGCACACCAGAGAAACGATCGACGCCTTCGTCGCGGCGGTCCAGCCTCGCGTCACCGGCTCGGTCCGTCTCAAACTCTTCAAGGGCGACTGCCGCATCGTCGGTCGCAAGTCCCCGTACTGGAACGCGGCGAGCGACGTCCTGGCGGCGGATACGCAGGCAGTCTGATGGCACATCTCTGGTCGGGCCGGTTCGAAGGCGGGCCGGACGCCGGTCTTTTCAGTTTTGGCGCATCGTTCGGCTTCGATCGGCGCCTCTTCGAAGACGACGTGACGGGCAGCCTGGCGTGGGCGGAGGCCATCCACGCGGCGGGCGTGCTGTCGGCCGCGGAGCTCGAGGCCATCACGCGGGCGCTCAACGAGATTCGCGCCGCGGGCGCGGACCCGGCCTTCTTCGACTCCGAATCGGCAAAAGAAGACGAGGACGTCCACTCGTTCGTGGAGCGCGAGCTCGTCAAGCGCGTCGGCGATGCCGGCCGGCGGTTGCACACCGGACGATCGCGCAACGAGCAGGTCTCGCTCGACCTGCGGCTGTACTTGAAGCGCCGCGTCCCGCTGCTTCAGAAGGCCATCGCGGAATTGATTCGCGTGCTGGCCGCCCAGGCGGCGGCCGCGGGCGATGCCGTGATGCCCTCGTACACGCATCTTCGCCGCGCCCAGCCGGTTCTCGTCGCGCACTTCTTCCTGGCGCACACCGCCGCGCTGAGACGCGATCACGCGCGTCTCGCCTCGCTGCTCGTCGAGATCGACGAGTTGCCGCTCGGATCGGGCGCTATCGCAGGCACCAGCTATCCGGTCGACACCGCCGCGCTCGCGAGCCGGCTCGGGTTCTCCCGCGTCGTCCTGAACAGCATCGACGCGACGGGCGAGCGCGACTTCGTCTCGTCGTTCCTCCACGCGGCCGCGCTGACGATGGTGCACATCAGCCGGATGGCCGAGGACTTCATTCTGTTCACGTCCGAGGAGTTCCGGTTCTTCGAGCTCGCGGACACGGCGGCCACCGGCAGCAGCCTGATGCCGCAGAAGAAGAACCCGGATCCGCTCGAGCTCGTGCGCGGAAAGTCCGGCCGCGTGATCGGGCGACTGGCCGGGTGGCTCGCGACCATGAAGAGCCTGCCCATCGGCTACAGCAAGGATCTGCAGGAAGACAAGGAAGCGGTCTTCGAGGCCGAGGACACCCTGCGCGGCTCCATCGACGCGGCGGCGACCGTGATCGGCGGCCTGACGCTGAACCCTCACGTGACCGCCGCGGCCGCGTCGGGGTTGCTGCTTGCGACCGACGTCGCCGACTATCTCGTCGGCAAGGGGGTGCCGTTCCGCGACGCGCACGAGATCGTCGGCGCGCTCGTCCGGCGCCTGGTGCAGGAGCAGCGATCGTTCGAGTCGATGACGGTGGAGGAGTGGCGGGCGCACTCGCCGCTGTTCGAGGCGGACGTGCGCGAGGCGATCACTCCGGCGGCTTCAGTCGCCCGCAAACGCACGCCGCAGTCGACCCATCCGGACGCGGTCGCGTCCAGCCTGAGCGAGCTGCAGGGCTGGCTTGCCAGCCAGCCGCGGGGCTGAGAGAATTCCCGCATGGCAGACCACGAACCCGACAAAACCGCAGGGGCGGAGGTCCCACCCCCGCAGGCGCGGAAGCCCTACTCGCCGCCGAAGCTTCGCGTCTTCGGCAGTGTCGCCGCCATCACCTCGTCCATCAGCATGACCGGGAATCTCAAGGACGGCGGGCCCAATAACCTCAAGACGTAAAGTCGTCCGCGCTCCTCAGAATCGGATCGTCACCCCGCCGCTGAAGCGCCAGAACTTCAAGACCCCGACTGCCACGTCCACCTCGGGTTCGGGCAGCTGCTCCTGAATCGTCCGGAAGTACCGGGCATCCAGTCGCAGGCCGTAGCGCGCTCCGAGCGTCTTCAAGAGCCCGCCCCCGACGTCCAGGGCGATGTTCGTGTTGTCGAGACCGAAGAAGTCGTTGGCGACATGCGTCCGGATGACGCCGATCCCGCCCGCCGCGTAAGGCTGCAGTCCCACCAGGCGATAGGGCGCCGACCACAGGCCGTTGGCCATCAAGGTCATCACCCGGTTGGTCCCGTAGTAATCGTCGTCGCTGTTGCTCCGGTCGCCAAACAGGTCAGGCATGTACCCGAAGTCGAATTCGAGGGTCAGGGGCCCCGATCTCCAGCCTCCGGCGCCGCCAAAGCTCAGGCGCGGAGCGAACTCGTCATCGTAGGAACCGATGGCATCGTTGAAGGTTCCCGTCGTCTGCCAGGCGACGCCGGCGTACGGCGTGACGACCCATTCGGCCGACGCCGGGACAGGGGCGGCCAGGAGGAGCACTACGGCCACGCTCGCGGCAGCAAGATGATCGCGCATCGCCGCATTGTAGATGGCCGCGCGTCCGGAATGAAAAAGAGCCAGGATGCCGGAGCACCCTGGCTCTTGACGATCGATCCGCGGCGGACCGCTAGAAGCGGAACACGAGGCCGACGGTCCCGCGCCAGAAACTGAACGAGCCGAGCGCGACGTCGACGTCGTTGTCGGGCTCGTTGTCCTGCAGTGAACGGAAGTAGCGTACGTCGCCCTGGAGGCCGAGCTTGTCGTTGAAGAAGCCGGCCACGCCGCCACCGACGTTGACGCCCCAATCGGTGCTGCTGACGTTGAAGATGTCCTGGGCGTCATCGATCCTGGTCTTGATGATCCCGAGACCGCCCGACGCGTACGGCCGGATGCCGCCGCCATGCTGTCCGCCGAACGGCGCCCCGATCTTGAGATTCGCCATCAGGGTCGTGACGTTGCTGTCGCCGAACGCGAAGTCTCCGCTGCCGGTCGTGTTCTCGAAGAAGTTCGGCGCGTAGCCGAAGTCGATCTCGAACCCGAGCGCACCGGCGCCCATCCACGACAGCTGTGCGCCGAAGTTCATCTTCTGCTCGAAGTTGTCTTCGAAGTCGCCACCCACTGGATCGTTGAACGCGGCGCTGCCTCCCCAGTTCATGCCGATGAACGGCGTGAACAGCCAGTCGGCCGATGCCTTCGCGGGCGTGGCCGCAAAGGCCGTAAGCACGAGTGCCGATGCAATTGCGAGCTTGCGCAGTGCCATACCTTCCTCGTTTCTCCTCCCGCGGGTCACGCGTTTCTCGCTAACCGCGCTGCGGCCGGCGCACAATGCGACCCGGCGCTGGATATGCGTGCAGCGACTGCAAGCCATGTGCCTTGCGCACGGCGTCTCGCCGGGCTCGCGATTCATTCGGAATTCCGAGGAAATTCAGCAGCCAGCGTCAGGACGCCGCCGCTCCAGAGCTGGCTTTCAGCTCGGCTGCGTGCTGCTCGATTAGCCGCCACGCGCGCGCGACGTGCCGTTCCGTGGTGTGAAGATTACCGATCGCCAGCCTCAGCACATATCGGCCGTCGAGCTTGGTATGCGAGAGGAAGATCTCGCCCGATGCGTTCAACCGTTCGAGCAGTGCGGCATTGAACTCGTCCGTCTCACGCGCCCGGAAGCAGACGACGCTGAAGGGGACGGGAGCGGTCCGCTCGAAGTCCTCCGATCCATCCACCCATGATGCGAACAGCCGCGCGAGCCGGATGTGTTCGCCGAGGCGCGCGCGAATCCCGTCGGCGCCGAAGTGCCTCAGCACCATCCACAGCTTGAGCGCGCGAAAGCGGCGGCCGAGCTGAATGCCGGTGTCCATCAGATTGCGGACGTCGGCGCGCTCAGAGGTCTTGAGGTATTCCGGCGTCAGCGAGAATGCCGCGCGCAGCGCGTCCATGCGGCGGCAGTAGAGGGCGCTCAGGTCGAACGGGGTGAACAGCCACTTGTGCGGGTTGACCACCACGGAATCGGCGCGGGCCGCGTCCCGCAGCAGCCAGTCGTACTCCGGCACCATGGCCGCCACGCCGGCGTAGGCCGCGTCGACGTGGAGCCAGATGCGTTCGCGTGCGCAGACGTCGGCGATCGCGGCAACCGGGTCGACGCTGGTGGCCGACGTCGTGCCCACCGTCGCCACGACGGCCACCGGCAGGATCCCCTCGCGCCGGTCGGCCTCGATTGCCGCCGCGAGCGCGTCCGCCCGCATGCGGTACTCCGCGTCGGCTTCGATTCTCCGCAGCGCGTCCTGTCCGAGACCGAGCAGGACGACCGCCTTGTCGACCGACGAGTGCGCGTGCTCGGAGCAGTAGACGCGGAGCGGCCCGATGTCCGATCGTCCCGCCAGCCCGCGCGTCCGTACGCCGTCGACCGCCTCTTCGCGCGCGGCCGCCAGCGCGTGCAGCGTCGAGATCGACGCGGTGTCGTAGATCACCCCTTCGAACGTATCCGGCAGACCGAGCAGCTGCCGCAGCCAGCCGAGCGCGACCTCTTCGAGCTCGGTCGCCGCGGGCGACGTGCGCCACAGCATCGCCTGCACGTTGAGCGCGGCCGAGAGGAATTCCGCGAGCACGCCCGGCGCGCTGCCGGAGATCGCGAAATACGCGAAGAAGCCGGGATGATTCCAGTGGGTGATGCCGGGCAGGATGACGCGTTCGAAGTCGGCGAAGATCGCGTCGAACGGCTCACCGCGGTCCGGCGCGGATGCCGGCAGGCTCTCCCGCACCTGCCCGGGACGGACCTGCGCGAGCACCGGGAATCGTTCAGGAGACGCGAAGTAGTCGGCGATCCAGTCCGCGATCCGGTGGGCCTCCCTGCGGAAGGCCTCCGGATCCATGTCGCCGTAATCGTGGGTGGACATCGCGCGCGATCTTATCGTTGCCGCGCGCTTTTCGGCCGAGGCCCGAGCCCCGAGGCCCGATCTATTTCTTCTCTACTTCCACCGACACCGGAGCCGACAGCCGGACCGTGACCACCGCGCCGGCAGGCAGCGTGGCGGCGTTGCGATCGCCCGAGTAGACGACCGCGGTGCCGCCGGCCGCGCCGGTCGCGCCGCCGACGATCGCGCCCTTCTTGCCGCCGATCAGCGCGCCGAGGATCGCGCCCCCGACCGCGGCGCCGCCGATCTTGCGCGCGCTGTCGCCGGCCGGCGATTCCCCTTCACGCAGGATCGTGTCGGTCCGGATCGGAAGCTGCGTGCCGTCGGCGAGCACCAGCGTGTGGAACCGCACTCCGAGGCGCGCGCGCTCCTTCATCTTGCCGCCGCGTTCCACCATGGTGACCGCGCCGATCGCGCGGGTGCCGGCAGGAATCGCGGTGCGGCCGTCGACCGCCACGTCCCGCATCACCCGGGCCTCCACGCGATCTTCGAGCCGCGCGCGTTCAGTGGTCACAGGCGTTTCGATCTGCAGGCCGATCACCGACGCGGACGGAATCTCGAGCGCCACCAGTTCCGGCGCCGCCGGCGCCGGAATATCGGGCCTCGGGGCCTCGGTCCTCACCGGATCGGCGGCAGCCGCGGCCGCCTCGGTGCGTGCTGGAGCAGCCGGGTCCAGCGGGGGACGGCTCGTCGCCGGGTGCGCCGCGGTCGCGGGCGTTTCAGGCGCCGGCGCCGCGGGCCGGCTGTCGATCGGTGCAGTCGGAGCGGAAGACCGCGCGGGAGCACTCGGTGCGGCCACGGGCTTGCGCCGTGCGGGCGCCTCCGCCAGCTTCACCGGCGCGGGAGCCGGGGCCGCCGCCGGCGGATTGGCCTTTTCGACCGGCTCCGGTGCCGCCGCTGGCGGCGTCACGACCGCCTCGGTTTCCCGAACGGCGGCAGCCGGCTGGGCCGGCGGCACCGCCGGGCTCGCCGCGACCTCTGCGGGCGCGCTGTGCCTGATCGCCATATA
>Ga0075433_10002447_pt1 | contig 14133 bp, 22 predicted proteins | sample RhiMethybrSRZTD2_FD_75299 | JGI IMG/M metagenome (GOLD analysis project Ga0075433, IMG submission 75299) | Populus rhizosphere microbial communities from Tennessee, USA - Rhizosphere MetaG P. TD hybrid SRZTD2 | ecosystem: Host-associated > Plants > Roots > Rhizosphere > Soil | place: USA... | reverse complement strand
GTCCAGGGCTTTACTACGACCTTTATCCCGCCGGGATACGCCGCAGGTTCATACCTGTTCAGCGTGTCTTTCATGGGTCCGAGCGCCCTAGTCGCCGGAGGCTAACGCCTTTAGACACGGCAGTTATCGCTAACCGCAGGTTCGGTCATGCTAATCCCGTTTAATCTCTCAACTACTTTCGACCGTTCGTCGGATGAAACGGAGAATGCATGTGTGTTAAGAGCTTTACTGGATTGCCTAATTCGTTGCAATGTGGCCAGGATTAGGTATGCGTCGCGTCCCTTACCTCGATTGTACGAGAGCGGCGTTAAGTATGGCCGGACTATAGATTGGGATAACGTTACTACTCTGTATAAGCGCGGTTATGGGGACTGCAAAAGTCTCACGGCCGCGCTTATTGCAGAGTACTACCTACGTGGGATTGACGCGCGTCCGGTTTTTCGGCACGCGAAAACTCTAATCGGAGCACGAAACTATCATATCTTGGTTCTCGTGCCCAAACGCAACGGTCTAGATAAGACTGAGTTTGAAGACCCCTCAAGAAAACTTGGGATGGGTCAAGATGAGCTAAAACACTTTTACTGATAGGATGTATCATGGCAACTACTCTGATTAGCAATGGCGCGGTCGCTGGCGCTCTTGCGGCACTCATGGCGGGTCGTTCGGAAACTAGCAATGCTATCACTCCCACGGGTGAAGCTAGCAACATGGCTCTGATTGCGGATGCCGTTCGTGACCAGTTTTTGACCGCTAACGCGGCCTTGACTGTTCCGATGGCAGACGCGGACAATGCAAACATCTTCATGATTACGTTTGCAGCCGTGTTCGGTCAACTTTCTGGACGAGCACCACGGTCTACAACCGCAACGGATTACTCTGGAGCAATGGCCGTAGCTGCCTCGTTTGCGAAAGCAGCAGCGGCGCAATTAGTGTAATCCCTGTTAGGGTGGCGATTACCTATCAAAACCCTAGCACCCTTTTTATTACCGGGACATAACATGAGACTCTACATGCTACTCAGTGGAATCGCACTAGGATACGCTATTAGGCGACTAGTAGAAGAGATTAGGAAGCAAAAGGAAGTTAAGGCGTGAGCATTACGGTTTATATCACGGGCGGGGCTCTTGGAACACTGATAGCGATTCAGTGTTACCGCAAGGTGATATTGAAACAAGGTGTGCTCACTGTTGAACGCCGTGAAAAGTATGAAGCTGCATTAGACTCTACAGACGAAACTATTATCTTGACGTTGGCCGTAGAGTTTGATAAGATGGGTCTTAAGAAGGAAGCTCGCATATTGCGACGTCGAGTAGCACAGCGACGATTACCTGAGCCAGTAAAGCAGGCACGTCGCGAAGTGTTCAAACGTGCATTCAAAAGTCGCAAACCTCAAGCTGTAATGAAACTCGCGATTGCATTCGAAAAAGATGGTGCAATCGATGCGGCTTCCAAGCTCCGCATGTATGCCGAAACTCTGACCGAGGCTAACGACTATGGGAACTAGGGTTTCAGCGTATGTGAAGGGTCAACACTTGCATCTAATGGGCGTTGACGAATCTCCCGCTGGTACGGTTCCGTTTACTGTTACGGTTTCGTTTGAAGGAGAAGCCCCCCAGGGACCATTAAACATGCGACGCATGACAGAGAATCTACAGCATGCGTTAGGATTGGCGCAACGTGAGGTCAGAGGCAAAGTCATCCGTGGACGTCGTGAGCGCATGATTGAATCGATTATGATTCGCGCGCGCCAAGGTGACCAAAACGCGATGGCGTTGATTATGGGAATGCGTGAGCAGGCCAAACGCGGCAATAAACGCGCGCAAGCTTCGTTGTCGCTGTTAAGACGCATCATCCGCCAGCGTCCGGCTAAACGTAATGTGAGTTTCGGCTTTGAGGAAAAACCCGCCGTTAAACTACTTCCGGCTCCTAAGAGCATTGTGGAGTCTGCCGCGTCTATCATTGTCAACGGACCGACAATGAAACCCGGCGCGTTGTATCACGTGCTTGCGAATAACTACAATCTGAAAAAGTTTCGCTTTGCTCTATGGCATGCGCTCGAACCGGAATTGAGACCAGCTTTTTTCCGTGGTTACAAGCGCGGTGATAGTCTCAATGTTCCCACCGACCTTGACGAGGCAGACGCTTACCGATTAGGTAACACTCTCGCATGCGCTAAGCAGCTTCAAGACTTTCGTGCACACACTGGCAGAATATCCGATTACTACCCGGTAGCAGGGTGGGAATTGGGAGAATAACCCGACCGGCCAGCCGACCGGTTTATTACCAGGACATAACACATGTTCAAAAACGTTGCGTTACTGATAGTCTTTACTGCGGTATCCTCTGCAGTGGGTGCCGTTGTCTCGGTCTATGCGACCGATTATCTCCGCAAGCGTAAGGCGCAATCAAAGGTCGCATAATGGGACGCTTTAACATACCGTTTGGCGACGAATTTGGTAGTGATGACCTTAACGAGGATAATGAACCATCGGAGTTAGGAAAACTACCCAAAGAAAAAAACGTTGTCCGTTCTTGGGGAATTTCCGGAAAGCTTGTTACACTGAACAGTAGTGCCGGCGTACATCTTAACTGTCAGTTTGAAGATGTCGCCAATTACACATTACAGTTTTACTTGTTAGCATCTCGCGTCACTCCTGCTAATGCTGGCGGGCGTCCGGTAATTGCGGCAGGTTTTCGCGCGAAAGCCAATGTGGTATGGTCTGTCAAGGGGCAACCTATTAGACGTCAATTCCACGTAGGCGATGGTACGTCATTAGTGGGAACAGCCGATGGGGTTGATGTTACTCTTATTGATGATAGTCAAGTTAGCTCAACATATGGCGGTATTGAGTACGATGCATTCGTTACTGTAACGAAGGGTACTCGCGGTTCGCATAAACAACCTGTGTTTTATGACTTGGGAGTTCAACCCGCAACTCCGGGCGGCAGTTCTGGATTATCGATACCTGATGACATTGGAGCAATATCAATATTCGTTGCTGCAATTAGTAATGACCCTGCTAATCCTGTAACTAATGGTGCTACAGCAGTTACAGTCGATAATGGTATTGGTCCTGTACTTGTATTCGACCCCTTTAGAAACACTGATTGGACGCCTTTACCACCTGACGCCGTTAACATTGTATATGCCCAAACCGCATTAGGTGGTGCGGATGTTCTCTTTTCTACATTCATTGGCATTGACGGTTAGTACCCGGGCATAATGGTAATTCTTTTCACAGTAATTATATTGGTTCTAATCGTTGCAAACACTACAACGTGGGTTTACGGTATGATATGGCTAGGTGACGTTCGAAAACTTTTGAACGAGACGAAAAAGTCATGCAGACATTGAGAGTAGGTTCTAGCGGTTCGGATGTTGTCAAGTGGCAAAGTATTATCGGTGTCACTGCAGACGGCAAGTTTGGACCCGCTACCAAAGCCGCAACCATTGAATGGCAAAAGGAGCATGACTTAGTCGGTGATGGCGTAGTAGGGCCCGCAACATGGGCTCGCGCTCAGGGAAAAGTCGCTACTAAGATTGTCCACAAGACAGCGGCCGCTGATACCGATGGGTGGGCATATCAGACCATGCGTGCGGCAATGCCAGAGGCAACGGAACCAGAGGTACAATACGCTGTCACCATTGCACGCGGTGAGGGATTCTATGGCAAGGGTTGGGGCAATCCGAGTAAGAAAACGATTGAAGAATCGCAAGCTTTTGGTTTGACTGGTTTCGAGGGTGTGAGCTCCAATAATTGGGGCGCTGAGATGGGTACGGGTTCCGCTGGTTCGTTTTCACACGTAGACCACCACAGGGACGGGACAGTGTATGTCGGCCATTATAGGAAACACGCGACACCTGAGCAGGGTGCGGCGTCAATGGCTAAGGTGATTCTAGGTGGCGGTAAACGAGGTGCGGAAGGCGCTAAGGAGATTCGAAAGCATATCAATAGCGGGAATCTCAAGAAAGCAGTTTTTGCCCAACATGATAACGGCTACTTTGAGCTACAGCCTGAAAAGTATTATGCCAATGTCAAGCAAAACTATGCGGTGTTGACGGCTAATGTTGAGTGGCCTAAACTCTTGACTCGGTGGTTTCAACCGATTGTTAACCTGCTGGGTATGGTATCATGACAATGTCAATCCTAGTTTTTCTGATAATCCTAATAGTTCTAGGAGCTGGCCTATTCCTCATCACTGATAACAAGTGGTCAAAGCTTGGGATTGTTCTGTATGGTGTCGCGCTCTTGTGGCTCATATATTACATTCAAGGCAAGGGATTACATCTCTAATGCTAAACTCTATCTTCAAGAGTGGTGTCAACGCTGAAGACATCGAGGCGATTGCACACTATCTCCAAGCCACGCCTACTCGCACCGCACAAGCTCAGGATGTCAAAAACAGGTTCATGGCGTGGTATCAGACCTACTCAAACTCGTTTTGGGAATCCTACGCCACGGATGAAAGTTTTCAGACTGCCGCTCACTTTCGCGACGAGTTTAATCGCCAGAATGCGGTTACGACACAGCAAGTGGCGGCTGTACGCAATGTACAACAATACGGATTAACGCGCGATGAAGCGCTAGGCCTACCGCCCAATACACTTGACCTCTGGTCTGCTACCAAAAAGTATGGCAAGTATCTTGCCATTGGAGCCGGCGCAATTGGCTTAGGTTATGTTGCGCTACAGACTAAGACAGCACTAGGTTTTCTAAAACGCATTATGCCCGGAGCATAGACCCATGGGATTGCTAGACTTCGTTCTGAATAGTGATGACTTTGATGCGATTGACAAGTACGTGCGAACCACGTATGCGAAAACGGGAGCGGCCGAAACACTCAAGCGCCAGTTTATCGCATGGTCAAACGGCTTGTCGTTTGCAGGTAAGGTAATGCCAACGGTCGTTCAAGAGGCCCACAATCGAAGGAATGCGTTCAATGTCGCAAACACCGATTCACCGGCTGAACGTCAAAGCGTCAAGGCTATCATTGCACGCGGACAAACGATTGAAGAGAATCGCGGTCAAACACGTCGGGTTGATGACGCTGGAAACTATCCTAATGCAAAAGGTATCACCGTTAGCAGCGCGTCAAAGTCTAGTGTTCCAAAGGGAGCACGCCCTACAATTCGACAAGGCGCACGCGGTGAGCCAGTCAAAGCATGGCAAGCTATTATTGGGGTTCCCACTGATGGCGTTTTCGGTTCGGGTACTAAGGATGCTACGATTAAGTTTCAAAAGGCCCATGGTCTCAAGGCCGATGGGATTGTTGGAACTGCTACATGGGCCGCTGCGCTAGGAAACCAGGCCAATACGACACTACCCGTTTCGCTCGCGGACGTAACGCCTGTGGCACCTGTGAACATGCCAGCATCTGCGGTACCGATTGGAACTGTGATTCCAGCGCAAGCCACGACACAACCCCCATCAAAAGTGTTGCAAAAACCCTTGAATCCTGTTATTGTATCTGATACAATGAAACCCGTTACCGAGGTCAAAGTTAAGGGCGCGGTACCCAAGGTGAAAAAGTTCACACAGGACCATCCTGTGGCAAGCACCATAGGAGCGGGACTAATTGGCACAGTAGTAATGAAGCTGATTGGACTGTAAAACTGACCGGCCAGCCGACCTAATTACCAGGACATAATATGTCGAATCTAGCGATAACGCCCAAAAAGTTAGCCCTCGAAGATTGGATTCACGAGGCGCTTACGGACGACCAAAAAGAGGGTTGTCGGCAATTGTCGCTTGTGCATGTGCTCGGTACACCAGGTGGAATCATACATGATGAGATAGACGTAGTCAGGTTATCTCCCGCACAGAGTAACGAGCCGGCTGCAATCGGTGCTCGGTTCCGCCATAAAGCTCAAGTGTATGCACAAGAGCTCATTGGTGTTCAGAGCTTCATGATATTGGCATTCTATGGCGTCAATAAGGAGCCTGAGGCGAAGCATCCGTTTATGGTCAATGGGGAGACTTCGTTTCAGGGTCTCGCAACCGAGGGGCCGACTGAAACGGGTAAGCTCCAACAGAACATGCGATTGACCGAGGCGATTGTCCAAGGCTCGTTTCGACAGAATGCCATGACGTTCGACATGATGATGCGCACGTTCGACATGATGACGCGCGTCAATGCACGCATGCAAGAGACTTTGGACGGAGCTTTCGAACGATTGTACAATGAGCGTTCGGACCGATTGCAGGACAATAATGCATTCCGCTTGAAGGAAAACGATAGGAAGCTTATCGAGAAGATGATTGACCTTGCCCCGTCACTGATAAACAACATGACGGGTAAGGATATCTTTCCGCAGGGAACCGCAGATGAAGCACTCTTAAACGCGATTGCGGATGAACTCGACCCACAGAAGATTCAACTTTTGCAGCAAGTGGTACCGCCGAAACTTTGGCCGTTACTTGCTACTCGATTCGAAGCTCAGTTGAAAAAGCGTATTGCAGCTGAGCAAGCTGCTAAGCAGTCTGCCTCTAACACTGAGGAATCCAATGGCGTTACTGCAAAAAACTGAAGACGGGTTGACGCTCTATTGCATCGCCTATGAAGTCAGGCGTATGGTTAATAATGCTTGGGATATCCGGGTCGGTTTCGAGTACGTACATGCACCCGACCAAGCACAAGCGCGTTATCAATTCGTGAATGCGCATCTAAGAGTTAGGGGACTACACATCACCGGCATCGCACCTGCCGTGGGGTTCGAAGCCAAAGATAATCACGGCGAAAGATTGGTAGGATAAACACATGATGAAGTTTCTAACGGTTAAGGTTCTGACGAAAGTTGCAATTGGTTTCGTAGCTGGCTGGCTCGCGAAGACCTACGTGGACAAGGCGTAAAAGGTAAGACCATGGCTAAAAGACATCGTAAGGTAACACGTAAGACTAAGCGTCGCCGTCGTCGAAAGAAGCACTGACATGGCAAAGCACCGCAAAGTGACGCGCAAGCGTCATAAACCGAGCTTGAAAGCACGGCGTGCTTACAACAAGCTCATCATCAAAAGCTATCATCGCCTAAAGCGCGTGGTAGCGAAGCACGCCCCGGGTGAACTTTAGTACCCGGGCATACACCTGCGGTGAGCGATAGCTACCGCTTACATGTGTACAGGGTTAGAGGTATAACATTATGTCATGGTTGAATGCAGTTGTAAAAGCTTCCGGGAACGCGGTACGCGCCGTATCGGGTGGCATTGCCAAAGGTGGTGCTAAACTCGGTCATCTCAGCGCGAAACTCCCCGTTATCGGAAAACCATTATCAGCAATCATATCAGTCCAGTTTGGTGCGTTCGCCGTAGTTGACTCAGTGTTGGCCGGCGGACGCATTGACAAGGTGGTTTACAAGCGTCTAAAGACTGATATCAAAAACGCCAAGACCATTGCACCCTATGCACAAGCGACCGTGTCGTTAGTTCCGGGTGTCGGGAGCGGTGTTGCTGGCATGATTGGTGCCGCCTCTGCACTCGCGGACGGAAAGTCAATTGATGCGGCAATTGTTTCCGGTGTTCGCGGCGCTGTTCCAGGTGGTCCGGCTGGTCAAGCATTGTTCGATGTTTCGTGCGCTGTAATGCAGGGCAAAAAGCCGACCGATGCAATGCTCCAAGCTATCCCGCTACCACCTGAGCAGAAAAAGCTCGCAATTGCTGGCATTCAAGCGGCCAAGGATATCGCAAACGGCAAGAAAGTTGATGAGGCGATTGTCAATAAAGGTATGAGTGTGCTACCCGAAGGCATCCGCAAGGGTGCTCAGATTGGTATGGCATTGAGTCATGCTCGCAGTCTTCAAGATGCCACTAGTATTGGCGTGAAAACAGCGATTCCAAAGTTGGTTTCATTCGCGGGTAAAGCAATAGACGCGGATGCTCGTTTCAAGGCTGGCTTGACTCTCATGCCATCTAAGAGCAAAAAGGGTTACCTGCTCGGGATAGGCCTTTTATCTCATAAGGTGACACCGGGTGCGGTCAAAGCGGCGCGCGAGTCATTACCAAAAGAAGAGCAATACGGGTTCGATACTGCCGTTGCAGCTCGTATTGGGTCCGTCCAACGTTTACACTTGCGTGGTACACCTGCTAAGCAATTCGTAGTTATGGCTGCGCATGGCGCTCGCAAGGGTTCGGAGCAATTGCGTCAGGGTATTCGACAGACGATTGCTAAGACTGCCCCGAATCTGGTCAAAGACTTTGACATGCGTGCTAAACCCTGGTGGAAACGCATCCTCATCGTTCTAGGCGTCAAAAAGGATAACGTAGTAAGGGTTAGAATCAGACAACCCAAACCCGTACCCGCTAAGGCATAATGGCGACTAAACGAGCTACCGCGTCCACTCCGCCCCAAAACCTTAGACCACAGGCAGAATTAGTCTTGACACTTGAAGAGAGATTAGAGCGCATCGAACGTGACCTACTAGAGTCTAAGCTAGTAGGTTACTGCGCCTGCAATTATGCCCGGGTTATATGTGAAGAGATGGGTTTGCGTAGCAAAGTTAAAAAGATTGATGAAGAGTTTGAGAATCTTAGGAATGGTGACTTTTAATGTCTATCAATAATCCTCAATTGTATAATGCGGCCGTTGCTGGTCTCACCGGCGGAATGCAAGAGCGCTGGCTAAAAAGCGCGTCTAGTTACGTCTCGTTTCAAGCTTTCGTTAATACGATTGCGACGGAGATTGACGCTCAGATTGCCACGACGACGCCGGGTCAACCACAGATTGACTTATTGCAATCAATTATTCAAGGGGTTTTCGCTAATCGCTATCCGACAAGCTCCACCGCCGGCGCGTATACCGATATCGCTACATCGATTGCTGCGCTATATAATCAGTTATCGTCGCTATTACAGCCAGGGGGCGGAGCCGTAGTTAGTGGACTGATTCCAGACAATTCCACAACAGTTGTTGCAAACTCAAACACGACAATCATTCAAGCATACCTGACAGCGGCCGGGGCAGCCGGCGGAGGGATTGTCACGCTCCCCACAGGCAAGTTTTCGATATCTTCGACTCTCAATGTACCCAGTGATGTTAGCATGATAGGCGCCGGGATTGGCAAAACTACGCTCTACATGCCAGCGGCGTTTTTCACCAATACTATTCTACAGACATACAATACTGACAGTATGGCAATTGACGCATCTGGTCTTTTGATTGCGCCGTTTACCGCGGCCACGAATATCGTGTTAGCCGACTTCACGATTGAAAGCCAGGTTAGCGATGGTCGATTCCTAATCGGCATTCGTTCATCGAATGTACGCGGGTTGACTATCCACGATATCGAAGTTTTCGGCTTTCCCGTTGGCAATTGTATTGCACTGAATAGCATTCTTCGCGATGGTAGAGTTTTTAATTGTTACTTGCACGATTGTACGACTGCGCTTAACACCTACGCTTCGCAACCACAGATGACAGGAATCGAGATTGACAATAACAAGGTCAATGCAGAAACATCCCGCGGACTGGCAATCTACGAAAACTATATCTTCTCGCTTCAGTTCATTGGAGCAGCGCTCGCCGCGTATAACATGCAAACGGATGGCATCAATCCGGGGGACGGTACCGCCTTACTGATTCATGACAATTACATTCACTTCGTGGGCGAAGGGATAGACTGCTTTGCGACCGATTGTGATATCCACAATAACACGCTAATCGAATGCTATATTGTGGGCATAAAACTCATTCACGGTGCACTACGCAACCAAGTTCATGATAACTATATCTTACGTCCAGGATTAGGTGGAATCCTGCTATCACAATCAAACCAAGTTGCGGTAGACACGGCGGACAACGTTGTGTGCAATAATGTGATTGATGATGTAGACGGTAAAAGCGGCGCCTGGGCGACGCCAGCCGGAATCATTCTTGACAGTGGTGGCGCAGGGCCGACAGGGTTTATTCTACGCAACACTATTGCACGTAATCGCATCATGGGTGGGACTGCTACAATGAAGTATGGTATCTACCAACAGGCTGGTACGGGGAATCGATTCATAGACAATGAAGTGGAAGGTTTCGTAACGGCGTATTCTACCGTTTCAGCAGGCACGGCAACAATAACGGATGCAAAAAAAGCATTCGTCCGCGTGGGTATGAATAGCGACCAGGCAACGACGGCCGGTGTTGGCGAAGTTATCGAATATGCGACGGAAACACTTGACACGCAAGGCGAGTTTAACACTGGTACGCACGTATATACCGCGAAAGCTCCACGGCGCTTGCGTGTATATGCTACAGCTACCGTCAATGACGCTGCTGGTGAGCGATATTCGATGCGTATACGAAAGAATGGGAATGCAACGGCTCAAAAGTTACAATGTATGGGCGCTACTCCGCCGACTTTATTCGACGTGAGTGATATTGTGTCGGTAGAGATTGGCGATACTATCGACATATTCTTTGAGCAAAGCAATGGCAATCGAACCATCGTTGGCGATGTGACGTGGACTTATCTAACGATTGATGAAGTAGCGAACGAAGGATAACTGATATGATTAAGACAATCGTCGTGTGCGACATGTGTAATGCAGAAACGGTAATGGGTGAAGATTCCAAGGCATGGTCCTCATACATGAGTGGAAAGAATTGGTGTCCAGAATGCAATGCAAAGTTCAATGACTTCATTGCCTGTCAACCATGCGATTCAGTTAGTAAACTAAAGGCTCGTGTAGCTGAGCTTACAGCTGAAGTGGAACTGCTTAAGCCAGAAGAATCAGAACTAGAAGAAACACCTTGACAGGGGTTCGCAAGCATGTTAGGGTATCCAGAACAATCCGGATTATGACCCGGACATAACACAAGAGGCAAAACCAATGGCTCAGAAAAGTGACGTTCAGATTCAGATAGTTTCCAGCGATAAGATTGAAGCGACCGATGAGTGGAACGGTCGAAGCGACTATCGCACTGATGCGGAGGATAAGGGCTGGAACGCATTCGTAGAGAATATTGCGGAAGTTGGCCAAGAGCAACCCTGCATTGTTCGACCGCACGACAAGGTCAAAGGGCATTATATCTTGGTTGCTGGATTCCGTCGATTCCACGCGATTCAGGAGCTCGAAGCCAGTACGCAAAAGAAGATTGGCGTCAAGGTCATTGTTCATAATCTCAGCGAGGCAGAAGCGGCGGTTCTGAATGCTCGCGAGAATATCACTCGCCAGGACCTTACCGCACCTGACTTGTGTTTCTCAGTCGGACGTGCACGCGATGCAGCCAAGGATGGCGGAACGTTCGCCAATATTAGCAAGTTTGCTGTCCAGCTGGGTCTCAAACAACCGTGGGTGCATCGCCTCGTTACCATATGGGACAAGCTCGACCGCGACACATTCGACCATTGGCGTAAGGTCGCATTGGTCAAACTGCCCGTTATGACCATGGCGGACATTGCGGAAAACACCGAAAAGGAAAAGCAGTTCGAGGTTTATCAAAAAACCTTGAAGCTCAAAGAACGCGCAAGCAAGGTCAAAGAACCTTCGAAAAAGACGGCTGAAGAAAAAGCCATCGTCAAGGCAATCAAGATTGCCGAGCTCCTGGGTTTGCTTGAAGCGGAGAGCCTGCTCGTTCGTCCGGCGAGTAACTGGCAGTGGGATGACGTCTGCGAGGTAGCCAACGTGTTCGACGCGCTCTCGGAAGATGAGCTGAAGGAAAGCAAAGCGCGTATCGCAGAGGCTGCCAAGGGTGCTCATTCCCGGGCATTCTCTGACAGCGAGGCAGTGCGAGCGCGTATGCTGGAAACGGAAAAGGCGGAGAAGGCAAAGACCTCCAGGAAGGCAGCCACCGCGTAACAAGCTTGTGGGGTCCCTGGCTTGTGGGTTCTTCCCCTCACCCTCATCGAACACCAGGGACCCCACTGTTACGCCTGCGGCGGGCGATATGCTGCCGCGTCTAAAGGACTGTTACGGAAGTGTTACGGAACCGATGTTACGATGTTACACCCTGCCAGCTGCCGTGAACCTGCATACAGGGTTAGAGGTACTGGTCGGCTGGCCGGTCGGTTGGCATGAGGGTTGCATGAGGAAGGGTAAGGAGTTGAACCGATGAAGACTACAGAGGAAAGCTTGAAGGAGACACTGAGCGCCATCCGCGAGCTTGAAAACAAGATGCGTGAAAGTTATACCCGGGTAATAGAAGACAGACTTAATTGCTTGGACGATAGGGGCCGAATCCTTGGCTGAAAAACTGGGTATGACTTTGGCTGAGGCATATCAGAAGTACGTTATGCCCGGGTAATAAACGTTCGAAAGGGAAAACCAATGACTACGAATGCTCGCGATGATGCGTGGATACATTCAGACGATTGTTATCGACGCTGGAAAAGCTTGGAAAAGAAACTTGGAGACAGACCTACCGATAAACACTTAATGGCGCTCGTATGCGAGGCTAAGGGAGACTACGAAGACTCGATTAAGAACCTGTATCAGTACTTTTTTCCAGCGGAACAGAGGCGGAAACATGGCTAATACCAATCACGCGATTAAAGCCATGGCGTTACGTGGATTCTTCGCGATGCATGTAACACAAGTGGAGTTTGATGGCAAGGTATTGGACGACTTTGAGGATGGGTGGGATGAGCTTGACGATAGAGCAAAAGCGTGCTATATGATGATAGCTCAAACCATCGATGAAGGATGGCCGAAGCGGAAAGGGAAAGATGGCTGACGTAACAATGCCGCTTAAGTCATGTCCCTTTTGCGGTTCGTCAAGAGTCGAAGGAACCTACGGGAGCACACCTGGTTTTTATGACTTGTTTTTTATAGTCGAATGCAAGTCTTGCAAAACTCAAGGACCCAGGGCCGCAAAACCTGAGGATGCACTAAAAGAGTGGAATAAACGTACTAACCCATATGGCAGAGACCCCAGTGGGAGATGGGGCTAATCATGACTGAAGATGAATTGAAACCATGTCCGTTCTGTGGAGCTCGCCGACACACTATCAAACGTAATGGGCCGCGGAGTATCTTCGTAGAATGCGCCAAGTGTACAGCGCGCGGTCAAACCATGCTGACTGAAAAAGAGGCTAAGGAAGTGTGGAATCGGCGGGTAATGCCTGCACCGTTTATGTCCGGGTAATAAAGGGAAAACCAATGACACCAAAAGAGAAAGAAGCTTTCCGCGAACGTGTTCAAAGAAAAGTCGCAGTCCGTAACGGTTCTGCAAGCACTGCAGACCTAAACACTGAGATGTACCTTTGGCGCGAACGCATGGGGAAGTTGTTTCACGTGAAACCTACGCATCCAGCAAAAGAAGACCCTGTCTTTTTGCATGCGGAAGGGACACAGGCTGACTTGTCGCGGGCAATACCTTTGAGGAAAAAGTGAGATGGGAACGTATCTAACGGCTGAATTGCAGGAAAACGAAACCGAGTGCCAAAACAAGTGGGAAACGGTCGCTACATTCGAGTTTTGGAAGTCATATGACCTCATGGCGGCTTTAAGCGATATGAAACCCGAGGAATCTGTAAAACCATACGGCGTTGATTCTCACGATATCGGATATGCATACAGAGTATTCGCACCTAGTGAATTAATGGATGCCATTGGTCAAGAATGGGTATCTACTATCTACTTAGCATTGCTCGCTGCGACAGAGGTGTTTGCTGGACAGCTTGGGTCAATGAATGTACGTATAGTGTTTTGGCTGTCATGACTACTGCTGTAATCTACTTTGGGTTAATGGTCGTCTGTCTTCTCATGGCTTGGAAACTACATAAGTGGTGAAACTCTCAATACGCGAACGGAAGATGGCCGAACGACGAGCGACAATGCTTGAACGTCGAGCGGTGAGGCGAGTCAAGGAAGCTGAAAGGGATGGTTACGACTATTGTTCCGAAACTTACTTTATTAATTGTTTAAGGGAAGTGTTAGGGCTTAGACCTCTATCATCATCTATTACCAGGGCATAAACCACTGTGTCATAATGACACACTCCAAAGTTATTACCCGGACATAAACCAATGATTAGACCTGTATCCAATGAATGCATATATCAATGTGACCTATGCAAACAAGAATTGAAACATGTTGACCGACCTTATGGGTGGTGTCTGATTACAATCAACCATGCAAAACATCGCTCTATTGTTGTTTGCGATGAATGCTCGAAAAAGTCGTTGACTGATATCGTATGTATTAGTGGGTC
>Ga0075433_10002442_pt1 | contig 14147 bp, 12 predicted proteins | sample RhiMethybrSRZTD2_FD_75299 | JGI IMG/M metagenome (GOLD analysis project Ga0075433, IMG submission 75299) | Populus rhizosphere microbial communities from Tennessee, USA - Rhizosphere MetaG P. TD hybrid SRZTD2 | ecosystem: Host-associated > Plants > Roots > Rhizosphere > Soil | place: USA... | reverse complement strand
ACGATGGCATTCTGACCGCCGCCGAGGTCGCATCCCTCAACCTCCGTGGAGTCGAGTGGGCCGTTCTGTCGGCTTGCGATACTGGTTTGGGTGAGATTCGATCCGGCGAAGGTGTGCTCGGCCTGCGACGCGCATTTCACATTGCCGGAGCCAGGACAGTGATCATGAGCCTGTGGCAGGTCGACGACCAGGCGACTCGCGTGTGGATGCGAGAGCTGTACGAAGGGCGTTTGAAGCGGCATCTCGACACCGCTGATGCGATGCGCGATGCGGGTCTCGCTGTGCTGCGCTCTCGCCGAGCGGCGGGACAGTCAACCGCTCCCTTTTATTGGGCCGCCTTCGTGGCCGCAGGGGACTGGCGGTGACCGAGCACAGGCTCAACTGAGAGAGCTCGTTGCCGTCGCGTAGCGACCCGCGAAACGCCATCGCCATGGCGCGTGCGGGCGATGACTCACGGGACGAGCGCACGTTGTCGAAGAACGGATCGAGATCGACGGGGCAACGTGCCCGACGGCGCTCTGAGCCTTGTGCCGTTTGACGCGTTGCCGATCGGGCAAACCGCTTTCCTACTCGAGCGCGCGCCGGTTCTCCACGTGAGCTGTATGAAGGCCGGCTCAAGCGGAATCTGAATACTGCCAGCGCAGTGCGCGAGGCGAGCCTGGCAATACTACGGGCACGGCGGGCTGCAGGCCAGTCGACTGATCCGTTTTACTGGGCGGCGTTCGTCGCGGCTGGCGATTGGCGCTAATCGTTCCGAGCTCGTTACCTTTTCATGCAGGCGACGTTAACCACCTATGAGCGAGCGAGAACGTATGCTTTCGCGCTTTCCGACGCTCGCAAGGAGGGATATGCTAGGCGCCGTCGCCCTCGAGCTGGTCCCCTGGATGGACAAAACCAAGCCAGACGAAAAGGTGTCGGCCGTCGCCACCGTTGCCTCCTCCGCGAGTTCTGCGTCCTCGTTCGACCTGGTCCAGCGCGCCAACGCCGGCGACCAGGAGGCGCTTGACACACTGTTCGCGCGCTACCTGCCTCGGCTGCAGCGCTGGGCGCACGGACGCGTTCCTCCGGCGGCGCGCAACGCGCTTCAGACACACGACCTCGTCCAGGACACGCTGATCCGGGTTTTCGAAGGCCTGCCCTCATTCAAGCCGCGGCACGAAGGAGCCTTCCAGGGCTACGTCAGGACTGTGCTCTGGAACCGCATCCGCGATATCGCGCGCCAATATCAGCGAGCAGGAGCGCCGAGCCCGCTCGACAGTGAACTCGCCGGACACGAGGACTCTCCCTACGAGCTGGCGCTCGCTGATGAAATGCTCGATCGCTACGAGACGGCCCTCGAGCGCTTACGACCTGAAGAGCGGGACTTGATCATCGCGCGCATAGAGATGGGCCTTCCCCATGCCGAGGTCGCGGCGATGTTCGATAAGCCGAGCGTCGCCGCGGTGCACATGGCCCTCAGCCGCGCGCTGGTGAGACTCGCAGAGGAGATGGCGTATGAGCGGAAACGATGACGCCCCGCTGCTCTCTGCTGCCGAGAAGATTTCGAGCGGCGTGCCCGTCGACTGGAAAAAGGTCCAGGACCAGATCGCAACACCTGACCAGGCCGCCGTTGCCGAAGAACTGCGATCGCTCGAGAAGTTCGCGCAGATAAGCGGGCAAGCGCCCGCGACATGGAGCCGCTTTCACATCGTTTCCGAGCTCGGGCGCGGGACATTCGGCACGGTATACTGCGCGATTGATCCGACGCTGCAACTCGAAGTCGCGCTCAAAGTCATCCGCTCACGAGCTCCCGGCATTCCCCTCGACAAGGAGAAAGCGCTCGACGAAGCCCGCCGCCTGGTCAAAGTGAAACACCCGAACGTCGTGCGGGCGTACGGTGCGGAACTGATCGACGACGAAGTCGGGCTCTCGATGGAGATTGTGAAAGGGCACACCCTCGATGAAATCGTGAGACGTCACGCCCCGTTCAGCGCGAATGAAGCGACGCTCATCGGTATCGATCTCTGCAAAGCGCTGGCCGCCGTTCACGGCAGCGGCATCCTGCATGGCGACATCAAAGCACACAACGTCATGCGCGAAAACGGTGGCCGCACCGTTCTGATGGATTTCGGTACCGGGCGGGCCTTGCGACGTGAGCCACCAGCGCGCGGCAAGGACTTCGCCGGCACACCGCTGTACCTCGCGCCGGAAATCTTCAACGGTCACTCACGCACACCCGCGTCGGAGATCTATAGCCTGGGCGTGCTCCTCTACTTCCTCGTCACGGGCTCGTATCCGGTCGACGGTAATACGCGCACGGAAATCGAACGACTTCACGATCGCCCCGATCGCCGAAAGCCGTTGCGCGATGCTCGGCCCGATTTACCGGACAGCTTCGTTCGCGTCGTTGAACGGGCGACGGCAGAACAGCAGGAGGAGAGGTACCAAACTGCCGGCGAACTCGAAGCGGCATTGACGCGCGTGATCTCCTCTCCGGTTCGCGAGCCGATTCCGATCCCGGTACCGATGCCCGGCCCTTGGGACTGGAAGAAACTCGTGCTCTACGCGACGTCGATCGTGCTGGTCGTCGCAGTCGCGTTGACAGTGCCTCGCATCCTGCGATCATCGCGCCCCACAGACAGCCGGACGGCCGTAGTCCGTCCCGATCCCGTCGTGGTGAGTACCACTCCCCCATCGGCAGCGGGGACGGCTGCAACCTATCGCATCGAGACAGCGTTCTACCGCGAGGGCAAGGGAGTCGTGCAGCGACTCAAGCCAGGGGACAAACTCGCTCCTGGCGACGCGTTGTCATTGCAGATCCAGGCATCGATTCCGATGTACCTCTACGTTGTCAACGAAGACGAGCACGGCGATTCATTCCTGCTGTTTCCGTTGCCAGGCCAGACGCTGCAGAATCCCTTGCCGCCGGGGCAGCGCCATCGTCTACCGGCTGCAGCAAACGGAGACTTGATCTCGTGGCAAGTCACGAGCTCTGGTCAACAAGAGCACTTTTTCCTCGTGGCGAGTCCAGCACGATCCCAGAGGTTTGACGAGCTCTTCGCCACGCTTCCACAACCTGTCTTTGGCCGTGTGGCTCAGAACGCGAGGCTCTCAATCGAGGGGATTGGCATGCTCCGGAGCGTAGGCGGCCTGACCGAGTCTCCGGCAAGGATCGATCAGCAATTACGCCTGATGCCCGAGTTTTCTACGCCGTTGACCGAGGGCGAAGAAGCGGGTGAAGGCGTGTGGATCCGGCACGCGACGTTTGTCAATCCCGGCAAGTAGATTGATGGTCCGGCTAAAGCCGGACACTACGTAGATGCGCGACGAGGCGCTGGAGTCGCACGTAATGCGTCCCGCGCCAATAGACGCGCCGGCACTCCCGGCACTGACTGAACGACCGAAACCGGCGATAGACGCGAGGCGGCACGAGTCCATTCACGTCGGTGCGCGCGAGGACGGCCAGCTGGCCGTTGCATGTCAGGCAGCGGGTGAAGGGCCGGAACGACCGTTTGAGTTGCAGTGCCTCGACGACTTCTTCGACCTGTTGCTCCGGATCGCGCGAGCGCAGCCACTGTCCCCGCACCACCGCCTTGCGCTTGAGCAGGCCGACATCACACGTCAGCAGCACCCGCCGCTCGCGCGCCGTCAGTTCCGCGAGTTCGGCGTCGCCCAGATCGTTGCCGTAGCGAGTATCGAACCCGAGCAGGCGTAAGTATCGTGCCAGCGTACCGAGATGGACGTCGGCGACGAAGCGCGGCCGGCGCAGCGGTTTGGGCCGCAGCCGATGGACCTGCGTGATATCGAACCGCTCGAACTCGGGGTACACCGCGATGCGCTCGCCGCCGCGCAGTCGGCGATCGAAACGAACCGATGTGCCATCGACCAGGATCAGATCGATTTCTGTGTGTGGCACGCCGAGCGATTCAATCGCATCCTTGACCGATGGCGTCCCTGCAATCTCGCGCGTGATCGTGGTCTTGCGCTGCGCGGCGGGAAGGTAATCGTTCAGCTCTTCGTAGAAACGGAATTCACACGTGCACGGGGACACAGATCTCCTGGATCGCCCGCGTCGTATCGAAGTAGACCTGCTGGTAGTGTTCATGCCGGCAACAGGGACGCACCGCCAGCGTCGGAGCCACTGACGTTCCAACGATGTTGAACGACACGATCTCCACGACGGGAGGCGGCGTGTCGAGCAGATGCGGTACCTGGCGCAGGCGATGGCGCAAGCGCATGCTGACCGTCTCCGGATCCGTCCCCGGCATCAACTGTACGCTGATGTCGACGCGTCGAAACGGCGTGGCGCTGAAATTCTGAACGTTCTCGGAAAAGAGCCGATTGTTGCCCACATAGGTCACGACGTTGTCCGCCGTCACGATCGACGTGACGAAGAGACCGATCTCCCGCACCGTGCCCGTGATGCTCACAGCCGCGACCGTGTCGCCCACCTTGAACGGACGGAACACCAGCAGAAAGATCCCCGCCGCGAAATTGGCGAGCAAGCCCGACCATGCCGCACCGACTGCCAGACCGGCGGCAGCAAGCAACGCGGCGAACGAGGTCGTTTCGATCCCCAGGACACCGAGAACCGCGATGAACAGCAGGACCTGAAGCAGGATCCCCGCGCTCGCCTCGAGGTACGAGGCCAGCGTCGCGTCGAACTGACGCAGCTGCAGGAAGCGGCTCAGCGTAGTCCGGACGAGCTTGATGATCCAGCTTCCGATCATCCACAGCACGACGGCGCCCAGAAGTTTCCACGCTGTCGGGATCAGATACAGTCGTGCAAGCGATTCAACTTGTGCAGCCAGCTGTGATTCCACAGAGGCCACTTGAACGCATGCCCAGTGCCAAGGGCAGTCCGAGATTCTCCCGACCCGCGACTGTTCGCGGCCTAACGATAGGCGGCGGCCTGTATTCCGTACAGTTGAGCGTATTGGCCGCTCCGGAGCATCAGCGCTTCGTGCGACCCACTCTCCACCACTCGTGCACCATCGAGCACGACAATCCGATCAGCCATTCGCACGGTCGAGAAGCGATGCGAGACCAGAATTGTGATGCGACCTTCAGTACTGTCGCCGCGTGTGGCCGCGGCATAACGCTCGAACAGGGCGTGCTCGGTTTCCGCGTCGAGCGCCGCGGTCGGCTCGTCGAGAACGAGCACGAGCGGCTCGTCACGCATGAAGCCACGCGCGAGCGCCAGCTTCTGCCACTGGCCGAAGCTCACGTCGACGCCACCCGGCCACGTGGGGCCGAGCTGCGTGTCGAGACCTCCGGTCAGTCGCACGATCACATCGTCAGCACCGGCGCGGCTCACGGCTGTCACGACGGCGGGCTCGTCATCGAGACGCGGGATGTCGCCGACGCCCACGGTGTGACGCGCGCGAAACTCGAAGCGGAAGAAATCCTGAAAGGCCCCGGCCAGCCGCGCGCGCCAGTCGGTCGGCGCAATGCGTGCGAGATCGGTCTCGTCGACGAGGATCCGGCCGCTCGTCGGCTCGTACATCTTCGCCAGCAGTTTGACCAGCGTGGACTTGCCTGCCCCGTTCTCGCCGACGATCGCCACGACCGACCCCGCGGGAAAGTCCACGGTCACGTCGTCGAGCACGAGCCGATCGGTTCCGGGGTACTTGAATGAGACGTGGTCGAAGCGAATGCCGTGCGACAGCCGTTGCGGCGGAGGCTGATCCGCGTTGGCGATCAGCGAGGCCGAGTAGTCCTCCAGCCACGCCAGGCGGATGGCCGCGTCCATCCAGACGCCGCGCAGGAATCCGATCTCGCCGACGGTCGCGCCGACGTAGAACGAGAGCCGCGAGCCGGCAGCCAACGCCAGGAGCACATCCCCCGCCGGCGCACCAAGCCCTGACGACACGAAGACGATGGCACCGACGTAGCCGAGGCCGAAGATCGCCCACGCCGCCGTGTGCCAGATCGCCGAGCCCCAGCGCGCGGCCGCCATCGGGCGATAGGCGAACTCCCACGCGAGCCGGCGTTCCCTGACCAGGCGATCGCCAATACCGGTCACGCGCACTTCTTTCCCAGGCGCCGCCGTTGTCGCGACGTCGAACAAGTGACGGGCCAGCCGGTTCGCCTGCGCGCCGCGCTGCACGGCACTTCGCTCGACCGACGGCCGCCACGTCGAGGTCACGACCGTTGGCAGTGCGAACAGGGTCAACAGTGCGAGCGCCGGATGGATCGAAACGAGAAGCGCAATCGTGACAGCGAGCCGGAGGATCCATGCACACGTCGTGAAGAGCGACATGTACATGTGATCGAGCATGAAGACCTGATGGCGCAGCACGGCGAGCCTATCGAGGTACTCGGGCCGTTCCTGGTGGGCGATCGTGGCAATCGATGCCAGCAACGTGGCGACGTGCGATTCGAGTGCGATCGTCACCTTGTCGCGGAATCGCCGCTGCACACGCGTGCTCACGGTCTGAAGGAACCACGTTGCCGTCGCCGACACGCCGAGAGCAACGACGGCGAACCGAACGAGCGACCAGTTGCCCGCCAGCGCTCCCTCGCCCAGCAGCTTGAACCAGAGCGCGAGCAACGCGTCGGGTAACGCCGACAGCAGGGCGAGAGAAAAGGCCACCGACATGAGTCGCGGTTCGTGCCGGTATCCCAGCTTGCACAACCGCCACATCGAGGCGAGCGCCGGTGGCAACGCTTCTCCGTGCCTGGGACCGCTGCGCGGCTCACCAGTCATAAGTCCTCCACGTTCTGCAACGCGTAGCGGTCCCAGACGCGCGAAGCGCGCCAGGAGATGCTGTCAACCAGCCGGCGCGCGCGCACATATAGCCAGATGCGCGCGGCGGCTGGTTCAGGCGAGGACGTCATAGGCCTTCCCCTCCTCGTCTTCAGCGACAAACCGTTGCGCCTGCAGATCGAACATCGTGCGGTATCGTCCGTTGAGCGCCATCAGCTCCGCGTGCGTGCCGAACTCGACGACCTTCCCCTTCTCCAGCACGCAGATGCGATCGACGTGCCGCACGGTCGAGAAGCGATGCGAGATCAGGATCGTCGTGCAGTGGCGCGTTGCCGCGAGGATGCGTTCGAAGATCTCGGCTTCACCACGAACATCGAGCTGCGCCGTCGGTTCGTCGAGCAGAACCACTCCGGCGCCTTCCTTCACCGTAGACAACGCACGGGCGAGCGCCACGCGCTGCCATTGCCCGCCAGACAGGTCAGTGCCTCCCTCGTAGCCGCGCGACAACACGGTATCCAGCCGCGCCAGTCTGGCCGCGCCGGCCGCTTCGAGCGCACCATACACGACATCGTCGGGCGCGCCTGCCGGTGCGACGTTGTCGCGAAGCGACAGCTCGAAGCGCGTGAAGTCCTGGAAGACGGCGGCCAGGCGCGTTCGCCACTCGGTGAGATCGAGTTCGCGAACGTCGACGCCATCGATTTCGATCGCGCCGCTCTGCGGGTCGTACAGCCGGCACAGAAGCTTTGCCAGCGTCGTCTTCCCGGCGCCGTTCTGGCCGACGATCGCCAGCGACGTGCCAGCCGGGATCGTCAGGTCGAAACCATCCAGCACGGGCGCGCCGCCCGGATAGGCAAAGGTCACATCGCGAAACCGAATCTGCCGAATCGGCAACCCACGCGCCGATCGCCGTCCGGAGGTGAGGCGACCAGCAGAGGCCATCGCCGGCAGAAGCCGTCGAACGGCCGCCACCGGCGCGGAAGCACCATCGAGCGCCCAGTTCAGCCCGCCGAACGCAATCATCGAGGTCGCGACGGCGCATTGGGCGTACGTCACGATCTCCCCAAGCGCGATGCGGCCGTCCGCCGCCGCGGACACGAGCGTCCAGCCCACGATGACATTCGCCGCGGTGACGATCAGCAGGCACCACACGAGCGGACGCTCGCGAAGACGTGTCGCCTCGTATTGAAGCGTGTGCAAGTGCGTGCGCCGCGCGACGAATCGCTCGATGGTCCATCGCACCAGCCCAAAAAGCCGCAACTCCTTGCTCGCGGGCGGATCGACGGCGAGCCGGTACGCGTAGTCGGCATCGCGCTGCGCGCTGCGCACTGCGTCGGTATTGCGGTCGTGCCAGACCGCGCTCTCGCGCAACAGCCAATGTGTCGCGAGCCAGGCACCGGCCAGCAGTGGCGGTGCCCACCAGGAGAAACCAAACAGGACCACGGCGGCGGCGAGTCCCCCGACCATGCCAACGAGCCCGCCTGCGATGAAGTCCATCGAGTACGAGAGCGGCGGTCCCGTCATGCCGAGATCGAAATCGCGCGCAACCGTCATGTCGCCAATCAACGCCGGATCCTCGAGATGGCCCATGCCTGGTGGGCGGACGCATCCCGACGTCAGGCGATCGTAGAGATACGCAGCCGTGCGATCGCCCAGGTTGTGACTGACCGCGGTCTGGATGGGTGTCAGCACCTGCAGCAGAACGAAGACGATGCCCACGATCGCGAGAGGGTTGACTAGCGAATCGCCTCGCTGGACAGCAGCGACGAGCAGGCCCATGGCGATCGCAAACAACGCCGGCAGGATGCCGCGCAGGATGACGACGGCCCACCAGGTGACGGCAAGAAGAGAATCCGCCTTTGGCAGAGCTGCAAAAAAGATCCATTCCTGGCGCTGGCGCAGACCTTGGAGCACATTCACGTTCAGCTCCTTCGTTGATACTGCTCGTACGGGCGCATCTTATCCCGAGCGTGGCGCCACGACAGATCGAGGCACTGCCATTGCAGTCGATTTGCTGTCCATGATGCGTCGCTTAGGTGGCGTGGCACTTTTGAGCAGCGCCGCTGCGGCAGTTGCTCTCGAGCTGCTGGCGCCCGAGCGACAGACAGCGTTGTTCTTCGCGTCGATTCTCGCCATCGTACCGCTGGCGGGATACATCGGCCAGGCCACCGACGAGCTCGCCGAGCACTTTGGCGGCGCCATTGGCGGCCTGCTCAACGCGACGTTTGGCAACATCGCCGAGGTCATCATCGGTGCTCTGGCGCTCCGTGCTGGCTTCCCGGATCTCGTCAAGGCGTCGCTGACCGGCTCAATTATCGGGAATACCTTGCTCGTGTTTGGTCTCGCCGCGCTGGTCGGCGGACTGCGCCATCCGCTGCAACATTTCGACAGGACCGCGGCAAGTCTCAGCAGCACGATGCTGCTCCTCAGCGTCGTCGCCCTCGTCGTGCCGGCCGTGTTTCATTCGTTGTCGCGTCACAACGAGGGCCCGGAGTTGCGCATGGACACCGAGATCGCCGTCGTGCTCCTGCTGACGTACTGCGCGAGCCTGGTCTTCACGCTGAAGACACACAAACAGCCACACAAGGCGCCGCCTTCAACGCACCGCATCAACGTGTCACGGTCGATCGCAGTGCTCGTAGGCGCGACGGCCGGCGTGGCATGGATGAGCGAGTTGCTGGTGAGCTCTTTGTCTGAGACGACCAAGGCGCTCGGGATGAGCGAGTTGTTCGTCGGCGTTGTGGTCGTCGCCATCATCGGGAACGCGGCCGAGCACTACTCGGCGGTCCGCATGGCGATCCAGGGGAAGATGGATGCTGCCCTCAGTATCGCGGTCGGATCGTCGATTCAGATCGCGCTGATGGTGACGCCGCTTCTCCTCTTCTTGAGCTACGCCATCGCGCCGGCGCCGATGAACCTGCTCTTTACCGAATTCGAAATCGTCGCCGTAGGCTTCGCCGTGCTGACGATCGCGATGATCTCGCATGACGGCGAGACACACTGGATGGAAGGCGTCCAGATGCTGGCGGTGTACGCCATCCTCGTTCTCGGGTTTTATTTTCTCCCGCCGGGGAAATGACCCGGTCCGGCTCAAGCCGGACCTACGTTGACAAATCCGGCCGGCTCAAGCCGCACACTACGTTGACCAACTATCGCGATTGCGTGACCACCGACGTCACTGTCGCGATGGTGATCGCACCCGTGCGGCCCTGCGCGCGGCCAATGTAGGGCGGCGCGGCGTAGATCACGCGTCCGTTCCCCTGGCCGGACGCACCGACGGTTATGACCAGCCATGGGCTGTCGCTGACGGCCGTCCAGACGCATTCTGCGGGAGCCGTCACTGTGATGGTTCCTGATCCGCCGGACTGAGGCAACGACCCGGTCGCAGGTGAGATCGCGTACGTGCAGGGGACGTCACTACTCTGACTCACCGTGATCGTCTGTCCCTCGATCGCCAGCAGACCAGTTCGCGCGAATGCCGTGGTATTGGGGTCGACTGAATACTGCACGACACCGTCGCCACTACCACGCGCCTCTGGGGTCACGTGGATCCACGGCACATTCGACGCAGCAGTCCACACACATCCTGTAGACGACGTCACGGCGACATTGTTGGATCCGCCCATCGCGGTGAACGAGTGGCTCGTCGCCGGGATGGTGAGCGCGCAGTCAGAGACGAGCCGGCTGATGGATCCGTTGAGATCGACGACGTAGAGCTCTCCCTGCTCGTCCTCGCCGAACGATGAGATGTTCATCGCGGTGTCGAACAGGAGACGCTGCTCGTCATTCCACACGAAGATTTCGCCGGAGCAAAAGTCGCCGTACACATACGTCCCGCTCGCGAACACGCCAAGCGAGCCTCGATACACATATCCCCCAGTCACCGAGCAACGTCCCCCGGCGTGCGAGAAATCGAACAACGGCGGGATGAAGTCCACTCGAGCGCACAGGGCGCGATCGTTGTTGGTACATAGAGCGCCTTCATATACCCGCCAGCCGTAATTGCCGCCGTTCGCAATCGGGGTATCGACTTCTTCACGTACGTCCTGACCCACGTCGCCAACCCACTGCTGGCCAGAGAGACGGTCGAAGCTGAATCGCCAGGGATTGCGCAATCCGACTGCGAAGATCTCGTCGCGGCCAGCCCTGTTGACGAAGGGATTGTCGGGCGGCGACGAATATCGCGTGCGGGCGACGGGATCGGGTTGATCCACATTGATGCGCAGGATCTTGCCGAGCAGTACGTCCGGATTCTGCGCGTTGTTTGGCGGATCGTTACCTGACCCACCGTCCCCAACGCCGATATACAGGTAGCCGTCATTGCCAAAGGCGAGCATGCCGCCATTGTGGTTGGCCTGCCCGGGGTGCGGGATCGTCAGCAGCGTCATCTCGGTCGTGCCCGCGATGTCGGAGTTCGTCGAGGCGTTGTACTCCGCGATGACGAGCGCACCGTCGCCGGCTCGTGTGTAGTAGACGAAGAAGCGACCGTTCCCGGAATATTTCGGATGGAATGCGAGGCCGAGCAGACCCCGCTCACCGCCCGAGAGGGCTTTGGTCCGGATGTCCAGAAACGTGGTGGGCGTCGACGACCCCGGCCGAACAACCTTGATGACTCCTCCCTGCTCGACAATGAAGAGGCGATTGGTGCCGTCACCTGCGTGCGTAACAAAGATCGGCGACGACAGACCCGTGAACGCCGGCACCAGTCGAATCTCCGCAAACAACGGAGCCGACCAGCACACAACAGCGACAGCGACGATGAGGCGGGCCATCGTGAACTCCTTGGCGCATTCTGCCCCTTCTGAGGTGTCCACGGAAACCGTCAACTCCACGCGGGGCTGATCAGACCGGCCAGGCTGCCCCCGAAATCTCAGTGAAGAGCTTGCGCACTACGGTGTTGGCTCCTGTCCTGCCCGTGGTGATCCTGAGGCATAATCAGACCCGTTTTTTAGCTGTCAGAGAATCCGGGGGGGGTGTGTCGCTCACGTTGCATAGTCGATGTGTTGGCGATGTGACGGTCGTCACATGCAGCGGCCGGATCGTGGCCGGTGAAGAGTCCAGGTCGCTCCAGGTGTATCTCGACCGCCTGCTGCCGGAAAGTCCCCATGTCCTCCTGCACCTCGGCGCCGTCGACTTCATCGACAGCGGCGGCCTCGGCCTGATCGCGCGCTATCTGACCCGCCCCCAGGACCGGCGAGGCACGCTCAAAGTCTGCGCCGTGTCGCCAAAGATCGACGACGTGCTTCGGATCACACGCCTCAAAGCAGTCTTCCAGCCGTACGCGACGGAGGCGGACTCGATCGTCGATCTGCACCGCGCCGCCAAAGGCGACGATGCGGCATTCGACGATCCCGACGTGCTCTGCGTCGACGAGTCACAGGACGTCCTGAGCTACCTTCGCGAGATGCTCAAAGAGGCCGGGTATCGCACGCTGACGGCGAACAACATGTCGGACGCGCTGATTTTGCTGAAGGCAACGCGACCCAAGACCGTCGTCATCGGCGCAGAGCTGCGGGAAGCGTCTTCCGGCCATATGGCCGAAGAGTTCAACAGCATTGCGAGTGCCGGCACCATCATCGAGCTTCCGACCGGATTCTCGGAACAGGATGCCGGCGACGCGGCGCAACACGTGCTTCAGGCTCTTCGTGTGGGAGGGGGAACGTGATGAGGACATCCCTCAGACGACGCCTGCGTGGAACGGCATTCGCTGCTGCCGTCGTGTGTGCGGGTCTTCTGCGGCTCGCGCCGGCAGCTCTCGCCCATCACTCGTTTGCCGCGGAGTTCGACGGCAAGAATTGCCGCGACTTCACCGGTATCCTGACGAAACTCGACTGGCAGAACCCGCACGCCTACTTCTATGTGGACGTCAAAGAGAGCGACGGTCACGTGGAGGCATGGTCGTTCCAGACCTACGCATTGATCACACTGCGGCGCGCCGGAAACGATCGGCAACTCTTTCTCGACAACGTCGGCAAAGAAGTGTTCGTCCGCGGCTGTCTCGCCCGGAATGGCAGGAAGAATTACGCGGCGGCCGGCACGCTGAAGTTCTCAGATGGCGTTGTGCGCCAGGTCGGCCAGCTACAAGACTAGGGCGCGTCGACAACATGCGATTTCACCTTCATTCTGCCCTGGTATGTACCGCAGCGCTGGCGCTGTCGTGCATCAATAGCGGGCCGGCGCTCGCACAACAAACGGATTACACAATCAAGGTGATGCCGCCGGGTGGCCCGCCTCCCCGCTTGCCCGATGGCCACCCGGACCTGTCAGGGCACTGGCTGCCGAACAGCGCCGGCCAGGGCGTGAGCGGCCGCTACGGAGTCGATCCCGCGGCGACACGGCAGTTCGATCCCAAAGTCACACCCGAGGAACGCCCGTCGTTTCAGCCGTGGGCACTCGAGAAGATCAAATCGATGACGCCGACCGAGCTCGAGCTCTCGAAATCGTCGGTGAACTGCATGCCCCGCGGCGTTCCCGCGATCTGGTTGCAGAACCCGTACTCGACCATGCTCGTCCACAAGCCGGATATGCTGGTGCAGCTGTACGAGGTGCTCAACAACTTCCGCGTCATCCACACGGACGGACGCCCGCTGCCGAAGTACCCGGAACCGCTCTTTCACGGCAACAGCGCCGCGCGCTGGGAAGGCGACACGCTGGTGGTCGAGTCGACGGGGTTCGACGAGCGGACCTACATCATGCCGAACGGCTGGTTTCACAGCGACCAGTTGCGGGTCATCGAGCGCTACAGCCGCCCGTCGATGAACTACTTGATCGTCGAGGTCACGGTCGACGATCCGAAAGTACTGACCAAGCCGTGGAAATCCGCGCCGCGGCGGTGGACGCTCGGCAACGGCGAGATCTACGAGTTCTACTGCACGAACAACCGCGAGCTCGAGGAACTCGAGAAAGTCCGCGACCAGGAGCTGCAGAAGAAGTAATTACGACCTTCTCAGAAATTCACTTTTGCAGCGTCGCCCAGAATCATCTCGCGATAGAGCGGCAATGACCATCCGGCCTTCTCGAGCTCGGTGAGCCGAGTCTCGACGGCTTTCACGTACGCCTGCTTGCTCTTGTACATCGCCTTGAGTTGTGCGGTCGTGAAGTCGATCTGCGAGGTGCTCAGTCCGCACATCAGGTTGGCTGCCTGCTGGCCGCCTCTGGTGATGTATTCGCTCGCGTTGGGAACCACGGGCGTGGCAGCGGCCGGACGAATCGTGTAACGCGCCGTCGGGACGTCGACGTACGTGTTGCGGATTCCTCCCCGGGCATTGCCGTGCTCGTCGAGCGCCATCATCGAGCCGTCGTTGTATTCGTTGCGATCGAGCAGGATGCGATCGGCGCGCGGCGGCACTTTGCCCTGGTCCACCCACTTCAGCAGGTGATCGAGCGCGACCGACATGAACGCCTGCTCCGGGTAGCTGCTCAGCGGCTGCGCGCAGGGGTTCGGCTTCATGCGGACGCTGTC
>Ga0075433_10002430_pt1 | contig 14171 bp, 19 predicted proteins | sample RhiMethybrSRZTD2_FD_75299 | JGI IMG/M metagenome (GOLD analysis project Ga0075433, IMG submission 75299) | Populus rhizosphere microbial communities from Tennessee, USA - Rhizosphere MetaG P. TD hybrid SRZTD2 | ecosystem: Host-associated > Plants > Roots > Rhizosphere > Soil | place: USA... | reverse complement strand
CGCGGTCGATGGCCTCAATGTCGTGGTCCCCTACAGTGAAAGCGACTATTATACCTCCAGGCCAACAATCGCTATCCCGAGACCCGACGAAAACGGTGGTGCGCTGCGCTTAGATAACCATTTTGGCTTACATCCGGCGCTGTCGGCGATCATGCCGTTCTGGGAGAACAAGTCGCTAGCTTTTATTCACGCTTCGGGTTCTCCTGATTCGAGTCGATCCCATTTCGATGCTCAGGACTACATGGAAACTGCTACGCCGGGGGTCAAAACAACTCCTAGTGGGTGGCTAAACCGCTTGCTTGAGGTGTTACCTGGTACGCGAAACTCTACTGATGCAATCAGCGTTGGGCCCACATTGCCGCGAATTCTTTCAGGACGAATCTCAACCACGAATCTACCGCTTGATCCGGCAGGCATTAGACCAACGGCTACCGACCGACCGCAGATTCAAGCGGCGTTTGACAGGCTATATAACGGGAACGATCCGTTAAGCGTCGCCTATCGTGAGGGGCAGAGTGCTCGTAAGAAGCTCATGGTGGAATTGGCCGAGGATATGAAGTTGGCTGACGGTGGAGCGCCGTCGCCGATTGGCTTTGCCGGTGAAGCGCAGAAGCTCGGGTGGCTCATTGCCCGAGATCCGAGCATCAAGGTCGCCTTCTTTGCTCTTGGCGGCTGGGACACTCACGTCAACCAAGGATCAGTAAATGGGCAACTGCCTAACCGACTAAAAGCTCTAGGCGAATCGCTTTCGACCTTCATTCAAGCACTGGGACCATCCTACTCGGACGCAGTGGTTTTGGTCATGTCTGAGTTTGGCCGAACCGTTAAGGAGAATGGCAACGCGGGCACGGACCACGGACACGGGAACGTGACGTGGGTGATGGGCGGCAATGTCCAGGGCGGGAAAATCTACGGACAGTGGCCCGGCTTAGCAGGCAATGAACTTTACGAAGGGCGAGATTTGGCTGTTGCGACGGACTTCCGGGAGATCATAGCGACTGTTCTTCAGTCTCAATTCGGGCTTACTACGACACAACTTTCTAAAATAGTTCCCAATGGACCCAGACCTAGCCGTGAACTCACTACATTGATCCGAGCTTAGTCAAGGGTTGAGTCTGATCGTTGAGTCTGAATTTTGGAGTCTGCGGGCTCAAACAACGGCTTTACGGCTCGGGATTGTCTCCATCAGTTGCCTCCAACAAAATTTCCGTGAGCAACTCTAACAGGTTAGGGTCAGTGTCCACGCGGCTCATATCCGCGGCGTCGTAGGTTCGACTCCTACCACCGCCACCAGCCTTTTCCCTTGACTGTCGGTTAACGCCTCAATCGCGAGTTTAAGTAAGATGTCGCTTTAAGTATTTTTGCGCGGGGAGACGCCTCCAGAGTTGCCTCCAACGGGTATCCAAAGTTTTACCCAAAAATTTGACCGCGTTCTGCATCCTGTCTTAACCAAGCCTATATTTAGTCGTGGTCTGGAGAGACGTGTGGCACATCAATCGCCGGGCGGTATCCGCATTTCTACGTTGTCCATGACCACCCTTCCGAAGACATCGCGCATATCCTTGGTTGTGAGCTTCACCCCACCCTTGTACTTCTCCGTCTTGACCGCTTTTAAGACCTGCATCGGGGTTAACTCCGGGTGTGCCTGCGCGTAACGGATTCTTGCCGTGAGATACTGGATTTTTTCGAAGTAACGACGGCGCGAATAAATTTTCCTGCCCCTGGTCTGGTAGGATCGGCCCGGAAAGATTGGCTCCAAATCTGGATAGTTCCGCCGATGCTGCTCAAGCTCCGCCCGCAGAACGGGCGCCAGCGGAATCTTCACGGCACTTTGTTCCGGTCACCGACTACGATGACGACGCATCCTCTGTATATCTTTCCCTCATCCTCGAAGGTCTCTGGTGCCTGCCGGTAAAGCCCGCCTTTGAATGTGCTCACTTTGCGTGAGACATAGTCACACGCATCACTCACCTCATCGGCATGCGCGAATGAACCGGCCGCCACATGATAGACAAGAATGACGGCCGAGAATGCCAGACAAAATCTGTTCATGTAACTATTCAGTGAACCGCCAGAGTTCATTTGATTCTTTTTGAAACTGGTAAAACTCTTCTTCCTGAACGCCTAACGCCTTCAACGCCTGGTGGAGTTTATCGCCGAAATTGCCGTGCGGACTAATTAGCTCTGCGCGGTGCTTGATAACATCGGAAACAATATGGCAGAGCGCGTGAAAGGTAATGCTCTGCTTACGTTTAGGGTAGCTCACCGACCATAGTGGGCGAATATCCGGGTCTTCGATCTGTTCCATTTACTTACTCCATTACTGCGATCGATTTATCGCCCTCTCCCTAGAGCAACCCACATGCCCGAAACCGTCTGTAAATAAAATCAAGTCCTTTTCTCGCTAGCCGAATGCCGCGCCCGGGCAACGTGCCAAATTATGGTAACCGGGAGCGAGACAGAATCCTCCGCACTTTTTATTCGGTCCGAGTAATTCCGTGTGCGGCATGTCCTTCGCTAAATGAGATCGACTGTTGGACAGCCACTAAAACTATTACTCGGCGAAAGAGTCTGTTTTATGCAGAATTTCAGCTAAGAGCCTAATGCCGCAAAAAATTCTAATAGTCGAGGACAACCCGGATTTGTCCGAACTTCTGGCCATTTCCCTGCGGTCCGAAGGCTATGAAATCTCATTAGCAGGAAATTCGGTAGAGGGAATTAACAAGGCTTCATGTGACCGTCCAGATCTCATAATCACAGACCTATACCTTCCAGATATGAATGCCGTGGATGCAGCTCACGAGCTCAAGCGAAATCCTGCTACCGCCGGCATTCCCATTATTGTCCTTACAGCTATGACGATTGGAGACTGGAAGGTCCGAGCACTTAAAGCGGGGGTAGCGGAGTATTTGATTAAGCCTATCTCGCGTCCTGACTTGTTACGGTTTGTGCGTAAGCTCATTCAATCGCCTTCTTTGTTAACTGAGCGGTGAACCGGGTCGTCCAGTAAGCCGCCCAGGTCGGCGGCTTGCATGATTACGATGTAAATTGCGGGCTGCCGAGTAAAATTGACATATACAAGATGAACAGCTGGCAATTCTAAGACAGCGTTGTCAAAATCAGCTCGCTCCTTTGAAGGCCAAGCATGTTCCAATCCCGTTATAGATTCCTTCGTACCTGCATAGCTATGATTAAATCGTTAGTAACCTTTCGACAGGCATCATTCATGCATCGCAGAGCAGCGTGGACAAAAAGAGGATTCTCATCGTAGAAGACAATTCTCAGTCCCGAGAACTGCTCGCTCTCATTCTCAGACGATCAGGCTACGACATTGTTGAAGCGGCAACCGGACTCGATGCGATAGATCAAACACGTGCGACTCGTCCCGATCTGATCATCATGGATCTCGGTTTACCCGAGATCACGGGTGATCAAGCAACGGCGCGGCTTAAAGCCGATCCGTCCACTCGAGACATCCCAGTGATCGTCAACACCGCCTTTCATCGGGAATCATCACTTGTGAAATGTGCTATCGCCGCTGGGGCTGCGGAGATATTATACAAACCCACTCCTTTGAAGGTTTTTGAAGAGATAGCGCTCCGGTATTTATCACCGAACCATATGCTCGATTCACCGGATACTAATTCTTTGCGATTCCCTGACAGAATGGTGGTATCTACATAATCAACGACAATATCGCTTCCGCTAGGGAAGGAAACTAATGAACGACACTCACAAAGGTCACAAGATTATCGTTTCAGCTTCGCGGCTCGCTGCCACGCGATGGGAACCACGCCTTACGGTAATTTGGAGCGAAGACGGTGAAGGAAGGCTTAGCAAGTTAATCGTCAACACCGCGTTTCGTGTACGACGAGTAGCGGAAATAGAAGGTCTTACATTTGCCAAGAAATGGATCGATGATGGAAAGCCGGATTTGCCATCCAACCCCGGCTCCTAAATCCGGCACTCTGCCCTGCCAAGGGGCGCACCCGCGAGCATGGAAATATCTCCATGCGGCGCTGAAAGCATTGGGGAAGTAGCGAGGAGAGTTACTTAATCACCCTGTCCGCTCTTACCAACACATTCGGAGGAATCGCCAGTCCGATCGGTTTGGCCGTTTTCAGGTTGATGACAAGCTCGAATAGGTTGGAGCTTCAATTGGTAAATCCTGTCGCTTTGTGCTCTTGAGAATCCGGTCTACATACCACGCGCCTCGATGGCCTATGCGGGCATGTATTGGCCCCATGGACAACCGAGACGGAAACGAAAGCAAAAAAATAAACGTGTACAATCTCTCTAAAGTTAGAGAGGCAACACAAGCCTCTAGATTATTTCTTGGATTTTTTTGCGGCCCAGTAAGCCTTTAATTCGGCCGACAACGTCAAAGAATCGAGGTCTATCTTTTCGCATGCCATGACGGTGTGTTGTGGACTTCCTTGCGAAGTGTCGGCCATTCGGATTCCCATTGCGGGTTAGAGAATGTTATGGCAGGCTCCAGACCGTTTTGTATCGGCCATCAGTGAGTACGCGGATTTCTAGGATGTCGGCGTCGGTGAGTTTGTGCCAGCGGGCGTTTTGAAGGTCCCACTTTATCCAGGCGAAAACATAATATTGCCCGTAGCGGATCATCGCGACATGCTTAATTTCGCCGTCCCCGACTAGCTGGTAGTACTGTACGATCTCTCCGTCAAAGAAGGTGTCAGTTATCTCGGTAGGTGGAGCATTCGCAGAAGCCCCATTCGTCAGGCAGAGATTCACAACAAGGACAAAGGAAATCAATAAGGTCTTCATAAATCGAAGTCCGCCGTCCAAAGGTCGCGAGGAGCTGGATGCCGCACAGTTGGATTTGGCGACGGTCTGAAATGGATTCTGAGCATTGGGGCATTTGGGAACTCCTTCAGCAGGGCATCGATCGTTACAAGCTCGTCGCGGTGGTAGTTGTCGTCGAATTTCTTGTAGTCGTAACTACGCTCGATGATTTGAGGCCTCCTTTTGGCGTGCATATCCATTCGGTCATGGGCGCTTTCTCCCATTTCGAGCCAACGAAATGAAAGTCTGCGCCGTGCGTGCTTGGTGTCGGGACAGCGAATCAAGGCGTGGCATCGAGTTGCGCTTTTCCACCCCAGCACTGGAGACTTTGAGCAATGGTCGTACCCTGATTTTAGAAGGACGGTTCTGTAATTATGGACGAATCGAATCCACCTGTGGGAGTTACATTCTCGTGGACTGGACGGCAATTTTGCCTGCTAAAAGTGATCAGCAATGTAATCAGGTCAGATCGCCAATCTTCTGCGCGCATCGTGATGCACAACGGTCGATTCTGAGCTTAATTTGAACTTGCACCATTACTAAAATCAGTGCTGACGGCTCTGAGAGCATCTATTCTCCAAGCCTCGGCGATGGCTTTCCAATCAGTATGGCCGTAGATCCCTTTGGAAACGCCTATTATGGTGGGTACTACATCAGGTAACCTCCTGACCAAAAATGCTTTTCAAGGTAATTTTGGCGGCGGAGCCTATGATGGGTTTGTAGCGAAAAAATCGATCCTTTGCAGACGGGAGATGCATCTCTCATGTACTCCAGTTATTTGGGGGGCAGCGGGCAAGATCAGGCGTTTGGCATCGCTGTAGACTCGTCAGGGACTGCCTACATTAGCGGAAATACTGGCTCTACTGACTTCCCCTTGCTAAATCACTTTGCAGTCGACGTTCGGTGGCCTGACAAAGCGACTCTTTCATAACCGCAGTAGATCCAAATGGCCAACTTCGGTTCTCAACGTACCTTGTGGTAACGGCTACGAGGAACTAATGATGGCGAGCATAGCTGTCGACCCCTTTGGAAACGTCTATGTGACGGGCAGTACAGAATCAACAGATTTTCCAACGGTGAATCCTTATCAGGACCGGAACGCGGGCGGCTTGGATGCCTATGTAACAAAGCTTCTTCCCACAGATTTCTCCTTCAATACCCCTTCTGGGGCCACCATTACCGTTCCCCTTGACGACGGGCTAGTTACGGGTGGCATTTATTAGCCCAGTGCATCGTCTGCGATCACTCGTCGAGAAACTTGAGAGTTCGCCGAATTTTAAGAAACTTTCTTCTGCTGTCGAGCGCGCACTGGATAAGAATCAGCTGTCCTCTGACATCGACAAATCGGCTCTTGAGAATTTTTTCAAACGATCACATTTTTATCCTGATACATACAAAAAGAGGACACCAAACCGGGAAGAGTTTTTTGAGTTATTCTGGAGTTCATTAATCACTCGAAAGGTAAAAACAATAACCGTCAGACTCCTAAATGGAGTCTGGTTTGAATCTCAAACCTTGGATTTCGATCTTTTCAGAATCCAAAAGGTCACTAAGCAAGAGCTGGATGCACTAATTGACCGACGAACCAGGGACCTTTTCTATCCTGTGGCAAAACTGGACACCGACTTTGTGAGTCAGTTTTAGCTTATTCTCGAAGAGAAGATCGTTGAGGAGCACTCGGGACGGGCGTTCGATCCATTCTCTTTTTTGATGGACAAACAGTTGAAAGAAACGTACCAGATCGAGTAATTCAGTTGCAGACGACCGCGGACTGGCAAAGTTCTTGGCGGAACCCGTTTCCAGGGACCAAACCGAGAAACTTGAGATTGAGTTTCGTCGGCGACAGATCGCGTCGTCAAGGATGACACATCTTCTCCATTTTTCGCATTGGCTCGAGGCTCGCTGCCGTGGTCGTTCTCTACGCTTACAACGGCCGGCGTGTGGATCGCCGGGGTCTCAGATGACCACTGGCTATACCTCAGCACTTCGAGCTGTCGCGCCATCACTTGAAGTTGCTGCGACATCACCCGCTCGAAGAGATTGGCAGAATGGGCGAGCTTACCGACGGTTGCATTTTGCCTCAGCGGCGGCATCACGGCAAAAGACTGCAATGAATGTGTCATGGCTAGGGGGGGAGGAATGGGCTGGGTTGGCATGATTGACGGTTGCGGTTTTGAAATCGCCGGCTCCTCAGGCGTCAGGTGCGCGTCTAGATACTGGGCTAAAGCCTCGGGGCTCGGGGTTTCTTCGAGCAACTGGCGGAAAGTGACGTTGACGCCAAATTTTTTCTTAAACGCGGCGCTCATCTGGGCGAGAAATAAAGAGTCAAAGCCGAGCTCCAAGAAAGTGGACTGGTCGGCTATCGTGCCGCGATCCAGTCCGCCCAAATCACTCATGACATCTTTCAAAGCGTTCAGGATCTTCTCTTTACGGTCGCTCATCGGACTGTCTTTTCTCACGAAATCTCGTCTTTGCTTGGGCTGCAGTCATGTACCCGACCCGCAAGAACCGACGTAGAAGCCGCCGCTGCCTCAGCGCCATCGTGCGTTGCCTGGCAATCACTCATGACTTCGAGCTGCCGTGCCATGACCTGAAGCTGTTCTGACATGATTTTCTCAAGAACGGTCGCGGACGACAGGACTTCGTCGGCCTTTGGGCTTTCGATCAGCGACGGCTGTAGGATGGGCTGGATCGCCGCTCTCGGCGCTTCTGACAGCCGCTCTTCAGCGGGACCTGATAACGGAAATCGCTGAGGCGGATTGGCTTCTGGAATTTTTGGCGGATCGATCCAGTAACGCTTCTTTTCAAACGGATAAGTTGGCAGCGGCACACGAGATCGCCGTTCGTGGGCGTAAAATCCCTGCCAATTGACCGCCACGCCTTCCAGCCACAGTTGCCCCAAGGCGGTCAAAAGAGACGCAAAGTCCTTATGCGTTTCGCGCGAAAGGCCTAGGGATGACAACACGACTTGTTCCGAGACATGGTACGCGGGGTGTCTTGCCAGCGTGCCAAGCGCGCGTCCCGGACCCACTTCCAAAAGAATGCGATCAGGTTGTTGGGCGAGTTCTTGTCGAGCGGCATGAAAGCGGACGGGCTGTCGTATTTGCCTGGTCCAGTATATTGGGTCGCTCGCCTCTGCCTCTGTCATCCACTTACCGCTGGCGGAAGATATCAAAGGAACGCGCGCAGGCAACAGCCGCACCTTACCGACCTCTTCCCTGAACTGCTCCAGGATCGGGTCCATCATCGATGAATGAAAAGCGTGCGAGGTCTGAAGATAGCGCCATTGAATTGCCCGCTCTGTGAGTTTTTGCTCGACTGCCGCAATGGCCAGAAGGTTGGTTGCTAATCCGTTGGATGCTGAAGGATACTAGCCCTGCTTGAGCAACAAACAGGCCACTGGGTAAGACGTGGAATTCTCTGCTATTTGGCGTGACAACTGACTCTCCGTTGTCACGCCCGCGACAGGACTGACATTGGACTAGGCAGGGGTCCATATTCTGTATTCTTATTCTGAGGGTTTGAGTTCGATAATGCCGCTATCCGACAACGGTCAAATTGCCCATCAGAGCGGACTGCGATATGTAGGCGCTTCGCCGTAAGATCGGTTCCAAGCCTAATTATTCAAATAAAAAAGCCATCGGCTCATATCCACGACGTTGTTGGTTCGGCCCCTACCACCGCCACCAAATTCGCGAAGTCGAATCAACTTATATCAGCCCGGTTCGCCTAAAACTTCGTCGACCACTCGTCTCGCCCGTAGCGCTCGAGAACGAGCGCGTCAATTCGATCCGACGGAACCGCGAAAAATTCTCCCACGGCATTCCACCCCTCTCTGAGGCAGTCGCGAACCTGCGCTGATTGCACCTTGAGATTGGTTAGGAATTCCAAGTGTGAGCGATGTTGGCGATAGGCAGGCTGTTTGGCGGGCATGCGTAAATACCGAGCGATCATAGACAGATCAAAATTCAAAAGAAATGTCCCGTGCACGAGGACATAGCGGGCTTTCCGATATTGCGCGTTACCTGAGAATTTGCGCCCTGCAACGGTGAGATCGCTACTCCCTTGCATGCACACCTGCACGCCGACGAGTTGGCTAATCAGGCGACAATGACGCTCCAGGACATAGCGAAAAGCGGCACCGATACTTCGGAGCCGAAGTGCCTGCGCGTTTAATACTAAACAGTAATTGAGACAGCCGGGGCCCTGCATTACCACTCCGCCGCCGCTCACTCGGCGCAAAATGGATACTTGATCCCTCTGGCAGGCCGAAATGTCGACTTCGGAATGCAATCGGTTTGAATGGCCGAGGACGATGAAATGATCGCGCGGTTCCCAGACTCGCAGCAGCGCGTCATCGGTTTTTTCACTTTCATAGAGCTCCAACAGCGCCTCGTCGCAAGCGAGATTTGTCGCTGGGTTAGCAAAGGTCAGATCAAGATATTTCATTAATTTCAGTTGATTTTGCTTGTATTTTGTTGTCTGCTTACAATGCAAGGAGCGCGCGGATGGAACCCGAAAAGAAGGATCTCGTCAACGGAACTTGGCTAACTGGTGACCGCGAGAACGGTAAAGGTGGCCCAAATGACCGTAACAGATGGGTCACATCTTTGGAGCATATCCTCGAATATATTTTAAAGAACGAGCAATCGGAACAAGCTGGGCTATTGCTCGAAGAACTGAGCGATCGATTACGAGAATCAGGGCTCAAAATTCCCCTCTCGGTTAACACGCCGTACATTAACACCATTCCACCGGAAAATGAGCCGATTTATCCGGGCAACCGCGAAATCGAACGGCGGATAAAGAGTTATATCCGTTGGAACGCGATGGCGATGGTCGTCAAGGCCAATCGTCTCCATCCCGATATCGGCGGTCATATTTCTACCTACGCCTCGGCGGCCACACTCTATGAAGTCGGGTTCAATCAGTTCTTTCGCGGCGGCGGGGAAAATCACCACGCCGACATGATTTACTTTCAAGGCCATGCGTCGCCGGGCATGTATTCGCGCGCCTACGTCGAATGGCGTATCAACGCACCTAAGCTCCATCACTTTCGCCAAGAGTTATCCGCGGTCGGCGGCGTATCGTCATACCCCCATCCCTATTTGATGCCGGATTTTTGGCAGTTCCCAACGGTTTCCATGGGGTTGGCGCCGATTATGTCGATTTATCAAGCTCGCTTCGTTCGCTATCTTAAGAGTCGAGGCTTGCTCACCGGCGAGGAGCCGCGGATATGGTGTTTCCCCGGTGACGGCGAAATGGATGAGCCGGAGGCTTCGGGCGCATTGACGCTCGCGTCTCGTGAAAACCTCGATAATCTTATTTGGGTAGTTAACTGCAACTTGCAGCGGCTCGACGGCCCGGTGCGCGGCAACGGCAAGATCATTCAAGAGCTCGAGGCGCTTTTTCGTGGCGCCGGCTGGAACGTTATCAAAGTGATCTGGGGTTGCGATTGGGATCCCCTCTTGGCAGCGGACGATAAGGGTCTGTTGGTGAAGCGCATGGAGGAAGCCGTCGACGGTGAATATCAGAAATATACCGTCGAGCCCGGCAGCTATACGCGCAAAAACTTCTTCGGCAAGTATCCCGAGCTGCTGGAAATGGTCAACCATCTGACCGATGACGACATACGCAAGCTGTTGCGCGGTGGCCACGATCCGAAGAAAGTCTATACCGCCTACAAAGCCGCCGTCGAACATAAAGGATCACCGACGGTCATCCTTGCAAAGACAGTGAAAGGTTATGGTTTAGGCGAGGCCGGCGAGGGGCGAAACATCACCCATCAGCAAAAGAAACTCAACGAGCGAGAGCTGCGTGAGTTCCGCACCCGCTTCGACATCCCGCTACCCGATGAAGAAGTGGTGGAAACGCCTTTTTACCGCCCGCCGCTGGATAGTCCGGAGACCCAATACTTGCTCGAACGGCGCAAGCAACTTGGCGGCTTCGTTCCGGTAAGAAAAGTCAGAGCAAAACCGCTCAGACTTCCTGACGTGGCGGACTATGCCGAATTTCTCAAAGGTTCAGGTGAGTACGCGATGTCGACCACCATGGCGACCGTGCGCCTGTTAACCAAACTCTTGCGTCATGATGAAATCGGCAAATGCATCGTGCCGATTATTCCAGACGAAGCGAGAACGTTCGGCATGGACTCGTTGTTTCGACAGATTGGCATTTACTCGTCCAAGGGCCAGCTCTACGAGCCGGTCGACCGCGAAACCCTGCTCTACTACAACGAGATGAAGGACGGACAGATACTCGAGGAGGGCATAACCGAAGCCGGCTCCATGTCATCGTTTATTGCCGCCGGCACGGCTTACGCCAACTTGGGAGTCAATATGATTCCCTTTTATTTTTACTACTCGATGTTCGGGTTTCAACGGATCGGCGACTTGATCTGGGCGGCAGCAGACAGCAAAACCAAAGGATTTCTCCTCGGCGCAACCGCCGGACGCACCACGCTCAATGGCGAGGGCCTGCAGCATCAAGACGGTCACAGCCATTTGCTCGCCAGCGCGATTCCAACTCTGCTCACATACGACGCCGGCTTTGCCTATGAAATCGCCGTGATTGTTAGAGACGGCCTACGCCGCCTTTATGCCGAAGGGGAAGAGTATTTTTATTATCTGACACTCTACAACGAGAACTATCAAATGCCGGAAATGCCTCATGGCGCCGAAGAGGGCATTCTCAAAGGACTGTACAAGCTGAAGGCGGCGGTCAAAGGAAAGAAGTTTAAGGCGCATATTTTCGGCAGCGGTCCGCTGTTGCGCGAGGCGCTGCGCGCTCAGGAGATGCTCGCCGAGCAATTTGACGTCTCGGCCGATGTTTGGAGCGCCACCAGTTATAAACTCTTGCGCGGCGAAGCGCTCAGGACGAAACGCTGGAACATGCTTCATCCGACATCGGCGCCGAAAAAATCCTATCTTGAATCGCTGCTGCAGGACGAAGAAGGCGTGTTTGTCGCGGTATCCGATTACATGAAAATGGTTCCCGACCAAATCGCCCCCTGGGTCCCGGGCGGTTTGACCACTCTCGGCACCGATGGTTTCGGACGCAGTGACACGAGACCGAATCTCAGACGATTTTTCGAAGTGGACGGCGAACTCACGGTCATCGCGACGCTTTACGCGCTTTATCAGAAGGGTTCCTTGCCGGCGCAAACCGTCGAAGACGCCATCAAAAAACTCGACGTCGATCCGGAAAAATCATTTCCGTTTTATCTCTGATCCGCTGAAAACCTTCCGCAACTTTTTCGATGGATGTTAAACTCCCGCAGCTCGCTGAAGGTGTAGAGTCCGGCACAGTCGTGAGCATTCTCGTAACCGAAGGACAGGAGATCAAAAAAGATCAGTCTTTCATGGAGCTGGAAACTCAGAAGGCCGTTGGCTCCATACCCGCACCGAGCTCGGGCGTGGTGACCAAAATCCATGTAAAGCAAGGCATGGAGGTCTCAGTGGGCCAAGTCCTGATCTCCATCGATACCGGATCCGCTACAGCAACTTCTGCCAGCGTCGCCAAGTCGCCTCAGAACTCCGTATCGGCGGAGCCGTCGCCATCAACTCCCTCTCAACAAGCGCGCTCGGCAGGTTCAACTACGAGCCCCGCTACTGAAGACTACCGTTATGAGTCGAAGAGCGGCGCGCCACCGCCGGCGCCGCCGTCAATTCGCAAGATCGCGAGCGAACTCGATATCGATCTTACGAGAGTGAAAGGCAGCGAAGCGGGCGGGCGAATCACTCTCGCTGATCTACGCGGTTACATACAGCGACTCCAACAGATCGCATTTCAGGGTGCGCCCGCAGCGACAATACCTCACGAAGGTCGTCCCGCGCCGAGCGAAGCCGTAGATTTTGCCAAATGGGGTCCGGTGCGGCGGGAAAAATTGTCCCCGCTAAGACGGACGGTCAGCCGGCGCATGGTTGAGTCGTGGACGACCGTTCCCAAGATCAATCAGTTTGCCGAGGCGGACATCAGCGCACTGTTAGCGTTGCGCAAAAAGCATACAGCCGCTTACGAGAAAAAGGGCGCGCATCTCACCATAACCTCTTTCTTGCTCCTGGTGCTCGGTCGCATGCTCAAGAAGCACCCGCGGGCGAATTCGAGCCTCGATGAGGCGGAAATCGTCTTCAAAGATTACTGCCACATCGGCGTCGCCGTGGACACCGAAGGCGGTCTGATCGTGCCGGTTCTACGCGATGTCGACAAAAAGAATCTTTTTCAACTCTCCACGGAGCTTCATGCGCTCACGGAGAAAACCCGGCAACGAAAAGTCTCCATCGAGGAGCTTCAGGGCGGCACGTTCACGATCTCCAATCAAGGCAGCATCGGTGGCAGCCATTTCACGCCGATCATCTACGCGCCTCAGGTAGCGATTCTTGGCGTCGGCCAAGGGCAGGCAAAACCCGTGGCACTCGACGGCAAGATCGCTATTAGAACTATCCTGCCACTCTGTCTTGGCTACGACCATCGTGTCCTCGATGGCGGAGATGCCGTGCGCTTTTTGAAGGATATAATCGCCGGCCTTGAATCATTTAATGAAACCGACCTCGTGCTAAAGTAGAATTCATCTATGGAACCGACCAATACAGAAATCTTGGTTCTCGGCGCAGGGCCGGGGGGCTATACGGCGGCGTTTTATGCCGCCGACAAGGGGAAAAAGGTCACTCTAGTCGAGCAGAACAAAAGGCTTGGTGGTATCTGCCTCAACGTCGGCTGCATCCCCTCAAAGGCGCTGCTCCACGCGACTGAAATTCTCCGTGAGGCGACGGACTCCGCGCATCGTGGCATCGAGTTCGGTCCACCAAAAATTGATCTCGACAGGCTGCGAAATTGGAAAGAGGCGATCCTGGAAAAGCTCGGCCAGGGCATCAAGAGTCTCGCTCAACACCGCGGCGTGCAGGTAGTTCACGGTCGAGGCCACTTCGAGGATTCCGAGACGCTCAGGGTCGAGACCGCCGAGGGACAAAAATTCATTCGCTATCAGAAGGCGATCATCGCGGTCGGCTCGAAACCGACGATGCCCAACGCTTTCGATCTGGGCAACAAACGAATCATGACATCGACCGAAGCTCTGGAGCTGCCGGACATTCCTCAGGATCTACTGATCGTCGGCGGCGGCTATATCGGCATGGAGCTTGGCACGGTGTACGCCGCCCTGGGGAGTAAGATCGTCGTGCTCGAAGCGTTGCCGTCGATTCTCACGGGCATTGATCCCGATCTGGTTCGCCCGGTGGCGCGCGCGGCACAAAAGGTGTTCAAGGAGATTCGCGTCAATACCAAAGTCCTGAAGATGGCCACCGCCGGCAAGCAAATCAAAGTAACCATGGAAATGAACAAAGAGTCACGTGAAGAACTTTACG
>Ga0075433_10002428_pt1 | contig 14176 bp, 8 predicted proteins | sample RhiMethybrSRZTD2_FD_75299 | JGI IMG/M metagenome (GOLD analysis project Ga0075433, IMG submission 75299) | Populus rhizosphere microbial communities from Tennessee, USA - Rhizosphere MetaG P. TD hybrid SRZTD2 | ecosystem: Host-associated > Plants > Roots > Rhizosphere > Soil | place: USA... | reverse complement strand
TAAATCGCTTCATGTGGCTGTTCCTTCAACAACTATCGAGCCGGTTCTTCGGAAATGCCCAAAATTTCCGTCGCAAGGACCTGCGACCGGCGGTCAAAACTATCGGTTTCGGGCCCCTCTTGCCCCCGATAGCCCCCTTCTTTCGGCATCTCAGAACGATCAGATTGCCGGGTCAAGGGGTTGACGCTTACGTCTTGTGACGACGTATATGTCGGCGTTGCGCATTCGCGCGCATCTCATCGCCGAAAAATGGTATTCCGTCCGCATGACGAAGAAGATCAAGGCCCCCATCAAACCTGACACCCGGCTCGTTACGTCCGGCCGCGACCCCGAAAGTTACTTTGGTTTTGTCAATCCGCCGGTCTATCACGCCTCGACATTGCTATATCCCACGGCGGAAGATCAGGTCGCCCATCGCGCCCGCTACAATTACGGACGCCGCGGGACGCCCACATCCGAAGCGCTGGAAAATGCATTGCGCGAAATCAGCGGCGAGGCTTGCGCGGGCGTGGCGTTGCTCCCGTCCGGGCTGGCGGCAATATCGGCCGCGCTGCTCGCGACCACTCGCGCCGGCGATCACGTACTTGTCCCCGACAGCGTCTATCGCCCCACTCGAACCTTCTGCAACGGCGTGTTCAAGCGGCTAGGCGTTGATACGACTTATTACGATCCTTTAATTGGCGCAGAGATCGCCAGCCTGTTCAAGCCGAATACGCGGGTCGCTTTCGTCGAAGCCCCCGGCTCGCAAAGCTTCGAAATGCAGGATATTCCCGCAATCGCCGAGGTCGCGCACGAAAAGGGCGCCCTTGTGTTGATGGACAATACCTGGGCCACGCCGCTTTATTTCCCCGCTCTCGAAAAAGGCGTGGACCTCGAGATCCAAGCTGGGACAAAATATATCGGCGGACATTCCGACCTCATGTTCGGCTGTGTGTCCGCAAATGCCGCGACGTTTCCGACCCTGAAAGACACTGTTTACTCGATGGGACTTTGTGTCGGTCCCGACGACATGTATCTCGCACTGCGCGGCTTGCGCACGCTCAGCGTTCGGCTCGCCCGGCACTATCAGTCAGGTCTGCAGGTGGCACGGTGGCTTGCGCAACGGCCGGAGATTTTGCGTGTGCTACACCCGGCGCTCGAAAGCGACCCTGGTCACGCCATCTGGAAAAGAGATTTCACCGGTGCGAGCGGTCTGTTCAGCGTCGTTTTCAAACCGACGAGCGAGCAGTCGGTACACGCGTTCTTGAACGCGCTAACCCTGTTTGGTCTTGGCTTTTCATGGGGCGGCTTCGAGAGCCTGGCGATATTGTTCGACTGCACCGAATACCGGACCGCTACCAAATGGACTCCGGGCGGACCGACGATCCGCCTCCACATCGGTCTGGAAGATCCCGAGGATTTACTTGCCGACCTTACGCGCGGATTCGCGGCCATGGCCTCCGTGGCAGGCCGAGCCTTGTAGTTCGCAGCCGGACCAAGTTTATGCCGCCGCCGTGGTGCTTCCGCTGCGCATCACGAATTGAAGATTGCGCAAATACACAAACACACCAAACGCTTGCCCCACAATAAAGACGGGGTCTTTCCGGTACAGCGCGTAGCCGAGCAACATCAATCCGCCGCCGATCGAAAAAACCCAGAAGGCGGTCGGGACGACGCTTTTGCCGGCCCGCTCGGATGCGATCCACTGCACCACAAAACGCATCGCGAACATCGCCTGGGCCATGTAGCCGACCAGAATTCCCCAATCCACACTGCCAATGAATACATCGTGCAAGTAGCCGCCCACGGCGTTTGCTATATCGACCAGCATTTGTCATTTCCTTCAGTGACGCGAGACCAAACCGGCTTCCGTTGCCAATTCCGGTCAAGCACGTTTTCGACAGTCGTGTGCTAATCCTCGATTTCGGGAATTCGTTTCTTGCGCCGGATCAGCCACCACACGCCGGCAAGATCCAGAATGCCAACCCACAAGCGGTCCCACATTCCATAGTTTGAAACGCCGTGGGCGCGCGGGCGATCGACGACGTCGACATACCCAATAGCATAGCCCTCTCGGCGGATGAGCGCCGGAAGAAACCGGTGCAGACCGTCGAAATAGGGCAGCGTAAGGAAGATGTCGCGGCGGAAGGCCTTCAATCCGCAGCCGGTATCCCGCGTACCGTCGCGCAGCACGGCGCCGCGCACCAAGTTGGCGATACGCGATTGGAATTTCTTGAATCCGCTCGCCTTGCGGCCGACGCGTTGTCCCGCGACCAGGCCGACATGTGGCGCGCCTTGTTCCAGTGCGCGGACAAGCGCAGGGACAAAGGCGGGATCGTTTTGGCCGTCGCCGTCAAGCGTTACGACAATAGGCGCGCGCGCTGCAGTCACGCCGGTGCGGACCGCGGCCGATTGGCCGCAGGATTGCTTATGGTGGATGCGCCGCAACCAGGGACACCCTTTCATCAATCGGTCCAGTTCGGCACCGGTTCCGTCCTTTGACCCATCGTCGACGTAGACGACTTCAAACAGCCATTGCCCGTTCAATGCATCGGCAATCTCGGCAACCAGTGGAGCGATGTTGCCGGCCTCATTGCGAACGGGCACCACGACGGAAACCGTCGGATTGGTCGTAGTCATCGCGATGTCTTATGGGGCCAGAAGGCCGCGGGCAACCGCTTTGATGCGCCTCAGCGATGGTCCAGGGAATTGAAGGATCCTGCCGTCCGGATTAATCGAAAAACCAAGGCCACGATCGGCAAAATAGCGCCGAACCATCATAGCTCCGGCAATCCCGACCACCGCGCCCGCGAGCACGTCGCTCGGATAATGTGCAATCACCATCGGGCGGCTGATGCAGATCAACACGGCATAGACTAATAAAATTGTGCGGGCGCGTGGCCACAGAGATCCGAATGCGACCAGTACGGCGAACGCGGTCGTGGCATGCCCGGACGGCATTCCCGCATAGGCAGGCACCCACGCGAACGGGCTGAACAGAAGCGGATCAAGAGTCCCGCCGACGTACGGCCGCGCACGTCCGATTATCCTTTTGACGATGGTGGCAAACAGGCTTGGCACCGCGATGGCCGCAAACAAAAACCCGACGCGCACCATGATGACCGCAAGCACGCGTTGCGAAAATGGTGTCAGCACCGGTGGCAAGGCAGCAAGTACCAGGAACAGGACGCCAAGCGGCCAAAGAAACCAACCCGATTTTCCGAATTCCGTGATCTCATGAAAGACAGAAATGACCCAGCGAGGCACGTGGGCGACACCCCGGATAACGGCTGCATCGAGCGTGAACATCGACACAAGAACAACCACCGCAATCCCGCCCATGACGGCAAGCGCGCGGCTGCTAAACCACGGGATTTGTCGCTGTCCCACCCGCGGCGGCCGGGCCAAAAGGCTTATCGCCATCGTGAGATTGGGCACGCACCGACGCAATGCCGATATCGCCGTACCTTCCCGACGATTTAATCCGTTTATCGAGCTCATTGGTTCGCCTGCGACCGGAAGATAGACAACGATATGGGTTTTGCGGCGCTGATATTGTACCCCTGCACGCGTCGCACAAGCGAGTAGCGCAGTCCCATCGATTCCGCGCTTTGGACGAAATTGCGCTCGCTGCGAGGGTCGATCAAAGCGAAGTGGCATGGTTTTGAGCGCAGGAAATCCGCTGCGCCAGCCCCGTCCGTGAATCTGGTTTCCGTTCCGAGAAGAAATACAAGGCTCGGTTCCTGATAGCCAGATGTCGAGGCGACACGAGGCCGCTCGCAATCCGCGGCGCGGATCTCCTCGGCGATGAGCGCGCTGGGGAACAACGAGGGCAACTGCGGAAATGTGATGGCGTAGACAGTGATCGCGATAAATATTGACGCCATCATGGCGCGCAGCAGCGAGCGTTCAGCGCCATCCGCTTCATAAAGCCACCAGGCAAACAAGCCGAAGATCACGGCAGCGGCCGAAAACGGCCACGTGGCCAGACCCAGCTCGCGGCCGACCATAATGAAAAGGATCAGGACGCCAAACGCGATAGCGGTCGGAAAAAGAACCCAACCAATAGTGCCGCGCGCCATCCAGCGCTGCTTGGAGACGCCGTGAGGCTCAACAATCCCGGCAATCAGGATGGCAATGGCGGGATAAAGCGGCAGGACGTAGTGTGGCAGCTTGGTCATGACCGCTTCGAACACGAGCCACGATGGCAGCAGCCAGGCAAGCAGGAAACGGACGCCGGGCTCTTGACGCGACTTCCAGACAACCGATCCCGCCAACACTGCCAACACGGCGCCTGGCCAAAAGGTCACCCAGAACAACAGCAGATAGTAACCGGGCGGCGCGCCGTGAGCCTCCTGGCCGCTCGTCACCTTGTCGAGCATATCGTGGCCAACGGCCTGCACGAAGAAATTGCTGCCAGACTTTGCAGCAATTGCGATGAACCACGGAGAGGCCAGAAGGACAAGCCAGAGAAGACCGGGGACCGGGCGCAGCGACCACAGCCATTGCAGCGAGCGGTCGACAGCGCACAATACCGCGGCTGTAAGACCGACGAACATCAGTATCAAAGGGCCTTTGAGCAGCACGCCCGCGGCAATCGCGGTCCACAAGATCGCCGGCTGCTGCCATCCGATTTTGACGTCTGCTTCGGCCTGGCTCGCGAGATAAATGCGCGCCAACGCCCCCATCGCCGCGACCGAGGCCAACAACAGCATGGCATCCGTCTTGGCGAGCCGGGCTTCCACGCCGAGCAGGACCGAGCTCGCCATCATCAAGGCGGCAAGAAGCGCGGCGCGCCGGGGAACAAAGGCAAGCGCCGCCCAATAGGTCAGAAGAACGGCAAACGTCGCGCCGGCAAGCGAGGGCAATCGATAGACCCAGATGCTGTTGCGCGCCTGCGGCACACCAAGCGTCTCGCTCGCCTTCACCGCAGCCGCTTGCAGCCAGTGGATTCCCACCGGTTTCTTGTATCGGACCTCGGTCTGAAACCGAATGTCGACATAGTCATTCGTTTCCAGCATCTGCTTTGTGGCTTGCGCAAAGCGCGCCTCGTCGCGATCGACTGGAGGAATCTGGAAAAATCCCGGTAGAAACGCGAGCAGCGAAAATGCCACAAGGAGCGCGATGGCTCGCCAATGCGAGGCCACGGCAAAATCAAGCGCCGCCGAGAGTCCGCGCTGCGGATCGACTGAAGGACGCGCTTCGCCAGTGGCTGTGCTCACGCTCTCAAGCCTTGGTTAAGAAATTGGTCGGGACAATAGGCCCAAGAATCCGCCATGTCATTCGCCGCTATTGCAGACGGACGGTAACGCTGTCAGCAGCGCCTCGAGCGTCCATCACCGTCAGCCGGACATATCCGGGGCCATCGGGTTGAAAAAATAATGTGCCGCGACCATTCGGTACGGCCATTGGCACGCCATTGACTAGCACTGTCAGCGGGCCGCGGCCGCCGCTGACTTTGAGTGCGACCGGATCAGGCTGGCCATGTCTGGCGATCTCCATCCGCGCGCCGTCGGGCGGGAACATGATGCGCGGCGGCTCGATCGGATCCCCTGGCGGGTTGACGTTAAACCGCTGCAGCGGTGGCGGCAGCTTATTGCCGCCGGCGAGAATCGAACCCTTCGGCGCGCCCGGGAGTGGCATGGTGGCGAGGCCGCAACGGGCAAAAGCCTCGAACAGGACTGGCGCGGCGGAGGCGCGGCCGACCAGACCAGGCACCGGCGCTCCATCAGCGCGTCCAACCCAAACGCCAATAGTCATGCGGCCGTCGAAGCCGATCGCCCAAGCATCGCGATAGCCGTACGATGTCCCAGTCTTGAATGCGATGCGGCCGCGCGGTGCATTATCGGGCGGCGGTGTGCCTTCGAGAATGTTGCCGACATACCAGGCGGCAACCTGATCAAGCAGGCGTCGCGACTGTCGTTCGACAGCCGCTTGGCGCTCGGTCAATGGAAACGCCATGCCGAGCCGCGCCAGGCCGGAATAGAGCATGACGAGGTCGGAGAGCCTGACGCCGACACCGCCAAGGCCCATGGCCAGACCGGGAGCCTCGCCTCTCGGCAAGATCAGCGCAGCCCCCGTTTCCGACAGCCGCGTACTCAGCCGGGCGACCCCTACCTTGCCGAGAACGGCAATGGCAGGAACATTGAGCGACAGTTGTAGTGCGTGGCGGACGGTGACCGTACCCTGGAACGTCATGTCGAAGTTTTCTGGCGTATAGCTTCCGTACCGGACAGGTCTGTCATCGATCAGCGTTTCCGGATGGATGACTCCATCCTCGAAACCAAGGCCATAAATAAACGGCTTCAAGGTCGATCCGGGGGACCGCAACGCCTGCGTCATATCCACCTGACCGGCTCGGCGCGCATTGAAATAGTCCGCCGACGCAACACGGGCCCTCACCTCGCCGCTTGCATTGTCGACTGCGAGGATCGCAATTGAAATATCGGGCCCGAGCGCCTGTGCTCGCTCGTATGCCAGCGCCTGCAAGCTCTTTTGCAGGAAAACGTCGATGGTCAGACGATGCTCGCGCCGGTCAGGCTCCGCCCAGACGACCTGATCCGCAGCGTGAGGAGCCAGAAGTGGCAAAGGCTTGCGCTCCCGCGGCACAGGTTGTGTTTGTGCGCGCGCAATTTCGTCGCGCGGCATGAGCCCTGCCATCGTGGCCCGCTCGAGCACGCGGTCGCGCGCGGCACGCGCGGCTTCAGGGAAACGGTCCGGTCGCCGCGACTCCGGCGATTGTGGCAGGGCGACCAGTAGTGCGGCTTCGGCCAACGACAGTTTGCGAGGCTCCTTGCCGAAATAGGCCAGCGAAGCCGCGCGAAGGCCTTCGAGGTTCCCGCCGTAGGGGGCAAGAGTCAGGTAGAGACCCAGTATCTCGTGCTTGCCTAACGCGCGCTCGAGTTCGAGTGCACGCACGACCTGCCGTAGCTTGGCGCCCAGGCTTCTGCGCTCGCGTGGCTCAAGAAGGCGCGCCACTTGCATGGTGATCGTCGATCCACCGGACACGATATGGCCTCTGGACGCGAACTGGATCGCCGCACGTCCCATTGCGAGCGCATCGACGCCGGGATGCTCGCGGAAACGCTTGTCTTCATATGCAAAGAGTAGCTTCAGGAAACGCGGATCGACCTCCTCCTCGGCAACCGGAAGCCGCCAGCGGCCTTCATTGGTCGCATAGGCCCGCAAAAGCCGCCCCTCTCGATCGAGGACAACGTGCGAATATTCGAGATCCTTGCCGAGCGGCACCGGCCCCAGCGAATAGATCCATCCCGCACAGGCCAGCACTGCCGCGATGGCGGCACAGCCAGTTATCGAAAAAATCTTCTGCCAACCTCTCATTTCGGCGAGATCTCGATTGCGCCGGTTGTGGTGCGTCCAAACCTGTCCGGCTGGTACATGTCCTCGACCTTCGCCTGCGGCAGAACGTATCGCCCCGGAGAAATTGCGCGCACAACATAGGCGACGCTAAACACCGGATTCGAATCCTGCTTGCGGTCGAAGGCTGCCGTGAAGCGATCGTCACGGAATTCGGTGCTGACCGGGGCGACGGCGTCCGCGATCCACGTCAGCGTGCCTGTCTCGCCTGACGACACCAAGCGCGGATTGTCGATCTCAAAGCCGGCGGGAAGATAATCCGCGACAATGACACGTCCGAATTGGGGCTGCGGCTCGGTCACTTTCAGCACAACCACAAAGCGCTGGTTCTGCCTGGCCTTACTCGGATCGGCTTTTTCCCCATCGAGCGTGTGATAGCTGCGCTCGATCTTGAAGCCTTGCGCGGCGGCGGGCTCGGGCGTGAGCGGCGCGCCGCTTACCGATATCACCGCCTGCAAACTGCCCTCGCCCCGGTTCGAGACCGTAAGAGGCGCCGCCAGCTCTTCCGCGCCCAAGCTGCGATAGTACGCGCCCTCACGGCCCTCATTGTTGACCTTGAGCGATATCGCACTGGTTTGCTTGGCAAGCGCGCGAGCGGCAAGCACAAGCCAAGCCTCCTCCTGCGTCGACGTATTAGTGCTAAGTGCGCGGGCGGCATCGATGCGCAGAACCGCATCGTCGACTGTCTTCGGCGATGCGTGACTTTCCGAGGCAAGCGTCACCAATGCTGCCGCATCGCGCAAGGCGGAGCCGAAATCGGCCCGGCCGAGATCAAGTTTGGGTTGCGGCGAAATAGCGGACAAGGCTGCGAGATAGACATTATCGGCACGGCCCTTATCGCCCACCATCGCGAGCGCTGCGGCAACCTGTGCTTTCGCGATTGGCGTTGCGACATCGGACAGCTTGACGTCCGCAAGGTAACGCAGATCGCCAATGGGCGCTGCGCCGTTGCGCGCCAGCACATAGAGCGCGTACGCCAGTTCGCGACCGCCATTCTTGGCCGCGTCTGGAGCAGTGGCGACATAATTGCGCAGGCGATCGACGGCGAGCGTATAAGCAGTGGCCGGCACCTCGAAGCCTTGTTCGCGCGCGCGCGTTAGGAAATCCGTCACATAGGCGTCGAGCCATGGATCGTCCCCGCCGATCGACCACAGCCCAAATGAGCCGTTTGAGTCTTGCCGGGCGAGCAATCGGGCAATGGTGTCCTTGATGCGCTGGTCAATCTCGCCGTCGGGTGCCAGACGCGCCTGGACCGCGAGCTCGTTGACATAAAGCATCGCCATGGCGCGACTGGCGAGCTGTTCGGAGCATCCGAAAGGATAGCGGTCGAGCGCATTGAGCAATGTTGCCGCGTCGAGCGAGGTCGTAAGCGCAACCGACAACCCCGCCCGTCCGGTTTCCGAAACGAAATCAGCGAACAGATCTTTGGAGAGCGTGAGCGTCTCGCCCTTGGCCAGCGTCCGGACGCTGCGCCGTGTTAGTATCTGCGTCGCAGGCCGCACATCGAGTGCGTACTTTCGCTCAAGAGCGAAATTGTCCGGGCCCGTGACTTTCACGGTCACGATCCCGGGTCCCGTGCCCGCCGCGGCAGCGGGCAATGACATTCGGCCACGCTGTTTCGCAGCAAGCTTGATCGGTTGCGGCTTGTCATCCTCGAGCTTGACGGCGCCTTCGGCGACGGCAGCGATGTTGAAATCGCCGGCGGAGCCTTCCACGTTGTCGAGCTCGACTTGCAGGGCACCCTTGTCGCCGGTGCGCAGGAAACGTGGCAGCGTCGTTGTCAGCACGACCGGATCGCGCACGACCACGTCGCCGGACGCTTTGCCGACCTTGTCTTTGCTCCATGCAACCGCCATGACCCGGACAGTGCCGGCAAAAGCGGGAATATCGAACCCCACCTGGGCGGTGCCGTCCCGGCCGACCGTGACGATGCCGGAGTAGAGTGCAAGCGGCGCCTGTGTCGGCGGCGAACCGGACAATTCGGCGCCGGCTGCGTCGCCACCGGAACGGATTTGCCCGCGTGCCCCCTGCATGCCGTCAATCAACTGGCCATAGAGGTCGCGAATCTCAGCCGTGAGCCGGCGTTGACCGAGATAATAATCGTCCGGCGCCGGCGGCTTGTAGTTGGTGAGATTGAGAATACCGACATCGACGGCGGCCACAACGACGCGCGCCTCTTCTCCGGCAGAAAGGCCGACGATCTTGATCGGGACGGTCAGTGGCGCATTCGGCCGCATCGTCGCCGGCAGTTTCATGTCAAGCGCGACCGTCCGTGCCGCCTTATCGATCGAGAACCATTGCACTCCGACGGCGCGCCCCGGCATCCGTTGGGCAGGCGCATCGAGCGGGCGCCTCAATGTTGCGACCATGTAAGCGCCCGTGCCCCAGTCACGACCGACAGTCAGGCTCACGCGCGCGGTGCCTGCTTTCACGTCCTGAGATTGCGTGGCGACGAGACGATCGGTGAATACATTAATGGTCAGGCGGCCGGCGGTGCGGGCAGTTACCGCCACGTTCAAGGTGTCTCCCGATTTGTAGTCCGGTTTGTCGAGCGCCACTTCCAGGAGGTCCGGTGTATCCGCGCTTGCTTCGGCATAGAACCCGGCGTCGAAGCTGAACGAGGTGATCGGGCCGTTGACCTCGCCGGTCGAAACTTCCAGCCGGTATCGGCCCCATTTGATGGGCAGCGACAAACGCGCAGGCCTGTCGGAGGCAACGTCCACCGTGCCGCCCGCGACGCGCTCCGTGCGCTTGATCGGCTCATACTCCCATTGGCCGTTCTGCCGGTACCATTGATAGGTGCTCTCAATCTTGAGCAGGTCATAGCGCAGGCCGTTTCGCGCAACGGTTTTACCGTCGGGTGAAACCATGACCACGTCGAAGTCAGCGTTCGCGCCGTCCGCAAGCGAGCGCCCGGAGAACATCGGCTTTATTCCGAGCATGGCCGTATCGGGAGCGACGGGCAGCGTCAGCTTGCGCTCAACCGCGCGGCCTCCCGATTCCGACATTCTCACCGTAATCTGCACTTCGGCCGGGCGGGTGGTCGTGTTCGATACGTCAGGCTTGACGAGAAAAATCGCCTTGCCGGAGCCATCCGTGCTCGGCAAATCGTCGAGTTCCTGCCGCACCGCTGCGACGTCTTCATCCGCCAATCCGAAGGAATAGCCGGGAAATCCCACGAGCTCCCTGGCGGCAAGAATCGTGACTTCGCCTGATAGATCGAGATTCGAGGCCGGCGCGCCATAAAGAAAGCGTCCCTCGGCGCTGACCTGCGCGGGCGTGGTGCGTGAAATTTGTTTCGTTGCCGAGGATAGTTCGAATTCGAGCCGGTCGGGCACATAATCCTCGACCATGAACGTCGTTTCACCGATCGGTGGGCGCTTGGGATCGGTATAGGCGGCGACGCGCCACGTACCGGTGGAGGCCGAGGCAACGATCGGCACGCTTAGCGAGCGACCGCCGAGGCCCTGGTCGGCAACCAGCCCGCGTCGATACTCGACGCCATCGGGGCGCGAGATCACCAATGTCAAGGGAATATTCAGTGCGGCGGAGCCGCGGGCATCGCGCAGCAATGCCGTTATCGCTACCGTCTCACCGGTGCGATAGACGCCGCGTTCCGTGTAGACGAACGCATCGAGACCGGCGGGCACTGGTCTTCCCGCCACACCACGATCGGAAAGATCGAACGCGGGCGACTTCAGGCTCAGAAAAGCGTAGTCGCCCTTCTCGGTCGCTACGATTGCCGCCGGGGCGGCGCCGCCCTCCCCGCGCGCAAGTCCAGCCTCGAAATGGATGAAGCCGTTGCGATCCGTCTGGCGAAGGGCGAGCACTTCGTTATTGCGCGCAATCAGCCGTACCTCGACGCTGCCGCGTGGATCCGCCGTCGCAAGCGAGTGTATAAAGACATCGATGCCATCGTGTGTGGTGTAGGCTGCAAGACCGAGGTCGGACACAATGAACCATTGGGTTGCCTGCTGTCCGTAATCGTTGGAGACAACATCCTTTGGCTCGGCTGTTATGGCGTAGACGCCGGGGCCGAGATCCTTGACCGCCTGGTCAAGCGGAAAAGCGGTCGTCACCTCGGTGTTGAGCTTGGGTTCGACGGCAAGTTCGCCGGTCCAGATCCTGACGCCGCGCTCGTTCGCCAAACGCTCGGCCTGATAGCGGCTCAAATTGCGCTGGAAGTCATAACCAAGAAGGGTTTCGACAAGATTGCGATCGCCAACTCGGTAAATCGACAGCGTCACCGCTTTGGTATTCACGCTGAGCACGGGAATGCCTTTCTGGCCCGTGCGGGGCAGCACGTAGGATTTGCCCGAAAAGCGGACGAATGGCTTGCGGTCACGAACGAAGATCGTGAATTCAGCCGATTTCGCAAGCGTCTCCTTGACGACCGATGGAAGCCCAGCGCGCAACGTTACCGAGTAGCGTTCGCCGTGCTTGAGACCTTCCACGCAAAGCTGTTTTTCGTTTGCCGAGATCGCGGGCCGATCCATGCCGGCGACGGCGACAAAAGGCGAGAAATCGGTGCGGCGGCCTGGAAGCTCCTCGGAGAACTGAAAACAGGCACGCGGCGAAATCGAGTCGGAGTCGATAGTGAAGTCGAGCAGCCGGAAGCCATGTTCCGCCCGCACCTTCTCGTATTGTCCGCGCAGTTCAGCGACCTCCCGCAACTCCAGCGAGGCTCGCATGGCATCGAGTGCTCCCCGCCACTGCTGTCGATCTACGAGGATCCGGCTGAGGACGGCCAGGCTATCGGCTTCCGTATTGCGATCGCTGGCTCGCTGGTAAGCGATGTAAGCGGAGGTCGAGGCGCGATCGAGAAGCAGTGCCTTTTCGCGATCATCGCGTGGCTTGATTTGCAGGATAGTACGGGAAAGTCGGAGCCACGTGCCGGCGTCATCCGGCGCCACTGTGAGAACCTGGCCGAGAACAAGCATGCCTGTTCTGAAGTCGTTTTTCTGGAAGGCCGCGTCGGCATCGCGGCGTAAGGCCGCTGCGGCCCTTGTTACGACGCCTGCATCGCTCTTGATCTGCGCCTCGAGCTTGATTGCGGCCTCCTCCAGCGCCACTTGCTTGAATGGCTTGTCGGCCGCGATCGCCGCGCTCATGGCAAGGCCGAGAGCGGCGGCGGCGAGGCCGGCGCGAACAAAGCGAAGCATGGGGATAGTCCTCCGGAGGCAGCGGATCGCCGCGAACTGCATTTCAAGTCCCGATGGTGTCGAGTACATGGCCGGGGCCGGGCGACGCTGCGAGAATGCCGCGCATTTCCTGAAATTGATACGAGATCAAATGGCTCAGTTGATATCTTCGGGGTCCGTCGTCGCGATACGGAAATGCCCTTAAGCACCTCATTTTTCAGCGGAATTCTGGACGCAATTATTCCCTTCCCCACAATGGCCTAAGATGGGCGATGCCGCCATCCAGAGATTTTGCGGGCACATCCTTGCTCCGCATCTTTGCACGATGTGTTGCGGCGGCTAAACCCATTGCGTCGACCCCGTAGCTCAGCCGGATAGAGCATCAGCCTTCTAAGCTGAGGGTCGCTGGTTCGAATCCAGCCGGGGTCGCCAATCAATTCAATCGGTTAGCCCGATCCGCTGAGCTTGTTGCGTGTTGCATTAAGCAACAACGATTCCCCTTACGTTCCAACGATTACCAGCCCTTCACCAGGACTCCGTGCAACACGCGTGCAACACACGCGGAGCATCGCCCGCGCCCGGCAGGCGCTACTGTCGCGGATCGCAGCCGCGCTGGAAACTAACGCCTAAGCAATAGATCTACGTAGTGAACCATGCAGGCATCGTGCATCCCGCGGTGGCCGCATTCTTTACGGCGGCATCATCCAGCCGACGCTCTGCTTTGCCGCCTGCTGCTTGCCGTAATCCGGTCGCAGGTCAGCTCGTCGCCATCCGCAGACAGTACAGCGGCAGCGGCGCTCGATGTCGCTCAAGACTTCATCGGCCTGGAAGCGATCAATCGGTAGCTTCCCAGAATGATGGCAGCGCCAATCGCCTTCACGCTTGCCGAGACAATACACGAGCAACTGGCGAACGCCGTGGGCGCGGACTGATGCGATGGTGACAAAGCCAGCCATCGGGATATTTCGCCACGACATCGAGCAATAGAAAAGAGCCGCAGTGCCAAGTTGCTGCGGCTCTCTCCGTCCATTTGCTGAGAGGCCATTATCAATGGACCTAGTGAGATAATGTCCGCGCCGCCGATCGTTGAAGTTGGACCATGGGCCAACTCTTTTTGACAAGAATCAACGCAGACGGAACATCGTGCGCCTGCACTGCAATTGCTTGATTAACGTTACTTACGAACGGTGCTGGGGTGTTTCTAGCTCGGCATCGCAACGGTTTATACGTTCGACCAATATTCGTTGCTCCTTGGAGCAATTCAAAAAACTTTGCAGAAGCGGATAGTCACTTGAAAAGCAAGGTGACTTATGGGCGAAGGCACACGCGGCATCTTCCTTGGCTTACTTGCGATAATTCTTGCTTGCGCGGCAATCCTCGGGATTTATTACCTCTGGTAATTATTGTCTCGAACTCTGGCGACCTACGGCACGTAATAGAAGGTCAAAGCGAGCGCAAAAGCGACGCCGATAGCAATTAAGCCAAACAGCACTAGCCGATGACCTGAATCCATGCCTGAAATAACACCGAGATCGACCTAGAAGTTCAGCGGTCTGCCGGAACTCTTTCCCCGCACTCTGCATTTTTCAAATGACACATTGAGGTCCCAGATGAGTATGCACAGAAAAAATTTCACGCCATCAGATGATGCGCTGATCCTGGAGCAGCCGGTCAGTCGC
>Ga0075433_10002424_pt1 | contig 14184 bp, 11 predicted proteins | sample RhiMethybrSRZTD2_FD_75299 | JGI IMG/M metagenome (GOLD analysis project Ga0075433, IMG submission 75299) | Populus rhizosphere microbial communities from Tennessee, USA - Rhizosphere MetaG P. TD hybrid SRZTD2 | ecosystem: Host-associated > Plants > Roots > Rhizosphere > Soil | place: USA... | reverse complement strand
TCTCCATCGTCCGCCACATCGTCGAGCTGCACGGCGGCAAGGTGCAGGCGCACAGCGACGGGCCGGGATGCGGCGCGGTCTTCTCCGTTCACTTGCCAGTCAGTGCCGTGCAGGAAACCGGGCAGGGGACTGTCGTGCACGTCCAGGCGCCGGACAACGCCCAGCGCCGCGCCGGCTGAGCGCTCGCGTCAACGGGCGGCCTTCTCGACCGCAGCCCGCGCCTTCTTCTCGCGTTCCCGCATTTCTTCCATGTCGGCCGTCGCCTTCTCCGCGCGCTTCCGCGCCTCGGCGCTGGCTTTCTCTGCGACCTCGGCCTCGCGCGTGGCTTCCTTCAGCGCGGCCTGCGCATCGCGAACGGCTTCCTTCGCGGCTTCCAGCCGCTGGGTCGCCTTATCGGCCTCTCGTGCGGCGCGGGCGGATTCGAACTCTTCACGCCGGGCGGCCTGCTCGGCAAGCCGTGCGTCACGCGTTGCGGACGTGAGCGCCTCGCGGGCGGCGGCGAGGCTTCCGCCTTCGCCAGGGCTACGGCGGACAAGACCGCCGCCAGGATTCGAAGGGGGAGCGGCGGGCCTGACTTTGCCACCGGGCAATGCGGCGGCGAGCATGTCGAATCCGCGCGGCTGGATCTGGCGGGTGAGCCGGCCGGGCTGTTCGTCGGCCGGAAGGCCGCGCAGCGTGGTCGCTATCGCCTGGCGCGTGGCTTCGGTCACCGGCTGGCCGTCTTCGGCCAGGATCGCGAGCGTCGCCTTCAGCGCGGCATCGACCGCCTCTTCATGGGCGCGGCTCGCGCCCCGCAGGTCCGCCCGGGTGCCTTTGAGTGTCGCGTCGTGGGTGGCGCGCAGATCCTGGGCGCGTTCAATCAACGCCTCGTGCACGTCCCGCCGGCGCCAATAGAGCTGATTGACCGCCCAGGCAGGCAGGCTCGGCTTCTGGAGCGCGCGTATCGCGGCCCCCTCGGCGCCGGACGTCTTCGCAAGCGCATTGCGAGCTGCGACGAACTCGCCGAGTGGAACCTGGTAGAGATGGTCGAGCGGGGAGACCGGCTGCGGCGCGCGCGCCATCGCGAAGCGCCGTCAGTGCGGCGTCGAAGAACTGGAGCGGATCGGCTCGAGCGTCCACCGCAGGCGCGGCAGCGCGCTGTCGTTCGAGGGCTCGCGGCAGATCTCGTAGGCGACGGCGAAGGGTTTCCGATCGCGCGGCCGCATCACGGCTTGGCGTTGCGGGACGTGGCCGTCGAGCGCGCGCGCGATGTCGCCGAACACCTGGTGCCGTTCGCCGGCGAAGAACGCCGGCAGGCTCCGGCCGAGGGCGCCGCGCGCCGACAGATTCAACAGGCGATGGCCGGGACCGGAGATCTCGAGCATGACGCCGCGGTCGTCGGTCACGATCCAGGCGTCGATCTCGGGGGTCGCCCCTTTCCCGGGCTCGAGGAACCGGCGGACGATCTGCACGAGGCGTTCGGCCGGCACCGGCTCGATGAGGTAGGCGTCGGCGCCGCACGCGAGACCGTCCTGCCGCCCCTGCGCCGTCGCATACGTGGACGTGATCATGACGACCGGCAGGCCTGGCCGCGTGGCCTTGATCTGTTCGCACACCTGAAAACCGTCGCCGTCGGGAAGACGCAGATCGAGCAGCACGAGCCGCAGTCCGTCGTTGCTGGAGCTGCGGACGGCATCGGCTGCGGTGACCGCCTCGACGACCTGGAAGCCGGCCCGTTCGAGGATACGGCTCTTGAGGAAGCGCGACGGCGAGTCGTCTTCGACGTTCAGAATCACGGCCATGGAAGGTGTCCTGTGCAGCAGTGGCCGGTCATTATACCCGATGGCGCGGAGCGCCAAGTTCCTGCAGCGCGGCCTGCAGACGCTCCGCCGTGATCGGCTTCGACAGGAACCCTTCGAATCCGGCGGCGAGGGCGTCACCCCGATGATCGGCGTCCGAGTAGGCCGTCAGCGCCAGCGCCGGCGTGCGCACGCCGCGATCGCGCACGTCGCGGATGAACCCGAAGCCATCTCGACCAGGGATCGCGAGGTCCGCCAGAATCAGGTCGAACCGCTGTTCGGCAACCGCTTCCAGCGCCTCGTCGACCGAGACGCACTGGCTCACGTCTGCTCCCATCTGCTGAAGAATCATGGCCGCGAGCACGCGGGCGTCCTCGTTGTCGTCCAGCACGAGCACGCGTCTGCCGACCAGGTCGTGGAGATCGCTGACACCCGGCGCGTCCGCCGGATCGGCCGGCCGCGCGGGCAGCGTGACCGTCATCGTCGCGCCGCGCCCGGGGCCGTCGCTCTTCGCGAACACCGTCCCGCCATGCGCTTCGACGAGATGGCGGACCAGGGCCAGCCCGAGACCCAGGCCGCCGTGGCGCCGCGTCGTGCTGCTGTCGGCCTGGCGGAAGCGATCGAACACGAATGGCAGGAACGTGGAGTCGATCCCCTCTCCGGTATCCGTCACTTCGACCTCGATGCGCGTATCCACGCCTTTGACCCGCACGGTGATCGTTCCGCCTTCGGGTGTGAACTTCGTGGCGTTGGAGAGGAGATTCCAGACGACCTGGCGCAGGCGGTGCGCGTCGCCGGTGATCAGCGCGCCGGGCGCGAGCTCGAGCTGAACCGTCTGGCGTTTCCCGAGCACCGCCGGCGTGAAAGATTCGACGGTCGTGCGCACGATCTCGGTGAGCTCCACCGGCTCGGCGGCGAGGGCCATCCGGCCCGTGACGATCCGCGACAGATCGAGGACGTCGTCGACGAGCCGCGACTGCGCGAGCGCGTTCCGGTGAATCGCGGCGAGCGCCTGGCGCTGCTGGTCGTCGTTCAGTTCGCGCCTGGCGAGCATGTGGGCCCAGCCCATGACCGCGTTGAGCGGCGTCCGCAGCTCGTGAGAGAGCGTGGCGAGGAAGTCGTCCTTCAGCCGATTCGCCCGCTCGGCCTCCCCCCGCGCGCTGCGCTCGTTCTCCAGCAGACGCTGCCGCTCGTCGGCCTGACGCCGCAACGTGTCCTCGACGCGCCGTTGCGGCGTCGCATCGCGGAACACCAGGACGGCGCCGATCACGCGCTCGTGCTGATCGTGAATCGGCGCGCCGCTGTCCGCCACGGGCAGTTCCGATCCATCGCGGCGGATGAGCAGCGCGTGGTCGGCCAGCCCCACCACAATCCGCTCCCGCAGCGCGCGCTCGGCCGGATTCGGCACCGGCACTCGGGTGCCTTCGCGGATGACGTTGAACACGGCGGCGATCGGCGCACCGGACGCCTCCCTGGCCGACCAGCCCGTCAGGTGCTCGGCGACGTTGTTGAGGAACGTGACCCGGCCGTGGGGATCCGTGACGATGACGCCGTCGCCGAGGCTGGCCACGGTGGCTTCGAGCGTGAGCCGCGACTGACGCCCCCGCGAGGCGAGCGCGCTGATGATCGCCGCGGTCAGCGCGAACACCCCCAGCTCCGAGGCGTCGCGGAGCGTCGGCACCTCGAACTGATTGACCGGCGGCATGATGTAGTAATTCACCAGCACCATCGACACGATGCCGGCGATCAGTCCCGCGGCGAGGCCGCCGCGAAGCGCCATGAACAGCACCCCGATCATCGGGATCAGGAACGGACGCTCCTGCAGCTGGAAGGTCAGCGTCACCCCGACGGCAGCGACGGCGACCAGGATGGCCATGACCGCGTGGATCCACCAGGGCGCTCTCAGGGAGCGGCTGAGCACCGGCGAATTGTAGCTGACGTGCCCCGTGACGCCGCCCGAGTCCCGCAGTCGAGCTCAGGCCCCCAGGATGTATAAAGTTGTGTGCCCGAATTCCACTCGGAGCCGTACGTTTACCTCGCCGGCCTGTCACACAAATCCGTCCTGATTGCGTGGGGCGCGTTCTACTTCCGGACCCGGCCGGGGGGCACGGCCAAGCTCGTCGATGACGACGACCTCCAGTGGGTCCATCCGCCGCGGTGCGACTCGATTGGCTGCAAGTCGAAGCCCTACGGGCCAGCCGAGGTGGAGGTCCGCGATCTGACCGGCGTCCTCGTCGCGTCGGGCATGACCAACGAGTGCAACCACTGCCTCATCTCGGGACTGGCGCCGGACACGCCCTACACCTACACGGTCCGCGTGAAGCACGAAGAGTGGGGCTCCGGGCTGCGGTGGGACTGGGATCCGTCGACGCAGGGGCTCGTGCAGAACGGCAGCAGCTATACGAACGAATTCCGGACGTTGCCCGATCCCACCCAACCGCTCTCGGCACCGTTCACCTTTGCCGTCATTGGCGACTTCGGGACCGGCATCCGCCGCCCGTCTTCGCCCCTCAAGCGGCAGCGCGAGGTCGGGCTTGCGCTGCAGCGCGCGGTCGAGACCGAGAACGTCAGGCTGATCCTGACCACCGGCGACAACATCTACGCCGCCAAGCGCTTCCTGTTGTGGACGAAGGACTCCGGCGACGAAGACGACGACTGGTTCTTCACGTTCTTCCAGCCCTACCGCTACGCGATCAACCGGGTGCCGGTGTGTCCGTCGATCGGGAACCACGACACCCGCGAGACCGAGGAGTGCGACGATCGCGACCAGGTGATGGACAACTTCTACCTGACGACGCGGCTCGGGACCGAGGAAGCCGCGGGCCGCGCCTCGGTGGGGCCGGGACTGTTCTATCGCTTCAGGGTCGCCGCGGATGTCGAGTTCGTCTGCCTCGACACCTCGAAGGAGCATTTCTTCCGGCGCGGCCGGCTGTTCAGCTATCCCAAGCATCGCGAGTTCGTGCGCAACGCGTTTCCCGTCCTGCCGGCCGAGAAGATCCGCTGGCGGATCCCGTTCTGTCACCATCCGCCGTTCTGCGCCGGACCGCAGCATCGCAACACCGACGGCATGGAGGATCTGATCGCGCTGTTCGAAGCGGGCGGCGTCCGTGCGGTGTTCAGCGGCCACGAGCACAACTTCCAGCACTCGCGGCACCGGGCGGTCGACTACTTCGTGTCGGGCGCCGGCAGCAAGATCCGATCGGGCGCGCCGTCGCGGATGGAGGAGGCGCACACGGTCAGCTGGGCGCCGACCTGCCACTTCCTGCTGGTCACGATCGACGGCGACTCGATGACGGTGCGCGCGATCGGCGGCGAGGACAACGGCGTGTTCCAGGAGATCGAGCGGTTCGATCGCGAAGGCCGCTCGGTGACCGGCCCGATCCTCGTTCCAGGAGAGTAGCGGACCGCGGGCCCGCGGACTACCGGTCAGAGAGCGCGAGGGTCTTTCGGAGCCACTCGAGCCTCTCACGCGTTGCTTGCGGGTTCAGCTCGTGCCCCGCCTTGTAGACGCGGACGTCGGCGCCTTTGGGCGCCGCCTCCGCCAGCAGCTCGCGGCGGGCGGTGGAAACGTGCTCGTCGGTGTCCGCGAACTGCATCAGCACCGGGCCGCGCAGCTTCGGGACCCACTTGACCGGATCGAGCGGCGCGAGCTGGGCGATGAAGCGCTTCCGCGGCTCGTCCTCCATCTTCGGGCCGTAGAGGAACCAGTCGCTGAACGAGGCGGTCCCCGCCATGAAGACGACGTGCGTGACCCGGGGATCGACGGCCGCGGCCAGCGTGCCGTACATGGCGCCGAAGTCGTGCCCGACATAGGCGACGCGTGCGCGGTCGACGTTCGGCTGCGCCATGAGCACGTCGAGCGCCCGCCGCAGGTCGCGGACCTGCTGAACCGACCGGGCGTAATCCTCCTCGCGGCTGCGGCTGCGGAAATACGTCGGCACGGACCATGGGGTGTCGATCAGCAGCGACGTCACTCCCTGCCGCGCCAGCGCGATCCCGTCGGGCATGAACTGCGTGCGGTTCGACGTCGGCGCCGGCGGCCCGTACCAGTGCACGAACAGGATCGCCGGCGCCGGCTGACGCGCCGGCGTCGTCGGCGTGATCAGGGTGGCGGCATTGGTCCCGCCACCGAGCGTGGCGTAGGTGATGTCGCGGAGCAGCGCGCCGCCGTCCTCGCGCCGCGCCGTCTCCTTCACGTCCAGCGGCCGGCTGGCGTCGTAGTCGAACAGCGTGGCGGGGGCAGGGGACTGCGGGAGACTGACGATCAACAACCAAGCGACTAGAAACATGGCCTTCAGATTAGCGCGGTTGTGTCGGGAGCAAATGGTGTTGGTCCCTGCTCATGAGCAGTTCGCCCCACAGAGCAGCATTTTTGGGTCTCTCAAACCCCGGCTACCATAAGGACCTCGTGCTCAAAGTCGACCTGCATGCGCACACGGCGCAGGATCCGTGCGACTACGTCCCCCACAGCACCCGCGCGCTGATCGATCGCGCGAGCGCGCTCGGGTTCGGGGCGCTGGCGATCACACTGCACAACCGGCACTACGACCCGGCGCCCGATCAGGAATACGCGCAGTCGCGCGGGCTGCTCCTGATCCGCGGCATCGAGCAGACCATTCACGGCCGGCACATTCTGTTGATCAACTTTCCGGCGGAGGCGGCTGCGGTCCGCAGCTTCGACGATCTGCGCGCCCTGAAGCAGCGGCATCCCCGCGGCCTGGTCGTCGCGCCTCACGCCTTCTACCCGATCGGCAGCGCGATGCGGGCCGACATCGAGCGCCATGCCGACGTCGTCGATGCGGTGGAAGTGAACTCGGTGTTCACGTCGTGGTTGAACTTCAACACCCGGGCGGTGGAGTGGGCGCGCGCGCACGGCAAGCCGATCGTCGGCAACACCGATCTGCACCTGCTCGCGCAGCTCGGGAGCACCTATTCGCTCGTCGACGCGCCGCCCGACGCCGACGCGATCTGCGAGGCGATCCGCGCCGGCCGCGTCGAAGTGCGATCCCGCGCGCTGCCGACGATCCGCGCGGCGGCGTTCTTTGCGGGCATGGTCCTCGGGGGAGTGATCGGACAGATTCGCACGCGGATCGGAAAGTGAAGGTCTTCCCGGAGGCGCAAGGACATCGAAACCGCCCGGACTTGACAGCCCCATGAACAGGCGTATCTTGAGAGTTACGCCAAAGACGCCACCTCACAATCTGGCGTCACGGGGGACCCAAGGCGCGATGACCGCGCACCGGGGCGCATCCGGATCACCAATCCGGTAGAGGAACTCCAACCTCGAGCCCGTCAGCTAACCCCGTCGGCGAGTGGAGGCCTACCGTGTTGCACGCGATCCGTGGCGACTCGCTGTCCGTCGACTCTGTACGTTCGCTCGTGTTTCGCGCCGCGTCAGCGGTGCTCGTGCTCTTTCTCGCGGCCGCCGGTCTGATCTGGCTGCTCGGGTCCCACAATCCGTTCACACCCGCGGGATACGTCGGCTATCTCACCAGGGGGGCGATCATCGGGAAGACCCGTTTCTACGGGATCCAGCGCGGGCCGACGTCGGCCGGCCGCGGCTGGCTGCTGGAGGTGACCAACATCAGCGTCACCCCGTACACCTACACCGAGGACTTCACCGGCAACCAGGCGGTCCTGAGCCGCGACAACCTCAAGATCTCGTTCGGCATCCACACGGTCTGGCGCGTGGACGAGAACAAGATCCCGCTCTTCATGGAACGCTTCAGCACGACGGTCACCGACGGGACGACCGAGAAGTCCCCGGACGCGGTGGTGCGGGTGGCCTACTCGCACTACATCCGTGAGCCGCTCCGCACCTTCGCGCGAGACGAGGTGCAGCGCCGCCCTGGCCTCGCGATCAAGGACGAATTGATTCCGATCGGAGAGGCCGTGCTCGCGCGGATCCGCGCGTACGCGGCCGACAGCCCGTTCGTGATCGGCAGCGTGGTGGTCGGCAACGTCCAGTACCCCGACGAAGTCGCCGACGCGGTCTCACGCAAGCTGGCGGCGACGCAGGAACTGGAGCGGAAGGACACCGAGATCGAGATCGAGCGCAAGGAGCGGACGAAGCGCGAGGTCCAGGCGGCGGGCATCGCGAACGCCATGCAGATCATCCGCGGGCAGCTGAACGCCCTCTACGTGCAGCACGAGGCCATCGAGGCGCAGAAACTGATGGTCAACTCGCCCAACCACACGACGGTCTATATCCCGGTCGGGCCGATGGGGGTGCCGTTGACCGGAACGTTCCCGACCGGCGCCGCGACGGCGGCGGCCGCCGGGCCTCCCTCCCGGCCGGGGGCCCGGTAAGCAGAATTTCCGAACATTTTCCAGCCGTCCGTGCATAATACCGCTCCGTCGTCTGGAGGATGCCGAATGAACGAGGTCGCGAAAACCACGTGGATGGCGGTTGCCGTTCTGCTGGCAATCGTCGGGGCGGCGTTTCTGCTCGTCATGAGAATGGGCAGCTAGCCGCTGCTCCGGCTCGCCGTTAGGGGAATAGGAAAAAGGGAAAAGGCAGGGCCTTTTCCCTTTTTCTCTTTTCGTTCCTTCCGAGGGGCCGCTAGCGAGCCGTGACCACCGGACATGCAGATCCGCGGGTCAGATCGGCGAACGCTCCATAGATGAAGGTCTGCAGCGCGCGAGCGTCGAGCCCGGACGAGGGGCTGGCGAGGATGCGCTGGGAGATCGGGAGCAGGAAGCGTCCGTATTTCAGGAGCGCCGGCCGATCTCTGGTCTCGAGCGCGCGCGTCACGTCGGCGATGGTCGCCGGCGTGAACAACTCCATCCGGCCGACGAAGACCCGTGCGGTCGCCGTCGGCCGCGGCTTCACGTCGAGCGGAAGCATCGCGTCGACGGCGGCGCGCGGCATGATATAGAGCAGCCGCGTCCCTTCCTCGAACCACGAGTCGCGCCAGGTGTCGACCATCGCGCGCGCCTCGCGCACGTAGAGCCCTTCCTTGATCAGGATCGCTTCGAGCCGGGCCGCGAGCGCCTCGAGATCGGCGCCGAGCGCCGGCGTGGCGATCGTCGCGCTCGATCCCGCACTCTCACGGATCTCGTATCCGAGCCTGCCGTTGCGGCGATCGAAGCGGACGAGCGTGCCGAGCGGACCGGTCCCGGTCACGACCGCGCCGCCGTCGGCCGACACGGTCGCCGAGAACGGCAGTCTCACCTTCGCGACGCCGCGATAGAAGAGGAACTTCTCGGACTGTCCGCCCACGCTGACGGGCGCGGCGTCGGTCCGGCGCGCCGCGTAATAGTGGCTGGATCGCGGCTCAGTGGGGAAGGACTCCGCGGCGCCCGGCGTGACGGCGACACCGGACCACGTCGCGGTGCTGACGAATCCCGGCGACGCCAGCGAACTGTCGCTGACGTTTGCCGCCGGCGTGACCGTCGCGCGGGGATACCACTCGGTGACGAGGCCGCCGGGGAACCGGACCGCGACGTCGACCGACGTGTCGCGCGGGGCATAAAAGTAGAGGACGGGCGTCTCCATCCGGACCGTCGCCGAGATCGTCGATTTGATCCGGAAGGCGCGATAGCGCTCGACGAAGCAGGGCAGATCCTGCTGGCCTTCGAGCGGCAGCCACTCGACCTGTTCGCCGTGCTCGCCGGCGACGGACGTGAAGGTGCCCCACTCGTGGACCACCAGATTGTCGGGGTCGCGCGTGTCCCGCCGAACCTCGGCGGTCAGCGTGGTCAGCGCAAGGACGAGAAGGAAGCATGTGCGCGTCATGTCTCCTCAAACGTGCGGCGGCGTTCCGTTGTTGGTCGCCGTCTCACGTCGACCTGTCCAGGTCCGGGACGCAGTGTGCGCTGGCGAACGGCGGCGCGGCGCGAACGACCGGGAAACGGGGACATTTGCCGCGGGTCGCCCGGGCATGGCTCCTGATACGCTGCGGAACGGCGAATCACCATGGGAGCGCTCGACGACCTGCGCTACGCGCTTCGGACCCTCGCTCGCGGCAAGCTGACGGCCGCGGTGCTGCTGTTCAGCCTCGCGCTCGGCACCGGCGCCAACGCCACGCTCTTCAGCGTGATGGATGCGCTTCTCTTCCGGCCGCCCTCCGGCGTCGTGCGGGCGGACCGGCTGGCGTGGGCGTTCACCAGCCAGTTCACCGGTGCCTCGCACGGCTTGACGTCGTATCCCGATTTCCAGGGGATGCAGGAGACCGGCGCATTCGCATCGCTGGCGGCGTTCGACGACTCGCTGGTGACGTCAGTTGGGCTGGGTGAGACCGCCCAGCGGGTGCGCGTGGCCGCGGTATCGCCGGAGTTCTTTCCGGTCCTGGGCGTGGAGATCGAGGGGCCGTCGCCGGGGGCTGCAGGCCCGCCCGGACAGGGTGGGGCGATCATCAGCCGGACCCTGTGGACGCAGTTCGGAAGCCCGGCGGACGCGGTAGGCCGTGAGCTGCGAATCGGCGACGAGGCCTACACCATCGCCGGCGTGGCGCCCGCCGGATTCAATGGTCTCCAGCTCGGACGCGCGTGCGACGTCTGGGTGCCGCTTCCGTCTGCGGGCGCGCGCGGCGATCGGCGGCTGTCGGTGATCGGCCGGCTTCGCGAGGGCCGCAGCATGGGCGAGGCGGATGAAGCATTGCGGGCGCTCGGTGAGCGGCTGGCCCTCTCGTATCCCGAGACCAACAAGGGCACGAGAACGAACCCCGATGAGTCCCGCCGCATGTCCGCCAACGCGTACTCCCGCCTCGATGTGTCGTCGCGATCGCAGGTCCTCCTGATCAGCACGGTCGTGCTCGGATCGACGGCGCTCCTGCTGGTCAGCGCGTGCGTGAACGCGGGCAGCCTGCTGCTCTCGCGCAGCGCCGCGCGCCGCCGCGAGCTTGCCGTGAAGCTGGCGCTCGGCGCCAGCCGGGCCGTCCTGGTGCGCCAGGTCGTCTTCGAGAGCCTCGCGATCTCGCTGGGAGGCGCCACCCTCGGCCTCCTGTTCGCGTACTGGACCGCGGGCATCCTGCCGGCCTTCTTCGCGCCCGAGGAAGCAGCCATGCTCGACACGCGGCTCGACGCGCTGACGGTCGCGATGACGATCGCGCTGTCGTCGCTCGCCGGCCTTCTGTTCGCGCTGGGTCCGGCCCGGCATGCGCTGCAGACCGTCAACGTCCAGATATTGCGCGGCGACTCCGGCGCGATCTCCGATCGATCGGGCAGCGGGATCCGTGGCGCGGTGGTCGTCTTTCAGGTCGCGCTCTCGACCGTGCTGCTCATCGCCAGCGGTCTGCTGGTCCGGGCGCTCGGCGTTGCGCTCGAAGGCGACCTCGGTCCTGGCGGCCGCGGCGTCGCGATCGCCTTCGTTCGCATGCCGGGCGCTCAGCAGGAGAACGTCGCGCGCGGCATCGTGTTCCACAACGCTGCCGCGGCCGAGGCTCGCAAGCTGCCGCGTGCCGAGGCCACCGGGTGGGTGTCGACGCTGCCGGTCGGGCGCAGCACTACCCAGACGTTCCGGTTCGAGCCCAGACCCGGCGTCGTCGAACGGATTGAAGCCGAGATGAACATTGCGTCGTCCGGCTACTTCCAGGCGCTGCGGATTCCGCTCGTCGAGGGCCGCCTGTTCACCGCCGCCGACGGCGCGCTCGCCAGACCGGTCGTCGTGGTCAACGACATGCTGGCCCGGCGGTACTTCGGCCCCGACGCGGCAGGCCGCCGGCTGCAGGATGACGAGGGCATCGAATACGAGGTCGTGGGTGTGGTCCGCTCGGGAAAGTACCGGACGCTCCAGGAAGCGCCGGAACCGATGGTCTATTTCCCGCTGTCGCAGCGCGTCCAGCCGTACATGCACATGGTCGTGCGCACGGCCGATCGGGCGGCCGACGCGCGCGCGGCGTTGCCGGGACTGCTGACGTCGATCGACAGCGGCGTCACGGTCTACAGCACGACGACGTTCGATGCCCACCTCGCCGAGGCCCTGACCCTCGATCGAATCCTCACCACGGTCGTCGCCGCCTGCGGCCTGTCGGCGCTGATCCTGGCGATGATTGGCGTCTACGGTGTGGTGGGCGATGCCGTTCGCCGCCGGACGCCCGAGATCGGCCTGCGTGTGGCGCTCGGCGCTCCGAGCCTTCGTATCCTCCAGCTCGTGTTCAGCGAGGGGGTGCCGCTCTCGGCGGCCGGCTCCGCAGCCGGCGTGGCGGCGGCGCTCCTGATCTCCCGTGTGATGCGATCCTTCGTCAACGACATTCCGCCGGTGGACCTTCGCAGCCTGGCGGTCGTCCCGGTGGCGCTGCTGCTGGTGGTCGTCGGCGCGGCCGCGATCCCGGTGCGGCGGGCCCTGCGCGTCAGCCCGACGATCGCGTTGCGGGCGGATTCATAGAAGCTGACGCGTGTTAAGGGAGAAGGGAGAAGGCAAAAGGGAGAACCGACGGTTTTACGCCAGAACACAGAAGATTCTCCCTTCTCCCTTCTGCCTTCTGCCTTGTCGTCGTACATTTTTCAGCAACCTGCTTCAGGCGGAAGAGCCGGAGGTCTTGAAACGCACGCGCTGGTCCGGAAGTAGAATACGTGCCGATATCAAATGCGCAGGTGACGGCCCCGCGCCCCATTGGACGGGTGCCTCGAGCGAAGGAGGAAATCAATGCGTCTGGCGAAAGCTTCAGTTATTGCGGGTGCGGCAGCGCTGCTGACCTGGGCGGCGGTGACGCCGGCGGCGCAGGGACAGGACGCCGACAAGAAAGTCGCGGGCGGCGGCGTGACCGTGAAGGGCTGGCAGGGGCGCGTCGACTCCGGCAACCGGCAGGGCCTGGCGATCACTGATTCCAAGCTCGCCCCCGAAGGCAAGGGCTACCGCCTGATGACCGGGGCGGCGGGCCTCTACTGGAATCCCGCCAACATGGGCAAGGGCGACTACACGGTCAAGGCCACGTTCAACGAGGCGAAGCAGCCCTACAACCATCCGCACCCATACGGCGTGTTCATCGGCGGCAAGGGCCTCGACGGTGACCAGCCCCAGGCCCTTTATTGCGCGGCGTACCGCAACGGCACCTACATCGTCCGCGGGTTCAGCGGCGGGAAGCCCTTCCAGATCGTTCAGAAGCCGGCGCCGAACGACGCGATCCAGAAGGCCGCGGCGGATGCGCCGGTGACGCAGACCGTTGCGCTGAGCGTTCGCGGCGACAAGGTCGACTGCACGGTGAACGGCACGTCGGTCTGGAGCGCGACGAAGGCCGACGTGACCGGGGCGGGCAAACTCGACTCGACGGACGGGATCACGGGCATTCGCGTCAGCCACAACTCCGACGCGCTCGTGACCGATTTCGGCGTCTCCAAGTAGAGATCGCGCGAGGACTCTCTCTAGCCGTCCGGCCACGTCGGACGGCTATTTTTTTTGCGCCGCGCTCGAGCTCTCGGGTTACTTGCGGGGCGATCACAGCGCCGGCAACTCGACCTCTATGCGCGCGCCACGTCCGAGGCCGGCGCTGCGGGCGATGACCCGGCCGCCGTGCAGTTCCACGAGGGATCGCACCAGCGCGAGTCCGAGACCGAGGCCGCTGTGTCCGCGTGTGTGGGTCGAATCCGCCTGCCAGAACCGCTCGAAGACGTGGGAGACCGCTTCGGGAGCGATGCCGATCCCGGTGTCCTGCACGTCGAGCCGCACGCGCCCGGGCTCGCTCCACGCCCGCACCGCGATCGATCCCGACGGCGTGAACTTGATGGCGTTCGAGAGCAGGTTCCAGATCACCTGCCTGAGCCGGGCCGGATCGCCGTCGACCATCAGCGGCTTCGCCACCGACGCCTCGAGGCGTACCGACTTGGCCACGGCGGCAGGCCGTATCGCGGCCACGACCTCTTCGATGACCGTTCCGAGGTCGATCGACTCCGTTTCGAGCCGGATGGTGCCGGTGACGATCTTTGAAGCGTCGAGCACGTCGTTCACGAGCTCGGTCAGCGCACGGCCGTTGCGCCCCATCGCGTCGAGCGCCTTCGCCACGCCCGCCTGATCGAGCGAGCCCGTCTGCAGCATGTGCGTGTAGCCGAGGAGCGTATTCAGCGGCGTCCGCAGCTCGTGCGACAGCGTTGCCAGGAACTCGTCTTTCACGCGGCTCGCTTCCGTGGCGGCCTCCCTGAGCGCCTTCTCATGGCTGATGTCCCGGGCGATCTTGGACGCTCCTATGACGTCTCCGGACGGCGAGCGAATCGGCGAGACCGTGAGCGAGATGTCCAGCAGGGTTCCATCCTTGCGCCGCCGCACCGTCTCGTACGGGGCGATGCTCTCGTTCGCCCGGATGCGCGCCATCACGGCGTCGTCTTCGTCCGAGCGGTCGTCGGGAATGATCAGACTGATGTGCCGCCCGATCGCTTCGGCCGCGGTGTAGCCGAATATCCGCTCGGCACCGGCATTCCAGGTGAGGATGATCGAGTTCAGGTCCTTGCTGAGGATGGCATCGGCGGACGA
>Ga0075433_10002419_pt1 | contig 14189 bp, 14 predicted proteins | sample RhiMethybrSRZTD2_FD_75299 | JGI IMG/M metagenome (GOLD analysis project Ga0075433, IMG submission 75299) | Populus rhizosphere microbial communities from Tennessee, USA - Rhizosphere MetaG P. TD hybrid SRZTD2 | ecosystem: Host-associated > Plants > Roots > Rhizosphere > Soil | place: USA... | reverse complement strand
ACCAAGTGTTGAGAGCTCCCCCTCTCGCGCTACTACCTATTGTGCCTTATCCACGTTGGGATGCAAGCCGGTAAATGATAGTTAACCAAAATTTTCCTGTGGATTTGCCGCGTTGCAACAGGGGAGTTGAATTGGATCTGGGATTTCAAACGCATTGGCGCTTGACCGCGTCTGCAGCTAGCCCATTGCGCGCAGGTTAATCGCCCGCGACGATGATAACGACCGAACGCTCCATCGATCCCAGCACGGCCAGGGCGACATACCGCGAGTGGATCGGTCTCGCGATCCTCGCGCTGCCTTGCATTTTGTACGCGATGGATCTCACGATCCTCAATCTGGCCGTTCCGTCGCTCAGCGCCGATCTCAAGCCGACGGCCGCGCAATTGCTGTGGATCGTGGACGTCTACGGCTTTCTGGCCGCGGGATCGCTGCTCACCATGGGGACGCTCGGCGATCGGATCGGGCGGCGGAAGTTGCTGCTGATTGGATCGGCAAGCTTCGCACTCCTGTCGCTGGTCGCCGCATTCGCCAGGAGCGCCGAAGTGCTGATTGTGGCGCGGGCCCTGCTCGGCGTTGCCAGCGCGACCATGGCGCCGTCGACTCTATCGCTGATCAGCAACATGTTCCGCGATGATCGCGAACGGACCTTTGCAGTCAGCATCTGGGTCGCCAGCTTCTCCTTCGGAGGCGCGATCGGACCCGCCGTCGGCGGGCTGATCCTCGCGCACTTTTGGTGGGGCGCCGTGTTCTTGATCGCAGTCCCAATATTGGCGTTGGTTTTGCTGGCCGGGCCGATACTCTTGCCCGAGCAAAAGGATCCGGCAGCGGGGCGGCTCGACATTCTCAGCGCGGCCTTGTCGCTCGCCGGTGTGCTGCCGGTCATCTACGGCATCAAGCTTGCCGCCGAGGGCGGCAATTCTGCCCTGGCCTTAACGGCCATCATCGTCGGGTTTGGAATCGGCCTGATATTCTTGCGGCGGCAAGCGCGGCTCGTGGATCCGCTGCTCGACTTGAGTCTGCTCACCCGGCCGAAAGTGAGTGCGGCGCTGACCATCAACTTGTTGGACTTCTTCGTCGGATTCGGCCTCCTCCTCCTCCTTGCCCAATACCTCCAGCTGATCCTCGGCCTGACACCGATTCAGGCCGGGCTATGGAGCATTCCGGCGGGTCTCGGATCGGTTGTGGGGGCGCTGCTGACATCTCCGATGCTGCGACTGATGCGCCCTGCTTATGCCCTCGCTCTTGGACTGGCATTCGGCGCCGGCGCTTTGGGGCTGATGATCTACGCAATCGAGGCGCAAGGCCTGATTCTTCTCATTACCGGGGCGACCCTGCTTTCGATTGGCACGGCGCCGGGGACGGCTCTCGTCGCGGACCTGATCGTCAGCGCAGCCCCGCAGGAACGCTCGGGCGCTGCATCGGCGCTCAGCGAGACAACGTCCGAATTCGGCGGAGCGCTGGGCATTGCCTTGCTCGGCAGCCTGGCGACCTTTCTCTACCGCCATGAGCTGGGCCGAATCATACCGGGCGGCACGGCGGCGGATGCGATGGAGACAGCGCTCCGCGGCATTGGCGCGGCAGGAAGCCTTTCGCACGGACACGGCGGCAATACGGCACTGTTGTCGGCCGCGCAGTCCGCTTATGCGAGCGCCGTGTCCGGGGCATTCCTTGCGGGAGCAGGAATCCTGCTCCTGGCCGCCGTCATCGCGATCATGACGTTTCGCAGACGAGGCGATATCCCACCGCAGGCTCATTGATGATCAGCTTCGGATGCGCCGGGTCGGCCTCGAGCTTCTGCCTCAGCGCGCGGATCGCGACCCGCAAATATTCGGTCTGACCTTCCTGTGCTGGGCCCCAGGCGGTGCGCAGCAGATGCGCGTGGGTCAGCACCTGGCCCGGATGCTTGGCCAGCTCGGCGAGTACCGCGAATTCCTTTGGAGTCAGGTGGACGTTCTCACCGCCGCGGCTGACGGACCGGCGAAAAATGTCGATCGTCACCCCGCCAGCTTCAATCGGCTGCTGTTCGGCTTCGGGATCGGTATCGAGCAGGTTGGAGATGTAGCGCTGAAGTTTGGAAGCCTCGGATTCGACGGTCGAGGCGAAGGCCTTGTCGCCCGATCCGACGCGGCGCTGCTCGCGGGCGGCACTGAGCATGGCGGAGAACCTGGGCTTCAAGTCGGCGACGATCGACGACAGCAACGTCGAGCGCACCCGGTCGCGTTCCCGAAGGCCAGCGAGGTTGCGGGCTTCACGCTCGAGCCGCGCGCGATCGAGCGCGAGCGCGACCTGGTCGAGCAGGTTCGTAAGAAGCGCGATCTGATCGTCGTCGACCGGCGGGCGGCCGTCGTCGCGCGCGAGTCCCGCCGCGGCGATCACTCCGCGGTCCGAGCGCACCGCGTAAAAGACCCATTCGGCAGGCTGTACGCGGCGCGTGCCGCGACCCGCGGGTTCCCCGGTTTCGAGCGTGAATGCGGCGGCGGCGACGTCGCTCGGCGTTAGCCTCGCGCCTTCGGGCAAGGCGACAATCACGTGCGGCTCTGGCAGGCCGGCGACCAGCATGGCGTTGCAGTCGAACAAGCGTCGAAGCTCGTCGCAAGCCGTTAGCGCGATGTCGCGCTCGGCGCTGCATGACAGGAGCCTGCGGGCAAGGCCGGCGATCGTCGCATTGCGCGCCGCATAAGCGGCGGCGACCCGCGCCTGCTTGCGAATTGCGGCCGCGAGCTGGCTGGTGACAAGCGCGACGATGAGCAGGATTGCGACCGTCACTACATCGGTCACACGGTCCATGCGAAACGTGTGCACCGGCGCCGTAAAGAAGAAATTATAGGCGAGGGCCGCGGCGAGCCCCGCAACCATGGCCGGGCCAAAGCCCCACAGGGCTGCGGCCGCGAGGACCGCTGGCAAATAGATCATGTCGACCGGTGCCGTGCCCCAGCGGGGTGCGATCCACATGCCGATGAGCGTGCAGACGGCGACCATGGCAACGGCGCCGGCATAATGCTCGACCTGGCCGAGCATCGACGGCCGCGAGCGTTCGACCGCATCGAACGGTGTCCGGTTCATCATGGGTGGCTAAATCGGCTTTGCCGCCTTTCACGTCCATAGCCGGAAGATGAATTCCGCACGCGAGCCATACGGGCTGTAACGATTTTCCATATAGAATCTTTATGCGACCAAACCTCACATCCGTGCGCATGGCCAGTGTCACGTCCGACAACATCCTGCCGGCTAGCGAGCCGGCGACTCACCACGGCCCCGAGGAAGCGTTGCCCAAGCTGATGCTAGGCGCGATCGGCGTGGTTTACGGCGATATCGGCACCTCGCCGCTCTACACGATGAAAGAGAGCTTCCTCGGGCCGCATCCGCTCGCCGTCGATCGCCTCCACATCTTCGGGGTGCTCAGCCTGATCTTCTGGTCGCTGATGATCGTCGTGACGATCAAATATGTGTTCGTCGCGATGCGCGCCGACAACAAGGGCGAAGGCGGGTCGTTCGCCTTGTTGTCGCTGATCTCGCGCAACCTCGGTCACAAGAAATGGGCGCCGGCGCTGGTGATGATGGGAGTCCTCGCGACATGCCTGTTCTACGGCGATGCGATGATCACGCCCGCGATTTCCGTGCTGTCGGCGGTCGAGGGACTGACCATCGTCCAGGCCGGGCTGCAGCCGCTCGTAATCCCCATCTCCATCGGTATCCTGGTTGGCCTGTTCCTCGTCCAATCGCGCGGGACGGCCAAGGTCGGCGGAATCTTCGGTCCGGTGATCCTGGTTTACATGGCGGTCCTGGCGGTCCTCGGCGTGAGCAACATCCTCCGCCACCCTGAGGTCTTGCAGGCCTTCAGTCCGAGCTGGGCGCTCAAATTCTTCGTCGTCAATCCGAAGCTCGCCTTCCTCGCGCTCGGCTCGGTGTTCCTGGCGGTAACGGGTGCCGAGACGCTTTATGCGGACATGGGTCATTTCGGCCGCCGGGCGATCGGCTTTTCCTGGCTGCTGCTGGTCTATCCGTGCCTCATGCTCAATTATATAGGGCAGGGCGCATTGATGCTCGGCAACCCGGCAGCCGCCGAGAATCCCTTTTACCTGATGGCGCCGGACTGGGCCCGGTTGCCGCTGGTCGGGATTGCGACACTGGCGACGATCATCGCCAGCCAGGCCGTCATCTCCGGCGCATTTTCGGTCACGCACCAGGCGGTCCAGCTCGGTTTCCTGCCGCGGCTCAGGACCGAGCATACGAGCGAAAGGGCGGCCGGGCAGATCTACATCCCGGCAGTCAATTGGGGCTTGCTGGCCATGGTGGTCCTGTTGGTTATCGGCTTCCGTGAGTCGGGGCGGCTGGCGTCGGCCTACGGCATCGCGGTCACCGGCACGATGCTGATCACGACGATGATGCTCGCCGTCCTCGTGTTCACGGTATGGCGCTGGAACCGCTTCCTGGCGACGGCGACGATCGGTCTTTTCCTGGTCGTCGACGGCACATTCTTCGCGTCGAACATCACGAAGATCCCCGACGGCGGCTGGTTCCCGCTGCTTGTCGCTCTCGTCAGCTTCACCGTACTCACCACCTGGGCGAAGGGACGGCAGCTGCTCCGCGCCAGGCTTGCGGAGTCCGCGCTTCCACTGCCGGTGTTCATCAAGTCGACCGCGGCATCGGTCCATCGCGTCAGGGGCACGTCCGTATTCCTGTCCGCTGCTCCAGACACCGTCCCGGCGGCGCTGCTCCACAACCTCAAGCACAACCAGGTGCTTCACCAGCGCGTGCTGATCCTCACCGTCAAAGTCGAGGAAGTGCCGCATGTGCCGCAGGAGAAGCGCGCCGAGACCCATTCCGCCGGGAGTGGGTTCTGGCGCGTGATCCTCCACTACGGCTTCATGCAGGAAGTCGACATTCCGCGCGACCTCGCCCTCATCAAGACTTGCGGCGAGCCGTTCAACATGATGAGCACGAGCTTCTTCCTTGGCCGGCAGAAGTTGATTGCGTCGAAGAAGGTCCAAGGCATGGCGCTGTGGCGCGAGCGACTGTTTGCCTGGATGATGAAAAGCTCGGAGAGCGCGATGGAGTTCTTCAAGCTGCCCACCAACCGCGTAGTCGAGCTCGGAAGCCAGCTGCAGATATGATCGCCGCCATGTTGCTGGCAGCCGCGGCCGCCAGCGGCGAGCCGCCGATTTGCGCCGACCGACCCTCGAAGGCGAACGGGACCTGCACGGTTCCAGAGGGGCATATCCAGCTAGAAACCGGCCTGATCGACTGGACTCGCGATCGGTCGGGCGACGTGCGGACCGATCTTGTCCTGTGGGGTGGCTCGTTCGTGAAATACGGGCTTGGCGGAAGCGCCGATATCGAGCTTGGTTTCACGCCGCTCGAAACGCTAAGCGTTCGCAGTGATGCCGGGCATGACAGTGAAAACGGCTTCGGCGATGCCGTCGTTCGCTGGAAGCAGCGTCTAACGGACGACAAGTCACCCCTGCAGGCCGCGGTCATTCCCTTCATCAAGCTGCCGACCGCGCCGCACGACTTAGGTAACGGCAAGGTAGAGGCCGGAATTACGGTTCCGCTCAGCGCCGAAATTGGAGGTACGGCAGTCACCGTGACCCTCGGCCCCGAACTCGACGTCAAGGCCGACGCGGACGGACGCGGTTCTCACGCCGCAATCGCCCAGCTCGTTAACTTCGGCTTGGCTGCGACCTCGCGGCTCACCCTGTCCGGTGAGCTTTGGGCGGAGTGGGATTGGGACTCCCACGCGACTTCGAAGCAGGCGTCGGCAGATGCTTCCGCGGCCTATCTGGTGACCAACGATCTGCAGCTCGACGCCGGCGCCAATTTCGGGCTGAACCGGCAATCGCCCGATATCGAGGTCTACGCGGGTATCTCGAAGCGCTTCTAGCCGAGTTGAACCTGGAGTCACAGAAATGGCACAAAGCCCGGCTATTTGCGTCGGCGGCTCGACTCAGAGTTTAATTTCGGTTTAGAATGACAGTCAGGCTGAATGCCTAACAGGAACAGGGGCAACAGAATGAAACGCTATTTGCTTGCCGCGGCATCCGTTGCCGCTCTGGTCGCCTCACCGGCGGCCGCCCGCGACCATTCGGCCTATTTCGGAATCGAAGTGGGTCCGATGTGGGCGAAGGATTCCCATGTCGTCGACGACTTCGGCGACGGCAGCGCCGACTTCTTCACCGTCGACCACAAGATGGGCGTCGATGGCGACCTCATCGCCGGTTACGACTTCGGTATCGTCCGGGCCGAGCTCGAAGGCGGCTATAAATGGGCCAAGCACGACGAATATTGCGACGACAGCGATTGCATCGGCGCCGACGGCCATTCGCGCGTCTATTCGGTGATGGGCAATGCCATGGTCGACCTCGGCAAGAACGAGGCCGTCAACTTCTACGCCGGCGGCGGCGTGGGCATCGCCTGGGTCCGCGAGCGGTTCAGCATCGACGGCGATAGCGACAGCTTCTCGATCAGCGACAGCGGCCTCGCCTGGCAGATCATCGCCGGCGTGCGCGCTCCGGTGTTCCGCCACTTCGATATCGGCCTCAAGTATCGCTATTTCGACGCTGGCAAGATCAAGGAAGACTTCGGCGATGGCGAGACGATCCGGACGAAGTTCCGCTCGCACAGCATCCTCGCGAGCCTGATCTACAACTTCGGCGAGGTCGCAGCTCCGCCGCCGCCTCCGCCTCCGCCTCCGCCTCCGCCACCTCCGCCGCCGCCACCGGCGACGCAGACCTGCCCGGACGGCTCGGTGATCCTGGCGACGGATACGTGCCCGGCTCCGCCGCCGCCGCCTCCGCCGCCGCCTCCGGCGCCAGAGCGCGGTCTCTAAATTCTAAGTAAAACCGCAAGGTCAGGCGGCGGGAAGGAAACTTCCCGTCGCCTTTCCTTTTGCGGTCAGTCCGGCGGCGCGATCACGCGCAGCGCGCGCTTGCGGATCGCGTAGTCGAGCGGCGGCGCCTCGCGAACAATTTCGCCATCAAGCGAGACGGCGAGGTGGCTGCGGTGGCTCGCGACTCGAAGTCGCTGGACCCCCTCGATCCGTACCATGTCGTCGCTCCGGCTTCGGCCCACCAAAGCGCGCAGGCTTGCCGCGATAAGGCCGCGGCGGGTCTTCTTGCGCATGACGAGCACGCAAAGTTCGCCATCATCGAGGCTCTCGCGCTGGCCGGGAGCGGCGAGGTCGAGCCGATAGTCGTTGTTGCCGACGAACAGCAGCGGCGTGTCGACGTGGCCCTGTTGCTCGTCATTGACCGTCAAGGTCAGGCGATGATGGCCGAAGCGCGCGAGAGTCCTCAGCGATGCCACGAGCATCGCCAGCCTCTTGCTCCGGCCGAGACGTTTGCGCTGGAGATCGCGATCCACGACCATGAGCGGATAAAGGCCGATCGCGCTGTTGTTGATGAAGGTGCGGCCGTTCATCTCGGCCACGTCGACGCGGCGTTCGCTGCGCGAGGCGATCAGCGCTGCCGCATCGTCGAGGTCTGTGGGAATGCCGAGGTCGCGGGCAAAGTGGTTTAGGGTGCCAAGCGGCAGGATGCCGAGCAGAGCGTCGGAGCCGGCCAGGGCCGAAGCCGCTGCGCCGACCGTTCCGTCGCCTCCGCCGACGATCAGCAATGTGCGCCCGCGCTCGGCAATCGCCCGGCAGCGGGCTTCATAGTCGCCGCCGTCAACCAGCTCGACGCCGGCGGTGACGCCCGCCGACTTGAGCGCATCTGCAACCTTGCCGACGATCTTTGGGTCAGCGGCGACCGCGCCGCCGCCGCGATTGATGAGAACGACCGCATCCGTCATGCGGGCGTCAACGGCTCAGTCGGCTGGAGCGATCCGAAAGCCAGTGAGCGCAGCTAGCCGCCCTTGATCGTAAGCTTGGTTTCCTTGCCCGTGCATTCGCCGATCCGGTGCGCTTCGGAATGCATCTTCATCGTCATCCCGCCTTCTCGACCGCCGGTCATCTCCATCGCCACCCGGGACGTGTAGCTGTCTGGTGAATAGGTCCCGGTAATCTTCATCGTCATGGTGCCCGAGGGCTTGCCCTCGCAGCGCATCACGGCATCGACCTTGCCGCCGGCCATATCGAAGTGATCATATTTGCAATTGTCCGATTCCTTGCCGGTGAGGAACTTGCCGCGCGGCCGCTTCGCTTCCTCGGGCGTCAGGCAATATTCGTAGGTATAGCCCTGACGTTCCCCCAAGATCCTTTTCATCTCGGCCTGGGCCGACGGCGGCAGTCCCGGCATATTCATTTCGTCCATGGTGCCCTTGAGGCGCCATTGCCCGGCCTCGAGGAACGTGCCGGTTGTGACTCCGGCCTCGTGAGCGGCGTTGACCACGTCCCCCACGCTGGCGTTCGTCTCGTGGATCTCCGGACCCTTGTTGCACGCGGCGAGCGCCGACGCGCAGGCGATCAGAACCAGGCTGTATTTCATGCCGACTCCCCTTGTTGCTCGTCGAAAGAATAGCCGCGCCGCCGTGGCGGGCAATCGGGATCAGCTCCAGGTGCGGAAGAATGCGGCGGTGTTGGGCAAAGCGTCGATCGCGCCGTGCAGGAGCACGATGAGCAGCAGGCTGCGCGAGCGCGCCCACAGCAGGCCGAGCGAGAAGGCCAGCGGAGAAAGCGTCGCGATGGTGAAGCAGGCGACCTGGATGGGGTCGGTTGACCAGCCGTCGACGTCCGGCCCGCCGCGCAGGTAGAGTCCCGGCCAGTGGCTGAGAGCGAAAAGGATGGAGGTCAGGGCGATTCCCGCGGCCGACGACTTACGCCAGGCAGTGAGCCGCGACTGGATGCAGGCGCGGAAGAAGAATTCCTCGCAAAGGCCGGCCTCGACCGAGATCCAGGCCCACGAACCGAGCACCCAAGCCAGCGCAACAGCCGGGGTCAGGGCGAGCGCGCCGATCTGCTTCAAAGACGGGCTCACGACGGCAAGGAGCGCGAACATCAGGCCGCAAAGGACGATCAGCGCCGGCCAAAAGCCGCGCCGCTTGATCCTGCTGTCGAACAGTGGCCGGATCGCTCCGCCGAGGAGAATGATGATCGCGGCGGGGAGCCCGACGTGAATCAGGAGCTTGTAGGCGAGGACCGCGAGTTCCTGCGTCCGTTCGTCGGGGACGGCTTTGCGCACGGAACCGAGCCAGATGCCGATTAGCAACACTGCGTAGACAGCGAGATAGGCCAGCAGCCCGAGCGATTCGCGCTTGGGGTTGGCGACCGGCACCGCCGGCGCGTCCATCCTGAGGGTGAGGAACCAGACTGCCGCGCCGAGGGCCAATCCGAAGATACCGAGCGAGATGAAGGGGAAGGTCCAGTCGCCGCCGGATGCAGCGATATACGCCGTGGCAACAGCCCAAATCGAGAGATAGCCGACCAGCGCGCGGATACCGCTACGGCCGAACAAATCCGATCGAGTCATACGCGTTCCCCGTCGCGCCGCTCCTAAGCCGCTACGGCAGTTCCGGCAACGTAATGGCTAGCGACGCTCGCTAATTTTGGCTGCTTCAAACAGATCGCGAATGCCGTGCTCCAACAGTCCGACCGCCCTCTCCAAGGCTCCGAGCTGCCCGGCGCGCACGATCGCGACGGACATGCGCAAGTCAAACGATGGAGGTCGCAACACTTCAACCGAGTCACGAGAGTTGTTCCTCATAATGACGCTCGCTGGCAGCAACCCCACTCCGTATCCGGACTGAACGAATGCGAGCTGCAGATGCACGTTGTGGATTTCAGCGGCGATCGTCGGGGTGAAACCGGCACGCTCCAGATGATCCATGAGGCTTGCCCGGAGGAAGCACCCAAGGGGATTAAGCACCCAGGGTGCCCGGCCTAAGCTTTTCCAATTGCCGTCGACGTTGCCTGCGGCGCCTTGAACGATCTCCACGCGGTCCGTCGCAACGATATTCGTCAAAAGTGGCGGAGGCGCGGTTCTTCCGACGGGTAAGGCCACGACCGCCACGTCGAGCTCTCCGGCGAGCAGCCGGCTGAACAATGTACTTGTGCCTTCGCTCAAGAGCCGCAGTCTGACTTGAGGGTATTTTTCCGTCAGCGCACGCGTAGGTTCGGTAAGCGGCAACACTGCCAGGGGATGCGCGAGCCCAATGCGCAAGACACCGTGAGGTTCGGTGTCGCTCGACGTGAGAGATTTCAGCGCCTCGGCCCGCTGCAGCAGATCTTGCGCTTGTTCGAGCACCCGGGCGCCCAGCGCGTTCAGGCGCGGCGGCTTAACCGAGCGGTCAAGCAACTCGGCGCCCAATGCATCCTCCAGCCTCTGCATTTGCCGGGTGATCGCCGATGGCGTCCGGCATAGACGATCCGCGGCTCCGGCTATGGACCCGGCTCGGGCAAACTCCACCAGCGCCGGTAAATCATCGAACATGGAACCTCCTGAAGACCTCTGAGGCCGCCGCCCCCGCAACGAAGTGTATCGTGAGAATGTTGCAGGATTATAGTGAGAATAATGAACTTGCGGAAGGTTTTTTTCGGCTACAGAATGCATCTTGAGGCAATGATCGACGATTTCGCGATGCGGGCCTGGGCCGAGGCCCACGAGAATTTCTCGGCGGATATGGCCGCCGGACTCACCCGCCTCAGCCGCTGGCTGCGGCGCCGCGCCAAGGCCAAGAATCGAGGGCGGTATCCAATGACCAAGCGTGAGCCCATCAAAGTAAACCTCGCTGAGAAGCTTGGTCAGTTTAGGGAGCATTGGGCGCCGAAGATCATCGCGCGTTACAACGATAACGAAGTGCGGCTCGTAAAGACTCAGGGGGAATGGGTCTGGCACAAGCACGACGAAACGGACGAGCTTTTTCTAATCCTGGACGGCGAGTTCGACATGGAGTTCCGAGACGGCATTCTGACCGTCCACCCAGGCGAGCTTCTGATCGTTCCGCGCGGCGTAGAACACCGTCCTGCGGCACGCCGCGGCGAGGTCAAGTTGCTCCTGATTGATCCGAATGGAACGCCGAACACCGGCGATGATGCGACGGCGACCCACGCTGTCGAACTGTAGCCGGGCAATCACCGGCCACTTGGAGAAATGACATGCGGGTTGGCTCTGTTTCGCAGTTCTTGCTGATGGCGATCGCCTGCGGCGCGGCCTCCCTACTGGCCGCCGGCTCTGCGCACGCCGCGCAAGTCGCACAGGCTACGCCGTGCCCGCGGACCGACCAGGTGGAATTCGAGAAGATGACTTGGGTGGAAGTAAAGTGCGCGATTGCTGCGGGAAAAACGACGGCGCTAATCTACACCGGCGGTGTTGAGGAACGAGGCCCCCAAAACGCCAACGGCGGCCATAACGTCATTGCGCATGCGACGGTCGAGGCGATCGCCAAGGAACTCGGCAATGCGATCTTCCTGCCCGTGCTGCCCTACACGCCCAACGATGCAGGATCGATTCCCGGCACCATCGGGATCACGAACGAGCTGCTTGGCGCCATGCTCGAGCGCATCGCTCAGCAAGCGGCCCTCAACGGCTTCCGCAACATTATCATCATGGGCGATCACGGCGGCGGACAGCCGGAGGTTTATGAGGAAGTCTCCAAGAAGCTCGACGGCGCGCTAAGCGGAGGCGCTCGAGTGTTCTATTGCGACCAGGTCTACAGGCCTGCCAATGACGCGTTCGATCAATACCTGGTACAGCACGGCTACCCACTCGGCCTCCACGGTTACATCTTCGACACCTCGGAGCTGTTGTACCTCGACAAGGACAACACATGGGTGCGCAGGGATCTGGTCCCCTCCGCAGTGGGCGATCCCGTCGTCGGTCACACCGCCGGGGACGGCAAGGTGCAGTTCGGGCCGCACAGTCCACAGAATGGAATTCTGGGCGATGCGCGCCGCTCAACGCCGGAACTGGGGAAGCGCGCATTCGATCTGAAGGTCGATTTCGCGGTGAAGCAGATTCGCAGCTTCCTGCCGTCCTCCTGACTCACCAACCGAAACGTCTTCGAGCTCAAGGAGCGTCCATGCACCGCACTCTCTTCGCTGCCCTCTCCGCCGCGAGCGCCCTCGCTTCAGGCGGGCAAGTCGCCACGGCGAACACGATGACGCAGGTGCCGGACGCCGGCTGTGCCTTGCCATCCGAACCCTGGGGCATACCGGCCGCACTTGATGCCGCGATCTCCGGGCCCGCGGACAAGGACAGGGCTTGCATGAAGGCGCTTCTGATCCCCGAAGCGCACCTGATCTTCACCTCGGTCGGCGCGGACGGAACGCCAAGCTACAGGCTTGAGACTTTGGACGATTGGATCGCACGAACCAAATCCCGCGGTCACATCACATTGGAAGAAAAGCAGCTGAATTTTCACTTGGAAACCGAGGGCGGCATCGCGCACTTGTGGAGCCTCTACTCGCTGCGGAGCGACGGCAAGGCCGTGGCGCGCGGCATAAACAGCATTCAAGCGGTCAAGGAGCCCGGCGGCTGGCGCGTTGCGAGCATCACAGTGCAGGCCGAGTCAGCCTCTGCGCCCTTCCCTGAGGAATATGTGCTGTAAGAGCGGCGAGCCTAACCTGAGCGCTGAGATCGTGCTCAGTCAGAACTATAATCGTGATGATAATGAACTTGTGTAAGTTTCTAACTGGCGGATATCCCAGCAACGCTTGAGACGGATCGGACAGTCCGAAAGTTGTCACTAGGTCACGGGAACGAAGAGAAAATGATCAAGTCCATCATCTTATCCATGGGTCTCGCCGCTTCCTCGATTTCGCTTAACGCACATGCCCAGGATATGCGCGGGTATAGCTACGGCCCGGTCACTGAGGTGGACTATATTCACGTCGAGTACGGGCACTTTGATGAGTATATGAAATGGGTGACCTCGACATGGCGGCCGACCATGGAAGCCGCGAAGAAAGCCGGGCTGATCATCGATTACAAGGTCTTCCAGTCCCAGCCAAAATCACCCGATGAGCCCAATGTGTATCTCGAGTTTACCTTCAAGAATATGGCGGCTTATGCAGGGGACATCGGCGATCAGGCCGACGCGTTTGAAGCAGTGACCGAAAGAGTGATTTGCAGCGCGGAGTGTCAGAACCAGGCCAGAGTGCGCCGGAACGAGATCAGAAAAGTTCTTGGCACTGAAGTCACTCGTCAAATTATTTTTAAGTGAAGGTGCTGAGCGACAGGACGCCAAGGGCGAGAAGCGCTGTTTATACGATTGCGCTTTGTGGACTTGCCGCGGCATCGGTCGCTGTTCTCCCGGCCGTCATCGGCGCGGCGAAGGCGATTGTGGAAACACCTGCCCCTGGAAAGTCGTTCCGCGACTGTTCGAATGGTTGCCCCGAAATGGTGGTGGTGCCGCAGGGCAGGTTCACTATGGGCGCACCGGCGGGGGAAGAAGAGCGCGAGAATCTACCCAATCAAGTTCGCGGACGCTCGGCACCGCAGCATTTGATCACGATCCGACACAAGCTCGCAATTGCCAAATTTGACGTGACGCGAGATGAGTATGCTCAGTTCGTGGCGGAGACAAATCGGCCAGACCCTGATAGCTGCATTACGCCTACTCCATCCGGAACCTTCATTGCTACGAACGGCAATTGGCATTCCCCAGGCTTTCCGCAGACCGGAAGAGACCCCGTCGTCTGTGTGGGTTGGGACGATGCACAGGCCTATGTGTCTTGGCTGAGCGCCAAGACGGGGCATGTCTATCGTTTACCAACGGAGGCTGAGTGGGAATATGCGGCGCGCGCGGGAACGACGACGGCGCGTTACTTTGGCGATAATCCGGTGGCGTTCTGCCGCCACACCAATGTCGGTGATCTGGATTATTTTGAGCAGCATCCGGGCGATAGCGGGGTGAACCGAGCATGCCGCGACGGCTATGCATTCACGTCGCCGGTGGGAAGTTTTCCGCCGAACCAATCCGGCCTCTACGATATGCTTGGCAATGTCATGGATTGGACTGAAGATTGTTGGAACATCAACTATAGCAGCGCCCCTACCAATGGCACGGCTTGGCTGACCGGAGACTGTACTCGGCGGGTTGTGCATGGCGGTTCCTGGGACGCTGATCTCAGAGTCGTCCGCTCGGCTATGCGCCGCGGGATCCTCACATCCAATCGGAACACCACCTTCGGATTCCGCGTGGCCAGAACACTGTAATCCCTACTAGCTCCGCCATCCTGATCGTCGAGCCAACGTCCACAGGAGTCTTCCATGAGCAAGACTGCAATCACCTCACCCGAACTCACTCCGCCGGTC